>Ga0256914_1000099_pt1 | contig 81867 bp, 67 predicted proteins | sample HulkmetaG_FD_191571 | JGI IMG/M metagenome (GOLD analysis project Ga0256914, IMG submission 191571) | Hydrothermal chimney microbial communities from Main Endeavour vent field at the Juan de Fuca Ridge, Pacific Ocean - Hulk | ecosystem: Environmental > Aquatic > Marine > Hydrothermal vents ...
CGTAGTTGGTCTTCAGATAGCGGTCGATCTCGAAACCATCGCCCAGGAAGACGATCTCCACCTTGGCGCCGGTCTCTTCTTCAAACTTCTTGAAGGACTCGTACATGGTCTCGTAGGGCTGGCCGCCGATGAGAGCCACACGAATGGTGACCCCCGACAGGTCTTTATCCAGACCGGCGTATTTTGGCTCACTTGATGTGTCGACGCCGACGCCTGGATTTTCAAGTTTCTTTTGCTTCTCGGCGCCTTCATAATAGCCTAGATCTGCCATCATGTCGTGGGTTTCTTGCACGGCCTGTTCCAGACCTTCCTTTACACCCACGTCACCCAGGATGATGCTCTGTAACTGGGGATACCACAAGTTGGTGAAAGAAATCCAGTCTGGGAACAGCGGTGGGGTAAAGAAGTCTTCCGCGATCTGGGTTTGCACAATCTCCAGACGGGTTTTGTCCAGCGGATTGTCTGATTTCTCTGCATCCTCGATGATTAATTTCCACACATCGTCCCGCACAGGCAGCAAACCTCGCTGGGCTTCTTCGTAGGCCACTTCCTGAGATGTCAGGAATTTGATAAGTTGCGCCGCGGCTTCCTTGTTCTGAGCCGCCTTGGGGATGGAAAATGCGTGTGCACCCGCCCATCCGGTATGAATGTTTCCATCTCCCACCGGTCCACGTGCAATACCGAATTTGCCCGCTACTGCACATTTATCCGGATCTTGGAAGAAGCCATACCAGCCGGGCCATTCCAGATAAAACGCCACTTTGCCATCGCACCAGTTCTGCGCCACCTCGGGCCACAGCAGGTTGGTGGTGTCCTTGGGGATTAGCCCATTGGCATAGAGATCTCGCATCCACTGCGCCGATTTTTGGCCTGCTTCATTGTCGAAAATGGGATTCCAGTTTTCGTCGAAGTAATCACCGCCATTGGCTTTAAGTATTTCATAGAAACGACCTGCCAGCGCCTCTTCTTTGCCCGCGAATTGCGTCCCATATTCAATGACGCCTTCGTTGACGAAGAACTCGGCCATGTCGTACATCTGGTCCAGCGTGGATGGTGATGCAAGATCATAGCCATATTTGTCTTTGAACTTGGCTTGTAGGTCCGCATCCTCGAACAAATCGGTGCGGTAGTGCATGCTTGAGATGTCAGCATGGCGAGGAATGAGCTGTAATTTGCCATCAATGGTCGCCGCGTCGATAATAGCAGGGCTAAAGGCGGCCAGTTCTTCGGGGGTGAAGTACTGGTTGAGGTCCTCCACGAAATCAACGTACTGGCTCATGAAGCTGGTATGGTTCCAGGCCACATCAAAATCCACCGTGCCAGCCGCGTAATTTGTCTTCAGGTAGCGGTCGATTTCGAAACCATCACCCAGAAATACGATTTCCACCTTGGCGCCAGTCTTCTCTTCGAAGACTTTGAAGGAATCGTACATGGCCTCGTAGGGCTGGCCGCCGATTAGCGCTACCCGAATGGTGGTGCCTGATAGGTCCTTGTCCAGGCCTGCATAGGCGGCACGGCCATCGGAACCCGTCATTGGTTCATTGGCCGCAGGGGCCTTGGTTGGTTCCGCCGCGGGGGCTTCTGTAGCGGCAGGAGCCTCGGTCGCGGGTGCAGTCGTAGGCTCCGTTTTTTTACCACATGCTGCCAGCATGACAGACATTACCAGCACGGCGATTAACAACAAAAATAACGTGCGTTTCATTGTGAGACTTCTCCTCATGGGAAAGCGATTAGGAGTGGGTGGGTGAGAATATGGGGTGAGATCGCCAATTTTTCTTTTTCTACCTCCTTGTGTTGAAAAAAGTCGTGCAAGATTAATGAATATCGGGGATGTCATATTCGCCTAGATCCAGAGGATATTGGCCATATTCCCGGACCAGGTTGACGACGTAATCATATTTTTCGCCAGATACTGTGTCGGGCACCGAATGGTCGGACTGGAAGATGAGGCCACCGCCCTTGCCAGCGTTCAGCTTGCGCAGCACCGTGGCCTTGAGCTCTTCGCCCTCTTGCTCGGCCCATTCGATGACGCTCATGTTGCCCGCGAAGCACATGCCATGCCCATATTGGCGACGCAGGTCGATGACGTCCAGGCCCGCCTTGGCTTCTAGGGGGTTGTAGCCGTCGATGCCAATGTCGATGAAGTCCTGGAAGATGCGGTTGACGTTGCCGCAGCCATGATAGATGACGGGCAGGTTGTGTTCGTGGCAGATGTTCACCATCTCTTCGATGTATGGTTTGTAATGCTTGCGCCACCAGTCGGGCGAGAAGAAGAGGTCTTTCTTGTAAGCCACATCGCCCCAGATGTACATGCCATCCAGCAGACCATCCGCGGCTTCGATTTGCGCCTTCAGGATTTCGATGGCGAACTCATTGGTGCGTTCGATGAATTTTGCGTAGCGGTCGGGGTAGAGAGCGATCCAGAGCAGGTTGTTCTCGGGGCCCACCAGCCGCACCATGGTCTCGTTGGCTTCACAGACGCTGCCATAGACCGGAAAATCGGGGTAAAGCGCTTTCACCGTGTCGACCCAGGCGGGCGTATTACGCTCGAAGCCGTCGCCCACGCCCGCGATCTGGCTATCGCCCGCCTTGAAATAGCGTCGTTCATCCCAGGGATCATCGAAGACGAAAGCTTCGGCTTTCTCGATGGTATTGGTCTCGAATTCGATGAACTCGGGCATGGGATCGTGGAATTTTTTGCGCAGCACCGCTTCGTACCCGGTGCGCACGATGACCTCTTCCTGGGTCTCTCTCAATATCTCGAACTGTTTGATGTGCGGGTCCATATTGGGGACGGTGACGACGTAGTCCAGATCATAATAGAAGTAGGGGCTGGCGTCTGAAGAAAGCCCCAACTCTTGACGCCAACGCTTGAGAAAATTGCCCCAAAAGAAATCGGAAATGGGGATACGATCGGGCTCCTCATGACGCAGCGCCTTGTTCACGCGCTCCAATTTCTTGTAGGTGTTCTCGGAACGTTCTTTGTTGGGATCGCCAGCGCCAGCGCCAATGAAAAAACGATCGACATCTCTCGGGGTGAAATCATCAACTTTGGTTGCCATGTTTGTCCTTCCTGTCTGTGTCGGGTGTTGAAAAAGGGAAGATGGATTGCTAGAAATGCCAGTAATGGTCGGTCGGAATCAGTCGATGTGAAAAACTTCTTCCATGGTCGCCCACCACTCTCCCTCTTCCCGGGTGTCGATGGGTTGCTGGAAGGGCATGACCACATCCCACCACTCCTGGGTCTTGGGGTCCGCTGCCATCTTGGCCATATCCGCTTCGAAGTCATCCCCCACGTATTCGAAATAGGCAAAAAGGAGGGGGGTGCCGTTGACATTTTTGAGAAAGATGGAATAGTTGCGGATGTTGCAGGCCCGGATCATATCCAGAACTTCGGGCCAGACCGCCTCGTGATACTTTTTGTAATCCTCTATAGATTCAGGCTTGACGCCAATAACCTGGCCAAAGCGCATCATTTCGAAGCCTCCATACGATTGCTGTACTCCTCGACCGCCTCGAACATGGCGACGATGTTCTCGGGAGGCACGTCGGGGAGGATGTTGTGAACGGTGTTAAAAACGTACCCGCCGCCGGGCATGAATATCTCAAGCAGTTCGGTGACGTGATCTTTGACTGCTTCGGGCGTGGCCTTGTTCAGCACGTCCCGGGTATTGGCTCCGCCGCCCCAGAAGGTGACTGCATCTCCAAATTCCCGTTTCAGGCGCTCGGGCTCCATATCCCGGCTGTTGATCTGCACCGGGTTCAGCACCTCGAATCCGGCGTCGATGAGATCGGGAATGACGCGGTAGATGGAGCCACAAGAGTGCAGATAGGTGTGCATCTGGCTGTGCTCCTTCACGTAATCCAGCATGATCTTGTGCCGGGGCTTGAAGAGCTTGCGGTAGATTTTCGGATCCATGAAAGGTCCGTTGCCCGTGCCCAGATCATCGCCGAAGCGCACCAGGTCCACCACATCGCCCACCGCGTCGCAGACCTTCTCCAGCGTGTCCAGATGGATCTCAAGCAATGCGTCCAGCAAGCGCTCCACATTGTCGGGCTGCAGCAGCAGATCCATGAGGAAGTTGTCCAATCGACGCAGGAAGGTGCCCCACTCGAACAGATTACAGCCTACCACCACCATCAGGGCCTTGTCGGTATTTTCTCGCAGATGGAGGGCTTTGGCCCGCAGTTGCTCCCAGAAATCAGGCTCGCTGGCATGATCCCAGGGGCTATGGACTAAACCCGCCCACAGCACTTTTGGCATTTCCTCGGGCAGGCTGCTGAAATCGTCGGGATAGCCGTCGATGTAGGGAAAGTAGGTCTGGTCGTAGAAAGTGGCGAAGGGCGGGCGCTTGGCGATAAGCGTGCCATCGGGGGCGTAGGCCAACAGGGCGCCGTCAGGTTTGCGTTCGGGCTGGAACCAGGCGGGATATTGCACCATGGGTCCCTTGGGAAGTTGGAAGTCATACCAGTCCGAATCTTCGGTGTTGAAGGCCCGGCCGATGTCGATGGCGTCCACATGGAACATCTCGATAATCTCATCTTCGGGCTGCGCCAGCTCCTGCACCACGTCGTAGACCCGGGTGTGACCGAAATCCAACCCCAGATATTGTTTGAGATTATGATAGGCGATGGCGGATATGCCCGAACTGGGGGTTGCGCCCATATCGATGGGCACCCGGTCGGGTTCCTGATGGTTGATGCTTGCCAGCACTCGCTCTCGTGAAGTCATTCGTTGTTGGGACATAATTCGGTTTCGGGTGGGTAAACAAAGGAAAAGGAGTCGGTTGGAGGAAAACTTCCGTCAGCCGCTGGATTTACAACAGATCATCGTATTGGTTCTCGGGGGAGGATGACACCCTCGGCTGCGTTCATCGTCCATGCTGGTGCAAGGCGTGGGCCATGGCGATGAAATTTTCCGGCGGGATGTCATCGGTAATAGCGCCCGAGACCCCGAATAGATAACCACCCTCGAAGGATAGTTGTTGACATGTTTCAATGACTTGTTGCTCGATGAGTTTCTGGTTACCTTTGCGCAGTATGTCGGGCGAAATGCCTCCGGCGAAGACAAGTTTTCCTTGCCAGGTCTCTTTTGCCGCCCTCATCCCCGCAAGATCGAAAGATGTGGGGTGAATGATATCAAAGCCGATTTCGTGAAGCATGGGCAAAAGAGAATGAATGGCCCCAGACGTGGAAATAGCCGCAGGCAGACCATGTTCTTTTGCTGGAGCAATCAATCGTTGCATTCGTTGGAAGTAAACCTCCGCAAATCGTTCCTGTTCCAGCAAGGGTTCCGTATCATTGGCGATGACATCCCGCACCAACACGAAGGCGATGTCGTCAGCAAAACGGTCGCATACTGCCCTCATCACTCGTTCCTGATGCGCCAATAAAATATCCAGTAGGCGCTCGAAGAAGAACCGGTCGGCAAAGAGTTTCTGGATATTGACTTTTCCCACCGCACGTAATGCACAATCAAAGAAAGAATCGAAGCCCACAAAGACACCCAGATTCAACCCATCGGCTGCATGTAAATGTCGCTCCAGCTTGTTGAGCTGTTCAGCGATGACCACTGGCTTTTCCAGCTGATCCAAATCTGACCAGCTGGAAATGGGGCTTCCACTCATCTGGCAAACATCTGCTTGGGGGCTGGCATTAACGCCACTATTTTGCGAAAAATCGCAGATGATGGCATCCAGGCCCAAACGTCGGGCAAATCCCGCTCGTTCCGCAGGCGAGATAGGACTGCCATTAGTCTTGCGTCCAAGCACATAGCGAAGCAAGCGAGAGCTGTTCAGCGCAAATTCCACATGGGGCGTGCGATCGGACTGATGGAAGCGCAGCGCTGCCGTAATTCGGCTGACATTTGGCTTCTCATATCCTGCCATCGTCCGATTGCGAGATGAGATGAAGTTATCGTTGTTGAAAAATGTAGCGACGAGCTTGTGTTCATCAGAGGTGAGTGGTTTCACCAGCTCCACGCGCTCGTATATCTCGGTGTTTAGTGGTAGCGTCAATGTAGGGAGGCTGGGATCGTTGAGTGTGGCGCCGCAGGAATGGCGGATAATCAGTCGCGTTGGCAAAATGACATGGCGGGGCGGAGGCAGCTGATCGCTCTCCAATCGGCTGAGTAGAAGCTGGGCCGCATTGGCGCCTAAGTCGTAAGCTGGCTGCACAGCCACGGTAAGAAAAGGAAACAGCCGAGAGGTATTGGGTAGGTCATCAAAACTGACCAGGGCCATGTCCTGCGGAATCTTCATCCCATGGGCGTTGAGGGCGTCGATAACTCCCAGGGCAATGACATTGTTGGCGGCAAAAATAGCCGTGGGCTTTTTGTCACTTTTTAGTAGTTGATGAGTCAGCCGTTCTCCTGAGATGGAGCGGTATTCGCCGATGCGGATAAGATCGGCGTCGTATTCGATGCCCGCTTCGGCCAGGGCGAGGCGGTAGCCAATGATACGATCAGTGGAAGTGGAGGTGGTTTGCGGACCGCTGATCATAGCGATACGGGTGTGTCCCAGATTAATGAGATGTTTGACCAGGGCGCGTGCGGCTGAAACCGAGTCACCCATCACCGTATCCACATCCCAACCCTCAATATAGCGGTCCATCACCACGGTGGGAATCCGGCGTTTGCGAAGCAATTCGAGATTTTCGATTTTGTTGTCGCTGGGCGCGATGATGACGCCATCCGCGCGTTGACTGATGACCACCTCGAGATAATGACGTTGTTTTTCGGCGTTTTCGTCGGTGTTGCAAAGGAAGATGGAATATCCACGACTCTGAGCTGCATCCTCAACGCCCCGGGCTACTGTCGTCCAAAACGAGTTTTGGATGTCGGGCACAATGAGCGCCAGTGTTTGCGTCCGTTTTAGTCTCAAACTTTTGGCCACCCCACTGGGCACATAACCCAACTCCGCGATCGCCCGCTCGACTCGCTCTCTGGTGGCAGGACTTACATTGTCCGCATTGTTGATCACCCTGGAGACTGTAACAGGGGATACACCTGCTAGCTTAGCTACATCGCTGATGGTGGTCAAGATGACTCTCTACCTTGGGGGAGAACGGCGTGGCTTCGTTATCATGAAACGTTATCATGGAATCGTTATCATTGGTGCTAGTATACATGATGATGGGAGCCCTGTCAAGGCATTGACATTTTTCGACCTGGACGGCGGAGGCCGTTCCCCGGGCCGCAGGCCTAAAACTCTCGACTTGGGTCGGCCATGAACGCGAAAAGCGCCCCCATTTTGAAACGCACCCATCCCCTTTCAAATCCTTGACCCATTTTACGATTTCTTGTATAATGTATCCATTCAAGGTAAGATTCATCGTCGAAAAGTGGGCTTCCCCCACTTTTTTGTTTGTGTTGAATTAATTATCTTGACCAACAACTCAATATGACAATTCAATATGAGAGGAAAGACAAGAAAATAGCATATGAATAAGCAACTCTTGATGGCCATCAACCAAATTTGCGCGGAGCGAAATCTAAAACCGCAGGTGGTAATTGATGCTATCGAACAAGCACTCATTAGTGCATATCGCCGTAATTTTGGTACTGCTCAGAATGTCGAAGCGCATTTAGACCCGGAGACGGGAGATACTCACATTTACGCAATCCTTACCGTGGTTTCTCCCGAGGCGTTCACAGAGCCTAATGCGCAGATTCTACTGGAAGATGCAAAACAACTCGATCCCTCTGTTCAGGTCGGCGACGAAGTGCGGGTTGAACGCACGCCTGACGACTTTGGGCGCATTGCTGCCCAGGCTGCGAAGCAAGTTATTTTGCAACGCATCCGGGAGGCCGAACGTGACGCCCTTTATGAGGAATATCGTCAGCGTGAGGGCGAATTGATTCAAGGCACCGTACGCACCATCGATAGGAATAAGGATGCACTTATTATTTCTTTGGATGGCGGCCGGGCTGAAGGCATCATGTATCGTTCCGACCAGATTCCTGGGGAACGTTACCGCCAGAATAACAGTATCCTGGCCTATGTGGTCGAGGTGACAAAAGGTAATCGCGGACCGGCGATTCACCTTAGCCGGACGCATCGCAATATGCTGCGTCGGTTGTTGGAAAAAGAAGTGCCCGAAATCAAACAAGGGACGGTTGAGATTAAAGCCATTGCACGTGAGGCGGGTAGCCGCTCTAAGGTGGCAGTGGCTGCCACTCAGCGCGGCGTTGATCCCGTCGGCTCCTGTGTTGGAATGCGAGGCGTTCGCATTCAAAACATTGTCAAAGAGTTGCACGGCGAAAAAATCGATGTGGTTGAGTGGGACTCCAATCCCGAAAAATTCGTCGCCAATGCACTCAGTCCGGCGAAAGTAACTGATGTTATTTTGTTCCCCACCGTCGACAACACAGCGCTTGTGATTGTTCCCAAAAATCAGCTCTCGCTTGCCATTGGCAAAGAGGGACAAAACGCGCGACTCGTCGCCAAGCTCACCGGTTGGCGCATTGATATCAAGAGCGAAGACGAAGCATTGGCTGAGGGGCTTACACCTGAGGAGCGCGATCGCCTGCGCCGCGAGCAGCGAGAACGCGCTCGTGAAGCCGATCTTCTGGCTGCAGCCAAACGTATTTTGGAAGAGGAAGCGATTACTGAAGACGCTCTGTTGGAACCGGGTGAGGAACTTGATGTGCCCATCTTTGATTTGACTGAGGAAACGCCTGCAGAACTTGCCACAGAGTCATCTGAGCCTGTCGATGAATCTAGCGCTGAAACAGATGTTGAGCCTGTTGCCGAGGAAGAAGATATCAAGGCTTTGGCTGCAAAGATCTCCGCCAGCATGGCGGGTGGCGCCGAAGAAGAGGCAATAGACGAAGATATCTACGCCCGTTATTTCGAAGGCGCCGACGAAGAGCCAGATGAACTGAGCCAACTGACTGATAAAAAGAAAAAGAAGAAAGGTAAGCGTAAGGATCGCAAACTCGTTTTCGATGAAGAGCTTGGTCGCCTTGTGCAGGTCAAGAAACGACGAAAACGAGGCTCCTCCTTCGATCTGGATGACTTCGATGATTTTGGACTTGACGAATTCTAAGTAATGACTGCAAAGAAAAAGCGACGAAAGCACATTCCATACCGAACCTGCGTTGTGTGCCGGCAGACGTTCCCCAAACGGGAGTTGAATCGTATAATTCGCAGCCCTGAAGGGAACGTGTTTTACGATTCTACAGGCAAAGCGTCTGGGCGCGGCGCTTATTTGTGTGATGCTTTCACGTGTTGGGAAAAAGCCATTTCTGGCAACTTCCTTGATCGCGCCCTCAAAACTAAACTTACTCCGGCCCATCGCGCGGCGCTGCGAGCCGAACTGGAACGCCGAAAGGCGCTGCAGGGGCAGATATCCGACAATGGTTGATTGATCATGGCATCAGCGCCATTTCAACTCGCGCCGCACTCGGCCGGCAACCCAATTACATATACAGTCAGAAGTGCAGGAGATGTGGCATGAATTGAGCCAACACTGCTCCTCTCGTCACGCATATCCTCTCTGCCTTTCTGGCTGTTTCTCGCAACATCGGCGGATGTCTGACGCCTGTCGAACGCCATCCCCGCCACCCCAAAAGGACAGGGAGGATTTTTATGAGAAAATGTCTAGATAAAACGAAGTTTGATTTGAAAACTCCATACAAAAGCTATGAAGCGGCCCGGCGTCGCGGCAATCGTCGCAAAACATCGACTGGTGGAGCCAGCGGTTCTGGCAGGCGTAAGTCGAGCAGACGTCGCGGCCCCAATGCGAACGTCCGTCACACTACGACAGCCAAAACGCCAGCTCCTGTTTCGCCGCGGCCTCCTCAAGCCGAATCGGCCAAATCATCCAAAATTGAGATCCCAGAAGTCATTTCTGTGCGCGATCTCGCAAACGCCCTGGACACGACGCCTATCGAGATCATCAAAATTTTGATGGGCTATGGCACTATGGCGACCATCAATGAAATTATCGATTTTGACACTGCCGCCATTGTGGCGGAAGAGTTGGGCAAAGAGATTGAGCGGGAAACGATTTTGGAAGAGGAACTCGAAGAAAGTGAATCCGGTCCCAAGACATTACGTGAATTGCTGTTGGAAATGGAGGATGATCCCTCCAAATTGCAACCCCGTCCCCCCATTGTAACCGTGCTCGGTCATGTCGATCATGGCAAAACTACGCTTCTGGACGCCATTCGTAATACGCGCGTGGCCGAGGCAGAATCTGGCGGCATCACCCAGCATATCGCTGCTTACCAGATTGAACTGGAAGGACGGAAAATTACCTTCCTGGATACGCCCGGACATGCTGCATTCACCGCCATGCGCGCCCGCGGCGCTCAGGTGACCGATATCGTCATTCTGGTCGTGGCTGCCGATGATGGCGTCATGCCGCAAACGCATGAGGCCATCGACCATGCTCGCGCTGCACATGTGCCCATTGTAGTGGCGCTGAATAAGATCGATAAAGAGAACGCCAATCCTGATCGCGTGATGCAGCAACTGGCCGATTTGGGTTTGCAACCCGAAGAATGGGGGGGGGACACCATTGTCGTTCCCATCTCTGCCAAGAAACGCATCAATATTGACACCTTGCTTGAAAACGTGTTGCTGGTGGCCGATGTGATGGATTTGAAAGCGAATCCCGAGGGCGAGGCCATTGGCACTGTTATTGAGGCCAATCAGGATAGGCGACTGGGTAATGTCGCCACGGTGTTGGTGCAAAAAGGCACATTACATAAAAGCGATCCGTTGGTCGTTGGCAAAGAATGGGGCAGGGTGCGAGCCATGTTCGATGATCTTGGTAGACAGTTATCAGAGGCCGGGCCCTCAATGCCAGTGCTCATTACTGGTTTGCAGGGTCTGCCTGAAGCGGGTGATATTTTTCAGGTTGTGGAGAGTGATCGTCTTGCGCGTCAGATTTCGAATGAACGCAAGGAAAAATCGCGCTCTTTGGAGGTTCAACAGCCTAAGGCGGTCAGCCTCGAGGATTTATACGCCCAAATTCAGGGCGGTTCCATCAAGGACCTAAATATCATCGTCAAGGTCGATGTTCAAGGTTCGTTGGATCCCATCGTCAATTCTTTGGAAGAAATCAGTAGCGATGAGGTGCAGATCCGCATTTTGCGTAAAGCGGTAGGCAATATCACCGAATCAGATGTGATGTTGGCTGCAGCTAGCCGGGCGCTGATCATTGGCTTCAACGTGCAGGTTGATCCTATAGCTCGCCGCCTTGCCGAGCAACATGGTGTCGATATTCGCGTTTACAGCGTGATTTACCACATCGTCGAAGATGTGAGCAAAGCGCTTCAGGGGTTGCTAGAGCCCGTCTACGAAGACCGAGAACTTGGCCGAGCAGAAGTGCGGGCCGTTTTCCGTATTCGTGGCAAGGGTAAGGTGTTGGGATGCCTTGTTACCGATGGCATCATCCGCCGCAATGCCGAGGCCATTGTGTTACGCAATGGTGCAGAGCACTATCGCGGCGTGATCAGCAGTTTGAAACGCTTCCAGGAGGATGTGCAGGAAGTCCGTATGGGCTATGAGTGTGGTCTGGCCATTGATGGATTCAACGACCCCAGCGAAAAGGACATCGTCGTCGCCATCGAGAAGGTGCGCGTGCGTTAGTCCGACCTTTCTTTTGGAGAGGTGTTGAAGTTATTATGCCGAAAAGTTATCGTAAAGAACGACTTGATGAACTCTTTTGGGAAGAGATCAACAGCATCGTGCTGTATGAGCTAAGCGATCCCAGGGTGTCAGATATCGGCGTCACTCTGGTGGATGTTGCTCCCGATCTGACGACTGCGCGCGTATTTGTCACGCCCTTTTATGAGGATGTGGATACGCGTGCGGTATTGAGAGGGCTTGAAGCTGCGCAGGGCTACATCCGCACGCAGTTGGCCCAACGCATCAAGGTTCGTCGCATTCCTGAACTTATCTTTAAGATCGATCATAGCTATCTGAATGCCCGACGCGTTGATGCTATTCTTGATGCTTTGCCTCCCGCTTCCGCTGACCAGGACATCGTGTCCAAAGAAGAAATCACCCGTGACTGATCCAATTCCCCATATTTCCCCGCCGCCCGAATTCATCGATGCGTTGCAAAGTACGCGTCGTCCTCTACTTATTGCCCACATTTCGCCCGATGGCGATGCGATCGGCAGTCTGACCGCACTGGGGTATTTGTTGTATCGCATGGGCAAAGACCCTATCCTTGCCTGCCAGGATAAAGCGCCAAGCACCTTTAATTTTCTCCCTTTCTACGAGCGTATTACTCAACGTGTGGATGGGGCCAATGCAGATTTGATCATAGCACTTGATAGCAGCGATCCTTCTCGATTGGGCGATCTCTTTGTCGAGGCCCAAGTGGCCGATTTGCCATTGTTGGTCATCGATCATCATGTGACCAATGTGTATTTTGGCGATATTAATTGGGTGGAGCCCACGTGTTGCGCCACGGATGAGATGGTTTTTCATCTTGTTCGGGCCTTGGGCGAACCTTTGGATGAAACACTGGCCACGGCGCTGCTTACAGGCATTGTCACTGACACACGTGGTTTTCGCACGGCCAATGTCACGCCAGCCGTCATGCACATCACGGGCGAGTTGATGGATGCTGGCGCGCCGTTGACCATGATCACCGAGCGCACGCTGGAAACTCGTTCAATGGCTCTGATTCGCCTTTGGGGGAGGGTGCTCGACACGGTTGCATTGGATGATGGCGTCATCAGCGCTGTCAGCGCCATCGACATGCGCAAAGATTTGGGCGGTCTGATTCGAGCGGAGGGGTTGGCCTCTTTCATTCTTGGCGCTGAGGATGCAAAGATCGCTGCGGTTTTCACCGAAATGCCTGATGGTAAGGTGGAATGTAGTTTTCGGGCATTGCCCGGCTATGATGTTGCGCAGGTTGCTTTCGCCCTCGGCGGCGGCGGTCATCCGCCTGCTGCTGGTTGCACCATAGAGGGTGATTTGCCTGGAGTCCGCCGGCGGGTTGTGGACCTGCTTCGTGAAGTTGTTCGTTCCAAACCTCACTAAGAACCATGTCTTCTGCCGAAACGGGCATCCTCAACATCGACAAACCTCAGGGGATAACTTCCCACGATGTGGTGGCTCGCGTGCGACGCTTGACCGGCATTCGTCGCGTGGGGCATGCCGGCACACTTGATCCGCTGGCCACAGGCGTGTTGCTGGTGTGCGTTGGCTCGGCCACGCGCATTAGCGAGTATTTGCAACAGGGCAAAAAAACCTATGAAACCACCATCAGGCTTGGGCAAGAAACCACGACCTACGATGCCGAGGGGCAACTTATTCAAGAAACGTCAGTCCCCGATTTCTCACTGGCTGAATTGACGCATGCATTGGACGCTTTTCGAGGCGAAATCATTCAGATACCTCCTGCTTATTCCGCCATCAAACAAGGGGGGCAGCCTCTTTATAAGCGCGCCAGGGCCGGGCAGCACGTGCAAGCACCTCCGCGGCAAGTGTTCGTGGATGGTATCGAGATTATGGGCTGGCAAAAACCAGACCTCGAGCTATGTATTGTTTGCTCTCCAGGCACCTACATCCGTTCCATCGCTCATGATTTAGGTCAGATGTTGGGCGTTGGCGGGCATGTGCGCCATTTGCGACGCATCGCTTCTGGCTCATGGCGGGTGGAAGACGCCGTTACTTTGGCAGATTTAGAAGCTGCTGGTGGAGATTGGCCTCGCTACCTTCATGGATTGGGCGCCTCGCTTTCTATGCTCGCTCCAGTGGTTTTGCCCGTAGCGTTGGCCTATCGTTTTGCTTTGGGCCAGCGTATTCCTTTGCAGGACCATCCTCAGGTTCATGGCGATTTACGCGTCCTCGGACCTGAGGAGCAGTTCATCGGCATCGGACGTCTGCATGAAGGCGTATTGGTCCCACACAAAGTCTTTGCCGATCCCCAAAGACTTGCCCCGAACTCTCAATAACTCTCAAAGATTCTTCCTGTTTTTTATGATGCATTCATTACCTGAAGCAACACTCTTCCGACCGTTATGGTTAAGGTGCTAACCTCATGTTTCGACCTCAACTTGTTACTGCTAATTGCGCTCATTGTGGCTTTCCATTCCAGATCCCTGTCTTCTCGATTATCGATGTCAAGCAAAATCCTGAGCTCAAACCTGCATTACTTTCGGGCCAGCTCAACGCGGCGCAATGTCCCAGTTGTGGCAAAGTCAATTATATTGGCGGGCCATTGCTATACCACGATCCTCAACATAATTTTCTGGCGATTTATATGCCCATCGAGGCGAATATTCCTGAAACCGAGCGTCAAAAAATCATTGGCGAACTGACAAACGCCCTCATGAACGCACTACCGCCTGAGGAGCGACGGGGATACATGCTGACTCCTCAGCAGTTTTTCGATCTTGAAACCCTGATTCGAAAAATTCTGGAATTCGATGGCGTTACCAGTGAAATGCTGGAGACGAGCAGTCGCAAAATCGCGTTGTTGGATAAGCTGTTGAACCTGCAAAGTGATGAGATGGCGTTCAACATGGCTGTGGCTGAAAACAAACCATTGTTGGATCGCGAATTCTTTATGCTGCTCGCTGACGCCATCGAGCGTTATCGCGCTTTGGGACAAGGAAATGAGGTCAAAAACCTTGAAGCCCTACGCGAACGATTGATGCCCATGACAGAGTTTGGTCAGCGTTTGCTGAAGCAGCGAAAGGCTGTCGAGACCCTGGGGCCAAATCCAACTCGGCAACAAGTGATGGACGCCATTTTGGCAGGAGACCCTGATGAAGTCGAGGCCATTACCATCGCTGCATTGCCAATGTTGGATTATGGCTTCTTCCAAGAATTGACAAAACAGATCGAGGCTGCAGATAACGAGGCTCGTCAGGCCCTGGAGGCCAAACGTGAACTCATCCTTTCTGTGCTTGATACGTTCCGCAAGATGGATGAGCTCGCCTTTGAAACCGCCTCACGCGTGGCGGATGAGCTGATTAAATCAGAAGATCTGGATGCAGCTATCCGTGAACTGGCTCCGATGATCGATGAACGCGTTGTAGATGTTTTGCTACGCAAGATGCAAACCGCCCGGGCCGAAAACGCGTCCGAGCTGGCGGCCCGAATTCAGCAGGTGCTGGACGCACTCAAAGAAGCCGCCAGCGATTCCATACCTCCGGCGCTCAACCTTGTGCTCAGGTTGGTGGATGCCGAATATCCGCATGAAACCAAGGCTATGCTAGAAGAAAACAAAACGCTCATTAATGATGAATTCCTGAATCTGTTAGACCTTTTTGTGAAAGATGTTGAGCGTTCAGCCAGTTATGACCCCAAGGTGAAAGATCAGTTATTGCGGCATCTCCGTAACATTGCTACACAAGCAAAACTGATCGCCTGATCACCATTTCCATCCTCTTTGTTCTAGGAGTCGGCCAATGCGTGTTGGAATGTTTGCAAATTCTTACCTCCCTGTTGTCAATGGCGTGGTGCGTTCGATCATGCTCTATCGGCAGGGGCTGATGAATGATTGTCATTTTGTGGGGGTTTTCGCACCAGATGCTCGAGACTATGAGGATGAGCAACCCTTCATCTTTCGCTATCCCGCCATTCCATTGCCAACGCAGCTCAAACTTTCATTTCCAGTCGTGGCCGCCCCACACATTACCTGGATGGTGCCCCGATTGAAGCTCGATGTGGTTCACGCCCACCATCCTGTAATTGTGGGCGCGGAAGCCGCCCGCTTCAGCGAGGAGCTGGATATTCCCCTGGTGTTCACATTCCACACCATGTATCACGAATATACACATTATTTTTTGGGGATGGATAATGAACTGGTTAAGCAGATTGTGCGTAAATCAGTACGGGACTTTGCCAACCGCGCCGACCATATCATTGCTCCCTCTCCGGCCGTGGTGGATCTAATGCCCAGCTACGGCATACAGAAGCCTGTTGACATCTTGCCCACCCCGGTGGATCTGGAGAAATTCAAACCTCGAGAGCATCCTCTACTTAGCAATCCGGAACGCGTTCGTCTCATCTATGTTGGTCGGATGGCGAAAGAGAAAAATCTCGACTTCTTGCTGCGTGTGTTCGCCCGGACAGCGGCCCGCGACGCCCGCCTAGAATTGCTTCTCGTGGGAGGTGGACCTTCTCTCGAGGATTTGAAAAAACTCGCCAAAAAGCTTAAAATCGAGCATCGGGTTAGCTTTACCGGCATGGTTCCTTTTGAACGCGTGGTCGACGAATTAAGCATGGCGGACCTGTTCATTTTCTCTTCAACCAGCGAAACACAGGGCTTGGTCGTGCTAGAAGCGATGGCCGCTGGCCTACCTCTGGTCATGGTTGAATCCAAAGCCTTGCTTTATTTTATCCATCCAGACAAAGATTGTGTGGTTGTTCCTGAGGTTGAGTCGGAAATGGCCACGGCCATACTCACATTGATCAACGACCCCGACCGTCTGCGGGCCATGGGCGATGCTGCCCGCAAGAACGCTGAACAATACAGCATCCCCGCACTCACTTCACGTTTGCTCGATGTCTACCAGGCAGCGGCAGACGCCCATTATCGCATTGACTGATGAACGCAGAAATCATTACTACTGGCACTGAACTTCTTCTTGGCGAAATCGTCGATACTAACGCCCCCTTTATTGCCCGCCAATTACGGTCGATTGGCGTCAATCTCTTCTATAAAACCACTGTGGGCGATAATCGTGAACGCCTGGCTCAGGCATTACGCCAGGCGCTGGGGCGTTCCGATGTTGTGATCGTCACCGGTGGGCTGGGGCCCACGGTCGATGATATCACCCGTGAGGCGGTTGCTGATGCAACGCATCGTCCTCTTGAATTGCAATCGGAAATCATGCAACATCTTCGCTCTTTTTTCGAGCAACGTGGGCGGCGGTTTACCGAGAACAATCTTCGCCAGGCCTATTTGCCCCGTGGCGCTCGCATGATTCCCAATCCCATCGGCACAGCTCCTGGTTTTATCATCGAGGACCCTGACGGCGTTATCATTACCATGCCTGGTGTGCCGCGCGAAATGGAACGAATGATGACCGAGCAAGTGATTCCCTACCTTCAGGAGCGAATGGGGGAGTCTTCGGTGATTGTAACCCGCATCATTCATACAGCAGGCATTGGCGAAAGTTCGATAGACGCCATGATTGGCGACCTGATGCGGCTCTCCAATCCAACCGTGGGATTGGCTGCGCATTTAGGACAGGTGGATATTCGATTGGCGGCTCGGGCCAGCAATCGGCAGGAGGCGTGGGCTTTGATTTCTCCTGTGCAAGAGGCAATTCGCGAGAAGTTGGATCCGTGGATTTATGGTCTCGATGATGAGACACTGGGAAGCGTAATTGCCCGCTGGTTACGCACCCACCATACTACAATGGCGCTCTTCGAAAGCAATACGCGTGGCGCAGTGCTCTCCCAGTTTTCTGAAGCCGATCGAGATGTATTGGTTGGACATTTTGTCGATCTTACTTCCCTCAATGGTTGTGAACCCTGTACTGATTTTACCGAACCCAACGCTCGCTCGGTCGCCAATGCTATGCGCCAGATGACAGGCGCTGATTTCGCACTGGCGCTGATGGGGTCGGATAATCCTCAGTTAGGTTTCTGGTCAGAACATCGCGGCCAGACCTGGTTGGCCCTGGCCACGCCAGAGGAAACATTTGCGAAAAAATTGAACGCGGCAGGCTCTGATGATTTCACAAGCAACTGGTTGGCCACCAATGCGCTGGCCTATGTCTACCGTCGGATGCGTGAAGCCAGCGCCGAATTGGCTCGTTGACGCCTTCCGTGAACGCTGTATTCATCCTGTAGGCATTATCGCTGCGATTGATAGCTTTCATGTCATGACTGGCGACATTCCTCATGTTACTCACCGCCAAAGACATCTCCGGCATTCCCGAACGACCTCGTATTGCCGTGGGGGCTCGAAACCGGCCCAAGCTCGAAGCCGCGCGGCAGGCGTTTTACTCCATTTGGCCTGAGGCTGAAATTCTCGCTACTCCAGCGCACTCAGGCGTGCGCGAGCAGCTCTGGAGTGCGGGTGAGGCGCTCCAGGGCGCCCTCAATCGGGCGCGTACCGCTCTGGACACTACCTGCTCTGATGTGGGCGTCGGTTTGGAAGGTGAGGTCGAACAGGGGCCTGGCGACCTGCTCTTTCTTTCTGGTTGGGGGGTAATCGTTACTGCTGATGGTCGTTTAGGCGTTGGAGGAGGCGCTCGCACGCCGCTTCCGCCTGCACTGGCGGTCATGCTACGCGCTGGTGTAGAATTGGCGCCAGCCGTTGATACATGGTTGAGTCGAACCGGAACTCGACATCAAGAAGGCGCCGTCGGCGTACTGACAGGTGGTCACTTGACTCGGGCCTCATCATTTGCCAATATACTTTTGCATGCGATAGCTGCGATTTGGCATCCTTCCTGGTATCCAAATTTAGAATTTACTTTTACGAGCGGTTGACGTAAAATAGATTAGCGTTGTATGAATGATTGTAGATAATCTCAGTGTCATCAGTTCTATCCCCCTTTCCCCCATACCGATGATTGGAACATGAGAAAAACAATTGTCTTGGCGTTGCTTACCTTATTAGCTGCGTTGATTGTTACTGGTTGCGGCCAGAGTGGTTCATCGGAGATTGAAATTATTGTTACGCCTGCTCTGACACCACTCTTCACAGCTGAAAACAACACCTCATCAGTTCTCTCCCAAACTCCACAGGTCTCTGGCGGCGTGAAGATCGTCTCTGCACAGACAGTGATCATCGCTGGCGCGGGCAAAACCTCCTCACAACGTTCGCCCATTGTCATGCGGGTGCCACTTTCCCAAGACTCTGTTTTGTCGTCGCCTGCTCCGCAGGATGCGGCGAGCACGCCTACGGCGTCGGCGCCTGCCGCAACGCCCCAACCTACCTCCAGCCCCGTAGAAAACGGGAGCCAGGCGCCGACTCCATCTGCCACCTTAGCATCTGCGACCACTGAGCCGGCGGAAGAAACAACACCGGTTGCTCATCATGGTGTGCGGGTTTCCTTGGATGACACCCTCAATATCCTTGTCGTAGGCTCCGACGAGCAGAAGCCAGGGCAACCCTGGCGTTCCGATGTAATTATGCTTGTGGCAATCGATTATGCCAACCATCAGGTGGGTGTAATTTCCTTTCCCCGCGACCTATGGGTGACCATTCCCACCGTCGAGGATAACCGCATCAACACCGCCACCTTCTTCGGCGGGCTCTACAATTATCCCAATGGTGGGGATATTGGCCTCCTTAAGGATACGTTGGCCCAAAACTTCGGCATTCGCATCGATCATTACATCAAATTCAATTTCAATACGTTCAAAGATATTATCGATGCACTGGATGGCATTGATGTGACTGTGGATTGTCCGCTCACCGGACATTTCCCCATCGAGCCTGGAAGTAAGAAACTAGTTTGGAAGACCCTGGAGCCTGGTCTTTATCATATGGACGGTGAACTCGCATTGCGTTATGTGCGAGAACGCAAGACCACCAACGATGTCGATCGGAACCGTCGACAGCAACGCGTGCTGGTTGCCATGCGCAAGCGCGCCCAAGAAGTAAACATTATCCCACGCATCCCTGCTCTTTATGATGCCATGCGTGAGAACATCGACACCGATCTGGGCCTGACCGATATCATTGCATTGACCCGTCTGGGACTTCAGATTGACATGAAAGATGTCCATGGCTTTAATATTGGATACAAAGAGGCGACCAGTTGGACAACGCCTGGCGGTGCTTCCGTGCTCCGCCCCAATATGGCTAAGATTCAGGAAGGCATTGACAATTTGTTTGTTGACAAACCCAGTCTTTTGGCCAATTCATCCAAGAAACCAAGTTTCTGCAGATAGCGTCATTGGCGATGTCTGGCGCGTGTGGGCGCGACTTTAACTTCGTAACTTCCTGCGCGTTCTTTGCCTGTGATCTAGCAACCATTCATGAAGAGGCGTTTCATCCCTCTATTCCTCCTATTGTGGACGAGTTTGTTTTTGTCCGGGTGTCAACGCGTGGTAGATCCGGACGGTACAATTAGACTTAAAGAACAGCCGACGGCGGCGGATATTGCACGGTCCACAATAGTCGCCCCCCCAGGGCCTACGTATACCGCCAAGGTCCTTCCGCTGGCCACGCCTACGGCCACTTCCACTGTCCTCCCCACAGCGACCTCTACTGCAACGCCATCACAAACGCCGACGACGACACCGACCGCAACAGTGACTCCAACGACAACATCTACGCCAACCATAACACCAACTTTAACAGTGAGAGAACGCGCCTATCATGACATCACGCCAACGCCTGGGGTTTCTCTTTATCAAACTTGCATGTTGACCCCATCATGCATTCCTCCGGCGGCTGAGCCTATTGAGCGTTTACGACATACCGAAAATATTCTGTTTATGGGGACAGATTTACGCGAGGGGTGGTCTGCTTGGCGGACTGACACTTTGATGCTCGTTGCCATCGATCACGACTCGAATCAGGTGGCCATCATTTCATTTCCTCGCGATTTATTCGTTTATAGCTCCATCTTTGGTAAAAGAAAAATCAATGTTCTGGATTCTCTTGGCGAAGAACATGGTAACAACCAGGGAAACTTCCGGGTCATCAAAGATGCGTTCGAATACAATTTTGGCATTCCCATCAATCATGTGGTGCGGGTGCATCGCAATGCCTTCGTCGAGTTTGTCGATGCCATTGGCGGCGTCGATGTTACGTTGGATTGCGATCTGTGGGAATTGTCGCCCAAGGATGGGGGCGGCTACTACATCCTCCATTTGCCCGCAGGACAACATCATCTTAATGGCGAAGAGGCCCTGAAGTTTGCCACCTATCGTTATCGTACTGCTGATTGGGGGCGGGCGAGGCGTCAGCAAGCTGTTTTGGCGGCCATCAAAGAACAGGCCTTGCAATTGGGCCTCATCGCGAAGGCCCCTGAAATCTGGGATATCATCAAGCGCAATGTTAGCGCCGATATTGGTTTTCTTGATATGCTGCGCTATGTGCAGTATGGACTTAATCTCGACATGAAGAACATTCACTCTCATGTCTTTAGCAATCGGGAACTACAGCACACTATGTTGGCGGAAAATGGGGCTTACGTTCTGTTTGCGAAAAATGATAATATCATGGCAGATGTGCTGGAAAATATTTTCGGTTATGTTTCGATCAAATCTCAGGGAACACACCCCAAGGGCTGCCCCCCTCCTCCTGATTGGGCTGCAGATTATTTGGCGAGCATGACACCCACGCCGCAACCCTAGCATCTGGTCAGATTTCGTTGACTTTGGGACGCTATCCTTTTTGTGTGGGGATTTTGTTCGTCATGTTTGGATGAATGCCGGACTGTGGGATATAATTCTATTTTGGAAGCAATCATTATGGCATGAATCATGTTCTGGCACAGTGATGGATGCCCGACGATTTCTCGCCGCCTCGCTTCACGCATCTAGCAATCATCATCGGAGGTTCATTGCGTGATTAAACGTAAGACGCAGAGTATAGATTATTGGCTTCATGATTATCAGATAGATGAGGATGATCATGAGTTTATTTATGATTTATTGGCCGAATCTGGCGAGCCTAAAGCAACGACTGAGCTGGCGCTGGCCATCATCCAGCAGCAAATGCAGCTGGAAGAACGCTTCTTGCGCGACGAATTGGCCAAAGCTCTGATCTACGATCCCGCCGCCACTTACCAGGTGGGGGATGTGATCTACTTTCCGGTAATGGATTTTAATAAGGGCGAGGTCATCTCTGTGCGCCCGGGGAATAATCCAGAACATGGAGAATTTGATGTGATCTCAGTAGCAATGGCGGGCGAGCGAGGAACGCGGACATTTGCCTCCCGGCTGCAAACGCCTCACAAACTAAATCGAACGAGCGACGACAATGTCTTGGATGATTCTGATTTAGTCTCTCCCCAGGAAATGCTGGATGCGGTCGCTGAAGTATTGCTCCCGAGAATCGAGCATCATCTGGTTGAAAATCCCGACTTTTTCGTCCGAGCGGGCGACGCCTGGCTTACTACCGATCAGATTGTCCCGGTCAACATTGGGCACCTCAACATCGCCGAGGCCCTCATCGAGATGGAAGGCGGGCCTCTGTCCACCCAAAAACTGTTGGAGCAGGTGGAAATTGATCCCGATGTCTCTGAATCCATTCGCATTTTTTCCCTCGACACAGCGCTTCAACATGACGAGCGGTTTATACGCATTGGTGTGGGGGGAGAAACGGCCTGGTACTTGCGTCGACTTTTACCTCCCGCGGTTATCGAAACGCCTGAAGTATTGCGTTATGAGCCCGTCACTTATGATCGCTCACGGTTGAATATCGAGCTCTTGCAGGTCGAGTATGAGCTTCGTGACGAATGGAGCGAAACGCCGATCGGCAATGACGAGCGACCACAATCGGCGGTGTACAACCTCATTTATCCGCATCTGGTTGCAGGCACCATGCCGCTGACCAACGAGATTCGCTTGATGCTACCTGCAGGGAGAGGGCGCGCCAGCGCCGTGACTCTAGTGGACGGGCGCTGGGGAAGCAAATTCCCGGCCTGGGTCGTTCCTGAACATCGTTACATTGCCGGACTGGGTGATTGGTATAAGGAGCACAAGTTGCCCGTCGGCGCTCGTATCACTCTTCAGCCCACGAAAAATCCCAACGAATTCCTCGTCGATTTCAAGCCACAACGGGCGCGCCGTCACTGGGTGCGACTGGCTATCGTTCAGGGAAGCAAGCTGGTCTTTCAGATGCAGCAAAAGACCATGAATGTCGATGTGGATGATCAATTGGTTTTGACTGTGGGTGATCCTGGAACGCTTGTAGATTTAAGGGAACATCTTGAATTGGAAGGCTATGATGTCGATGACCTGGTCGCTTTGGTGATGCCCGAGCTTGTTCGCATGAGTCCGCAGGGCACCGCTCATGTCAAGACGCTTTACAGCGCTATCAATCTTGTGCGACGCCTTCCTCCTGCACCCATCTTTGCAGCGTTGGTGCAATTGCCAGGCGCTGTCGATACCGGAAGCGGCTTCTGGAGTCTGTAACACTTTTTAGCACGAACTTATTTCGAGGATTGACTATGCCGTGGAAACGTCCTACCCTTGACACCCCCTTTCATATCGATTGGGTTTGGTGGAAGGAACATGAAAGCAATTATCGATTTTATCTTTACGAACAGCTTTGTGACGCTTGCCGAGAACGCTTTGCGGTAGATGAAGACTCCTTGGCGGTGGACTGGATTGATCCCGACACTGCTGAAGTGGTCGAGGATGCTGACGCCTGGCTCATTTGTTTGATGAAATATTGCGTTGAAGAGCCGGGTTACATTTCCAGCGACTTGCCTTTAGCCGCCGCCATCTTCCGTGTGTTGTTAGTCAATAACAATCGTCCGCTGACGCCCAAGCAACTGCATGACTACTTGCCCTGGCGTGACGCCCGCACCATTCTGCGCGTCATTGGCGGACGCAAAGTCCATTATGGCGTTCGTCCTGTGATCGAATGACATTCCGTTTCAAAAAACATTCTCAAAGCGATGCTTGTTGTCATGACTGCATCGCTTTTTTCATGCCAGAGCTGCTTTCACCAATTCTTCAGCCATGACCGATTTCCTGCCTGGCTGCATCCACAACAGGAATTCCCGGTTGCCCTTGGGACCCAGGATGGGCGAGGGGACGAGCCCCTGAGGCCCGTAGCCCTGAGCCGCGGCCCAATCCACCATCTCCCGCAGCACATCTCGATGTACGCGTGCATCTCGCACCACGCCGCCCTTACCCACGCGCTCCCGGCCCGCCTCAAACTGGGGCTTGATCAGGGCGATGATCTGCCCGCCCGGGGCCAGAATGCGCCTGGCCGCAGGCAGGATCAGGCGCAGGGAGATGAAAGACGCGTCGATGACCACCAGCTGCATCGGCTCGGGCAGGCTTTCGAGATAGCGGGCGTTGGTGCGCTCCATCACCACCACCCGGGGATCGTTTCGCAGCCGCCAATGGAGCTGGCCGTAGCCCACATCCACCGCGTACACCCGGGCCGCACCCCGCTGCAACAGCACATCGGTGAACCCGCCCGTCGAGGCCCCCAGGTCCGCACACACCCAGCCCGCGGGCGCCACTCCGAACGCATCCAGGCCCGCGGCCAACTTGTGGCCTCCGCGACTGACGTAGGGAGGCCGCTCCTTCACCCGGATGTCCGCGTTGGCCGGGATTTTGTGGCCCGGCTTGGTGGCGGGACGGTCTTCCACCAGCACCAGGCCAGCCATGATCATCCGCTGGGCCTGTTCCCGGCTCTCGGCCAGGCCCCGGGCGACCAACAGCCTGTCCAGGCGTTCTTTTTTTTGCCGTTTGCCTTTTGGATTTTGCATTATCCCTCTTGCGGCCAGCGATAGACCTCGGTGAAGCCCGTCATATCCTCGGGCCGTTCGTGGTAGGGCTCGCCATTCAGGATGTTCCAGGCGTGGCCCGCCAGTCCCGGGGCTTCGCCTCGCCTGCGCGCTCGCATGGCGAAGACAATGCCCAGCGGCAGGCCTGTTCGGCGCAGAAAATGGTATCGCAGCAATGAACGCCGCAGACAGACGCCGAAGGGGGAGCCCCGGTCCCAAAAGGCCAGCGCGTCCACCAATTCCCGCACCTGCTCCCGGTCCCGATCCACCCAGTCCGCCCGCTCGGGCGTGAGCTCAGCCAGAAACTCGGGCAAGGGCAGGGCGTTGTAGCGGGCGGGCAGAGAACGCTGCACCTGGCGCATCTCCGCCAGCATCTCCCGACCCTCGCGGGTCACCTGCGCCCGGGCGAGGACGGTCAGGGTTGAGATGGCTTGAGAAATGCTGTGGGTAGAGGGCATTGGGGATTGGGGATTGGGGATTTCGAATTTCGGATTTCGGATTTCGGATTGTGAATTTCGGATTGGGGATTGGCGTAAGACCCTGGGCTTTGGACGTCGGACCCCGGACAGTTTTACGTATCGAACAGCACCTGCGCCCGCCACAGGCCCATTCCCTCATCGGGCTCGCTGATGGCCAGATCGTGATAGGTGATAGCCTTGATGTGGGCCAGATCGCTGGGGCCCGCCCGGCCAAAGACCTGCGCCCGGATGTGGGTTTCATCCAGCTCCCGCACGATGACGTTCTGGGCCATCAGGCCATGGGTCTCCTGCTGCCACAGCAGTTCGCTGAGCCAGCTCACCAGCAGGTCCTCCCGGTCAGCGCCTTCGGCCTCGATGTACTGCTGGATGGTGGAGCCTTGCACATCGTAGGCGGCCTGCAAGCCGAACATAGCGATGGCTGCGTGCGCGTACAGGGCTTCGGGCGTGTCGCCAAAGATTTCGACGCCCCAATCCGCGGTGTAGGGCAGCTCGCGATAGCGTTCGTAGTCGGGCAGTTGCGGGTCTTGCGCCAGCAGCCATGCGGCCAGGTCTTTGTCCCGGGCGATTTGGGCCTTGAGCGCGTCCAGGCCCGGGAATTTCATCTCATCCCGCAAGCGGGCCACGAAGGAAAGTTCCAGACAGCGGCCATAGATGTCCTCATCGAAATCGATGATGTGGGCCTCGATGGTGCGATGGCCGCCATTGACAGTGGGGCGCACGCCCACATTCACCACTGCGGGAAACCTCCGTCCCTCCACCTCGGCCCAGGCCGCGTACACCCCGTCCGCGGGATGCACCCGGTTTTGGGAGATGGAGATGTTGGCGGTGGGAAATCCCAGCGTGCGGCCCCGCTGATCGCCATAAACCACCACGCCGGAGATAGCGAAATAGCGGCCCAGCCACACATTGGCCCACTCGATGTTGCCCAGGGTGATGGCGCTGCGAATGCGGGATGAGCGCACGGGCACGCCTTCCCAGCGGAATTCGGGCGTCACGTGCACCCGCACGCCGATTTTTTCTCCATACGCCTGCAAAAACGTCGTGGTTCCCCGGCGATTGCGGCCCAGCGCAAAATCGGGCCCCACCCAAAGATCGGTCAGAGCCAGATGCTCTTTGAGCAAATCCATGAAATCTTCGGGCTCGGTCTGGGCTGTGCGCCGGGTGAAGGGATGCACGATGGTGAAATCCAGGCCCGCCTGCGCGTAGAGCTTCAACCGTTCGGCCAGCGAGCCAATGCTGGCTACGGGCCTGTCGGGGCGCAGCACGGCCCGAGGATGTGGGTGGAAGGTGAGAAGCCCGCAGGCCGCGCCATCTGCATGCGCCGCCTCCAACATGGTCGAGATGAGCGCGCGATGCCCGCGGTGCATTCCATCGAAACTGCCGATGGTGAGATGGGTCGGGCCTTTGAGATGCGCGGCGGTGATGGATTCAAAGACTTGCATGGTTTGTTATTTGCTCCTCGTTTCCAGCCAGTCAGGCAATTGGTTCACATTGTCCAGCACTGCATCTGCGCCCAGCTCGAGCCAGTGGTCCGGGTCCTGATAGTGGTCGATGATGACGGCCTGAACCTGGGCAGCTTGGCGCTGGGGCGGCAGTTTGCGATAGTTGAGGACCAATCGCAGGTCGTCGACGCTGTCGCCCACCATCGCCGCGTTGTCCGTCTTCAGTGCGGCGATGGCCCGCTCCATCAGGGTCGGATCAGGCTTGTGCCCATCCTCATCGGTGAAGATGGCGTCTTCCTTCAGCAGACCGTCAAAATCCAGCCCGGCCCGGGTGGTGCGCATCTCATTGCGATTGCGTCCGGTGATGATGCCGATCTGCTGTACGCCCGCCTGGCGCAGTCTGGGGAAGAAATCGGGCTGCGGGCATGCCTTCTCCGCGTGCGCGAAGCCGGGACGGTACTCGATGACTGGGGGCGCGTCGTAGATGTTGGGGTACATGTCCGCACCCCAGTAATGGGCATCGTAATACTTTTGCAATTCGTCGAAATCGGGGGCGTCCGGGCCCGCGTAGGTTTGGACCCACGCTTTGCCCCGCCCAGCGTTCTCTGCGGCCAGGTCGCGCCAGCTTTGCTCCGGAGGGATGCGGCCCGAGGCCCGGGCTTGCAGCAGCACGACCAGGCTCCAGATCATGTCCCAATCGCTGTTGAACCCGCCCGAGCGTTTGAAGGCCCGCACATCCTCCAGCGAAAGATCCGCTTCGGGCCAGTTGTTTTCTCGGGCCAGTTTGCGGGCTACAAAAAGCGTGCATTGGTTGTACGCATCCTGCGCAGCCCACAGCACGCCGTCTACATCGAAGATGATGGTGTCGATATGGGGGGATTGGTTCATTGGTCGGTTGGTCGGTTGGTCAGGGGCGTGGCGGCAGGGTTTGGAAATAGACGGAGGGCGGGGGACCGGAGACCGGCTGGGCGACGACCTGCCCCGGTTTTCCGTCAAGCCCACCGGATCACGGATCTGGCCCGGCGCCTTGCTGCTTCCAGGCGGATTCGCAATCCGCCGGCGTTGCCTACTTCTCGAAAAATGCTTTGTACTGCCTGGCCCGCTCCCGATAGCGTCGGGCGTTTTCCTGGATGGCGTCCAGGTCTTTCTGGCGCATGGGCCGGGCGAAACGAGCAGGCGCGCCTTTGTAGAGCGTGCGGGGCGGGATATTGGCTCCGGGCGGAACCAGCGCGCCCGCGGCGATCATGGCTCCAGCGCCGATATGCGCGCCGCTGAGCACTGTGGCGTTGATGCCAATCAACGCGCCATCCTCCACCACGCAGCCATGCACCACCGCGCCATGCCCGATGACCACGTTTTTGCCGATGAGGGTGGGCGTACCCGCGTCGGAGTGCAGCACGCAGTTATCTTGCACGTTGCTGCCCTCGCCGATGACGATGCGATCCACATCGCCCCGCAGCACTGCGCCAAACCAGATGTTGGCTCCCGCCTTCAGCGTCACATCGCCGATAATAGTGGCGTTGGGCGCAACAAAGGCGTCAGGATGGATTTTTTCTGGAAAGTAAGCGATGATGTCTTTCTTGTCCATGAAATTCGTTCGGTGAGTTTAGTGGCGGCGTGGGTGAATGTTAGATCTGACCGGGGCGGACCGAAGACCGGGGACCGAATTCTCCGTCCTCCGTCATCGGTCCTCGGTCAGATATCCAAAGATTGCGAAAACTCTCCATGTTTCCCTGAGCTTCCACTCAATTGCTCAGTCGTTCTCTAGCCGAGGTCGCGTGTGCATCCAGGCCCTCGGCCTCGGCAATGCGAGCGGCGATGGCGCTGAGATCCGCTCCGGCCTGGGGCGTCAGCGCGATGAGACTGATGCGTTTGACGAAATCCTCGACATTGAGAGGCGAGGCATAGCGCGCGGTGCCCTCGGTGGGCATGATGTGGCTGGGGCCCGCGATGTAGTCGCCCAACACCTCGAAGCTGCTTTCGCCCACGAAGACGCCGCCGGCATGGCGCACCAGCGGAACCAGTGCCCAGGGATCGGCCACGGAGAGGCAGAGATGCTCGGGCGCGAAGCGGTTGGCCTCGGCCACCGCAGCCTTGAGATCGGGGACGATGACTGCGCCGCCGCGGGCGGGCAGAGATTGTTGGATGATGTCGGCCCGGCTGAGCCGCTGCGTCCGAGCGGCGATCTCCTCTGCCACAGCTTCGGCCAGGGCCCGGCTGGGGGTGAGGAGGATAGCTGTGGCCAGGATGTCGTGCTCGGCCTGGGCCAGCAAGTCCGCCGCAACCATGCCCGGATGGGCGCTATCGTCCGCGATGACAATGGTCTCGGTGGGCCCGGGCAAACCATCGATGCCCACCACGCCGAACACCTGTCGTTTGGCCAGGGTGACGAACAAACCGCCCGGCCCCACAATCTTATCCACCGGTTCGATGCTCTCGGTGCCATAAGCCATGGCTCCGATGGCCTGAGCGCCGCCCAGCGCGTACAGCTCGTCGATCTCGGCGATGGCGGCCGCGGCCAGCACTACGTCGGGAATGCGGCCCGTTTCTCGGTTCGGAGGCGTCATGGCGATGACCCGTTTCACCCCGGCCACCCGGGCGATGATCGCGGCCATGAGCAGGGAGGAGGGCAGGGGCGCGCTGCCGCCAGGGACGTAGACGCCCACCGCGTCCAGGGGACGCACGAGCTGTCCCAGAGTTCCCTCATCTTCATCCTGATACAGCCAGGAGTGAGCGGGTTGACGATTGTGGAATGCAGCGATGCGGCCCGCCGCGGCCCACAGCGCGTCGCTCAGGTCCTCGTCGATGCGTTCCAGAGCCTCTTCCCACTCCTCGGGCGGGACCGCGTAGCTTTGCGCACTGACGCCGTCGATGCGCTCCGTCCAGTGCTGCAGGCCCGCGTCACCCTGGTCGCGAATGTCGGCCAGGACCCGGGCCACAGCCTGCTCGGGCGTGAGCGGCTCGCGGAACAGTTTTTCGATGCCGTCCAGCAGGCTTTGAGGATAGTTGGTTTCGGCCCAGCTTTTGCGCTGGAGAATGCCCTTTCGGGCGGTGGTGTGGTCATAGATAGGGAAGATCATGGGATTTTGGATGGCGAATGGACAGCGGATGTCGGTTGATCGATCGGTGCAAAAATTGGGGAATTTGGCGCTGGGTTATTATCGCCCAAAAGGAGGATGGTTGACAAAGTTCTGGCCTTGTGCTAATCTTGCGGTTGTCAATTGCATACACGCAACGACGATGACGGAGACAAGTAACCCGACGCCGCGTCCCAGAGAGCTGCCGGACGGTGCAAGGCAGTGACGCCGGGCGGATGAAATCCCCTCCCGAGTCGCCCGACCGAACCGCTTCGGCGCAGTAAGTCGGGCCGGCGGCCCGCCGTTAATCGGGCAGGATGCTACGGGCATCCACGGAGGTTGCGGTCGCGAGGCCGCGACGAATCCAGGTGGCACCACGAGCGCCCCCTCGTCCTGGAACGAGCGGGGCGTTTTTTGTTCACCAGATGCGTCGCACTTTGCGGCAAATGCGACGCATCTCAGTGCAAGTCATTTTGGAGGCGTTGAACATCATGATCGACATCAAATTGCTGCGTGAAAATCCCGACCTGGTTCGGGAGGCCATGAAGAAGCTGGGCGCGGAGGATGCGCCCGTGGAGGACGCGATCCGGCTGGATCAGCGCCGGCGCCAGATTTTGCAGGAGCTGGAAGCCCTGAAAGCGGAGCGCAACAAGGGCTCCAAACAGATCGGTCAGCTCATGCGCGAGGGCAAGCGGGACGAGGCTGAAGCCATCAAGGCCCGCATGTCGGAGCTGGGCAAGCAGATCGATGCGCTGCAGGCCGAGCTGAATCAGGTGGAGAAGGACCTGGAATGGGCCATGCTCAACATCCCCAACATCCCCCTGCCCGAAGTGCCCGTGGGCAAAGATGACAGCGAGAACGTGGTCGTGCGGGTGGAGGGCGAGATGCGGGAGTTCGACTTCACGCCCAGGCCCCATTGGGAGATCGGCGAGGCCCTGGACATCATCGACTTCGAGCGCGGGGTCAAAATCTCCGGCAGCCGTTTCTACATCCTCAAGGGGCTGGGCTCAAAGCTGCAGCGGGCCCTCATCAACTGGATGCTGGATGTGCACATCGAGCAGCACGGCTACACCGAGGTCTATCCGCCCTTCATGGTGCGCAGCCATGCGCTGGTCGGCACTGGCAACCTGCCCAAGTTCGCGGACAATCTCTACAAGGACCACGAGGAGGACCTGTGGCTCATCCCCACCGCGGAGGTGCCCGTCACCAACATGTACCGGGATGAGATCCTGGATGGCGCGCAGTTGCCCATCAAGCATGTGGCCTACACCCCCTGTTTCCGCCGCGAGAAGTTCAGCGCGGGCAAGGATACCCGCGGCATCAAGCGCGGGCATCAGTTCGACAAGGTGGAGATGGTCAAGTTCGTCACGCCCGAGACGGGCCGGGAGGAGCTGGACAGCCTCATCGAGAATGCGGCCGACATCGCCCGCCTGCTGAAGCTGCCCTTCCGGGTGGTGCAGATGTGCACCGGCGATCTCAGCTTCGTGGCCGCGATCAAGTTCGATATTGAGCTGTGGGCTCCGGGCGTGGAGGAGTGGTTGGAGGTCAGCTCCTGCTCCCTCTTCACCGACTTCCAGGCCCGCCGCGCCAACATCCGCTACCGCCCCGAGCCGGGCGCAAAGCCCCGTTACGTATACACCCTCAATGGCTCGGGCCTGGCTCTGCCGCGACTGGTCATCGCCATCCTGGAAAACTACCAGCAGCCCGATGGCAGCGTGGTCGTGCCCGAAGTCCTGCGTCCCTACATGGGCGTGGATGTGATTCGGTAGGGCGAGAAAGATATCGGGTATTGGATATTGGGCGCCAGGCGCTTGTGAGCGCAACTGGCCACTTTCGCCTCGAATACCCAATACCCAATACCCGATGTCCAATCTCCGGTCATCTGGCATGACGCGAAGACGCATTATCGGGGCTGCACTGGTTGCAGCCGTGCTCTCCCTGCTCCTCCTGGGATGGTTCGCCTGGCAGCGCCTGAACCGAAATGTCGTGCCGCTGGGCCCGCAGCGCACGGTGCAGACCACCAATCCCAAGGCGGGCGTGCATACGCGGCTGGAGAACGAAGTGGAGGCCTGGAAGATCAAGAAAACCCTGGAGATGGTGCGAGAGATGGGCGCGCCCTGGATCGTGGAGTATTTTCCCTGGGCCTTCAGCGAGCCGCGCAAAGGACAGTACAACTTCAACCATGCCGACCTGGTGGTGGACCACGCCAATCGTCAGGGATTGACCGTCATCGCCCGGCTGGGCCTGGTTCCCAAATGGGCCCAGCCCAAAGACAGCATCTCCACCTATCTGCCCGAGGAGCGTTATCAGGATTTTGCTGACTTTGCGGCCGCGTTCGTGACCCATTTTCAGGGTCGCGTCCACTACGTCATCCTCTGGAATGAACCCAACCTGGCCCTGGAATGGGGCTATCGCCCGCCCGACCCCGCGTCCTACGTCGAATTGTTGCGGGTGACCAGCCAGGTCATTCGCGAAGCGAATCCCGACGTGGTCATCCTGGCTGGTGCGCTGGCTCCCACGCTCGGCGAACCCACGGGCGAGTTGGGCATGAGCGATCTCGATTATCTTCAGGCCATGTACGACGCGGGCGCTGCGCCTTACTTCGACGCGCTGGCCGTGCATTCGTATGGCCTCACCTTCCCGCCCGAAGACCCGCCCGACCCCGAGGTCATCAACTTCCGTCGCGTGGAGCTGTTGCGCCAGGTGATGATCGCCAATGGCGACGGCGACAAGCCCATCCACATCACCGAGGCGGGTTGGAACGACCATCCCCGCTGGACCCGGGCAGTGCGCCCGGCCCAGCGCATCCGTTACACCATCCGGGCCTATGAGATGGCGCTGGATTGGCCCTGGCTCGATTCCCTGAGCATGTGGGCCTTTCGCTATCCCGCCCCAGAAAAAAACTACCGTGACTACTATACGTTCGTCACGGCAGACTTTCAGCCAAAACCGATTTATTTAGAGGTGCGACGTTCTCTGCGAGGTGGGGATTAACGCTCAGGCCGGCGTGGGGATAAGTTGCGGCTCTCCACCGATGATCACCTGACCAGGCAGATCGATGATGTAGCCTTTGTTTTTGGCGACGGTTTTCAAGAAATGTGGCTCAGCAACATTCTCTTCGATGATTTCTCTAAGCCAGTGGATATGGACATGTAGTGTGCGGATATCTTGGATAACCTCAGTTTCCCATACATTTTTCATCAGGGTGAGCGGATTGATGGGTTCACCGGGATGCATGAGAAAGGTTTCCATCAATTTTGCTAGCTTGGGGTTCAGACGATATTTCCCTTTTGGCCCCACCAGCACTTGTGTACGTCGATCTAAGATGAATGGCGGAAGCTGGATGACATAATCCGGGCGCGAGGCCATGAGTTTTTCAATAGCATTGTTGAGTCTTTTTGATATGAATGGTCTGCTCAGGATCTTATCGTAATAAGAGACGAAGTGAGGGGCAGCGCGTCCGCTTTTGATGAGTATGATGAATGGACGGCGATAGTGCGCTTTTGCTGCCTGGGTGATGCGACGTACTTTTCCGACCGTATTCGAATCGACATCAATGATGATTAATTCGGGATCGAAGGTTTTGATCATTTGTAGGGTCGGACGCAATGTGCTGACACACTTGACTTCGTAATGCGATTGCAAGTCCTTGCATACGCCTTCGTCCGCTTGCGAATTCATCACCGCCAGGATTCGAGTTTGTGACATTGTTATTGGAATCTCCTAATTGGGGGTACAACAACCACGGATCTGACGATCCATCGATGCTGACAGCATGCCGTGGGGTGGCGCTGCATGTGGAAAGAGGAAGCGGTTGTGGGATGTGTACGTCTATTCAGGTAGTAGTGCTAGTGACCTGGTTCATAGTTTGTATTCAGCTATATGCGTTATTCCCTCGGGCCGGTTTTGCCATTCACTCCGCCAGGCATAAGGCAACCATCTTTAGCCAGGCTTCATCGTGTCCCCAATTCAGTATATTACGTTCGATCGCATAAAAGCATCGACAATTCTTTAATAAAATGTATACCGAAAGATGTTCATTTTGTCAAGTTAATCGACATGTTTTAATTAACAATTCACCCAATTGCCGTGATTGATGCGGACGCGAAAATCACAGCGGTGCTTCGTTTCGGGTGTGATGTAATTTTCCGACTGAGAGGTGTTATAGATATTTGCCAATCAAGCGTTGGTATTTTTCTTTTAGTTCGTGAGGTATCTTTTCGCGATTGGTGATAATTGCATCTTGTAATACATCTTGCCAGGGGCTGGGTGGGGCATCTTTCAACATTTCAATCGCATTAAGTGTAGCCTGTTGAGCGACAGCGGCGTTCTCCATCAGTGTTTGGATTACCATCTCGACGGTAACAGGCTCTTCGCTTTCGTGCCAGACATCATAATCGGTGACATGGGCAATGATACCGTAGGACATGCCCGCTTCTCGAGCCAGGAATGCTTCGGGGATGGAGGTCATGCCGATGATGGAAAACCCCAATAGCCGGAAAACTCGGCTTTCTGATTTGGTGCTAAAACGCGGACCTTCGATGATGACGAAGTCGCCGCCACGATGGACTGTTTTGCCAGTGGCCGCCACTGCTCGATAGAGGATGTCGGCCAGCTGTGGACAGATGGGGTCGGCCACTGAGGGGTGGACTACCAGCCCCGGTTCGTCGAAGAAGCTGGAAGGACGCAGGCGTGTGCGGTCGAATAATTGATTGGGGATAACGATGTGGCCCGGTTTGATTTCTTCTTTGAGCGATCCACAAGCATTCATTGAGATGAGATATTCAACGCCCAATGCTTTGAATCCCCAGATGTTGGCCCGATAGTTGACTCTGGTGGGGTTGATAAAATGGCCGCGTCCGTGTCGGGCAAGAAACGCCACCCGTTGCCCGTGGATGGTTCCGATGATGTATTTGTCGCTAGGAGAGCCAAAAGGCGTTTGGATGGTGATCTCTTCGATGTTGTGTAACCCCGGAAGGTTATAGACGCCACTGCCGCCAATGACGCCGATGCGGATATCAGTATTCATGATGCGCTCCTTGTATGTGGGAGTGATAAATTACGCATAGTCGTTGATTGTGTGCTGCCATTTCCGTTCGGTTCTTACCAGGCAATTCCAGGCGCCGTGTTGATTCCAGCATGCTCACCTAGTCGTTTGTACATCTTTATGCCATCCCATGGTTCATTGAGAATGCCATCGTGTATTGCCCAAGATCGCCCGCGGATGGTGTTTGCCATTTGGGGTAGTCGAAAGGGCGTGCTGCCATCCAGTCTGGCGCGTAGCGCTCCGTTTGGGGCGAATCCCTGATGAATGCGGTGCATGAATTTTTCACCGCGAGCGTAATAAAACCCATATCGCTCAAATAAGATCGCGGCATGATAAAAGAGTGGCTCTACGTCGAATTCGTATTGGTGCATTGCCGCAAAAACCTGTTCTAAATCTTGCAGTAATCGCTGTAGGTGTCGCAATCCTTTTCTGACCTGACCAGGAGCAAGCCCTGCATTCATTGCTGCAATTTCGGCGGGGATGTTACGTTGCGCAGTTCCGCGCAGTGTAGATGAGCCATTGGGCATTTTATCGATGTCGAATCGTGGGGAATGCGGGTCGTTCATGGCCACCCAGTTTACAGCAATGCGATTGAATGGCGTGTCTGCCAATTCGATCTCCATCAGGGGGTCGCGGGGATCAATGTCGTTGAGTAAGCGCATTGCCCAAACCATCCCATCTTCCGAGTGGCCGCTGTGTACCATTACTTTTCCTTCGCTGTTTCGTAATGTGATGGGGTCTACACCGTATTGCACCAACAGGTCTACAGGAAGAAGAATATGAGCCAACGTATGCCGAAATTCTTCGTTGTGTTTTGGTAGTTCGCGTAGGAAAATAGGGATTGGTTTTTCCGGTGCGGTAGGAAGCGGGTGTTTTGGCTCTAATGAAAGAAGGGATGATTTGGGCGTTTCGTACATGAGCATGTTGTTCGGGGGAAGGCCGCACGCCTATGGATTGTTCTACCAGGCTTTGGAGAATGTGAGGCCATGACTGTTCAGCACAGGAACAAGTAGTGAGATAATGCGGGTATGGGCAGCGCCATTCGAAGCCACCAACCCGAAATGACGATGCACATCGGACTGGTTATAAAGGAGTGGCCTTCCCCAGCAATCGGTGAGCTGGCCACCGGCTCCATAAAGAATGGCTTCCGGCGCACAGGTATCCCATTCTTTCAGGCCTGGGGCGGGGTGAAGATAGATATCTGCTTCGGCTTGGGCGATGAGTCCGCATTTCAGACCTACTGATCCCGAAATGCGTTCGTGGGTGATGCCCAACACCTGTTTGATATCGTCCACGATGGGGTTACGGTGTGAGCGACTGACGATGAGGCGCATCTCGTTGGGCGTGCTGATGGAGCTCACATGCATGGGGGTTCTCGCTTGGGGTGTCGTTAACCAGGCGCCTTCGGAACGAATTCCACTGTACATAAAGTCTTTGATGGGTTGATATACAACGCCCAGTACGGCTTCTCCTTCTATGGCTAGTCCCACCATGATGCTAAATTCGCCGTTACGGGCAATGAATTCTTTGGTGCCATCAAGGGGATCGATGCACCATATGGCGTCCTTATTCAGCCGTTCATGATCGTCCTCGCTTTCTTCGGCTAAAATGCCGATATGTGGAAAAGCGGCTTGCAAACTTTTCACCAAGAAGTTATTTACTACTTTGTCGGCTACTGTAACAGGATCATTTTCCCCTTTCCACAGGATATCGTCGGGCTGGTCGTGGTAGGTGCGCACGATCGCACCAGCTTCATGCACCAGGGTTTCGACTGTGGTTAAGGCGCTTTTGAGATCAACAGACATGACTCACTTTTCCTATTCTTCCGACATCCAGTAATCAGCGTCGTATGCTGGAAGTTCTTTCCGGAGAGGCTTATCTTTACGCCAGCCAAAGGCGTATCCCGCCTGAATCAGTTGATGAATTTGGGATGTGCCTTCATAAATAACCGCGCCTTTACTGTTGCGCAGATAACGCGCCACGTTATATTCGTCTGAATAGCCGTAGGCGCCGTGGATTTGCACGGCGTCGTTGGCGGTCTCGAATGCAGCCTCGGTGCAGAACCATTTGGCCATGCTGGTCTCACGGGTGTTGCGAATCCCATGATTTTTTAGCCATCCCACTTTGTAAACCAGCAATTCGCCCATGTCGATGCGTTGCTGCATTTTGGCGATCATTTGCTGCACCAATTGATAATTGGCGATGGGTTGACCGAAGGTTTGTCGCTGTTTGGCATACGCAATGGATTCTTGCATTGCCGCCTTCATCAGGCCCACAGCACCCGCCGCCACAGTGTAGCGAGCATTGTCAATGGCGCTCATTGCGATCTTGAAACCTTCACCTTCTTCGCCCAAACGATTTTCGATGGGCACTTCGACATCATTCATGCTAATCCAACCGGTGTTGCTTGCCCAAACGCCCAGTTTATCCTCGATGGTTCCTGTTGCCAGGCCCTTCATCCCTCGTTCCAGCACAAAAGCTGAGATGCCGCGGTGTCCTTTCGCAGGATCAGTTTTGGCAAAGACCAACATTCTGTCGGCGACATCGGCCAGGGTGATCCACATCTTTTCGCCATTGAGGACGTAGACATCACCTTCGCGCCGGGCGCGACTACTCATCCCTGCCACATCTGAACCTGCGCCAGGCTCTGTCAGACCAAAACAGGCAAGCTTTTCACCAGTTGCCAGGGCAGGCAGCCAGCGTTGTTTTTGTTCTTCAGTTCCCCATTGAAAGATTGGCAACGCATGGAGCGCCAGATGAACAGCCAATGTTTCTCTAACTGATGAGTCAGCCCATTCCAGACCTTCGGCCACCAAACCGAATGAGATATAGTCCATGCCTGCGCCGCCATATCTTACGGGAAGGCAGACTCCCATAAAACCCATCTCGCCCATTTTAGGCACGAGTTCCATGGGATATTCATGCTTTTTGTCATATTCTTTGATAATAGGAACGATTTCCTTTCGGGCAAAATCATAGATCATGTCCCGAATCATTTTGTGTTCCGCAGTTAATTCAAAGTCCATGGAAAGCTCCTTTGCTTTTGTTGGTTATTTGTTGAGGTGTTTGAATGCGATATGGAATTTCGCTGCATTGACAATGCTAGCATTTTCGTGACTCGGCGGCAAGTTCGTCATTAATGATGAATCGTTTTGGTGGCGCGACCAACACCTCGGCATTATCATGGAAATATTGAGGAATGAAAAAGGGCTTCGTAGATGACCGAACTCTACAAAGCCCTTTACAAAAGGAGAAGAATCTGACGTCTCTCATGCAGGCTGCTTTTCTTGTGTTTCTTCTTGCCAACTCCTGACCACCATGCGGAAGATGTCGGACTCAGTGATCATGCCCACCAGGTCGCCCTGTTTATCGACCACCGGCAACCCACTAACTTTGTAGTCGATCATCAATTGGGCAGCATCTCGGATCGTTGCGTCTTCGCGAATGGTGATTGGGTCTGGCGACATGATCTCCTTTATCTTAAGCTTAGCCAGTAGCGTGTTCAATTCCCAGACACTAAGCGTTGTTGCTTCGGATGGTTGGGCCCCGCGCAGATCGCCGCGAGTAACTATGCCCACTAGCTTGCCATTCTGCAAGACAGGGAGTCGTCTTATCTGATGTTTGCGAAGCAGTTCGCAGGCTTCGGGGAGGGTGGCATTGGCGTCGATGGTAATTGGGGGTGATGACATCCAGTCTTTTACTTGTTCCTGCTTCATGGTGACCTCCGGAATGTTATTTGAACTATGGGCGGTCTATTTGCTTTGCTGATATGCGATCTCGATTTCTTTCAACGGTTGTTGAAAATGAAAGCCATTTGTATGTTGAGCGCTTTTTTTTCTTTAGTTTAGTGGGGGCTTGGCCGTTTGACTATGATATTTATCACGTTCGGGGCGAAATGTGGGACGTTTACTGTGGGCTGGTGGGGTTGGCGTAGGGAGGAAGTTAAGGTGCGCTGGGGCTGGTATGATGTTGATCTGGTGATGAGAGCGTTTCAATTTTTGGCAATTCATCAATGCTTCTGCGTCCGATCAAAGGTTGGTTTTCTGCCAGAAACCAGGTAGAATGAGCTATTGTTTCGTAAAATTTGCTTGAGATGTTTGCCATGCGATCCATTTATGTTGATAAAAATATTCCCCGCATGCTTGTTGTAAAGGGGCTCAGGCGTGTCTGGCCCGGGGTTGTTTATTCGCGAATTTCGTCTACTCGATTTACCGATGTGGGTGTGCCTAACCTTCCGGGGCCGCGTTGGCTGCGGGTGAGGAATCTCATGTGCGGCATTTGTGGTAGCGATCTCGCTTTATTGCAGGTGGAGGCTACGCCCGATGTTGCACCGGCCGCTCTTCCTGGCAATCAGCGGTTTTATTTGGGACATGAAGTGGTGGGGGTGGTGGAAGAAGTAGGGGAGGGCGTGACTCGATATAAGCTCGGTGATCGGGTCATTATGGATAGTCGTTTTCAAGGGGCAACTTGTCTAAGCCAGGAGATTGAGCCACCTTGTCGTCACTGTCGGCAGGGCAATTTTCAACTTTGCGAAAACGCTTCGGTAAATGTGGGGCCGCGCGGGGTGGGCGGTGGTTGGGGAGATGGGTACACTGCTCATGAATCGGAAGTGTTTCCTGTTCCTGCCGATATCAGCGATGAGCAGGCTATGATGATTGAACCGCTGTCGGTAGGAGTGAGAGCAGTGTTGCGGCGTGCGCCTGGTCCAGGCGAACGGGTGCTGGTGCTTGGCGCTGGCATCATCGGCTTGACGGTGGTGCAGGCAGTGCGAGCACTTTCTCCTGATGCACACATCACTGTCCTGGCTCGATACGCGCATCAGGCCAAGATGGCGCAGGTGCTCGGAGCTGATGGAGTGATTTCAAGCGGTGACGATGTATATGAATCAGTGGCGAAGATCACTGATTCGCGGCTCTATCGCGGCATGTTTGGCAACAAGATGATCTTGGGCGGGTTTGATGTGGTATATGATTGCGTTGGCGCTGCTAAGACTCTTGCAGACAGCTTACGGTGGACGCGTGCGGGGGGGGCTGTGGTGGTGGTCGGGATAAAATTTGCTCCCTTGCAGGTCGATTTGACGCCCGTTTGGTATCAGGAGGTGGCGTTGTTGGGAACATACGCCCATGGAGTTGAGCTGTGGCGCGGCCATCTGCGCCACACTTATGATATTGTCATCGATTTATTACGTAGCGGGCGTTTGCAGGCTGAATCATTGATTACCCATCGTTTTCGTCTTGAGCAGTGGAAAGAGGCGATTCGCACCGCTCAAGACAAGCGCACCGGAGCCATCAAGGTTGCGTTCGACTATCGATCTGAGTCGGAGTTTTGAGATATACGAGAATTTGTCGTTTTGTCTGGGGGCGTTTCAAAATGGGGCGCTTTTTCGCATTTCTGGACGGCTCAAGTCGGGGCGCTTCAGGGCTGCGACCGATGGCGCCATCTGAACACCTTTCCACACCCCCTCGTCCCTCCTGTCTCGGAGCAGGGGAGGAGGCAAAGGTGAAGGCGGCGTCTGTAGAGTTCGAGTCACTCGGCCAGCACTCCATCAGACACATTGCCCCAATATTGAAAACGCACCCGTTCCACCTGACATTCGGCGTTGAAATGCCTTTCTTTCGGCTTGAATAACTCCGATATTTTTAGAATAAATGTGGTAGAATGGGAAGGTATTTTTATCGCTCTCATCTCGCTCATCTTGGAGAATGTCATGCGCTCGAATGTACATTTCCCGGCTTTTGCTTGGGGTACGCTGATTTTGAATGTTTTTGTTTCTTTGTGGGGAGCTGTGGTGCGAGCGACCGGCTCAGGAGCTGGTTGTGGTGCACATTGGCCTACTTGTGATGGCGAAGTTGTGCCAGGGTTAGAAACATCAGCGCAATGGGTTGAATACACGCATCGCCTAAGTAGTGGATTAGCGTTATTGGCAGTGATCGCATTGTTGATTTGGGCTTTTCGGGCTTATGAGAAGGGACATTTGGTGCGCAAAGCTGCGGTGGCTGCTATGTTTTTTATGATTATGGAGTCGTTGGTAGGAGCAGCATTGGTGCTGTTCGGTTGGGTTGAGGCTGATGATTCTATGGCGCGGGTGTATATCATGGGAGTGCATTTAACTAATACGCTGCTGTTATTAGGTTCGATATTCCTCACAGCATATTGGGCTTCGGGAGGACGGAAATTTTCTTTTCGTGAGCAAGGACCCCTGGGATGGTTGCATTGCGTTGGCATTTTGGCAGGTATTGTGCTGGTTGTCACTGGCGCGATCATTGCCCTTGGCGATAGCTTATTTTTGCAAATTGGCCTCACGCCCGAGCAATCGCCAGTGGTGGCGGGCATCCTAGCCTTGCGCCTGACCCATCCTACCACATCGATAATTGTGGGGCTCTATTGGATTTTTGTCGCCCGTTTTTCGGCCGTTGCGCGTCCCACATCTGGTGTTCAGCGATCCGCCCGTTTTCTGATCATTATTATTCTTTCCACCTGGGTGGCGGGATATGTCAATAATTGGTTTCATGCGCCCGTTTGGTTGCAGGTGGTGCATCTGCTTCTGGCCGATCTGTTCTGGTTGGGTATAGTATGGCATAGCGCTGAGAGTCTGGCTATGGATGCTCCCAGGTCGGCGCAGGTAAGGTTCGCTCAACTCCTTAGTTGGTGAGTTCGATGCACCTTTGGACTGGGGTTGAGTTTTTGTGATATGCATAAATGCGACGCACTCCAGGCGAGCGCGTCGCATTAGGTATGGATGCTAGGTTGTGCAGTGCTTTGTTGCGGGGATGAGATCAATATATGCCTTCAGCATCAATGACACCATCTACGGCATTATGCAGAATCTTCTGTTTTATCTCGGCGCAGGGCAGCCAGCTATCTCGAGATTGAATGTTGGCGACCAGTCCACTGATAAGAGGAGCGGCAAATGAGCTGCCCACGCCATAGCTGAATCCGGTCCATGATGTGGTGCTCAGGCTGATGAGCGCATATCGGCAATCAACACCATAACATTTGTTCAGACCTGGTAGGCAATAGGGGGCAATGCCGCCCCCTCCGGGGGCCATGATATCTCCTGTATTGGCAAAACACGCCAGTTCACGTTGAGCATTGCAGGCTGCTACTCCGATAACAAAATCCCAGGCAGCGGGAACTTGTGGGCCATGTGAGCCTGCGATGGGTGCGGAATCGTTTCCTGCTGCAGCGACCACTATAATGTTCAGGGCATAAGCGACTTCGAGCAACAGACGCAGCGATGCTGGTCCGGTTGCGGTATCACCCTCTGAATCGGTGAGCCCCAGGCTCAGGTTGATCACTGCGCCTCGCAGCATGCCGTCATCATTGACCTCGCGAATAAATTGAGCCAGGGCCGCCAACAAAACCGACATGACGCCTTGGGCGGCGTCATCCAATACGCGAATGAGATGGATATCGCTGTAAGGGGCCAACGCGTGAATCAACCCTGCCACGAAAAGGCCATGATCCGCTGCCGGACCAGACCCACATCCGCCTGTGATTCCACCAGGAATTGGATGGGAGAGAGTAAGGTGCAGGTTGGGTTCCAGTTGAAAATCTGCATTGCTGATGGTGACGGGAAATGGGCTGGTGTCGAAGATGCCAACGCGTATGCCACTACCAGCATAAGGAGGCGCTTGTTCGCCTACCCGAGCGCTTAATCCTCGCTCGCCAAACGCCCATTGCGAATAAAAAATGGATAGGGCTTTTCGGCGAATGGATGCACCTCCCTGGTTGTTCATACCTCGCCATGGACTCCCTGCCACGGTCCACGGGCTGCCTGCTACCGTCCATGGGCTCCCCGCCACCGTCCATGGGCTACCTGCCACCGTCCATGGGCTACCTGCCACCGTCCAGGGATTCGCTGAGATGAGATAGTTGAAATCGGCGTTGACATCTACCCGTTTTTTGTGAGCCAGATGGTTGATGCGGTGAATAAGAGGTGCAACTTCTTCTTCATACATGTAGTGGCGAATGACGTGGTTTCGTTTACTTTCCAAACCTGGCAGTGGGCGTTTGCGAGAAACAAGCTTTTCAATGGCTATTTCTTGCTGCAAATACAGTTGATCAAACTTTACTTCAGCCAGCTTCAGGATGGCTTCGATGTCGCTAACACTTCCGGTGAGGATGAGCTGATGTTCGACATACAGCTCTGGTTCAGAGAAGGATTGTTGCTTGCTAATGTCCTTCATGAGTTGGCTCCGTTAGAGAGGTCCTGGATCTCCCATCAAAAAGAAGGATGCCCAGGTGTAGGGATGTTTGTAGAGGATGTGATTATCGCGATAGAGGAAGTCGAGTTGGGCTTTGCGTAACGCCGCAGCTTTGCTCAGACCAGAGGCCAAACCTTGATAGAAGAGCGTGATGAATTCTTCGGCACGGTCGTCAGGAAGCTGCCAGTAGCTTAGCAGTAGCGAGGCAGCGCCGGCATAAAGAAATGAACGACTTAATCCCAAAAGTTCATCTCCGCCTCCGATGAGCTTTTGGCCCGAACTACAGGCGCTGAGCGTCACCAGGGATGCAGAAAAACGCATGTTATAAATATCAAGCGCAGTCAGCCATCCATCAGCCAAGAGCATACCGGAGAACAAGGGATTGTCTGCGCGAAATTCGCCGTGGGTGGCAAAATGCATCAGTTGAGCTGTGGGGGCGTATTCTCGGACGATATCAATACGCGCCTGGTCTTCGAGGCATAGTTCACCTTGCATAAGCCTGGCCACCGTGCGGGCTTCGGTTAACGCGTGGGGCAATAGTCGATGGCTTGAATATCCGAAAACGACACGTTTCTCTGAGGCTGGGCGCGACTCCGATACGAAGCGGAGTAGACTACTGGCAGGCAAATAGCTGAGTTCGTGCGATTCGATCAAGTGCTCTTTGCCGTCATACAGCGCATGGAAAGGCACGTGGTGCAGTACGCCATGCGGAACGATGATCAGTCGAGGATGTTGTTCGAGTTGGGGACGAAGTGGGCGCATTAGGGCAATATCTAATTTGCTGAGCAAGTCGATAGCATTGCGGAGTAGCGCCTCGTGTTGTTGAGGGGGCATCCAGGGGATGGTTTTGCTATTCAGGGACAGCAGATTCAGGAGTTTGGCAATCTGCGATACATTGGCGTCGAGATGATGGATGTTGATTTCATTTTTGGTTATACAAAATACGATGAGATGATTGCCGATGGTGAAGTATTCCAACAACATCGTTTTTTCATCCAACCAGGGTTGGGGCGATTCGACGCGTACTTGCCACAACATAGCATCCCGGGCATATGCTGTATTACGGATGAGGAGTTGTTGCCATATCTGCGTGATCTCTTTCTCCAGGGTCCAGATGCGATAGCTTGTTTTTTCGATATCGCCACCTGCCCGGCTTTCTTCACCGGTCTCCCAACGTAGTGATAGCCTGTCACGCTCAGCGCGAAGGCGCAGCAATTCCTGCACCAGAGCTTTATCTTCCTGGCTGCGGGCGTGGACGCCCATATCCAGGCGTTTAGAGAGCATGGTCAAGAGCGATCTTGATTTGGCGCGCTCGGCCAACTCTATTGCCTTAGCTGGTCGATCCATCTGCAACGCTAGTTGTACAGCTTCTTCATAGAGACGGGTTTTGTCTTCCAAAAAGTCGGCCTGAAACGCGACGGTTAGTTGACCGTGCAACAGTTCAAGGCTGGCCATAGCCCGCTCATACATATTCATTGCCTGCCAAAAATCGCCTCGGCGTTGTAGCACTCGCCCCAGGATGTGGCGTGCCTGAATGGCAAGGGTGGGAGCTTCTTTTTCGATGGCGGTGGAAAGTGCCTGGCGGGCAAGGCGTTCTGCACGCCGCCAGTCTTTTTGCTTCCATGCGATTTGGGCTTGCTGAATTTGAACCTGTGCGATTTTTAGGGGCAAGTTATGACGCCGAAAGATATATTCACAAGATTGCAAGAGTGTTTCACTTTCCCCCAGTCTGTTCAATCGTATGAGCAGGGCCGAACGCTCCAGGTCTGATTCAGCGATCCACACAGAATTTGCATCAGCGGCAAAGCGCTCCCTGGCTTCTTCCAAAGATGCCAGGGCTTCTTTATAGCGCTCCATGCCAGCGTAGGCCACCGCCTCATTCAAAAGCGTTTTTCCCACCTCTTGTATGGCTCCTAATTCATTGAAAAAAGGGCGGGCGTTGCGAGTAATCGCTGTAACTTCATCGAATCGGCGCAATTGCAACAGGCAGTCGCTGAGATACAGGTCGAGCAACAAGGCGTCTCTAATTCTGCCATCGTTGAGGAATTCCTGACGAGCTTCGTTCATCAGGCTCATAGCTTCGTTATAGCGCCCTAGCACTAAGTAAGTGACAGCAAGATTTTGCTTGGCCCGGGCTACTTCGATCGGCTGTCCCAACGCATCCATGCCCGCCAATGCTTTTTCCGATGCGGTGATGGATTCATTCAGACGCCCCAAATTGCGTAACAGAATGCTACGATTTTGCTCAATCCAGGGCAAAAAATCACTTCCCTGTTCGCCCATCTTTTCGAAAATGGCATAGGCTTTATCCAATGTTGCCAAAGCTTCAGCATCATCCCCCTGACGCCCGTGGATGATGGCTGTGTTTAATGTCAGTTTACCTAATTGCAGCCATTCTTCCGCTTCTTCTAACGTATGGGACGCCCTCTCAGAAAGCTTGACTGCCTCTTCATAGCGACCTAAACTGGCCAATGCCCACACATTACCAATTTGTGAACGGGCTTCCTCCGTAGACAATCCCGCCCGACGATAGATGGCGCTTGCTTCCTCGTAAAGTTCCACAGCCTGCTCGTAATTGCCCAACCCAATACCTATTGCGTTGGCTTTTGCCAGCAAGCCCAACGCCCGATGTTTGTCATTGCTCGAATAGCGGGCGACATCCAACATGATTTCAGCAATATCAAGTGATTGTTGGATATCGATTCTTAGAAAATAATCAGCGCGTGCTTTGAGCATCCGCAATAGGGTGTCATCCAGTCGGTCTTTGTTCTGGCTAAGCAGCTGCTCGCGGGCGCTGGCATCGGAATGCTCCAAAAGCGCCTGACTGAATTGTGTGGCGTTCATTTGTGAGCGGTGAGCGCGTTCGGGCCATCTACATTATTCAATACTCAGGTCATCCAGCCGGATGGCCAATTTCGGGCGAATGAGTTTCATTGCATATCCACCAGGCTGCAAGCCGCTGATGCTGAAATTTCCATGTGCGTCCACAGGCGTGTGCGCCACAAGGGCGTCATCTTGCCATATTTGCACTTCGAAAGCATCTGGCTCATCGCCAATGAGCAGACCATACAGCGCCCGCCGTCCCGGTTTTTCGGGGTCCTCCTGAAATTGAATTGCCAGTTGAAACTCCTCAGCCCCATAGATACGTGGCGCTTGTTCGCTACCACGAATTCCGGCCATGGCGGGCCTCATTCCACCTGGGCTTTGCAGTGCTGATTGCACATCATGCAGCAGTTTCGCAAACAGCACCCTTACTGTTTCTCCAATATCAGGCGACATTGCTGGGGCGGGCGAGCCCGATGTGAGATAAGTCTGCAATATTGCCAGTTCTTTGGTGCATGATGGACACATCGCCAGGTGTGATCTGATTTCCTTTTCTCTCGATTTTGGTAGTAATCCCAACTCATACTCACCCAATTCGAGCGGCGATGGGCAATCGATGTGCGCAAATGTTTGCGCCAATCGATGTTCTTCGTCTGCTAATGCTTGCACCCGCGCCTGACATACTGAACATTGTGCGATATGCGCAGCTAGACTGTTATCACCGTCAAGATAGGCGAACAGGTCTGCATCTGTGGGAGAGGGAGAGAGACAGGTCATGAGATATTCAGGGAGTGACTAAATCGTTTGAATTCACTCATTAAACGTTTGATTAGGCGATTTTCCGGCACTATCTGAGAATAACGCCTGCAATTCTTTATCACGACGTAGCCGCGCCAAAAGATTTTCTTTGATGCGATAGATTTCGCGTACATCTCTGAACATATCTGGATACTGTTGGTAGATCTCTCGTGGTTTCATATCTAGGGCATAGCAGCAATAAAAGACGAATTCCTCCTTGCCATTTTGAAAGCGTTTTTTGATAGCATCCCAAAGTTCGCTCCGATAAATGTTATCTAATACTTTGGTATCGAAACGGCTCATTCTAGTGGGAAGAGAGTTCTGCGCAATAATATCATCAATGGCAATGGTTGAACCTGGATGCGTCCGTAAATCATCTATAATGACACTGTGCACGCACAGTTGCAAATATCGCAATACTTCTTTAATGTCATGAAATTGTGTGAATTTTTCAGGATTCAAGGCGTGCCACATACGCGTGAAGGCCATATTGATAAAATATTCTGCGGGTTCGCCCGTTGTTTTGTACATAGGATGGCGTAACACCCATTTTCGCACCTGGGGTTCGTATTGCCCATAAATATATTCCCATGCTTTCTCTTGTTTCGAGATTATTGCGCGCTGAAACAACTCCAGACAACTGTTTCCATCTCTATCTTGTTTCTGGTAGAAGCGTTGTGTTTCTTTGGCGCACTGCTGCGCCAACGCATGCAATGGCTGTGTAGCCAAGCTATCAGCGTGGGTCATAATATAAAAAGCGAGAGAGGTTTGCCTGTATGCAAAATGCTTGCACAACTTTTGACAGTATATCACAGCAGAAGATGGTGTCAATTTGTTGATCGTCGGTGGGTGCGTTTCAAAATGGGGGCGCTTTCCGCATTCATGGCCGACTCAAGTCGGGCGCTTCAGGCCTGCGGCCAGGGGCCGGCCTTCACCGTCTGGAGGCTGGGGGCCGATCAGGGGAGATGGGTTAAAACCTTTCCGCAGATTCTCTCCTCACCTGTCCTGTTGCAAAGGAGCTGGGGGGACTCGAAGCGCCCGAGTGAACTCGGTCAGCGCACTTCGAAAAATGTTCCGTACTCCTTTAGAAAATGTGCACCAGTGCCGGAAAAATTTCATGTCCATCGTTTATGAGTGTAGAAAGTGGCGAGAGAGGTTTTGTGATTTACTGACGTGGCGAACGTCGGTTGGAGTGGGGTGAGGGCTGGTGAGGCGAGACATCAGCCCTCTCTTTTCTGATTTTGCCGGAGATGCGTTGTCGTCTCCGGCTTTTTTCTGGGAGAGGGAATCGTGTGCGTTTGCGGAATGTAAGGCGATGTGATATACCTGAAATCTCAGGACGATATTCTCGGAAGGATGTTTATGAGCGAAGATCAACAGTCTATCCTTTTGTCGGCCACGGCATCGCAGGGTGACGTCAGCATTGGCGTTGTTCGCAAACGCTCTGTGGGAGCAGATTTGAAGATGTCTGCGGTCGGAGCCGATATTCAGCCTTATCGGCATGCCCATATGCTGGGGCAACCTGGCGAGACGGAACGCGATGATTCGGATCTCGACGATCCTACACTCTACATAAATCGCGAGTTGAGCTGGTTGGAATTCAACCGGAGGGTGCTGGAAGAGGCTCAAGATGCTTCACATCCCCTACTTGAGCGGGTGAAATTTTTGGCGATTTTTTCCAACAATTTGGATGAATTTTTTATGATCCGTGTTTCAGGCCTGCGCGAACAGCTGGAATCTGGCATATTGGAGACTTCGCCCGATGGCATGACGCCCGCCGAACAGTTGGCGGCGATTCGGCGCACGCTAGAGCCGATGCTGGCCGAACATCGCTCAACCTGGCATGAGGTGTTGCTGCCTTTGCTTATGGTAGAAGGCATTCGCATCTTGCCATACCGCCAGCTAAAGAAAAAGCAGAAGCGACTTCTGCGGCGCTTTTTTCGTGATGAGATTTTTCCTACGTTAACGCCATTAGCCTTCGACCCGGGCCATCCTTTTCCCCACATTTCTAATTTGAGCTTGAATCTGGCTGTTGTTGTTTCAGATCCTGAGCATGGGGAGCGTTTTGCCCGCGTGAAAGTGCCCGATGTGTTTCCGCGGCTATTGCGCATTCCCAGCGAAGACCGGGCCGAGATTTTCGAAGGGCTGCCATTGACCGATGTTAAGGCCAATAATTTTGTATGGATTGAGGAGGTCATTCGACATAATCTTGCCGATCTCTTTCCCGGCTTAGAGGTCAAGGCGGCGTATCCCTTTCGTGTCACCCGTGATGCTGATATCGAGATCGAAGAGGATGAGGCTGCCGATTTGTTGGCAGCCATCGAGGAGGGTGTGGAATCTCGGTTTTTTGGCAAAGTTGTGCGTTTGGAGGTCGATAAAGCCATCCCTCGTCGGATTCGTGACATCCTTGTCGAAAATTTGGGATTGCAGCCTTATCAGGTTTATACCTTGGATGGTCCCGTGGGTATGGCCGCGCTTATGGAATTGCTAAAGGTCGAGCGGCCCGATTTGAAGGATGCTCCATTCACGCCTTCAATGCCGCCAGCCCTTTCCTCTGGCGAAAATATTTTCTCCGTTATCAATCGGCAGAATATTTTACTTTTCCACCCCTATGATAGTTTCTCGCCCGTTTTGGAGTTTTTGGAAACTGCCGCCCATGATCCCAATGTGCTTGCCATCAAACAAACCTTGTATCGTGTGGGAAAGAATGCTCCCGTTGTCAAGGCGCTGATGAAAGCGCGTGAAAATGGCAAGCAGGTAGCCGTTTTGGTCGAGCTCAAAGCCCGGTTCGACGAAGAAAACAATATTGTTTGGGCCAAGGCGCTAGAACGAGTGGGCGTGCACGTGGTTTATGGTTTGATTGGTCTTAAGACCCACGCCAAGCTGCTTATGGTAGTGCGTCGTGAAAATGATCGCATCGTGCGTTATTTGCATATGAGCACTGGCAATTACAATGCGGTCACCGCTCGCATCTACACCGACATGGGTTATTTTACTTCTGACGCTGATTTGGGCGCCGATGTCGCAGATCTTTTCAACGCACTCACAGGATATTCGCGGAAAGATGAATATCGAAAATTGTTGGTGGCTCCTGGGCGGATGCGTGATGAAATCTGCAAACGCATTGAACGAGAGATTGCCCGTCAAAAGAAACATGGCGATGGGCGTCTTATTATGAAAATGAATCAGCTGGTGGATAAGAAGTGTATCAAGGCTCTTTATCGCGCCTCGCAAGCGGGCGTCAAGGTGGATTTGCAAGTGCGAGGTATTTGTTGCCTACGACCTGGACTGGCAGGCATCAGTGATAATATCCGCGTGACTTCAATTGTTGGGCGTTTTTTGGAGCATGCTCGCGTTTATTATTTCTATAATGGCGGGGATGAAGAGGTGTTATTGGGGAGCGCCGATCTCATGCCTCGCAATCTCGATCGTCGCGTTGAGCAACTCTTTCCGGTTGAAGACCCCTTCATCAAAAATGCTATCAAGCGGATTCTCGAAATTCACTTGAGCGACAATGTCAAGGCGCGCGAGATGCAGCCTGATGGCTCTTATCGGCGTACAGCACCCGCTGCAGCGGAAATACGCATCGATGCCCAACAGTGGATGATCGAGCATCGTGGCTTCTGGCACCAAAAGGAGTAATGGCATGCATCAGCGATTACTCAATATCATTGGTCGGTTTTTTCGGGTGACTCCGTAAAGCGTTACGCTGCTGAGATCGCTCGTTACCACCGCATCCAGGCCAGCCCAGGCTCTCGCGATGCGGCCGGGTGGATGTTGGCAATGCCTCAGCAGGCTCGGGCCTGGGAGAAAATATCTGAGAATGCGCTTTATCAGCAAGATCGCATGAGAGTCGCCCAAAAATCATTATCTCGGCTCGCCAATATCGAAAACAAGTTATTGGAACTGGTGGGGATATGAACGCGTTTACTGATCTGCTGCTAAAATAGGCCCGACGGCAGGTTCGCGTCTACAACCTACCCGCAATGGAGGTAGGGCCTGATCGATGGGCGCTCCGAGCTGCTCACCGCATTCCTAAACGATTATATCGGGGGCCAATTTGGGAGATGGGCATTCCTATTATGGTCCTGCCACTGAGGGGCGAGGATTTGCTAGGGTGGATGAGTCTGGCCAATGAAGTTCCCGGATGGCGGTTGTATAGAACCATCGCTAGGTATTGGGCCGATGGTCAACGTAGCCTGGCGGAAATCGCTCGCCTTGTTGCATTGGAGACAGGTCGTTCTATCGGCCCAACCATTGAACTTTACTTCAATTTGCGGGAAAAGATGGGACTGGTGCGTATTGAAACCAAGGACTGACTTCGTGAAGCACGCGGAGGGATTTGTAGCCATTTCTTTCGATTCTTAATTATTCCCCATGATATCTCTCTTGTGTCGCTTTTGTCGCTTTCATTTTTCTCTATTACAATGACAATCTCCAATTATAAAACTCTCTCGCTCACACAGGTTGCTCAACATGAAACCCTTGTCTGAATTACTAAGCAACATCCCTCCTTCCGCAACATTGGCGGTAAATGATAAGGCCAAGGCTTTGAAAGCTGTTGGACGTGATATCATCTCATTGGCTGGGGGTGATCCCGACTTCGCGACCCCTGAGCACATTGTTAAGGCTGCCATTCGCGCCCTCAACGCCGGTGATACACATTATCCTCCTTCTCGCGGCACAGTGGCCATGCGCAAGGCTGTGGCAGCCAAGATGCAAAATGATTATGGTCTGGCAGTCGATCCTGCCACGCAAGTGCTCATCAGTCCAGGCGCCAAATTTTTGCTTTATGCCGCCTTACGCGCATTGGTCAATCCGGGCGATGAGGTCATTATCTTCGAGCCCTATTGGGTTTCTTATGTGCCCATGGTGATCATGGCGGGAGCGACGCCTGTCACTGTGCCTCTTGATGCAGCACGGGGTTTCGCCATCACCGGTGATGTGGCCCGCTACATCTCGCCTCGCACTAAGGTGATGCTCGTTAACTCACCTAACAATCCCACCGGCCACGTTCTCTCCTCCGTCGAGGCCGATGTGGTGCGTAATCTTGCCCTGCAGCATGATCTCTATGTCATTTCCGATGAAATTTACGAAAGACTCATCTTTGAAGGTCAGCATATCAATCTTGCTTCCCTGCCTGATATGCAGCAGCGCACCATCACCATCAATGGGCATTCCAAAGCCTATGCCATGACTGGCTGGCGTTTGGGATGGGCCGTGGGGCCGCAAGATGTCATCGGGCTTATGGCAAAGTTGCAAAGCCAGACAGTCACTTCGGCCGCCTCCTTCACCATGGAGGCGGGGGCTGCTGCTCTAAACGGGTCTCAGGACGCGGTGGAGGAAATGCGTTTGGCCTACAAGGCTCGTCGCGACTTCATGGTGGATGCACTCAATGCCATCCCTGGCGTCGAATGTGATCGCCCTGAAGGGGCTTTCTATCTTTTCGTTCGATTTCCTGGACTTGGGAGTGACTCCGTGCAGATCGCAAATATCTTGCTGGAAGAAGCCGATATCGCAGGTACGCCCGGCATATCATTTGGCCGAGCGGGGGAAGGGCATGTGCGTTTTTCCATTGCCACGTCCATGCCTGAGTTGGAACGGGCTGTCGCTCGCATCCAACGTCTGATGAAAGGTAAGATATTGCACTGAAATCATGACGAACGCCCGATACTGCAAAGAGATCGGGCGTTCTTTTGCATTGCCGGAGCTATGGATTATTCGTCGGGCAAAGGCGGGGGAGGTGGTGTGATGGGCGTATTGTTTTGCTCTGATTCCGCCGTGAGGCTGGATTCTTCAGGAAGGGCATGTTTCAGTGGAGGCATGGTTGTATCCTTGGGAACGGATGGATAGTCCTGACGTCCGAAGCGGGTGAGCAAAACCCCGCCCACTGCAATGTTAGCGATGACGCTGAAGATGAGGAGTGAGAGAAGCCCTCCAACAAAGGGCAGCATCTGTGGCAATCGCCATAAGAGTGTCAAAATGGCAACGCCGACAATGGCTTCCCATACCGGGGTCGCGTTGGAGGCGTTGGCTGCCTTTAGCAACTCTTTGCCTACCATCCAACCCATCGCCAACCACCCAAACAGGAGAATAGCCAGCAAAATGAAGGGAATGGCTACAGCGAGAGGAATCAGGCAAATGGTAATGGCGAGGATGAGGATGAGTATCATAATGGCGGGGGTTAGCAAGATGAAAGCCGCCAGGCCAACACCAAAGGAGAGCAGAAGGTTGTGCTGGATGGCGTTGGCAACGCGTTCTGTAGGGCGAGGGGCGATTAGCACCAAAACAACGCCCAGAGCTGCTAAGATCGCCGTCCAGGCGATGGCCGACATACCGTCCAGGAACAGATCAAAAAGCCACGCGAAAGGACCGTGATGCGTTCGTTGCGTCGGGAAGTTGTTGAATTCACCTTCAAAGCCTTCGGGGATTCCGGGCGCTTCTGGGGCTCCTGGCGTGAGCGGGATGCCACCAGGCCCGATTTTGCCGATGAAATTTTCTCGCTTGACCCCATCTGTCTCAACGATGTTACCATGCACGCTGGCGTTAGGGTCTCGCTGGATAATGCCTCCAACAGCTGTGGCGTCGCCGTCGACGACAGCATTGGGACCCAAATTGACTGCGCCGCCAATGGCGACGACATCACCATAGATATAACCATCGATGGTGGCGTTGCCGCCGATGATAGCGACATCACCGTTGACGGTGGCATCCGTCTGAATCGTTACGGCGCCTCCCATGACAAGTAGATCTCCATACAAGGTTTCTCCACTTGCCAATGTATATGTTCCGCCAAATACCAGTTTGCCGCCAGGTTGGGGGCCCTGTGCATAGGTGGCGTTGGGCACCCAAAACAATGTAGTGACGAGAAGCAGAAGAACGGCGCTAATCATGAGGGTGCGGCGGGATGCAATGTGCATGGCAATGACCTCCAGAAAATAGCAACAGAATGCAAACACTAAGTGGTCTGCTGGCTGGGCGAGGTGGGAGTGAAAAGTAGCTCCGGAGATTGTTGCATAACGATCGCCAGGGCGGAAAGTAGAAAGCTCAGTGAAATGAACGTGCTAAACAGGATTAGCGTCCATGACGGTAGGTGCCTGAATAGTGCGAAGAGGCCCACACCCATGGTAGCGAGTGTTCCCACGGCAGTGGTAATCCAACTCAAGACTCTGACGATGATGGTAGGCTCCAAGAATGCCGTGAGGCCAGCCCATAAGAGCAAAAAAATGGGCGCCAATACTGTCAGCACTGCCAACGCGAGTATGCCAGCCAATGCGAACTTGTCTCGTCTTTGCCGCCACGCCAGTTCCCGCGTCACCGACGTTGACAAGTCGCGACTGGGCTCTAGCATGGGAGCGGATTCAAATGTCTTGTGAACCCATAGCATGGCATTGAACAGGCTCTCACATTCAGGTTGTGCCTGAGCCTGGCGCTGTAAGTTGGCGAGCTCCTTTTCGGGCAAATCGCCATCTAAATATCGGGAAAGGCGTTGGAGAAGCGCATTGCAATCGTACATGAGATTGTCGTTATTGAGTTGAGATGGAAGTATGAGGAGGGGGAACGTGTTGCTAATTGGCGATCATCTGTGCGATCTGTTTACGCGCTCGGTGCAGTCTCGATTTAACTGCAGAAACTGATATATCCATCACTTCGGCGATTTCTTCGTAAGAATATCCGTACCAATAAAGGAGCACGATGGGCGTGCGATAGTCTGGTGAGAGTTGATCAATCCACTGTTGGACTTGCTCAGCCATTTCTTGTCGTTCGGCGCTGCGGTACGGGTCGATGGTTTCAGGCATGGGAACTTTTTCTACCAGGGGGTCATCTTCGAGAGAGCTCCAGTTGATGCGTCGTTTGCGCAGCCGATCGATACAGTGATTCGAGGCAATAGTGAGCACCCAGTTGAGAAATTTCCGGTCAGGATTGAAACGATCAAGATTTGTGTAGGCGCGTATGAATGTTTCCTGCGTGGCATCTTCGGCTTCTTGCTGGTTGCCTAGCATGCGATAACACAAGTTATAGACCGGTCGTTGATAGGATTGCACAATGTGCGCGAATGCCTGCTGGTCGCCATTTTGGGCGTTTCGCAAGTAGTCGCGTTCCGAAGAGGGATAAGACGCCGTCGCGTGATTCACTGACCGCCTCGAGGTAGCACGAGAACGCGAGATGTTGGTTCCGGGGTGTAGCAAGCTGAGTGTGGACATTCTATCATGCGATACGGTGAATCGTTGAGCCAGGTTTCAGGAAGTTCTAACATTGCATTTCCGCCCCTCTTTTTGATAAGATGCTTTTTGTTACGTTCATCCTTTCTCTCCATTCATTGTCGTCGTTCTGACCATGCCATACAACGAGTATATTGCCATTGAAGGGGCTATCGGGGTGGGGAAGACAACCCTGGCCCGGATGTTGTCTGAGGAGCTACACGCTTCACTTTTGCTGGAAGTCTTTGAAGAGAATCCTTTTCTTAGCGATTTTTATGCAGATCGGGAGCGATACGCTTTTCAAACTCAGATATTTTTCCTCATTAGTCGATATCACCAGCAAAGCCGCGTTATTCCGCAGACATTGGCTCATGAGCGCTTGGTGAGTGATTATCTTTTCGATAAGGACCGGCTCTTTGCTCATCTGAATTTGGTTAATGATGAGTTAGCCATGTATGAGCGTGTGCATCAGATTTTGGGAGAACAGATTCCCACGCCCGATCTGGTTGTGTATCTGCGCGCCAGTACAGATGTTCTTATGCGCCGTATTGCTATGCGCGATCGTCCATATGAGCGTAATATGGCCTGGGCGTATATCGATAGCTTGCGGCAGGCGTATGATGAGTTTTTTGGCAGTTATGCAGCGGCGCCCGTGCTTACCGTCGACACCAATGATCTCGATTTTGTGCGCTCCGATGAGGATCGAGCCTATTTGATGGGGCTGGTGCGTACGGCTTTGGAGAAAGGCGCGATTCAACAGGCTTTGCCCGAACTCAAAAAACAAGCTCCACCAACCGGCATTCGTATCCTGAAGGGGGGGCGCCGCCGCCTGGGCGATTTTCAACGCTTCCACCGGGCATTGGATCAGGAGAAAGGGTTTGGTTCTGATTTGGGGATGAACTTCGCTGGTCTCACCGAAGAAGTGGGGGAAGTCGGGCGAGAGGTAAAGCTGGCGCTTATCGAGGCTGAGCGGCTTCTGGCCCGCACTGGTAATCATCAGGAAGCATTGGAGCGAGCCATTGCTGGGCGTAGAGACTTATTGGCTGAAGAAATGGCAGACGTGTTGGCATATTTACTTAAGTTGGCCAATTATACAGGCATCGACCTCGAAGCTGCATACGTACGTAAAATGGGGCGCAACTGGCAACGTGATTTCGAGGCGAGATTCCGCGAATTGGGGAGGGAGGGGGCATGACAAAACGATTCATCGCCATTGCTGGCAATGTGGGCGTCGGTAAATCCACCTTGACCCGCATGTTAGCTGGACGTCTGGGATGGGAGCCTTTTTTCGAGGCGGTGGACGATAATCCATATCTAGCTGATTTTTATGCCGATATGCGCCAGTGGGCATTTCATTCTCAGATTTTCTTCCTTTCCCGGCGGCTCCGTCACCATCACGAATTGCTACAACGCCCGAATTCCGTCATCCAAGATCGTAGCGTTTACGAAGATGCTGAGATTTTCGCCCGCAATCTCTATGAGCAGGGCAACATGGATGAGCGTGATTATCAGAGCTATCGTGAACTGTACGAGGTGCTCTGTGCATTTTTGCCTCCGCCTGACCTGGTGGTGTACCTGCGTGCGGATGTGCCAATACTATTACAGCGCATCAAGATGCGTGGGCGGGCGTATGAACAAGATATCGATCCCATCTATTTGCAGCGCCTGAATGATTATTACGATGCCTGGATTAGCGAATTTGCGCTTTCTCCTGTGCTCACCATCGAAGCCAGCGGCATCGATTTCGTCAACCACCGCGAACACCTCGATCGCATCGAGGAAGCAGTGCGCGATCGCCTGGCAGGCAAGGATGTATTGGTGCTTTCGAATGGTGAATAGTGCGGATTTACGCTTGCATACTCTGTGCAATTGCTCTCGGCTCCACAGTACCCCGCGAACTACCTGTTGTTGTCCGTTCCTGCTAAGACCTTCGTCAAATTTAGCTTCGGCATACTTGTTATGACCTACTACATTGGTATTGACATTGGTGGCACCAAAATCCTGGCGGCAGTAGCCACGCCCGAAGGCTGCATCCTTGCCCGCGCCAAACGCAAAACCTTTTCCCGAGACAACAAAAACACCGCCTCGATGACCCTAGCCCAACGCATCGCCCACACCGCGCTGGATGCAGCATCAAAAGCTGGCGTTGATATGCGTGAAATCGAAGCTGTAGGCGTTGGCGCGCCTGGTCCCACTGATATCCACACCGGCCATGTATTCAACACCGTCAACTTGCCAGCCTGGCGACAGGGTTTTGATCTTGGCCCAGTTTTGCAGGATTTACTTGGCCCTCCCGTATTCGTGGATAATGATGTGAATGTGGGGCTGCTGGGAGAGGCTAGATACGGAGCTGCCCAGGACCTAGATGATGTGGTGGGCATCTTCGTTGGCACCGGTTTGGGGGGAGCCATCATGCTGGATAGCCAACTACGCCGCGGATTTCGCTGGGGGGCAGGCGAGGTGGGACACACCTACCTTTACTGGCCAGGCAATGAGCCGATGGAGGTCGAACAGATCGCCAGTCGAGGCGCTATTAGCAAAGAGTTGGAGCGGGCGGTGCGCCAGGGCAAAAGTCCCATCCTGGCGGAGTTGTTAGCCCGGCGCAAGGATGGACGGATCACCAGTGGCGTCATCCGCAAGGCGCTGGACGCTGGTGACCAGACCACGCAAAAGGCTGTGGCCCAAGTTCAGAATACACTGGCCGTACTCATCGCCTCACTTGCCAATCTACTGGATCCTCAAGCCTTTGTGTTGGGCGGGGGTTTGGTGGAAAGTCTTGGAGAACCCTTTTTAGAACCTATTCGCAAACGAGCCCGGCCGCTTTTCTTCGTGCGCCATCGTGCTGATGAAGTGCAGATTGTGCCTGCTGGCTTGGGCGATGATTCGGGCGTATTGGGAGGAGTGGCTTTGGCTCTCGAACTAGCTTCCGCACAGCCTTAGGGAGGTTCGACTCCAGAGGAACGTTCCATTACCTCGTGTTTCTTTCGCGAAAGATAAAGCAAACTCAATCCAAATCCCACCAACATGACAACAGCGCCGCTAAGATAAGGATAGTGCAAGTTCGCGTCGAAGAGTAGCCCAGCCCATATTGGTCCCACGACTCGCCCCAAACTCATGAAGGAGTTGGTTAGCCCCATGGCTAATCCCTGGCCTTCACGCGCCAACTTTGAGATAAGCGCTGAGAGCGAAGGACGAATCATGGCGTTGGCCAGCACAAAGAAGCCCACGGTCAACAACACAGTAATAAAATTTGTGGCCATCAGCATAAGCACAAAGCCGATGGCGCTGGCCGCTAGAGAGATTTTGATGACGCTGACCTCGCCCCATTTTCGTGTAGTAGGTCCTGTGAGCGCTCCCTGCGCAATGGCTGATATCAGACCCACAACTGTGAGGATGCCGCCCACATGGCGTGGGCCGTAAGCAAATCGATGTAATGCATAGAGCCCAAATACAGCCTCAAAATTGGTCATGGCGAAACTAACCAGAAACGAGAGCACGAAGAGAATGCCTAGAGGCCCTACTAGCGCTTGCCACATCGCACCTAGTTTGGGCCCTGCAAGATGAACGTCTTGCGAGCGTTTATCCGCTGACAAAGATTCGGGCAGGAAGAAGAGTATAAGCGCCAACGCCAAACCAGATAACCCTGCGGCCAGGAAGAAGGGCATGGAGAGTGAACTTTCTGCAGCCCAGCCGCCCAGGCCAGGCCCCAACACCATGCCGATGCCCATGGCGGCGCCGATCAGTCCCATGCCTCCGCCCCGATCACGTTCTGAAGTGCTATCTGCAATGTAGGCCATGGCTGTGGGCAAGGTGGCCGATGAGAGTACTCCCGCTAAAGCCCGGCTACCGAACAGCATCCAATAGGTGTTAGAAAGTCCCATTAGCATTAATGAGACGGCATTGCCAAAGACGCCAATAAGCAGGATGGGTTTGCGACCAAATTTATCGGAAAGACTTCCCCAGAAAGGGGCGAAAACGAACTGCATGATGCTAAAAATTGCCATTAGCATCCCCAACTCTTTGCCGCCAACCCCCAGAGCCTCGACATAAAATGGAATGATGGGGATGATGACGCCGAAGCCGATCATCATCACGGCCATAGTGAAAAAGAGAATTGCAATGTTGCGTTGGTCTTTGTTGAAATGTTTCATAGAAAATGTGTTTTGTGAAATGAACTCCGGGCGAAAGCAAGTCTAAGCAAGTATAATGGAAGTGAGGGAGGGAGCCCAAAAGCAGGGCGGGTCTCAACATGCACCTCGAAGGATGTTGTTTTTCTATTTTTGAAACGCATCTGTTTCTTGGTTCCGATTTGTCCTAGTTGGGGAGCCTTGGTGTACAATTGTGACAGTGAAAAATGAATTTTCTAGCCTGCTTTTTCCTTATCACAGCATTGGTCTTGCTTGCCCTAGTCATCTACTGGCTGTTCTTCCTGACAGAAGGCGTTTATCTCGGAGAAAGGGTCGTGGTCTGGTTGTATGATCGGTATGCATCGCGCTATGATGCCATCAAGGAATGGGACATCCAAGATGAGATTGATTACCTTGCCAGGCCGTTTACGGCGCTGGTGGAGGCAAAACGACGGCCACCTCTGATTTTGGATGTAGCTGCAGGAAGTGGACGTTTGCCGCTTTCGGTTCGTAGGGCAAAATTGCTGCCTGATGCCCGGTGGGTGCTGTTGGATGCTTCACAAGGGATGTTGGAGCAAGCCTTGAACCGGTTGGGCCGGGATGATCGGCTGTATTTTGTGCAGCATACCGCGCAACCGCTTCCTTTTGCAGATGAGGTTTTCGATGTCGTTGCTTGTCTTGAAGCTTTAGAATTCATGCCAGACCCTGAAAAAACGTTGAGCGAATTGGTTCGGGTGTTACGTCCGGGCGGATTGTTATTGATCACAAATCGTATAGGGATAGGTGCCCGTTTCATGCCAGGCCGCGTCTGGACACACTCCCAGGTGTTTCAACTTCTGAAGATGCGAAAAATGCGGTCAATTAGCATTCGTCCATTTTTGGTAGATTACGAATGGGTGACCGCTATCAAAAATGGCACTTTTCGACCTCCGGGCCGCGCCAACGATGTCGACATCATTGCCTGCCTCACTGCTATGGACCTTTTTTCACTCCCCGACCAATCAAGGGTACAATAGCATTGCATGGATAATCTGCTTGCTATTTTCAGCCAGTTTAGCTGGCCCGCCAGCTTTATCGACATCTTGCTGGTGACCCTGATTTTTTATACGCTGCTGCGATTGTTTGCTGGCACTCAAGCAGTGCAGCTTTTGCGCGGGTTGCTCATTATCTTTTTGATTATCGCTCTGCTGGGTAGCTTTACGGGCCTGACCGCCTTTAGTTGGCTCATTCGCACCTCTTCATTGGCTATCCTTATCGCATTACCTGTGATTTTTCAACCAGAATTGCGCCGCGTATTGGAACGGGTGGGCCGGACAAAGATGTTTTTCGGGCGGCAGCGACGCGTCACTGGATTTTCAAAAACCATCAGCGAACTGATTTCGGCAACTGTGCGCATGTCAAAACTCCGCTATGGAGCGATTATTGTTCTTGAAGATCAGGTGACGTTGGAACCATACATCGAAACTGGCGTCACCATCAATGCTACCATCAACCGCGAACTCATCATCTCCATCTTCTATCCGGGAACACCATTGCATGATGGCGCTGTGATTATTCGTGACGATCGGATTGTAGCGGCTGCGTGCGTGCTTCCATTGACACAGCGTTCTCTGCCCGACACCTCTTTGGGAACGCGACATCGAGCGGCTATTGGCATTACCGAAGAGACCGACGCATTGGCGATTGTTGTTAGTGAGGAAACGGGTAGTATCTCAGCCGCCCGCAACGGACGTATGGCGCGGCGTCTGGATGAAAAACGTTTGCGGCGCATCCTTGAACGGTTTTACGAGTCGCGCCGTGACCTGTTTGACGCGGAGGAAGCGACGATATGACCATCGATCGTTCTTCTCGAGAGGCCCCCTCCTGGATGGATCGCCTGGGCTCTGACTGGTTGGACCGATTGGGTTCTCTTCTGCTGGCTTTTATCCTTGCGATTGTCGTTTGGGTGGTGGCAATGCAGCAGCAGAACCCGGTGGTAACCATGCTGATCTCTGGCGTGCCGGTCACGGTGCAGAATCTGCCCGATGAGCTCGCTTTTTCAGAGCAACAACCGGGGTTGCCAAACGCTGTGGATGTGCGGGTGCGTGGGCCTCAGGGCATCCTCAACACGCTTACCCCCTCTGATTTCACCGCCACGATCGATCTGGCCGAGACAGAAGTAGGCTCGCAATCCATCCCCATTGATGTCAAATCAAACGTTTCTAGCGTGAAAGTGCTTGATGTTTTTCCCGATGCCGTAGAGGTTCATTTGGTTCGAAAGGTCGAAAAGGAGGTTTCTGTTGTGGCGAACCTCATCGGCGAACCTCCTTTTGGTTTCATTGCCTCCTCTCCGGTTATTACCCCCACCTCTGTCGTGGTCAGAGGACCTGAGCCTAAGGTTGAGAAAGTTGTGCGGGCTGAAATTGCCGTTCGGTTGACCGACGCCCGCGCAGATGTAAAGATTACTGACTTCGTGACACTGCGAGATGTTAATGGTCTTGTGGTCTCTGGCTTGCAGTCTGAACCTCCCACCGTCTCGGTGCTGGTGCCCATTCAACAGCGCCAGGGGTTTTCAGAGAAGACGGTGTTGCCAAAAATTCAAGGACAGCCTGCTATCAACTACCGTATTGCTGGCATCACTGTCGAGCCGACCACAGTCACCTTGTTCGGCGATCCTGGCACATTAAACCAAATGCCTCCCTTTGTCGAAACCGTGCCTGTTGATATTAGTGGCGCCACCGAAGATATTGAGGAACGCGTTCCCATCGTTCTCCCTGAGGCTGTGGCAGCGGTTGGTTCACAAGCCGTGGTGGTGCACGTGCAGATTGTTCCCATCGAGGGAAGTGTCACCATGAGCTTGCGACCCGTTATTCAAGGTCTAGATCCCGAACTGGCTGTGGAGACTGTTTCTCCTACCTCCATTGATGTCATTTTGCAGGGACCATTGCCCAAATTGCAGTCCCTGACTGCCGATGTAAACGTTCAGGCTGTGTTGAACCTTTCTGGTCGTAACGCAGGTGTGCATACCGTCATACCTGTATTGGTCGTTCCTGAAGGCATCAGTATACAGACCATTTTGCCAGAGACCGTGCAGGTTACCATTGGCGTCAAGCCTACATCCACCCCGACACCCACCGGAGAAGCCAAGCAGTCACAGATGCCTACTCCCGAAACAACGCCTTCCCCCACACCAACTCAAGAAACTGGATAAATTACCTGTTATGAGCAAACATCGCCCCAAGCCCATTGTTGCCCTGGTTGGGCGCCCCAACGTGGGTAAATCCACCCTGTTCAACCGCCTTATTGGTCAGAGGAGAGCTATTGTCGAAGATCTCCCCGGTACAACTCGCGATCGAATCTATGGTGACGCCGAGTGGACCGGCGCCTCCTTTGTCGTTGTAGATACGGGTGGCATCGAGCCTCTGAAAGAACGTAGCGGCAGACAAGTTGCCGTGTCTTACGATCCGCTGGCCGCTGCTTCAAAAGGGTTTGTGGCCGAAATTCGCTCCCAGGCTGAGCTGGCCATTGAGGAGGCCGATGTGATTGTGTTTTTGGTGGATGCGAAGGAGGGATTGACCGCGGCTGATGAAGAGGTGGCTGCAATGTTGCGGGAGACTGATAAGCCGGTGATTTTGGCGGCCAATAAGGCAGATAATGCAGAGCGACGCATGAACGCTTTGGAGTTCTATGCGCTGGGCCTGGGCGATCCCCACCCCATTTCTGCTTATCATGGCACTGGCACGGGGGACCTGTTGGATGTGGTGGTTTCCCATCTGCCGCAATCGGATGGCGGTGATGAGGAGGAGGATGCTTTGCGCATCGCCATCGTGGGGAGGCCCAATGTGGGCAAATCATCGCTACTCAATGCGTTGTTGGGACAAGAGCGAGCCATTGTCAGCGATATTGCGGGCACCACCCGCGATGCAGTGGATACTTATCTTACCTGGGAGGGAAAAAAGGTCGTGTTGGTGGATTCAGCCGGTATCCGCCGCCGCGGGCGTATCGAGCGAGGCATCGAAAAGTATAGTGTGATGCGAGCGTTGCGGGCCATTGGTCGGGCTGATGTGGTGTTATTGGTGCTGGACGCCACCGAGGGCGTCACCGCCCAAGATGCGCACATTGGCGGCTATATTTTGGAGGAGGGCCGTAGTCTTATCCTCGTGGTCAACAAGTGGGACGACATCGAAAAGGACACGCATACCATGGCGGAATACAATCGAAAGCTTCGAGAAGAGCTGAAGTTTTTGGATTATGTGCCTGTGCTATATGTTTCGGCGCTCACCCGTCAGCGGGTCAATCAAATCATTCCCACTGCGTTGCGGGTGAAGCAGGAACGGGAGATGCGGCTATCTACTGGCGAGCTTAATCGTCTATTGCAAGATGCGGTGGCGGCCAATCCGCCCAAAACGTTCAAAGGGCGTCGCGCTCGATTTTATTACGTCACCCAGGCTGATATGAACCCTCCCACTTTTGTATTTTTCGTTAACGATCCTCGCTCAGTGCATTTCACCTACATGCGTTATCTCGAAAATAAGATTCGGGAGCGATATCCTTACGAGGGCACTCCTATCCGGCTGAAACTACGAGGAAAGGAGCGCAGGTAACGATGCGCACACGCTTATCAGGATGGCCGCAACTCCTCACGCTTCTTGTGTTGACGTTGGCTTTTGGCTATCTGGCCTGGTTGGGCTGGGGACTATTGCCGGGGCACGGTCCTCTCGAGCGCGATGGCTTTGACGGACGACGAGCGCTGGCGTTGGTGAAAGATCAGTGTGAATTGGGACCGCGTCCAGGCGGCTCTGTCGAAGCCTGGATGGTTGGCGATATGATTTTGGGTGAATTGCAGCGGGTGGGATGGAAAACGGCGGTGGAGGAGTATGCGGCTGATGATCTGCAGTTGCGCAATGTTGCAGGCCTGGCCGGAGAGTCTGGACCACTGGTTGTCATTGCTACTCATTACGACACGACGCGTTTGACTTCGGAGGATGGGCGCCCCATGCTCGGAGCCAATAACGGAGCTTCTGGCGTCGCTGTATTGTTGGAACTGGCAAGGGCTTTGAATGTGCAAAAACTACAACATCGTCTTTGGTTAGTGTTCTTGGATGGCGAAGCCGATCCTGATGCTCCTGATTGGGATCAACTTTCAGGAGCAAGGCGTTTCGCACAGAATCGGCATCCTGCCGCCATCATTTATCTCAACAATGTTGGGGCGGTGCACCCATATTTTCCACAAGCGCCCGATGCCAATGAGTTGCTGCAATCGCAGTTATGGAAGTTAGCAGGCAGGTTAGGATATGAATCGTTGTTCCCTCAGCAAGTAGGACCGACCATAATCGACGCTCACACACGATTTATTCAGGCTGGCATCCCCACGGCAATCATCATTCAGCCCGATTATCCCTACGCCCGCACACCTGAGGATGACTGCAAGAAAATTGACGAGAAATCACTTCAAGCGGTAGGCGTCTTGTTAGAGTCCTATGTTGAAAATGGCGAATTTATGACCATCGCCCCTGCTTTGCGTTAAGTGTCCAGCGCCTCAAACGGAATGGCCTTGTAGCTGGAGTGGCATGAAGTGAGCTTGTTGCGTCAGCTTGAAAGCAGGCGACAGCATCAACGGTCCGGTGTAGGAAGCCGCTGGTGACCTGCATCAGAATTGCGATGTTTGGGCAAGGTGTACATATTCGGCCCGGACGCTGTTATGGGGATTGAGCCCGAGTTCACGTAGTAATCGGGAAATAAGCTCCGCCTTGTGTTCTGCATCACTGGCTGACCAGGTGCGGGCCTTAATCTCAACGAAATCTCCCAGGCCCTGTGGTCGGGTGATGTGATCCAAATTGATGGCAAATTCTGCATCTTCATAATTAACCCGGTAGCGGGTGCGCCACTTGACGATCTCAATCTCGTCGTCAGGGTTGAAGTATTCACGATAAAAACGTAGCGAATAGGTGGCCTTGGCGGTGTAGCGAGAACGGGTAAGAATGATTGAGTCTTGATACTCCCGTTCAACAATGCCCTCCATGAGGGTCAGGGTATAGGATGGTTTCACCGTCAGGCCTGAAGGTCCAACGCCTTCTTTGCCCACCAGTTCATTATCTTCTCTGTATCGTAAATAACGATTGTCGCCTCCCTGGAACAGGAAGTAAGTATCAAATTGTTGTCGCACTGAATGTTTTATCACCTCAAGTTTCAGCTCCTGCAATCGGGCCTCGACTGCATGTAAGTTGTTGGCCCGCATCTTCACCTGCACCTCAAAGGTCTCTCGCTGCTCAAAGCCGCCAATAGCGATGGTTTTTACCAGCAAACTGCCTTCCCGTTGGGTCATAAAGTCGTTGATTTGGGTGGCTATTTCTCGCGCCCTGGCCTGCACCGCAGTGAAATCAATGGTCAGCAGGGCTCGATCTTTCACCAACTGACGGCCATGCACCCACACATGCCGCACGTCACTGGCGTGGGCCGCATAAACTAGGTGGCTATAAACATTGTTGGGGCTAAGATGGAATCGAGGGGTGGCGTGGGGCGCATCTTGATCAACCACCACGATGTCGGCGAATTTGCCTGCTTCCAGACTCCCGATTTCTCCATCCATGTGCAAAGCTCTGGCTCCTTCGATGGTCATCATGGCAAAGACATCCTGCGCAGGTAAAGCTGTGGGGTCAGCATTGACAGCTTTCGGCAGAAAGGACGCCAGTCGCGCCTCCTCGAACATATCAAGATCGTTGTTGCTGGCCGGACCATCGGTGCCGATGCCAACAGGAACGCCCGCTGCCCGCATTTCTACCACTGGGGCGAAGCCTGAAGCCAACTTGAGATTTGATGATGGGTTGTGGGCCACGCCCGCGCCTGCGCCTGCGAGAATTTTTATTTCGTGAGGTTCAATATGAACACAGTGAGCTGCAATGAGTTTTGCCTCAGTCAGGCGTAAATGATCCAGGTATTCGATGGGGGGCGCCCCAAAGTCGCGCTTGGCGTCGCTCACTTCCAGCGCCGTTTCGGAGAGATGAATGTGGATGGGAGTGTCGGTTTCTAGCGCCAGTTCGAGTACATCGGTGAGAATTTCAGCAGTAGTAGTGTAGGGGGCATGGGGTGCGATGGCTGGTGTAATGAGCTCATGTCCGCGCCATCGTTCAATAAAGCCGCGACATAACTCCAGTCCTTTTTCGTAGGAGGAGGCGTCGGGGGAAGGGAATTTTAGCACCGTTTGCCCCAACACCGCCCGCATTCCTACCTCTGCAGTGGCTTTAGCTACGTCTTCCTCGTAATAGTACATGTCATTGAAGGTGGTGACGCCGCTGAGTAACATCTCGGCGCAAGCCAGCCGTGTACCCACATCTACAAAGTCTGGCCCGACGAATTCGCGCTCCACCGGCATCATGTATCCCAGCAGCCACACATCCAGACGCAGATCATCGGCCAACCCGCGCAGCAATGTCATGGGGGCATGGGTGTGGGCGTTAACAATGCCTGGAATCACCAATTTGCCGCGGGCGTCCACTTCGACTGCGCTTTCCACCAACTGACGCACCCGTTCTTCAGGGCCGACAGCTACAATTTTCTCATCTTTGATGGCGATCGCTCCTGGCGAGAATACATCTCGTTTTGCGTTCATGGTGACGACGGCACCGCCAGTGATGAGGGTGTCTACTTTTCGCATTATTGTCTCCTGGGATAAAAATAAGAGGGGCCGGGCACATGAAACTGTCGTCTCGATAACAGGATTGAGACAGAACCTACAACGAGCGAAATGCGTAAGGCGTCAAGATTAATGCGCAGCGGCTTCAATGGCTGCCCTGAACGCTTCGGGTGAGCGGGAGCCATCATAATATTGGCCGTTGATAAAAATGGTGGGCGTGCTATTGATGCCGCGAGCAGCAGCTGCCCGGTCTATCTTTTGCACATCTTGCTGATGCTGTCGGCTATCTAGGCACTTGTTGAACTGATTGGTGTCCATACCCAGGTCTTTTGCCAGTTGCTTTAGGCTATTGGAGTATACAGCGATCTTACCATTGTCCTCAATACGACGAAACAGCTCTTCGTGGTATTCCCAAAACTTGCCCTGATCTGCGGCGCATTCAGCGGCCATATTCGCCGTAAGCGAGTCGGAGCCGCCAATGAGTCGATATTTATATTCCCAACGAACCTTGCCTTCCTTTACCATATCTAACAGCACTGGACCTAACTCGAAAGTGAAATCCGCACAGTGCGGACAGAGAAAATCTTCGTATGTTTCCACCAGCACCGGCGCGTTGGGATCGCCAATAGTGGTGCGGTTTATGGGCTGCCCGGTGCGTTGATCAATGCTTTCGGTGCTGATAGTCGATTTGTGTTGCTGGCTGCTAAGGAAGCCAATTGCTGCCAGGGCAATGATAAGCGCAAGTCCCAATCCAATCGATGCCCAAAAAACCATGCGATTTTTGTTCTTTTTGGCGGGAATGTTTGTCGAGCCTTTGTGGTGTCGGCGTTTGTTTTTCTTGGCCATGGGCGGGATGACTCCTGTGATGTGTGGTGTTTAGCCCGCTATTATAACCCATCTTTTATGATTGTTGTAATTGAGTCAGTTGTTCAGCAGCAATTCCAAATTCCAGTAGAGCACGATTGCGAGAGTATGTGTCCAGCCGGATTCGCAATCCGGCGGGTTTGACGCTCGAATCACCGTCGGATCACGGATCCGGCTCTGCGCATGATGGCAAATCGTGATCTACTGAATTTAGAGAAAACCGGCCAGAAAGCGTTTATCTGAGGCTTACCCGCCTCCTTTTTGCCCCCTCCCCGGCTCTCCCCCGACACTCGCAACGCTCGCGTTCGAGGGAGGGAGCCCTTCAGCTACAAAGATTTTTTGCTCTCGCTGGGCTCCTCCCCCCGTGCGACGGCTGTGGTAACGGGGAGAGGCTGGAAGGAGGGCTTGGAGCAACGACAAATTTGAAACTGCTGGTTGTTCAGGGGGCGTTTCAAAATGGGGGCGTTTTTTGCTTTCCGGGCCCACTCATGTCAGGCTCTTCAGGCCCGCGTCCAGTGGACGGCGACAGGAATGACGGGGGCCGTAGGACGACCATGGGCGCTATCTGAACGCCTTTCGGAGCGGTGGAGGAAGCTGAAGGTGGGGGGAGGGGGCGGCGCCTGCAGAGCCCGTGTCCACTCGGCAGTGCACCATTAGACAAATTTCCCCGAAATCGAAGCGCACCCAGTGTGCACGCAGGTTTCTGTAAACGACGCAAAGGTCTGCTCGAGTCAGTCCTCGCCCCATACGTCCACAACACATCAGGACATGCTCCACTCGCTTCGCTCCTTCGGAATGATGTGCTTCGTCAGCATGGCACCAGCAATGCTCGCTGTGATTGCTGGTGTTTTGGTGTGGATTTCTGCTTGGTTTATTATGCAGCGCGTCATAAATTTGTCAGTTTTCTCACATTGTGGTAAAAAGAATGAAAAATATGATGCACAGCGTCATGGAAGCGTCAGGCGATAACGGCTGTGCTTTACGCCATTTTAGCCATTCACCGACAACGTCGTCATCTATCCATACCATCCATTCACAAAAGGAGACGCGTCATGCCCCGAACAATCCGCCGTGCAGCCGTCGTTGGCGCCGGCACCATGGGCGCCGCCATTGCTGCACATCTGGCTAACGCCGGTATCCCCACCTATTTGCTGGATATTGTTCCCAGGGAGCTCACGCCCAAAGAGGAGGCCAAAGGGCTGACCCTGGAAAGCCCCGAGGTGCGCAATCGCATCGTACGCGAGGGCTTTGTGCGGGCGAAAAAGGCCAAGCCCGCGAATTTCTTCAATGAGGACGCGACCAAACTCATCACGCTGGGGAATTTGGAGGACAACTTCGATTGGGTTGGAGAAGCTGATTGGGTGATTGAGGCCATTGTGGAGCGGTTGGATATCAAACAGAGCCTGATGGCCCGCATCGATGAGGTGCGCAAAGAGGACGCCATCGTCAGCTCCAACACCTCGGGCCTGCCCATCCACGCCATTGCCGAAGGCCGCAGCGACGGCTTCCGCGCACATTTCCTGGGCACGCACTTCTTCAATCCGCCCCGCTACATGAAGCTGCTGGAGGTCATCCCCACGCCCGAGACTGATCCGCAAGTGGTCGAGGACATCATCTGGATCGGTGAGGAGGTGTTGGGCAAGGGCATCGTCATCTCTAACGATACGCCCAACTTCATCGGCAACCGTCTGGCTTTTATCTCCTTCGCCTATGTCATCGAGTATGCGCTGGCCAATGGCTACACTGTGCCCGAGGTGGATTATCTCACCGGGCCCCTGATCGGACGTCCCAAGACCGGCACGTTCCGCCTTTCCGACCTGGTGGGCATCGATGTGATGTTCCACATCGCCAAAAACCTATACGACCTGCTGCCCCACGACCCCGAGCGGGAAATCCTCAAGGCCCCGCGCTTCAGCAAGCTGCTGGCGGTGATGGTGGAGAAAGGCTGGTTGGGCAACAAGACCAAGGTCGGCTTCTCCAAGAAGGTCATCGGCGAGGGCGGCAAGAAGGAGTACTGGCAGCTCAATCTGGAAACGCTGGAGCATGAGCCGCCGCAAAAGGCCCGCTTCGACAGTCTGAAAGATATCCGCAAGCTGCCCCTGCCCGAGCGCCTGCGAGCAATCGTCAAGCTGGATGATCGGGCGGGCAAGTTCGTGTGGTATACGCTTTCCCGCACCATGAGCTATGCTTCGGCTATCATGCCCGAGGTGACCTCCGATGTGATGGCGGTGGATAACGCCATGAAGTGGGGGTTCAGTTGGGAGATCGGGCCGTTCGAGACCTGGGACATCCTGGGCGTGGCCGAGACCGCGGCCCGCATGGAAGCGGACGGTATTCCCGTGGCCGATTGGGTGAAGGAGATGTTGGCCCAGGGCGGCGACAGCTTCTATCGGGTGAAGAACGGCAAGAAACAGCGCTGGGTCATCGGCCAGGGCTACACCGATATCGAAACCAATCCCAAGCTCATCATCCTGGATGAGTTGAAGCAGGAAGAAAATCGCGTGGTGGCCAGCAATGGCAGCGCCTCGCTGGTGGATTTGGGCGACGGCGTGCTGCTGCTGGAATTCCACGCCAAGACCCCCACGGGCCGGGTGATGAACATGCTGGACACCGATGTGTTCGACATGGTGCAAACCGCGCTGGCCCGTCTGGAGACCGATTTCGATGGTCTGGTCATCGGCAATCAGGGCGAGTTCTTCTCGGCCGGAGCCAATGTCTTTCTGATTGCGGTCAATGCGCAGCAGGGCAATTGGGACACGCTGGACGAGCTCAGCCGCTATCTGCAAAACATGCGCCAGGTCTTCACCAGTTGCGCCAAGCCCGTGGTGGCCGCGCCCTTTGCCGTGACCCTGGGCGGCGGCACCGAGATATCCATGGCTGCGGATCGCATCGTGGCTGCGGCCGAGACCTACATGGGCCTGCCCGAGGTGGGCGTGGGCATCATCCCCGCGGGCGGCGGCACCAAAGAGATGGTGCGTCGGGTCATCTCCCCGGCCGCGAAGGTCGAGCATCCGGGCCTGCACAAGTATGTGGAAAAGGCGGCGCTCACCATCGCCACCGCCAAAATCTCCACCAGCGCGGCCGAGGCCCGAGACATCGGCTTCCTGGACAAATGCGACCGCATCGTGATGAACAAGGATTTCCTCATCGCCGAGGCCAAAAATGAGGTGCTGGCCATGCTCCAACAGGGCTACCGCCCGGTGTTCGAGGCCAAAAACTGCTACGCCACCGGCCGCGACATGTACGCGGTGCTGGAAGTCTTTGTGGAGATGCAGAAAGAGGCGGGCTACATCAGCGAGCACGACGCCAAGATCGCTCGTAAGCTGGCCTATGTCATCACCGGCGGCGACGTCACCCGGCCGCAATGGGTGGACGAGCAGTACATCCTGGACCTGGAGCGCGAGGCCTTCCTTTCCCTCGCGGGCGAACCCCTGAGCCAGGCCCGCATGTGGCACATGTTGCAGACGGGCAAGCCCCTCCGCAATTGACCCAGGCTGGTCGAGCCATTTGGCCACAAGAATGAAGTCCGTCAAACGTAAAACGTCAAACGTCATGATTTTACGAAACGAGGAGTTGTGAACATGCGATTTGTCGAGTGGCTCGAGACAGTGCCTGAGTCGATTCGACAAGATTCGATATGGAAAATGAAGGTCTATCGGTATGCGCTCTTTGCAGCCGATGTGGCCTGGACCGATGTCAGCAAGCTGGCGAAGGACGCTCGCACGAGAGGCCTGGCTGATCAGCTTTACCGCAGCGTTGGTTCCATCAGCGCCAACATCGCCGAGGGCTATTCAAAAAGTTCGAGCAAAGATAGAGCCCGATTTTATGAATATGCCCTGGGGTCAGCCCGGGAATCCCGAGACTGGTACTACAAAGCGCGGCATCTTCTCAATTCCGAAACCACCCACCAGCGTTTGGAGCTTTACAAAGCGATCATCCAGCTCCTGCTCACAATGATCCCACAGCAGCGAGCCAACGCCACTTCATTACGTGAACCTGATCCGGTTTACAACGTCTCATCCAACATAGACAACATGACGTTTGACGAATGACGTTTGACGTCATCTCTGGAAATACGTTCTCTTCCTACAAACAGGAGTTTCGAATATGACACACGAAGCAGTCATCGTTTCAGCTGTGCGGACGCCCGTGGGCAAGGCGCCCCGGGGCACGCTGCGCAATACCCGCCCGGAGTTGCTGGGCGCGACCGTCCTCAATGAGCTTATCAATCGCACGCCCGGGGTCACGCCCGAGATGGTCGAGGATGTGATCATCGGCTGCGCTTTTCCCGAAGGCAAGCAGGGCATGAACCTGGGCCGCATCGTGGTGCACGCCGCGGGCTGGCCCAACACCGTCACCGGCATGACGATCAACCGCTTCTGCTCATCGGGGCTGCAAACCATCGCTATGGCCGCCCATCGCATCCAGGCTGGCTATGATGAGATCATCGTGGCGGGCGGCATCGAGAGCATGAGTGCCGTGCCCATGGGCGGATTGGTCTTCGAGGCCTATCCTGAGCTGGCCGCCAATCATCCTGGCGTCTACATGGGCATGGGCCTGACCGCCGAGAACGTGGCCGAGCAGTTCGGCGTCAGCCGCGAGGATCAGGACGCGTTCGCGCTGCGCTCCCATCAGCGGGCCGCGGCCGCCATCAAGGAAGGCAAGTTCGAGGCCGAGAGCGTGCCCGTGCCCGTCAAAGAAAAGTGGGTGGATGAATATGGCGAAGTCCACGAAGAAGAGAAGCTCTTCACCGTGGATGAGGGCGTGCGCTTTGACACCAGCATGAAGGCCCTGGCCCGTTTGCGCCCCGTCTTCAAGGTGGGCGGCACTGTCACCGCGGGCAACAGCAGCCAGACCAGCGACGGCGCGGCCGCGGTCATGGTCATGTCGCGGCAGCGGGCCGAGAAGCTGGGACTGAAACCCCTGGCCCGGTTTGTGGGCTTCGCGGTGGGCGGCGTCGATCCCGAGGTCATGGGCATCGGGCCCATCGCAGCCGTGCCGAAAGTGTTGGAAAAAACAGGCCTGAGCCTGGACGACATCGACCTCATCGAGCTGAACGAAGCCTTCGCCTCCCAGAGCCTGGCGGTCATCCGCACCCTGGGCCTGAACGAAGAGATCACCAACGTCAATGGCGGCGCCATCGCCCTGGGCCACCCCCTGGGCGCGACGGGCGCTAAACTCACCACGCAACTCCTCTACGAGATGGGCCGTCGCGGCGGCCGCTATGGCATGGTCACCATGTGCATCGGCGGCGGCATGGGCGCGGCGGGCATCTTTGAGAATTATCAATAGCTAATGGCTGATTGCTAATTGTCAATGAGGAAGCGCCATCATGGCAAAAGGTGATGATCTAGAGCAACGCTTGATTGACTTCGCGGTTTCCATCATCCTTTTATGCGATAAATTGCCAAGTACGCTGGCTGGACGACATGTCGCGGGCCAATTGCTTCGCAGTGGCACATCGCCTGCACCCAATTACGCCGAAGCCCGCGGTGCAGAAAGCCGCCGGGATTTTATTCACAAGTTGGGCATTTGCAGCAAAGAGATGAATGAAACCCAAGTCTGGCTCAAAATCATCAGGAAGAGCCGCATGCTGCCTGAAGATGAAGTTGATCCTGTCTTGAAAGAAAGCATCGAGCTCAGCCGCATTCTCAACGCCAGCATTCGCACTACCCGACAACGACGCAAACCCACTTAACCATTAGCTATTGACAATTAGCCATTGACAATTAACCCGGAGGGTTTCCTATGTATACATTCGACCTAACCGACGAACAGCGCATGCTCACCGACATGGTGCACCGATACGCTGAGCGCACCTTGCGGCAGGTTTATCGCGAGGCCGAGGAGGCCCACGAGATGCCGCCCGAGGTCATCGAGCAGGGCTGGGAGCTGGGCCTGCTGCCCGCGTCCCTGCCCGAGGAGTACGGCGGCTTCGGCGAGTACTCCGCGCTCAACGGCGCGCTCATCGCTGAGGAGCTGGGCTATGGCGACATGGCCGCCAGCCTGGCGCTGCTGGCTCCCAACCTGGTGGCCACGCCCATCTATCTCTGTGGAACCGAGGAGCAGAAGCAGACCTATCTGCCCATGTTCACCGACGTGGAGATGCCCAAGGCGGCTTCCGCCTTTTTGGAGCCGGTCATCCTCTTCGATCCCTACCATCTTCGGGCCACGGCCCGCCGTGAGGGCGATGTGTACATCCTCAACGGCGAGAAGGCCATGGTCATCAACGCGCCCGAGACCGAGCTCTTCCTCATCTACGCCCACGATGAGGAGGCCGACAGCACCCAGGCCTTTCTGGTTCCGGCCGACGCCGCGGGCCTGAGCGTGGGCGAGCGGGAGAAGTGGATGGGCTTCAATGCGCTCAAGACCTACCGCCTGAGCCTGGAAGATGTGCGGGTTCCCGCGCAAAATCGGCTGGGCCGCGACGCGGGCATCGATGTGCAGCGCATTCTCAACAGCAGTCGCATTGCGCTCAGCGCGTTGGGCGTGGGCCTGGCCCGGGCTGCGTACGAATACGCCAGGGAGTACGCCAAAGAGCGCGTCGCCTTCGGCGAGCCCATCGCCCATCGTCAGTCCATCGCCTTCATGCTGGCCGAGATGGCCATCGACATCGACGCCACCCGGCTGATGGTGTGGGAGGCGGCCTGGAAGCTGGACAAGGGCCAAAACGCCACGCACGACGCGTATCTGGCCGCGCGCTACGCCGCGGACGTCTCACTGAAGGTTACCGACGGCGCAGTGCAGGTGCTGGGCGGGCATGGCTACATCCGCGAGCATCCGGTGGAGCTGTGGCTGCGCAACGCCCGCAGTCTCTCCACCCTACTGGGCGTAGTCACTGTTTGATGTGCGAGCCATATTCCTTTCTCAGACGCTTCCATCATGACGCCAAACGTCAGAAAGCGTTTTTTCAAGAAGGCAACGTTTGACGCATGATGGGGGCGCTATCATACAGCCAGACGCCAATCGGCAGATGGTTGCTTTGGCCTGTATGGCGCAAGGAGGAAAAGTCCCATGCCAATCGATTTTGAAATCCCCGAAGCAGTGCAAAACCAGGGCAATCTCACCAAGATGGTCGCCGAACAGGTGATGCGAAAGTACTCGCGCTACTACGATGAGCACGAGCATGAGCGTCCCATGGAATACATCAACTTCATCTGGCCTTTTATGAAGACCATGGAGGCGGCCAATCTCAAACATTCGCTGCGCCAATCGCACAATGGACACAATGGCGGCAGCAAGAGCAACGGCAACGGCGCCAAGAAGCAAAGCACCGCCCAGGTGGGCATGGTCCATCTCATCGAAAATCTCTCCTGGGGCGATGCGGGCCTCTATCTCTCCACGCCCAGCAGTGCGCTGGCAGGCGCGGCCATCCAGGCCGTGGGCACGCCCGATCAGAAGGAGCGCTTCCTCGATCGCTTCACCCATGGCGATCCCAAATGGGGCGCGATGGCCATGACCGAGCCCAACGCGGGCTCCGACACCAGCGCCATCCGCACCCGGGCGCAACTGGACCCCGAAACCAACGAATGGGTGCTGAATGGCGAGAAAATCTTCGTCACCAATGGCAAGCTGGCGTTGGAGGAAAGCGACGGCCTCATCGTGGTGTGGGCCACCCTGGACCCCAAGCTGGGGCGGGCTGGCATGCGTCCCTTTGTGGTGGAAGCGGGCACGCCCGGGGTCACCGTCACCAAGCAGGAGCACAAACTGGGCATTCGGGCCAGCGACACCGTCTCCATCGTATTCGAGGACGCGCGCATCCCCTACGACAACATCCTGGGCGACCCTGAACTGAAGAAGCCCGACGCCAAGACCAAAAAGGGCTTCAAGGGCGCGATGAAGACCTTTGATTCCAGCCGCCCCTTTGTCGCGGCCAGCGCGTTGGGCGTGGGCCGGGCCGCGCTGGAATTCACCCGGGATAAGTTGGCCGACGAGGGCATTACCGTGCCCGAGGCCGCGCCCTACCACCAGCTTTCCGCCATCCAGAAAGACCTGCTGCAGATGGAGGCTGACCTGAAGGCGGCGTGGCTGCTGACCGTGCGTGCGGCGGCGCTGATGGACGCGGGCAAGCCCAATAGCCTGGAAGCCAGCATGTGCAAAGTCAAGGCGGGCAAAGTGGTCACCACCATCACCCAGAAATGCGTGGAGCTGCTCGGGCCCATGGGTTACAGCCGCGAATTTCTGGTGGAAAAGTGGATGCGCGACGCCAAGATCAACGACATCTTCGAGGGCACCGGGCAGATCAACACCCTGATTGTGGCCCGGCGCATTCTCGGGTATACTCGACGCGAGCTAAAATAAGGATATTGGTTATTGGGTATTGGATATTCGATATTGGACGATTAATGTTTGAGTATTCCAATACCCTAATACCCCAATATCCCAATACCCCATATCTGGATACCGTTCCTGTTTTCAACGTAACATCCTTATCTCACCAACCAACAAGGAGATCCCCATGTCCACCGACACCGACGCCAAAATTCGTAAACTCATGGCCGATATGCCCAACGCCTTCAAGCCCGAAAAGGCTGCCGGCGTGAACGCCACCATCGTCTACAATCTCACGGGCGAGGGCGGCAGCGTCTGGACCTCCCGCATCGCGGATGGCAAATGCACCGTGGAGGAGGGCCAGACCGAGGAAAATCCCACCCTGACCATCACCATGGACGCCAACGACTACGTGGACATGATGGCGGGCCGTCTGGATGGGATGCAGGCCTTCATGACCGGCAAGATCAAGGTCACGGGCGACATCATGCTGGCCAGCCGCTTGATGACTTTCTTCAGTTGATTCGCGTAATACAGTAGCAAAAGAAGCCGAGGGAATCAATGGCCCTCGGCTTTTTTGCGTCTCATCCCGGCGGTCTGCAACCAACAATCAGTTTTCTTCGTATACAGATCTGCATGGCATCAATTACTCATATATCATCGACGCAAATAATCCGCGAAAATTCCGTTCCAAACTTGGCATCATCATGGTCTCAAACCATAAAGTAAAATGGGTCCTTGCACTCATGGGCCTGGCGGTGCTGGCTGGTTTACTGGGGTTGGGATTGGCCTGGGCGCAACAGCAATCAGTCGCTTCAGTCGAGCCTACGCCCGCTCCCACAAAACCCTGGCCCACCGTGCCCCCTACCCGTACGCCTACGCCAACGTTCACGCCCGAACCTGCGCGTACGACCTCGCCCAGCAACACGCCGACCGCCACCCCGTCACCAACATTTACCCCCACCCCTACGCCCACCCCCACGCCCACGCCCCGCATCGAGATCACCGACATCCGCGAACTGGGACGCCTGGAGACCGTGGAGTATGTGATGCAGACGGTTCTCAACATCGAAAAAGAGCCCGAGACCACCTGGCAACGCATCACAGGCATCTTCGGCACCGACAAAATTTTGCTTATTGCCAGCGGCGAGGTGGTGGCGGGCGTAGATCTTGGCAAACTTCATCCCGCCAACGTTCAAATCGATGAAGACAGCATTGCGCTACGCCTCCCGCCGCCCGAGATCTTCTATACTCGCATCGATAATGACGAGACCCGGGTGTATCTGCGAGAGAAGGGCCTGCTCTATCGTTTCGATAAGGACCTGGAGACGGCTGCACGTCGGAAAGCTGAACGGCAATTGACCGATTGGGCCTTACAACACGGCGTCCTCGAGAAAGCCCAGTCCAACGCTATTTCGGAATTGGAACGTCTCCTCCACACCCTAGGGTTCACTCAGATTGCCATCACCGTTCAGCATCAGCATTAATTGAAAGGATTTCGCTATGTCGATACATTCATCTCAACAACCCCTTTCAGTATTTGATGACGCACCGCAGCGTACACCTCCTGCGCCGCCCCAGAAACGAGGATGGGGATGCGGCTCATTCATTGGAGCAGCCATCCTCGTCATCGCCGTCACTGCAGCCATGTATGTCCTGGCTCCCCGCTTATTTCCTGCCACATTCGGACCCAAAGCGGTTCAACCCACTCCGACGCCCATCGTGGTCACCATCGAAAGCATCGCCCCCCTGGCCGAGCTGGCCACTGTGCATTATAGAAGCATTGCTGAAGTCTCCAACGAAAAGATACCTGACGATGTGCGCAAACACTTGGGCGCTAAAGAGCGTATCGTTATGCTCGTTTATGGCGATGTCAAAGCCGGATTTGATTTGAGTAAGATGGGGGAGGATGATGTGTGGGTGGATGGCGCTCGCGTACAACTTGTGCTGCCCCCTCCCGAAATCCTCTCCGCCTCGATTGACTTCGATCGATCCCATATCGTTTCCTACGACCGCTCCTTCTTCCTGGGCAATGATCCCGAGTTGGAGCAAGCGACCCTGAGCATGGGCAAGGAAGCGATCATTCGGTCCGCCCTGGAGGGAGATATTTTGGAGATGGCCCGGCAATTTGGCCAGCTTTATTTCGAAAATTATCTCCGCTCCCTCGGTTTTGATGAAGTTCAAGTCATTGTAAGGTGAGTGGCTGGGTGGCAGTAGTGAGTGCGGTTCAAAATGGGGTCGCTTTGTGCCTTCGACCGGTGGTCACCAGCAGAACTTCCTTCACCCCACCTGTTCGTGGTGGGAGAGAAGGCAAAGGTGGACGCGGTGCGATTGCAGTGCCCGAGTTCACCCGGCCAGTACACCATGAAACAGATCGCCCCAAATAGAAATGCCCTCCGGGACGATTGTCAAGGATGACAAGTTATCCATTTCGTAGTAAAATGCGGATGAAGATAAATAACACATTGACGCGACGCCCAGTCCGTCATTTTGCTCAATGAAGAGCCATCACGACTTGCGCCGCCACGCCCGTTTTGAGGTGATATCATGGCTACCAGGCAAGCTTCAGGCAACACACCATCCTCTCCTCGCTACGTCTTTGGCCCGGTCCCCTCGCGGCGATTGGGTCAATCGCTGGGCATCGACACCATTCCCCTGAAGACTTGCAACTGGAATTGCGTCTATTGCCAACTGGGGCGCAGCGAGCCGTTGATCCATGAACGCAAGGCGTATTTCCCCCGGGAGGCGATCATGGCGGAGGTGGCGGAAGCGCTGGCGGAGCACAAGCCAGAGGAGATCGACTGGATTACTTTTGTGGGCTCAGGGGAGCCGACGCTGCACAGCGATATGGGCTGGCTCATCCGCGAGGTCAAGAAGCTCAGCGATATCCCGGTGGCGGTCATCACCAATGGTTCGCTGCTGTATCTGCCCGAGGTGCGGGCGGAGCTGGCCCCGGCCGACGCGGTGATGCCCACCCTGGACGCGGGCAACCCCGAGCTCTATCGCAAGATCAACCGCCCCTGGCCCGCGCTCACTTACGAGACGCTGGTAGAGGGATTGCGCGCGTTTCGGGCGGAGTACAGCGGGCGGTTGTGGATCGAGGTGATGCTGGTAATGGGGCTGAATGACAGCGAGAAGGCCCTGCTGCAGCTGGCCGCGGTGTTGCGAAGCATCGGCCCGGACCAGGTGCATCTGCTGCTGCCCGATCGTCCGCCCGCGGAAGTGTGGGTGCAGCCCGCGGATGAGGAGGGCGTGCTGCGGGCCACCGCCATCCTGGGCGAGATCGCTGAGGTGCTGCATCCCAAAGAGGGCGCTTTCGACCTCAGCGGCTTCGAGAACCCCCTGGATGGGGTGGTGGCCATCATCACCCGGCACCCCATGCGAGAAGATCATATCCGGCGAGCTCTGGCCGCGTATCTGCCGCCCGCGGCCATTGATGACGCACTGGCCGAGCTGGCCGCCAGCGGTCGGGCCCAGGTCGTGGAGCGTTATGACGTGCGCTTTTGGAGCGCTGCGCCCGCGCATTACCCCTCTCCCGAACAAAGTCAACGCACCAAACCCCATGTGTGACGCGTCTGAAAGCCCCCATTTTCTCAAAGGAGATGAATTATGGCGGAATTCGTGTTGATCAAGGACATTAGTCAGTTGAGTGCGTATCCCCTCTTCAGCCGTCTGACAGAAGAGCAGTTGCGCAAGTTCATGGCCATCTGCCGGGAAGAGACCTTTCTGCCGGGCGCGGTGCTGCACGAGCAGGGCGCTCCCGCCAAAGAGGTGTACTTCATTCTCTCGGGCGAGGTTGCTGAGGAGCTGCGCATCAAGGACAAGGTGCTTTCACCCATCAAACCCCTGGGTGCGGGGGATGTGACCGGTTGCTCCGCACTGTTTCCGCCCAATGTGCACACCTGCACGGCCCGGGCCATCACCGAGGTGAATACGCTGGTGCTGGACGCGGCCAAAATGCGCAAGCTGTTCGATGAGGATTGCGACATCGCCCGCTCGGTGTACCGCCATCTCATCGGCTCTCTGCATCATCGCCTGCGCTCGCTGGAACTGACCGGAGCTCGCAAACCTGCATCCGATTGAGCGGTCTACGATTTTGAAATCGCTGTTGGTTTGACGTTTGTTCCCCAAATCGAGGATAATAGATGAGCCATGCACGCAAACGCATGGGTGGCGGCGGCTGTGCGTCGTCATTCCGATATGTGATCACAAAACACCAAGCCAAAAACGCTTCGGAGGTTCATCAATGACGATTTCCCCTTTGGTAGAAGAAATGAAATCCGCCCACAAACTATTGGCGGAATATGATTACGAGTTGCGTCCGGTGGAGAAAGGGTACGCCAATCGCACGCTATACATCAATTTGGACGATAACGACATTCAGGAGAAACCTGTAACCCAGCAGATGAAGGATGTGTTCACCGGCGGACGGGGTTTTGCCCTGTGGCTGCTGTGGAACGCCATCGATGCGAACACAAAATGGAATGACAACCGCAACGAGCTGATCCTGGCCAACGGTCCGATTAGCGGCTCCACTGCATATCCGGGCCTGGGCAAAACCACCGCGGTCACCATCTCGCCCCTGACCCATTCTATCATCGACAGTAACGGCGGCGGCTATTTCGGTCCTTATCTCAAATTCTCGGGCTTCGATGCGCTGGAAATCCAGGGCAAGGCCGAAAAGGATGTCATCATCTTCATCGACGGCGACACCGGCAAAGTGACTATCGAGGAAGCGCCTCTGGAGGAATTGGACACCCACATCCTCTCCGAGCAACTGACGGAGATGTACGCAGACCCTGCCAAGGGCCAGCGGGGCAAGATGGGCATCTCGGTGGTCTCTGCGGGCGAGGCCGCGGATCACATCCGCTACGGCATCCTTAACCTGAGCTGGTACGATGTTCGCCGCAAGCATGTGCGGGTGAAGCAGGCGGCCCGGGGCGGCGTGGGCCGCGTCTTGCGTGACAAGAAAATCAAAGCTATCGTGGTACGCTATTCCAGTCTGACGGGCCGCAGCAACAACCCCGCCAACATGGAGCTCATCAAGAAGGCGGGTAAGCGTATCAACAAAGAGATCGCACTCTACGACGATGTGCAAAATCAAATGCGCACGGTGGGCACCGCTCACCTGGTGGAGATCATGGATCACTTCGATCTGCTCCCCACCCACAACTTCAAATACGGCTCTCATCCCGAATCCCACAAAATCGACTCCACCGTATGGAAGAACCTGTTCACCCAGGGCATGCCCGATGGCTGCTGGGCCGGTTGTCAGATGTCCTGCTCTCATGCTGTGGATAACTTTCGATTGCAAACCGGACCCTATGCTGGCGAAACGGTCATCGTGGACGGGCCGGAGTATGAGACGGCCGCAGGCCTGGGCTCCAACATCGGCAACTTCGATCCGCTGGGCGTGGTGGAGCTGAATTTCTACGCAGACACCTACGGCATCGACACCATCACCCTGGCCAACTCCATCGCTTTTGTGATGGAGCTATGGGAGAACGGCATCATCACTGACGAAGACACCGGTGGCCTGGACCTGGCCTGGGGCAACTGGAAGGATGCGGCTGAGCTGCTGCATCAGATGGCCCGGGGCGAAGGTTTCGGTGCAGAAGTCGTGGGCAACGGCGTACGTTGGATGATCGACTACTTCGCTGAGACCAAGGGAGCAGATTGGCAGTTCCTGCACGATATCGGCATGCAGGGCAAGGGTCTGGAGATATCCGAGTATGTGACCAAGGAATCATTGGCCCAGCAGGGCGGCTATGGCATGACTCTGAAAGGCCCGCAGCACGACGAGGCCTGGCTCATCTTCATGGACCAGGTGGAAAATCTCATCCCCACCTTCGAGGACAAGGCCGAGGCCCTGCATTACTTCCCCATGTGGCGCACCTGGTTCAGCCTGCACGGTTTGTGTAAGTTACCCTGGAATGACATCGAGCCCGCGGACAACAAGGAAACGAATGAGCCCGCTAAAGTGCCGGAGCATGTGGAAAATTATACTTGGCTCTATGAAGGCACCATTGGCACTCCCATCACTCCCGAGGGACTCATCGAACAGTCTGAACGTGTCTATAACTTCCAGCGAGTCTTCATCTTGCAGCGGGGCTATGGTACGCGGCAGCACGACTATGTGCCTTATCGCGCCATGGGGCCCGCTACGGTTGAGGAATACGAGTCTCGCCAGGAGCGTTATGACAAACAGCTACGCGAGCAGGTTGGCGTCGATCCCGAGGGTCTGAGCACCGAGGAGAAAATGGCCAAACTGCGGGCGTATCGCGAAGACCGCTACGAGCAGCTTGTCGATGCGGTCTACAAACGACGCGGCTGGGATAAAAACGGCATCCCCACCCTCGAGACCCTCAAGCGCCTGCACATCGACTTTCCCGAGGTGGTGGAGTTGGTGGAACGCAAGCGGGCGGAATTGCAAGATTAGGATCAGGAATAGGAGTTGGCGTAGGACCGGCGCTCAATCCTAATCCTTAATCCTAATCCTAATCCTAATCCTTAATCCTACTCCTTAATCCTACTCCTTAATCCTATTCCTATTCT
>Ga0256914_1000100_pt1 | contig 81471 bp, 73 predicted proteins | sample HulkmetaG_FD_191571 | JGI IMG/M metagenome (GOLD analysis project Ga0256914, IMG submission 191571) | Hydrothermal chimney microbial communities from Main Endeavour vent field at the Juan de Fuca Ridge, Pacific Ocean - Hulk | ecosystem: Environmental > Aquatic > Marine > Hydrothermal vents ...
CGCCAGAAAAGCGGAACCTACCGGGTGGCCTTCGATGGCACAAATATTCCCACGGGAATCTATTTTTACCGTTTGACGATCGGCAAGCGATTTGTGCGTAGCAAAAAAATGATCTTGCTGCGCTAACAAAGGAACGTGACTTTCGTTAAAAAACAAATAAAAATAAAAAAACAATGCAACTAAACTTGACACTTCAACTTGATAATATTAAATTTGTCATCTGTGATTTTTTATTGGGGTGTAGCCAAGCGGTAAGGCAGCGGGTTTTGGTCCCGCGATGCGGGGGTTCGAATCCTCCCACCCCAGCTTTATTATTCGCAAGCTACGGCTTGCTTTTTTTTATAAAGGTAAGTTTGGCTTTCTCGAATTTTTAGGACAACAAGGAGAATGATTACATGAGTGAATTAAAATTGGCCGCAGCGACACGCGAGGGAGTTGGCAGTTCTGATGCAGGAAGACTGCGGCGTCAGGGGAAAGTTCCGGCCGTTCTTTATGGTGAGTTTAAAAAACCTTTCCATATTGCTTTGGACGAACACGATTTAACGCTCGGATTGCGTGAACATTATTCGGTAGTAAATTTATCCATCGATGGTAAATCGCACCGTTGTATTGTGCGCGATGTGCAATATCATCCCGTAACCGGTCGTATTTTACATGTGGATTTTATGGGAATCAAAGCAAATCAGGCCATCGAAATGGAAGTTCCGGTTGTTTTTGAAGGTAAACCGGCCGGAGTCAAGAACGGCGGTATTTTTGACGAAATTAAGCATGCGGTCGATATTTTAGTAATGCCCAAAAATATTCCCGATGTTATTCGGGTTAATGTGGATAATCTGGAAATCGGCGATGCTTTGCGTTTAAAAGATTTAAAAACCGATGCGTATGAAATTTTAGGTGATCCGGAAGATGTCATTTGCCGTGTGGAAGCACCGCATGGTGTGGAAGAACCAGCCGCCGGTGAGCTGGAAGAGGAAGAAGCTGCTGAACCGGAAGTTATTTCTAAGGGCAAGGAAAAAGAAGAAGAGGCATAAGGAATTTTCAGGGAAGTGCATGTTGTTTTTGGGCTTGGAAATCCGGGCAAGCGCTACCTTAATACCCGCCACAATATTGGTTTTATTCTTCTGGATTATATCCAATCGATTTATAAAGTCCCCTTTCGTCCAGGGAAAGGGGATTATTATTTTATGCAATGCGCAATAGAGCAAGAAACGGTTCTTTTTGTTAAGCCCACAACTTACATGAATTTAAGTGGTATTGCCGTAAGGCAGGTTGTGGAGCGGTTTGAAATAGATTTGAGCGACATTTTAGTAGTTCTGGATGATTTTCAGCTTCCGTTCGGTATGTTACGTTTTCGGAAAAAAGGAAGCGCCGGGGGGCATAACGGTTTAAAGTCTGTTATAGCCGAATTGGGTAGCGAAGACTTTGCGCGTTTACGTTTCGGGATAGGAACCCGGTTTGAGGACGCAGTTGATTTTGTTCTTTCCGATTTTACGGAAAAAGAGATCGATGGCCTCAAACAATTGTTACCCATTGCCCATAAAGGAATAGTAGTGTGGGTGAAGGACGGAATAGATCGGGCTATGAACCAATTCAATCGTCAGTTTTTTGAGGCAGATCTAACATAGAGAGGGTGTTATGACGCAGAATTTACTTTTTGCAATGGGCAGCGCTATTTTAGCGTTACTATTTGCCTGGTTTCGTGCAGCCAGCATCAATAAAAAGGATGCCGGTACAGAGCACATGAAAAAAATTTCCGGTTATATTCGCCAAGGCGCTATGGCCTTTTTGGGACGGGAATACCGGGTTTTGGTATTTTTTGTTATTATCGTTGCCGTTTTGTTGTTTTTGGGTAATTTGCACAAAAACACCGAATTGGTTGCGCTTTCTTTTGTGGTTGGGGCCTCATGTTCGGCATTGGCCGGTTATTTTGGAATGCGGGTTGCCACTGCCGCTAATGTACGCACGGCAAATGCCGCACGTAAAAATTTAAGCGATGCTTTGGTAATTGCTTTTTCCGGCGGCTCGGTTATGGGCATGAGTGTTGTCGGATTGGGTCTGTTGGGGTTAAGCGTATTGTTTGCCGTTTACACCAAAATGTTTGGTGTGGATATGGGAACCCTGCAAAAAGTAATTTCTCCGATTATTAGCGGCTTTTCTTTGGGAGCCAGTTCCATCGCTTTGTTTGCCCGCGTGGGCGGTGGTATTTACACCAAAGCGGCCGATGTGGGTGCCGATCTGGTGGGTAAAGTAGAAGCCGGTATCCCGGAAGACGATCCCCGTAATCCTGCGGTTATTGCCGATAATGTGGGTGATAATGTGGGCGATGTGGCCGGTATGGGTGCCGACCTGTTTGAATCTTACGTGGGGGCAATTGTCGGCTCAATGGTACTTGGCGCTACGATGAGTTTGCAACACATGCTTATGCCCTTGGTGTTGGCCGGTTTTGGTATTTTGGTTTCCATTGTAGGCACGTTTTTTGTGCGTACCAGAGAAGGCGGCGATCCGCAGGCCGCATTAAACAAAGGGACGTTCGGCGCCGGAATTTTTATGGCTATTTTGTCTTATTTTATTATCAAAGCCTTTATTCCCGACCAAGCCTGGGGTATTTATTTTGCTTTGATTGCCGGTTTGATCGGCGGTATTTTGATCGGACTCTTAACCGAATATTACACTTCCGAATCTCGAAAACCGGCCCGCGCCATTGCGCATGCATCCGAAACCGGTCCGGCAACTAATATCATTACCGGCTTGGCTACCGGAATGAAAAGCACTGCCTGGCCTATTATCGTTTTGGCCGCGGCCATTGTGGTCGCTTATTGGCAGGCCGAACTTTACGGAATTGCCATTGCCGCTTTAGGTATGCTTTCTACTATCGGAATTCAATTAGCTGTCGATGCTTATGGGCCCATTGCCGATAATGCTGGTGGTATTGCAGAAATGGCCGAATTGGGTCCCGAGGTTCGTCAGCGTACCGATAAATTAGATGCCGTAGGAAACACAACGGCGGCTATCGGTAAGGGCTTTGCCATCGGTAGTGCGGCTTTGACGGCTTTGGCCTTGTTTAGCGCCTTTATGACTACGGCCGGAATTAAATCCATCAATGTTTCCAATCCCTTGGTTATGGCCGGTTTGTTTATCGGCGCCATGATGCCCTTTCTCTTTTCCGCTTTTGCCATGAGTGCCGTGGGCGATGCCGCTTTTGACATGATTGAAGAAGTGCGGCGTCAGTTCCGGGAGATTACCGGATTGATGGAAGGAAAGGCCGAAGCCGATTACCGCAAATGTGTGGATATTTCGACTGCTGCAGCCATTAAACGGATGATTTTACCCGGGACCATGGCTATTTTTACGCCGGTAGTATTCGGATTTGTTGGCGGAGCGGAAATGCTTGGTGGCTTGTTAGCCGGTGTAACCGTAAGCGGTGTAGTAATGGCCATTTTTATGGCTAATGCCGGTGGCGCCTGGGATAATGCCAAAAAATACATCGAAAGCGGCGCTTTGGGCGGTAAAGGTTCCGATGCGCATAAAGCTGCAGTGGTTGGTGATACCGTAGGCGATCCGTTCAAAGATACGGCCGGTCCGTCTTTAAATATTTTGATTAAGTTAATGTCTGTTGTAGCTTTAGTGATCGCGCCTTTATTGTAATACGAAAAGCAAACGCGATTTGAAATGTAATTTTTTTAACCAAACGAATCTATTCATCCTATTCCCCTGCAAGCCATGCACGGGGGATCGTAATGACCAAAGGAGGTAACTTATGGCGATTTACGAAACGATTTTTATCCTCGACAGCCTATTACCGCCAAAAGAAATTGATGCGGCTATCGAACGTTTTAGCGGCATCATTACGCAAAACGGTGGTAAAGTGCGCAAGGTGGATAAGTGGGGCAAACGTCGTCTCGCTTATGAAATCCAAAAAAAGCAATATGGCTTTTACGGTTCCATTGAATTTGAAGGCACTGGCAACATCCCCAAAGAATTGGAAAGCGAATACAATTTTAATGACAAAGTATTACGCTATTTGACCTATCGTTACGACAAGCGCAAGCTTAAAGCGATGGCCATGGTAAACGAAGAAGAGGCCGTTAAAAGTTCGGCCCCGGCTACTCCGGCACCCGCAACAGCCTCTGTTCCGGTAGCTGAAGAGCCCAAAAAGGAAACCGAAGCCTCTGCGCCCGAAAGCAAAAACGAAGAAACGCAGGCTCCGGAAACCAAAAACGAAGAAGAACAAAAGTAAGGGGATGATAAAATGTTGAAGTTCAGAAGAAAACGCGTCTGCAGTTTTTGTCAGGAAGGCGTTGTTTACATCGATTTTAAAGATGAGAAAAAGTTGTTAAAGTATTTGACCGAACAAGGGAAAATTATTCCCAGACATACTTCCGGAACGTGCGCTAAACACCAACGCCAATTAGCCAGAGCCATTAAAAGAGCCCGGCACCTGGCTTTGATTCCATTTGTTGCGGATTTTACCAGGTAAACCACTAAAAAAAGGTGATTAAGCATGGAAATTATATTACGTCAAGATTACGAACAGTTGGGTAAAACGGGCGATATTGTAACCGTGAAAGACGGTTTTGCCCGCAATTATTTGATCCCCAAGGGAATTGCATACGTTGCAACCAAAGTCAATAAAAAACGTCTGGAAAACGAGTTGCAAATGCAAAACTGGCGCAAAGAAAAAGAAAAACGCGCTGCCGAAGAACTAGCCAAAAAGCTGGAAACCGTATCCTGCACCATTCCGGTACAGGTAGGCGAAGAAGACAAATTGTTTGGCTCGGTTACTTCCCACAATATTGCCGATGCTTTGGCCGCTTTGGGTTACGAAGTGGATCGGCGGAAAATTCAGTTGGAAGAACCGATTAAATCTCTTGGTATTTATTCCGTACCCATTAAGTTACACCCCGATGTAACGGCAACTGTAAAAGTATGGGTCGTTAAGGAATAGTAAAAAATTAAGCCCCGAGTTTTCTTCGGGGCTTTTTTTATGTTGTAACTATCGAAAAACAGCGTGTTTTTGGCTACCAACGTATACAAACTTCCGCCAATAGGCCGCAATTTTACGTATACTCCCTCCGACAAGTTAAAAACGTGTCCTGATATCTGCTTTTGTAAAATCGGAGACCCAGATAGAGCATGAACCGTTTGAGCCTACTCTTTGCCGAAAATGTGTCATCCGTTCTTTAACTGTTCGCTGCATTAACGAATAAGCAATTTTCCGATTTTGATAGCCGGTTTGCACTTTGCGGTCATTCCGCCAGGAAGGGTGGCGGAGAATCTGCGTTTTTTCTTTGCTTGGCTGATTTTTCTTCATTATTATTAACCAATGCGGGGTGCTAAGAAAAACAAGCGTTTTTTATTTAAAAGGTAAAAGGTTATATCGATGACCCGAGATACGATTGTTGAAGTCGTTTTTAATTTACCGCTGAATCAAACATTTAGTTATTTGGTTCCCGATCACATGACGCCTTCGCCTTTGCCCGGGAGCCGGGTATTGGTGCCGTTTGGCAAACAAACCATTACGGGAATTGTCGTAAAAAAACGTCAGCCGGAACTTGCGGATTTCGGGCGCAAATTAAAACATGTTGTTGATATTCTGGATCCGGAACCGCTTATTTCGGCCAAAATGCTGGAACTAACCCGGTGGATTGCCGATTACTATTTAAGCAGTTGGGGGCAGGCGGTCTTTTTGGCTTTGCCGCGTGGCACTGATGAGGCGATCAAAGAAAAAGTGTATCCTAATGTGGACACCCTTCCCGAAAACCTGACCTCCAGACAACGTGAACTCTTTATGATTATTGCCGATGCCCCGGGCAATACAAAAGGGTATTATCGAAAAAAATACGGACAGGGTTCGTTCTATTCCGTTTTAAGTGCCCTGGAAAAAAAAGGTGCCGTTCGATTTGTTCAAGAACGTACGGAAGCAAGGGCCAAAGATTTGTATCGCTATTTTGTGCGCATTCCTCGGGATTACAATCAAAAAAAAGAGGCCTATTCCGATTATCTTAAATATATCCGGCGCCGGCCGGAGGTCGATGAGTACCTTAATGCTCATTCGGGGCAGGAAGTTTTACGCAGCATGTTTTTACAACAAACGGGTATGGCCGACGGTACCTTAAAAAAAATGAACGGTTACGGACTGGTGCAGATTATTCGGAAACATGTTGAGCGCAAGTTTGAAACGGACGGGCAAGAGGAGCGCGAAATTTTACATTTGATGCCCGATCAAGAAAGAGCCGTGGCAGCCATTTTGCCTTTTGTTGAACAAGAAATCTTTAAAGCGTTTCTGTTGCATGGTGTAACAGGCAGCGGCAAGACACAAGTTTATATTGAGATCTTAAAAGAAGTTTTAAAACGCGGCAAAACGGCAATTATTTTAATTCCGGAAATTGCCTTAACACCGCAAACCGTGCGTCGCTTTCAAAAAGTGGTGGGAGATGAAATTGCCGTATTTCACAGCAAAATGTCTTTGGGCGAACGTCTGGATTATTGGAAGGCCTGTTACGAAGGGCGCATTAAGTGTGTCGTCGGGCCCCGTTCGGCGTTGCTGGCGCCTTTATCCGATATTGGTCTTATTGTGGTGGATGAAGAACACGAGCACACCTACAAACAAACCGACATGGAGCCACGCTACAATGCCCGCGATGTGGCCGTTTATTGGGCCAAAATGAACAACGCCGTTGTTTTGCTGGGAACAGCCACTCCGAGTTTGGAAACCTATTTTAATGCTCGGCGCGGCAAGTATCAACTTATTGAAATGATGAATCGCATCGATAATGTGCGCATGCCAACAGTCAAAATTATTGACATGCGACATGCCAAAAAAGTGGGCGCCGGTGAGTTGCGCCTATTTTCCGAGGTACTTATGGAAAAAATCGAACAACGATTGCAAAAAAACGAACAGGTTATTTTGCTGCAAAACCGGCGCGGTTTTTCGGCTCTTATGCAATGTGCCGAGTGCGGTTTTATTCCCCTTTGTCCGAACTGCGATATCAGTTTAACCTATCACTCGCACGGACATAAACTGCAATGCCATTTATGCGGGTATTCGCAAGCAGCATACGACTCTTGCCCTACTTGCGGATCGGGAAATATGGTATACAAGGGAACGGGTACACAACGTATTGAGGAAGCCTTACACCAAATTTTGCCTCAGGCTCGTATTTTGCGCATGGATCGCGATACCACCAAAAAACGGCAAGCCCATGAAAAAATTTTGCATTGTTTTGCCCTGGGAGAAGCCGATATTTTATTGGGCACGCAAATGATTGCCAAAGGCCTTGATTTTGGTAATGTGACTCTGGTCGGGGTTATTTCGGCCGATGTGGGACTTTCCATTCCCGATTTCCGCGCTCCGGAACGTATATTCCAGTTACTTACCCAGGTGGGGGGACGTGCGGGACGTCGGGAAAAACAAGGCGAGGTGGTAGTGCAAACCTATTCGCCCACTCATTATGCCATTCACTATGCGCAAACACATGATTTCACCGGTTTTTATTTTGAAGAAATTAAGCATCGGCAAAATTATCGCTATCCGCCCTATGTGCGTTTAATTCAAATTTTGGTACAGGATACCGATTTTTACAGAACCTTACATCGGGCGCGCGAAATAGCCGGATTACTTAAGATGACGGTTGCGCGTTATGCGCAAATTTTGGGCCCGGCTCCGGCTATTATTCAGCGCATGAACAATATGCATCGCTGGGTGGTTACTTTAAAATTAAATCCGCAAACCGATTCTACCGGTAAAAAAACCAAAGAAATTTTGCGCTTGCGCTTAAAGGAGTATTTGAATTCCCGGAAAAAAACAGGTCAGGTAACGATCGATGTGGATCCGCTGACACTCAATTAAAAAGTTGTTGTTTGTTTGGGTTCATCGTTATCAGGCTATCATTAATCCTTATGTTGTTCCCGAGGTATTTTACGATTTTATTGGAGATTTTCGCCAATAAAATGTATATTAAATTATTCAAAAGAAAAAGCTTTGTTTCTTTTTTAAAGTAATATTTTGTCCAAAAAAATCGTCGGGGGCTTTTTTAGCAGGCGCAAACCGTGAAAATTAAAAAAAGAATCCGGATATATGAGCAAACATTTCGAAAAACGTAAACAAGCAGCCATGGCCGTTAATCGTCTTTATACTGTTCCGAACATGCTGCGTGTGGAAAATAGCAAAGAATATCGGGAGCTGCGGCTTAAATACGAGCAATTGCAAGAGCGGCATGCAGAACTTGAAAAAATTTATGCATTTCACAAAGCAGTATTGCAAAATTTAACCAGCGGTATTTTAATTGTGAATATGCAGGGTAACATCATATTTGCCAACCGTTCGGCATTGGATCTGCTTGCTTACGAATATTTACATTTGCAAGGCAAACCTTTTTCTTTTCTATTTGCCGATGCGGAAGAAGGGGCCTATTTTACAACCCAGCTTATTAAAGAAAAAGCACGATTTAAAAGTCGAGAAACCTATTTTATTACGGGCAAAAAATCGATAATTCCCATTGGATTAACCACGTCCACGTTTAATGAAATCGAAAGCCACCGAATTAACGGATTTATTATTCATTTTAGCGATATTACCGTTCAACTTGATCAGCGAAGGCAATTAGAGCGTATGGAGCGGTTGGCTACGCTGGGCGAACTGGCGGCCGGCATTGCGCACGAAATTAAGAATCCTTTGGCAGGTATTAAAGCGGCCACCCAAGTTTTGCAGGAAAGTTTCAAACCCGATGATTTCCGCTCCCAGTTAGTGGCTCGAATTTTGCGGGAAATAAACCGGAGCAACGATTTGCTTTCGCGTTTTTTTGACTTTACGCGCCCCAAAAAACCGGTGCAAGAGTTTCATGATATTGAGATGCTAATCGACGGAATCTATCTCCTTTTGGCTCCTCGGCTTAAAAAGAAAAAAATTCGATTTGTCAAAGAATTTGAGAACGGTTTGCCCCGGGTATTTGTCGATGCTAGCCAAATCGAGCAAATTTTTATGAATTTGTTTTTAAATGCAGTCGATGCCATGCCGCAAGGAGGCTTATTAAAAGTTTCCACACAAACCGTATCTCAGGCCGTTCTACAGGAAGGTCACGAGCCTGTACGGGCCGTACGCGTGAATGTTGCCGATAACGGGACGGGCATTGCTCCGGAAAATTTGGAAAAAGTATTTAATCCTTTTTTTACGACCAAAAGCAGCGGTATCGGCTTGGGATTATCCATTTCCAATCGGTTAATTGTGGAGAACGGGGGTAAAATGGAGGTGGAATCGGAACCGGGCAAAGGTACGAAGTTTGCTTTGTATTTTCCCGTAATCGAAGAAAAATCGAACGAAGAGGTTTCGGTATGGTAAAACGTATCCTTATTGTTGACGACGAAGAAACCTTGACCTTTAGCTTGTATCAAAGCTTTATTTTGTCCAAATATCCCTACGAAGTTGTTACGGCGGGAAGCGGAGAGGAAGCATTACAAAAATTCAATGAAAAACCTTTTGATTTAATCATAACGGATATTTTTCTACCTGGAATTTCCGGTATTGATATTTTAAAATATATTCGTGAAAAAATACCGGAAGCCAAGGTAATTATTATTACGGCTTACGGTTCGGAAGAAAAGCGGGAAGAAGCCTTGCGCAATGGTGCTTTGCTTTACATCGAAAAACCGTTTGACATCATCGAATTTAAACAAAAAATAATGGAAATATTGGAATAAAATGGCATTAGTCGGAAATTTAAAAGATATTAAGTTGGCCAATTTGGTTCAATTGAATTGTATGGAGCATAATACGGCTAAATTGACCATTGAACACAATGGTAAATATGGTTTTATTTATTTTGAAAAAGGTCAGGTAGTTCATGCCGAATACGATCCGTTTATCGGTGAAGATGCTTTTTACCGCCTTTTGCAATTGTTTGCCGGAAATTTTAAAGTGGAAAGCGGAATCAGAGCTCCGGCCAAAACCATTTCCACAAATTGGAACAATTTATTGTTGGAAGGATTACATCGCCTTGATGACGAAGGACAAGGGTCAGGCAGCGGATATACACGCTTGTTCGAACGGCTGTATACTATTAAAGGCGTAAAGCGAATTTTTATTATCGATAATGAGGGTCGGATATTGGCAAAAAGTACGGCCGAAATAAACGATATGCACATTGCCTTGGCATTGGCCAGCCACGAATCTCAAAAAATAGGCGAAACGATCCGTTTAAAAGCGCCGCAGTTTGTAAGTATGAATATGGGAAACGCACATCTTATTTTGGTTAGGCAAAATGAAAATACGCTGGTTCTGGATGTGGAAAAGAAAACAAGGCTGGATTTAATTTTACCGCTCATCAAAAAAGCCTTAAGCGGTTGAAAGTCACTGACAATTCAAACACGGTTTGTCAAATAACAAGAGAAAAGAAATCAAAATATGCCTGAACGTATTTTAAAAGAAATCCGTAATATCGATACCGTGGAACTGGTTGCCATTTGTTCCTTTAAGGGAGAAATCGGATTTAAATCGGGTAATATGATACCGGATGACGAAATTCGGCAGATAGCAATTTATTTGTTGCGTATTTATGCCGCGCAAAAACTCACCGGGAATAAATTGCTAAGTATGGAGTTTTATTGGAATAATCATTTTTTAACCGCCCGTTTTGCCGACGGCTTTTTAATTATTACGGTATGCAGTTCCAGCGAAGTGCTTGCTTTATTGCGTATTACGCTCAATGTAACGGTTGCCAATTTATCGGAAAACAAACCGTTCTTAAAATGGCTGAAAAAGCATAAACAAGATGCGAGTAAACATTTACGTCGCGGAGCCTTTGATGATCTTGAAATCGGTTTGATTTCAAGATTGGGATAATCTATATTGTAAAAATTATCATGTAATAAAAAACGATCGGATCGTATGCAGTTAAATAAACATGCCGTTTGTTGTTTGGTTTCGGGCAAAATGCCCGGAGAGGTATCGCTTAATTCCATGGAATGGGCGGTAATTACGCAAATTGACGGTGAACGCACTGTTGACGAAATTGCCCGAAAACTGACCTTCAGTTTGCCCGAGGCCATGCAAATTTTTAACGCTCTGGTTGAAAAAGGGCTTATCGAAATTATCGCTATTAAAGATGAGACCGTTAAAACCGTGTCTTCGGCTTTTTTTAATCAATTGGAAAAAATTTTGGTACAATTTATCGGGCCGGTGGCGACCTATGTGATTAACGATACATTGCTCGAACTAAATGCCGATCGCTCGAATTATCCTAAAAATATGGTACCCGAGCTCATAGAACTGTTAAGTGACGAAATTAGTGATGAATCCAAAAAAATAGAATTTCAAAAACAGATGTTAACCTTATTAAAAAAGGATTAGACCGTGCGTAAGTTTATTAGCATCCGCTGGAAAATGAGCGGTATTTTAATCCTAAGCAATTTAATTATGGGATTAGTGCTCATTTTTTTTCTGAGCCGTACCGTTAGCCAAAGTTTGCATAAAGAATTGATCGAACGCGGAAGAACCATTGGGCTTAATTTGGCTACCAATAGCGGCGACTTGATTCTGGAAAACGATAATCAGGGCATTAAGCATTTGATTACCAACAATATGAACTTCGAAAGTTTGGACTATATTATTATTTACAACGATCAGGGGCAAATTTTGGGCGATACGTTTAACGGCCAAATTCCCAAAGCATTAACCTTTAGCGATTTTTCTGCGGTTTCGCAAAGTAAATCACCGCATTTACTAAACATTCCAGAAAAAAATGCCGAATGTTATGATATCTGGATTCCGGTCGAAGAAGGATACATCGGCTTTGTCCGGATTGGAATGGACACCAATTACGTTAAAAAAACCGTTTTCAGTACAATCCAGTTAATTATTATTACGATTTTGATTGTTACGTTGCTGGGGATATTTATCGTTATTTTGTTGGCCGGACGACTGATTCGCCCGATTACGTATTTAACCAAGCGGGCCGATGAAATTAGTCAGGGGAAATTGGATGAGCCGGTTTCGATTAAAACAGGAGACGAAATAGAACAACTCTCGGATGCGTTAGAGCGATTAAGGGAATCGGTAAAAATTGCTTTGGAACGTTTGAAAAGATATCAATCGATACGAATGTAAATTTATTTAAATGAGGATAACGCTATGGTACAAACGCGTAAGTTAAAAGACGGGAGTCGCCAGGTTATTTTGAATGGCAAACAATACGAAGCCATTACCAAGGTACTTTCGGAACTTGCCACCAAAACCAAAGCCTCGGCCATTTTGTTTGCCGATATGAGCGGCCAGCTAATTAGTCAGCGTGGCAATACCGAAGATATGAACACCACGGTACTTTCGGCATTGGCTGCCAGCGATTTTGCCGCTACTTCGGAAATGGCCAAATTGGTAGGGGAAGAAGCCAAATTTAAACTTCTTTTCCACGAAGGTGAAAAACGGAATGTTTATTTATCGAATGTTGGCGATGACTTTTTTCTGGTGGTTGTTTTTGACGTTAGCGTTACGTTGGGGTTAATTCGTATTTATACTAAAAAAGCCATTGAAGACCTTTTGGCCGCTTTGGAAGAAGAAGGCGAAGAAGGCGAAACCACCGAAAAAATGATTGATGATGATTTTAGTTCACTTTTGGGTGATGCTTTGGATGATAATTTTAAATAAATTAAATTAATTGGTGATTTTGGGGAAAGAAGTCGATTTTAAGTAAAGAGGAACAGGATGTTTATTAATTGGGCATTGCAGGAAATTAATCTAAAAATTGTTTATTATGGACCGGGCATGAGTGGTAAAACGACCAATCTGGAATACATCCACTCCAAATTGGATCCGTCGCTAAAGGGTGAATTGGTTTCTCTGAAAACCAAAGAAGATCGTACCATTTTTTTTGACTTTATGCAAATTGAAGTAGGACGCATAAAAGGGAAAAAACCGAAGTTTAATTTGTACACCGTCCCAGGGCAAGTTTATTATGCATCCAGCCGTAAAGTCATATTAAATGGTGTGGATGGAATTGTGTTTGTGGCCGATTCGCAACCGCATCGAATGGAAGCCAATATCGAAACCCTGCTGGATTTGGAAGAAAATTTAAAGCAGGAAGGTCACAGCCTGGATAATTTTCCGTGGGTTATTCAATACAACAAACGTGACTTACCCGGGGTAGAGCCTGTGGAGGTTTTACAAAAGCGTTTGAATTTTTTCAATGTACCACATTTCGAAGCCGTTGCCGTTCGCGGCGACGGTGTTTTTGATACGTTAAAAGCGGTAATTAATTTGGTTGTGCGCCACGTACAAGATCAATTGTAAAAACTTTTGTCATTTTTAAATTTTCCGTATTTTAAGCCTTCTCCGTTGGTAAGGGGAGAAGGCTTTTTTTATTTAAACCGAAAGGGAAGCGCCATCAAAACAACGGATGCCCAAAAGGCCGAGCGTCGGTGTTTGCGCAAAGAAATTTTTGCCTGGACATTATACGATTTTGCCAATACATCTTACAGTGTCATTGTGGTTACCGTGGTGTATGCCATTTACTACAAACAATACATTGTGGGCAATTACACCATTTCTCTCGGGCATTGGGTTCGTAATCCCGGCGATTTTTTGTGGGGATTGGGCGGATCGCTTTCTATGTCGTTGGTCGCTTTGAGCGCTCCGATTATGGGTGCGGCGGCCGATTATAGTAATCGAAAAAAAATGTTCATGCTTATTTATACCATGGTATGTATTGCCGCTATGGCTTCGCTGTATTTTTTACGGCCGGGCATGATTTTACAAGGATTACTTTTGTTTATTTTCGGGAATTTAGGCTTTGAAGGTGCTTTGGTTTTTTATAACGGATTTTTGCCTCAAATTTCCCGACCGGATAATATCGGTAAAATTTCGGGGTACGGATTTGCCATCGGTTATGTGGGTTCTCTTATCTCGCTTTTAATTGCCTTGCCGTATGCCAGCAAAGCCTTTGCTTTAAATAATCTCGCCGTTATGCGTCCAACGTTTATTTGGGCGGCGCTTTTCTTTTTTGTCTTTTCCCTTCCGTTTTTCTTTATCGTGCGCGAACGCGCAATCCAAATGCCCGATAAAACAAAAAACTTTTTTAAGGAAGGTTACCGCCGTACATTAAAAACCCTTAAACGCATTCGGGAATTTCCGGAAATAACTAAGTTCTTAACCGCATATTTTATTTACATCGACGGCGTAAACACGGTAATTTACTTTAGCGGTATTTATGCCAGCTCTACTTTACATTTTACCGTGCAGCAAGTAATAGAATTTTTTGCTATCGTGCAGTCATCTGCCATTTCCGGCTCCTATATTTTCGGCTATTTGACGGATAAATTCGGCCCGAAAAAAACCATTATGATTACCTTGGGATTGTGGATTGTGGTGGCTGTTGGCGCTTTTTTTTCGTACAATATGGCTACGTTTTATATTGTGGGATTAATCGCCGGAATTGCCATGGGCTCGTCACAATCGGCCAGCCGCGCCCTAATGGGAAGGCTAATTCCGGAAGGTATGGAAGCGGAATTTTACGGATTTTACGCATTGATGGGAAAATTCTCCTCCATATTGGGGCCACTGGTTTTCGGCCTGGTTTCTACCATTAGCGGAAATCAGCGTTTGGCTATTTCTTCGTTATTGATTTTCTTTATTGCCGGGTTGTTCCTTATCTCTCGGGTAGATGAAAAAATAACGTACAAAAAGATGGTGCTGTAAAAACGCAAAAACAACATTGGAAATTTCCTGCTAACTCAGGCAGCATATTATGTTTCTCGTTTGCTTTTACTTTGTCCTGCCGTTCCGCCAAATTTACAAATAATTTTTTATGAAAATCCGTTTCGTTTTTTTTATTAAACAATAAAGATTATCGGTTATGACGCTTTTTATTTAAAATTAAGCGCGAAAAAATCCATAAACACCGGCTCTTAGTTGATTGCCGGAGGTAGAATTATTACCTTTTAACATGCGTGAAAAATTATGATCGGATTTGATGATTACATCGAAAACGGTACAAAAAAAATAGGGCTATTTAAATTTGGCAAAGCTTGGTAAAATCATTATATTCGCAACTTTCCTGATTTTTTTGTTTTGTTCTTTGACACAAGGCGGCAATTTAAAAAAGCTGAGCCGAGGCAGTTTTTTATTTATTTATCCCAAGGGCGACAGCCTGCTGGTACAATATTTATTAAAAGAAACCGATGCCCCTTTAAAACGCGTGGAATCGTTCTTTTATGAATCGTTAAATACGCCGGTAACCATATTAATCGTAAAATCGGATCGGGCATTTAGGGCTTATTTTCAAAATAAAATACCAGAGTGGAGCCAGGCTATTGCCATTCCCAGAGAGCGAATGATCGTTCTCAAACTTAGCGATGCCGATCAAATCCGAAAAGGGCCACAAATTTTAGTGCACGAAGTAGTGCATATTTTGGTTTATGACCATCTTAAGGGCACACCTATTCCGACCTGGTTAAATGAAGGATTGGCCGAGTATTTTAGTGAAGGCGATTTAAGTTTGCAGAAAAAAATCATCCTTTCCGATGCTATTGTAAGTAACAAAACCATCGATTTAATGGCCATCGATACTTTGTATCGGTTTGGAGCGGTCAAAGCGCGTTTGGCTTATATTGAATCGCAAAGTGCCGTGGCATTTTTAGTGAAAACCTACGGTTTAAACCGTCTGAAAGAATTATTGGATTATTTGGCTCAACGAAAAATTCTGAACGATGCTTTTGAAAAAACCTATCATTTTGATTTTTTGGATTTTGAAATTCAATGGAATGAATATATCTACAAACATTATCGTTGGTTGGTTCTGTTAAAATTCGAAGAATGGATATTTGCCCTGATTGCGCTACTCTTTTTGGTAACGGTTTTGGCTGTTTACATTCGAAATAAAAAGAAACTCAAAGAAATGGAGAAAGAAGAAACAGACACGGAATTTTTACGGTATTTCGAACAAAACGAGCATGATATTTGAAGAATGCTAAATTTTTTACAGGGATTAATACAACGGGCTAATGGCCGGACAAATTACCTTACTACCGGAATTGTATTAAGGTAAACATTTTAGTAAAAAGGAGACTCAAAATTGTACGTTCCCCAAAAAATATTTTTAACAAAAGGAGTTGGTATAGCCAGTGAGCAACTAACAAGTTTTGAAATGGCTTTGCGTAATGCAGGCGTGGGACCTTTTAATTTGGTCTCGGTTTCCAGTATTTATCCTCCGGGTTGCGAATTGATTAGCAGAGAAGAAGGATTAAAGGAATTAAAGCCCGGACAAATCGTACATGCGGTATATAGCCGCAATGCCACCAATGAACCTGGTCGCAGAATTACGGCTTCGGTTGGTTTGGCAATTCCCAAAGATACATCAGCCTACGGTTACCTCTCCGAACATCACGGGTATGGCCAATCGGAAGAAGAATCCGGTGAATATGCCGAAGATTTAGCGGCAGAAATGTTAGCGACCATTTTGGGTGTGGAGTTCGATATGGATTTGAGCTGGGATGAAAAACGCAATATCTGGCATATATCCGGAAAAATCGTTCATTCGCAAAACATAACGCAATTTGCCAAAGGCGATGCCCGCGGGCTTTGGACCACCGTTTTTGCGGCAGCCATTTTGCTGCCATAATTAAATTAAATTGTGCCCCGAATTCTTAAAAAGTAATAACGAATACTAAGTTTCGAATCGGGCGAATTTTAAGGGAAACATTACCTTATGAAGCGCTTTTTACAAGGAGAAATACCCGACTGTTCCTATGAACAAGCCAAAATAGTGGTTTTGCCGTTGGGGTACGAGCGGACAACTAGTTATGCCCACGGAACCGTCAATGGCCCCGCAGCGGTATTGCAAGCCTCGCCTTATTTGGAGATTTATGATGAAGAAGTAAAAGCCGAACCGTTTCGTCAGGGAATATTCACTTTGGAGCAACCGGTTTTTGGAACCGATGTTCGGCAAGATTTTGAACGTATCACCCAAACGGCGCATCGTTTGCTGCAAGACGAGAAGTTTGTTATTGCAATCGGAGGGGAGCATTCCGTTAGCTTCCCGTTATATCGAGCCTTTCATCAAATTTTTTCCGACCTTACAGTGGTCCAGTTGGATGCGCACGCCGATTTGCGTGATTCTTACCAAAATACGCCCTATTCGCATGCCTGTGTAATGCACCGTATTCTGAATTTGAATGCCCGTATTGTTCAATTGGGCATACGTTCCTTAAGTAGCGAAGAAGCTGAATTAATCAAAGAAAAAAATCTAAAAACGGTTTATGCCCATCAGATGTACCAAGGATGGCCGGAAGATATTTGGAACGCCATAAGCGAAAATGTTTATTTAACGATTGATGTTGATTTTTTTGACCCATCGTTTATTCCGGCCACCGGAACTCCGGAACCCGGTGGCTTTTTTTGGCCGGAAACCATGGTTTTTTTAAAACGTCTGTTTGCAAGCAAAAATGTAATTGGCTGCGATGTGGTGGAACTAAGTCCCATTGCCGGATTCCATGCACCTGATTTTGCAATTGCCCGATTAATTCATAAATTGATGGCTTATAAGTTTTATCTATAAAGGCATTTATAAATTTCGGAGAAATGTTTCCGCTTTTGAATTTGCGAGCGGTAAAGGAAAACCGTGGTTATGAAAATACAGGAGTGATAATGAAAAAAATAAAATTTGCCTTTGGCATTCACAATCATCAACCAATTGGCAATTTCGATTTTGTCTTCGAAGAAGCCTATCAAAAAAGCTATCGTCCTTTTCTTGAAATATTGGAACGGCATCCAGCGGTACGCATTTCCGTTCATTTTACCGGTATCCTTTTGGATTGGTTTGAACAACATCATCCAGAGTTGCTGAGATTAGTGGCCAAAATGGTCGATCGCGGTCAGTTGGAAGTAATGAGCGGTGGCTATTACGAACCCATTATTTCGGTCATTCCCGAACGGGATCAAATAGGACAAATTAGCAAATTGAACGAACGTATTCGGAATTTGTTTAATTATAAGCCACAGGGAATGTGGCTGGCCGAACGTGTTTGGGAGCCCAATTTGCCCACGCCCCTAAGCAAGGCGGGTATGCGCTACACCGTGTTAGACGACACCCATTTTAAATATGCGGGCTTACAGGAAGATGATTTGACCGGTTATTTTTTAACCGAAGATTTGGGCCATACCATCGCTTTGTTCCCCATTAGTAAAACCTTGCGTTATACCATTCCGTTTCAGGATCCTCAAAATACCATCGACGAGCTGGCTCGTATGGCTACGGAAGACGGACAAAATTTAATTGTATTTGCTGATGACGGCGAAAAATTCGGCGTTTGGCCGAATACCTACAAACATGTTTACGAAGACGGCTGGTTGGAACGCTTTTTTAAGGTTTTGGAAGACAACAGCAACTGGGTGGAGCTGGTACATTTTAGCGAAGCTTTGGAGCAATTGCAGCCCGTGGGAAATATCTATTTGCCCACGGCCTCGTATGCCGAAATGATGGAATGGTCCCTATTCACACCAACAATAAAAAAATACGAACAATTTCAACATAAATTGCAGGAAATCGGTTTATGGGATGACTACGCTATTTTTGTGCGCGGCGGATTTTGGCGCAATTTTATGAGTAAGTACTCAGAAGTGAATATTATGCACAAAAAGATGTTGCGCTTAAGCCATTTGATCAATCGCAATTCCATTCCCGATCAACATAAATTTCAAAAAGCGTTGGATCATCTGTGGGCGGCGCAAGTAAATTGCCCTTACTGGCACGGCGTTTTCGGAGGATTGTATTTAAGCCATTTGCGTTTTGCCATTTTTAACAATTTGATCCTTGCCGAAAAAATTTTGGATGAATACCGCGCCCTACCAGAAGTGAATATCGTCGATTTTGATGCCGACGGCCATGACGAAATTCTAATCGAAACACCGGTTCATGATGCCTATTTTAAACCGGACGCAGGTGCAATTTTGTTTGAATACGATTTTAAACCGGCGGCTAAAAATTTGTTGGATACCATGACCCGTCGTGAAGAAGCCTATCATAGCAAGTTAAAGGATGCCGTTTATGTGGAAGATTTTCAAAATATGAACGGAGATCAAACCGCCAGCATTCATGATTTGGTTTTAACCAAAGAACGCGACCTGATGCAATATTTGCATTACGATCATTATGAACGTCGTTCGCTCATCGACCATTGTTTGCCCTTGGATACCACGTTGTCAAAATTTGCCAATGGTGAAGCCGAAGAGTTAGCCGGTTTTTACAACACTCCCTACGAGCTAAGCGAAGCAATTCGCCAAAAAAATAAAACCTTCCTGCATTTTAAGCAAAGGGGATGGCTGCGGCAGAAAAACGATATGTTACCGATTGAAATTGGCAAAATTGTTACCGTTTGCCATAATCAGGCAGATATTCGTATTGAATATGAAATCAAAAATTTGTCCGATCGGGAATTGCATTTTTTGTTTGCCGTTGAATTCAATTACGGTTTACAGGCCGGTCAGGCGGAAGACCGTTATTATTATGATTCGGACGGACGGCTGGAAGCGCCATTCTTAAATTCAACCGGTATTTTGGATAGTTCGTCTATGATAGGCTTAAAGGACGAATATCTGAAATTGGATATTCAGGTGAGCGGCGAAGATGTAAAGGAAATTTGGCGAATGCCGGTCGAAACCATTTCTCTCTCGGAAAGCGGATTTGAACGTGTGTATCAAAGTTCGGCCGTGTTAATGGTTCACGAAATTCATCTTAAAAAATCCGTTAAATTCTCTGTCCGTCAGGTCGTAGAATTAATAGAAAGTTAAGAAGATATGAAGAGCAAGCGCACCCGATATTTGGTTTATCTAATTATCCTGGTATTAGCCTATTTTATTCTGTCCAATTATAACATATTGTTTTACAATTATCTGGGGCCCGAAAGCAAAAGTAAAGTAAAAGTGTCGATGGTCCTGGATTACATTAACCGCTATTATGTGGATTCGGTCAATTGGCACGCAACCGGAGATCAGGCAATAAAGGGTGCCTTGCAAACATTGGATCCTCACTCGATTTATTTAAGCCGCGCCGAAGTAAAAGCCGTGGAAGAAAGTTTCGAAGGGCGGTATCAGGGCATTGGCATCCAATTCGATATCGTGGGCGATTATCCTACGGTTATTGCAGTTATTCCCGGTTCGCCCGCAGCAAAAGTCGGCTTGCAAGCCGGTGATCAAATTATCAAAATAGAAGGTCATAGTGCTTACAAAATAGCGCGGGATTCGGTACCCAAAAAATTGAAGGGCCCCAAAGGTACGGCGGTTCGGGTAACCATTAAACGACCCGGCATTAAAGAACCTTTCCAAGTAACTCTGGTTCGCGACGAAATACCGATTACTACCATTAATACCTATTGCATGGTAGATGCCCAAACGGGCTATGTTTGGATGAACCGTTTTGCCACCACAACTTCGGACGAATTGGAACAGGCCCTTGACGATTTGCAGAACAAGGGAATGAAACGATTGGTGCTTGATTTGCGCGATAACGGAGGCGGTTTGTTACGTCAGGCGGTAGAAGTAGTAGCCAAATTCATTCCGGGTAAAAAATTAGTTGTTTACACCAAGGGTAAATTAAAACGCTTCGACGAAAAGTTCTACACCGATTTTCCCCGCAAGGTGCGCACTTTTCCGTTGATTTTGCTTATTAACCACAATACGGCCAGCGCTTCGGAAATAGTGGCCGGGGCCTTGCAAGATTATGATCGGGCATTATTGGTAGGAACCAATAGTTTTGGTAAAGGGTTGGTGCAAAACGAATTCGGTTTGCCGGACGGTTCCAGAATCCGTTTAACCATTTCAAAATACTACACACCCAGCGGCCGGTTAATCCAAAGGCCCTACAAAAATATTTCGCGCGAGCAATATTACGACGAGCTTTGGAACGACAGTTTGAAGTTCGAACCCGACACCAGCAAGATTTTTTACACAAGCAAAGGGCGAAAAGTATACGGTGGAGGCGGTATACAGCCCGATGTGGTTGTGCCTTTCAGAAATCCGGGCAAATCGGCCGTTTGGATTTTAAAGCTTTTGCAGAAACGTTTGTTTTTTGAAACCGTTGATCAATGGAATGAACGCCTGAAATTATGGACTGCGGATTTTGACAAATTCAACCGTGAATTCCATGTTCCGAACGCCATGTTAGAAACACTGAAGCGGTTGGCTAAGAAGAAGGACATTACCATTCCGTCATCGGAGTTTGTCAAACAAAAAAAATACCTGCGTAATCGTCTTAAAGCGGAAATTGCACGCCATTTTTGGAATACGGCACGATACTACCAAATATTGCTGGAAAACGACAATCAGTTAAGGGCTGCCTTGGAACATTTTAAAGAGGCCGAAGGTTTATTAAAGTTAAAGGGATACAAAGGGAAAACAAAAAATTAGAATTGACTTCAATTTGTAAAAATAGTAAACTACCGACTAAAGTTTGAATTATATTTAAGTGTAATTTATTGTAAGAACAACTAAGAAAGGGAGTTGTCGATATGGTTGAACTTTTTTTAGCAGGTGGTCCATTTATGTGGCCTATTTTGATCCTTTTTATAATCGGATTAGGTTATGTTATTGAGAGATTTTGGACATTAACGCGTGCTTCAATAAACACAAGAAAATTTCTTGCCCGCTTACATAATGCTTTGCAAGAAGGCGGGGTTGAAGCGGCCGCTGCTGAATGCGAAAAAACCCCCGGCCCTGTAGCCTCTATTTTGCACGCCGGTTTGTCCCGTGCCGACAAAGGACTGGAACATGTTGAAAAAGCGATTTCCAATGCCGGATCGATTGAAATGGCCTTTTTGGAGAGAGGTATGTTGGTACTTTCGACCGTTATCGTTTTGGCACCGATGCTCGGTTTTACCGGTACGGTATCCGGTATGGTGGGTGCTTTTGATGCTATTAAAAAAGCCAATGATATTTCGCCTGCTATCGTGGCCGGTGGTATTTCCGAGGCTTTGTTAACCACATTGTTCGGTTTGGTTGTGGCTATGACTATTCAAATTTTCTACAACTATTTTACTTCCCGAATTGATAAATTAATTATTGATATGGAAGAAAGTTCTATTGAATTGATGGATGCTTTGGTCGAAATGGAAGAGAAGAAAAACAAATAACCCTTAGAGGTAGAGAACTATGATTTTGGGTAAAAGAAAAAAAGACAAAGACGTTGAGATACCCTCTGCCTCATTGCCAGATATTGTATTCTTGCTGTTAGTCTTCTTTCTTGTAACCACGTCCATTGATACGGAAAAAGGTCTGGATCTGGTTTTACCGCCACCGGGAAATGTTGAGATTAAGATTCCCAAAAAGAATTTGGCCAATATGCTGGTAAATGCGCAAGGCCAGGTACTTTTAGACGGTAAAGAAATAAATATTCGTGATATCGCAAGGATTATTAAGCAAAAAATTGCAGAGAACGACAAATTGGTTATTTCTCTTAAAACCGATGCCGATACAGATTACCAGACATATATTACAGTATTGGATCAATTGAAGAAGGCAGGGGCGAAGAAAATCTCACTGGCAGAGCCAGAGAAGTAAGTATGGAGGTCGCTCGATGAAGTTTGAAAAGAAAAGTAAAGTGAATGTGGCTATTCCTACGGCCTCAATGCCTGATATTATTTTTATGTTGCTGATTTTCTTTATGGTGGCTACGGTAATCCGGCAGTATTCCGGATTAAAGGTAGATTTACCGCAAGCAGAGAAAATTCAAAAAGTTCCAGGTTCAAAACGCCATGTGGTTACGTTGTGGGCCGACCGCAATCACCGGGTTGTGGTAGATGATATTGCCATTAAAAAATTAACGAATTTGCGTAGTATTATGTATCAAAAATTGGTTAACGACCCGCAACTTATCGTCGCCCTGAAGATAGACAAACGTAACAAAATGGGTTTTGTCAACAAAATTCATCAGGAGCTGCGCAAAGCAGGCACTTTAAAAGTGTATTACTTTGCCGTTCCGGGAGGTGAGTTCTAATGAAAGCACTCAAGAAAAGTCCCGATGCCGATTTAAGGCTGAAATACCGCAAGGTATTGGAAGCCTCAATGGCGATTTCGCTTCTCCTGATGATCGTATTGTTTTACTCATTTAAAACATTTGAAACGAAGGTGAAATTACCGGAACGTCCGAATATCACCATTGAGACCATTCAAATACCGCCAACACAGCAAATACAAAAACCGCCACCTCCGGCACGTCCGTCCATTCCCGTGGAAGCGGATGACGACGAAATGCTGGATGATGTGACGATTGATAATACCGATGTGAATATGGCGCCAACCGAGAATTTGCCACCGCCTCCTCCGCCCGAAGAAGACGAGGTGTACGAATTCTTTGCCGTATCACAAAAGCCGGTGTTAATTCATAAAGCCAAACCGGTGTATCCAGAACTGGCGCGTAAAGCCGGTATCGAGGGTATTGTAGTGGTGACGGTAACCATCGGTAAGGATGGCCATGTGGAAGATGCGAAGATATTCAAATCAATCCCAATGCTTGACGAAGCCGCACTTGAAGCGGCACGAAAGTGCGTTTTCAAGCCGGCCAAGCAGCGTGATAAATATGTTCGCGTAAAAATGAATATTCCATTCCACTTTAAGTTGAAATAAACGTTCAGGCAGCCTTCGGGCTGCCTTTCCTTCTTTACTTGTTTTATCTTTGATTTTAGATTCGGATTATTAATTTTATGAAATCCAAAGAGATTCTGTTTATCTTAAATCCCATTTCCGGCCTGCAACGTAATAAAAAGTCCATTGAATATTTAATTCATCGCGAATTTAAAAACCATTCTACCATCGATTACCAAATTGTTTACACCGATTATGCCGGCCATGCCTCCGTACTTGCAAAAGAGGCCGCTCAAAAAGGCCTGTACGCCGTGGTGGCCGTTGGTGGCGACGGTACCATGAACGAAGTTGCCAGCGGCTTGGTGGGAAGCAAAACAGCTTTGGGGCTTATTGCCCGCGGTTCTGGCAATGGCTATGCTCGTTCTTTGAATATTCCTTTACGCGCTACGGAGGCTATTGAAGCGATTAAATACGGCGAGATGATAAAAGTGGATGTCGGCAAGGTAAACAACCAATATTATTTTTTTAATGTAATGGGCGTCGGTTTTGATGCTTACATCGGCGCCAAATTTCAAGATTTCGGACTGCGCGGCCCGATTCCCTATTTTTATATTGGCGTGCGCGGTTGGTTTCAATATGACTACGAAGCTTTTACGTTGCGTTTTAATGATCAGATTTTGCGATTACGGCCCCTGCTCATTGCGGTTGCCAATGCCCCTCAGTACGGAATGGGTGCCCGTATTGCTCCGCATGCCAAAATGGATGACGGTAAATTCGAACTTTGCATTTTGAAAAAAATGAAAACATTACAGGCTTTGCCGCGTTTGCTACGTCTGTTTAACGGTTCTGTCGAAAAAGTACCCTTCTATCAACATTTTACGGTTACGGAAGTTGTGATTGAACGCGAAAGGGATAAAGGACTTTTCCATACGGACGGTGAACCGAGAATGGGCGGTAAAGAACTGAAAATTTCCGTTTTACCCTTGTCACTAAATGTGATTGTTCCTGCAAAAGGGAAACGCTCATGAACGTATTTAAAACCGAACTTAAGGTTCGAACCTATGAATGCGATCTTTACGGTCATGTGAATAATGCCGTGTACCTGAACTATTTTGAAGCAGCACGGGTTGAGTTTTTGGAAGCAATTGATCTTAATTTGGCCAAATTAAAAAACATGGGATTTTTACTCCCTATCGTTCGGATAGAAACGGATTACAAAAAGCCTTTGTTTCCTGGAGAAATTATTGAAATTACTGCGGAGTGGGTTAAACGAGGGGTGAGTTCGGCCATATTTCGTCAGGAAATAATAAAAAAAGAAACAGGCAAATTAGCCGCAAGAGCCTTGGTAACCTGGGTTGCTACAAATTTACAAGGAAAACCAATTCCCATTCCCGAAATTATTTTGCAAAAAGCGCAAAATTACTTTGGCCTTTTGCCGGAAATCGAAAAATAAATAATTTTGAAAAGCAAATCGCTAACAATTCGCTTTATATTTTACTCCATAAATTTGACTCCCCAAATAATAAGTAAACCTAAAATGAATACAATCAATCTGGTAATTCTGTCTTCCGAATGGTGATGAACCTCGGGCAAAAGGTCATCGGCAGCCACATGCAAAAACGTACCGGCAGAAAAGGCAATTAAATAACCAATGGTTTGCTGGTTACCGGAAAGATCGAAAAAGAAGTAGGTGATAAATGCTCCTACGGGTACCATTAACGAAAATCCGGTTAAGTAGGAAAATAATTTTTTGTTGGAGTAATTCTCTTTGATAAATAGACTGGTTAAGGACAGTGAAGCCGGTAGTTTGTGGAAAATGATGGCTATAAAAACAATAAGACCCAAATGCGGCACCATAATTCCCGCCCCGAGTGCCAAACCGGTAATTAGGCTATGTAAAGAAAGCCCGATAAATGCGGTGAGACCTACTTTGTGGTATTCGCAATGCTCGGCAGGGCAAGGGTGGGTCATAATAAATTTTTCCAATAAATAGAGAAGCAAAAATCCGAGTAAGGCAAACAGACCAACCCGAGGCCCGATATATTCGGTAGCATCGGGTATCATGTGCAAAAAAGCGGCCCCCAAAAGTACCCCGGCGCCAAGACTGATGAACAAATGAATTAAGCGTTTGTTATGTCTAAAATAAAAAGGAATAAGACCGCCAAGCCAAGCAATAAGAATAATACTAACGGAATAAATGATTAACTGAGTTAAGTGCGTATTCATTTTTTACCTCGCGGTTTTACGTGCTTGTACATCCGATTTTTGCAAGTTACGGATTCTTCTTTTTTATGGCTATTTCCCCCTGATTTTCAGGGAATTTACCGTACATACCCCGGTAAAAATCGCGAATGGTTGCCACATCTTTTTCAATATCCCCGCTGGGCCATATAACCGGCCCAAAACCTCCGGTTTTTGTTTTGTAATCGAGGAACCCAAGAGCAATAGGAACACCCGCTTCCAAGGCCATATAATAAAAACCTGTGCGCCAATAATCCGTTTTTTTTCGCGTACCCTCCGGAGAAAGGGTAAGCACGAATTGCGAGCTATTTTCAAAGATTTCCTTAACTTTTTGGACAAGATTTTGTGATTTTTCGCGATGAATCGGCACAGCTCCGGCCCATTTTAAAATCCAACTTAAAGGCCATTTAAACAGAGATTTTTTTGCCAGCCATTTAAGTTGCACACCCATAGACCAATACACTACCAATCCGATAAATGCATCCCAATTGGATGTATGCGGGTAACCGATCATTACATACTTAGGATGTTCGGGCACTTGCCCGCGGGTTTTCCAACCCATTAAATGCAAAATAAATTTAGCTAAACGAGTAGTAAAGCGTTTGGGCGCTACGGAATTCATTTCTTTATTCACCTTAAATTCCCAGTCTTGTTAACCATATTTAACTTTAACGCATTTTAAGCTTAATTTTATTACGAATCTACTCATTTGGTGAAAAAAGATCAAAAAAGTTGCAAACTTCGATTCAATATTTTTCTTGTATTGCCCACCAAGTCCGGTAACGCTAAGTTGGGTTTTATCCGATATTATTTACTGGTTGCTTGCGGCTATTTTTTAATAGCCGAGTTTTTGCAGCAAACGATTGATGGGGTTGGAATTTTGCATGATATAAAAATGGATGGCCGGAACTTTATGTTCCAACAACTCTTTTACTTGCCTGTAAGCCCAGTCGATGCCAATTTCCGTAACTTCGGCATCACCTTTGGCCTGTAAAACGCGATCGGTTAATTCGGTGGGTAAGGAAATGTGAAAAGAAGCGGGAATGGAAGTGAGTTGACGTTTGGATGTGAGTATTTTAAGGCCGGGAATAATGGGAACATTAATATCGGCCTGCCGACATTTTTGAACAAAATCAAAATAAAAGCGATTATCGTAAAACATTTGCGTAACTACGTAATCGGCCCCGGCCTCCACTTTATGTTTAAGATTCATAATATCGAATTCCAAATTCGGGGCGGCAATGTGTTTTTCCGGATAGGCAGCCACGCCAATGCAAAAATTGGACGGTTTGGCATCTGCCAGATCTTCTTCCAGATATTTCCCGTCGTTCATGTCTTTAATTTGTTTTACCAAATCTACGGCATAGTGATTTACGCTGCGTCCGGCAATAATGGGTTTTTGATATCCGCTGTCTTCCCCGCGGATAGCCAGAACGTTTTCAATGCCCAAGTACTGCAAATCGATCAAAAAATCTTCGGTTTCTTCACGCGTAAAACCGTGGCACAAAACATGGGGTACGGCGTCGATGTTATATTTATTTTGAATTAAAGCACAAATGCCTAATGTACCCGGACGCTTGCGTTTGATTTTACGCTTAATTCCCTGCGGAGTCTCTTCGTAGGTTACTTCGGCCGCATGGCTGGTGATGTCAATAAACGGAGGTCGGTATTTGGAAATATCGTCTACAACCTGTAACAGACTATGAATATCGCCACCGCGTTTGGGCGGAATAATTTCAAAACTAATTAACGTCTCCTTGGCTTTGGCCAAATGCTCGATTACTTTCATGATAAATCATATATCCCTATTTGCTTGGATCTTTTGTTGAATGGCCAATATAAAAATTTTTTATACAGGAATCTAATTTTAATTACAATAAATGAATAAATATTGAGCCGTGAAAGTGTACAAGGAATAAAAATTTTTGTATCATGGCAAGGTTTTGAATACATTTACATTCTTTTAAAAAAGAACGTTTAACTTATTTGCAAATAATTTAAGTTCGGAAATAAGGAGAATCTGCGTAAATCAACCTAAAATAACCCGAATGGGATTATTCCGGATTGGAATATGCGTTCTTATTTATTTGATTTGAAAAGGAACATTTAAAGAAAGGCGAACAAAATGTCCAAAACCAATAACATAAATAAGACGCATCGAATTACGCTGATTCCCGGAGACGGCATTGGGCCTGAGGTTACCTCTGCCGCACGCAAAGTCCTTTCCGCAGCCGGAGTTTTGATTGACTGGGAAGTTACGGAAGCCGGTGCCGGAGCAGTGGAAAAATACGGAAGTGTGCTTCCCGAAGAGACATTGGATTCGATTCGTAAAAATAAAGTGGCCTTAAAAGGGCCCATTACCACACCGATCGGTGGCGGTTTTCAATCGGTAAATGTGCAGTTGCGTAAAGCATTAGATTTGTATGCCAATGTGCGCCCGGTTAGTTCGGCATTGGGAATTACTTTCCAACATCGGCCGGTCGATTTGGTTATTTTTCGTGAGAATACGGAAGATTTGTATGCGGGCTTGGAATACGAAGTGGCGCCTGGGGTGGCACAAAGTTTAAAAGTTATTACCGAAAAGGCTTCCACACGTATTGCCAAAGCGGCATTCGAATGGGCGCAAAAACAGGATCGTAAGCTGGTACACGCAGTGCACAAAGCCAATATTATGAAAAAAAGCGACGGTTTATTTTTAGAAAGCGTACGCAAGGTAGCGGCCGATTATCCGGGTATTACCTATAAAGAAATAATTGTGGACAATTGCGCCATGCAAATGGTAATGCGCCCCGAACAGTTTGATGTGGTTGTGCTCGGTAACTTGTACGGCGATATTATCTCCGACTTGGCGGCCGGATTGGTCGGAGGGTTGGGTGTAGTTCCCGGGGCAAATTTAGGCGATGAAGTGGCTGTTTTCGAATCGGTTCATGGCAGTGCACCGGATATTGCCGGAAAAGGGATTGCGAATCCGGTGGCTACGATTTTATCGGCTACCATGATGCTGCGCCATTTGGGCGAGAACAAAGCGGCAGATCGTATTCAGGCGGCTCTGGTTTTACTTTTTGCCGAACGGAAACATTTAACACCGGACCTGGGCGGTAAGGCTACTACGCACGAGTTAGTTGAAGCCCTGATTGCCAAAATTCAAATCTTGAGATAACGCTCCTAAAAAGGTTGCGATGCAGCGTAATTTACGGCGTGTTGCGCCGAACAGGGTTTTAAGCAAAGAACGTTTAAACGGTAAACACCATGGATTTTAACTTGGCTTTTTCACGCTTACAAAATGTCGTTCGTAAATATCAAAAATTTCTGCTTATCAGTCATATTTACACCGATGGTGATGCGCTTGGTTCGATGATCGCCTTAAAGCATTATTTATCGCGTTCGGGCAAAACTGTCCAAGCGGTTGTACCGGGTGATATTCCGGAACAATACGAATTTTTGGATGTGCGCAAACATATTAATTGTTTGGATGAGATACAAACGTTGGATTTTATCGAACATGCCGAAGTGGTGTTTATTTTGGATATCAGTGCATTGCAGCGCATGGATCGCTGGTACGAACCGGTGATGCAAAGTCCGGCAATCAAAATTTGTATCGATCATCATCCGGAAGGATGCAGCGGTGTGGATTGGCAATTGATCAATGAAGAGCGTATTGCCACGGCAGAAATTATTTACGAATTTTTCCGAGCTACCAATGTTACGCTGAATAAAGAAATGGCCCTTGCGCTGTACACCGGCATTTTGAGCGATTCGGGCAGTTTCCGCTTTGAAGGCACGAGCAGTTTTACTTTGCGCATGGCCGCCGATTTGACCGGCTATGGAATTGATCCTGCCCGGGTGTACCGCCAAGTTTACGAAAACAGTACCAAAGCCCAGTTGCGATTTTGGGGTAATGTTCTTTGTGATTTGCGTTCGGAAGGCAAGATCGATTGGGCCGTTGTTACCAAGGATATGTTAAAGCAATTCGGTGTGCGCGTTCAGGATATGAACGGATTGGTCGATATTATTCGACGGGACGCCACGGCAGATGTGTTTGTTATGTTTGTGGAAAACGAAGACGGGGAAATCATGGTCGGATTACGCTCGAAAGACGAATTCGATGTGGGCGAAATTGCCCGTTCTTTCGGTGGGGGCGGGCATTTCCATGCCGCCGGATTTTCCAGCAAAAAATCGATGGATCGGGTCGTGCGCGAAACGCTTACGGCAATTAAGGAAAAGAAAAAAGGAATTTAGTATGATTCGTTATTTGACGGCAGGGGAGTCTCACGGCCCTGCTTTGACAGGTATTATCGAAGGCCTGCCGGCTAATTTGCCGGTTGACGTCGATCGGGTAAATCACGAATTGTACAGGCGTCGACAGGGATTTGGCCGCGGCGGACGCATGAAACTTGAGAACGACCAGATCGAAGTGCTTTCGGGCATCCGTTTCGGAAAAACTTTGGGCAGCCCGCTGAGCTTTATTTTGCGTAATAAAGACTGGGAAAACTGGACGGAAATAATGTCTTTAACGCAGGGACGGCCCGGCAAAGAAATTACCAAACCCAGACCAGGGCATGCCGATTTAAGCGGATCGTTAAAATATCATTTTCAGGACATGCGCAACGTGCTGGAACGTTCCAGTGCTCGCGAAACAGCTATGCGCGTGGCTGTGGGCGGATTTGTCAAACAACTGTTGGAATATTTTGGTATCCGCATTTTTTCGCATGTTTTGCAAATCGGAGCGGCAAAAGCTGATCCGCAAAAAATCGAACCAATACTTAAAACGGATGCCATTAACGAACGGGCCGACCGATCTCCTGTGCGCTGCCTTGATCCCCAAGCCGAAAAGGCCATGGTAAAAACAATTACAAAAAGCAAATCCGCTGGGGATACGGTTGGCGGAATTATCCAGGTTATTATTCGGCATGTCCCGCCCGGATTGGGTAGCTATGTCCATTGGGATCGAAAACTCGATGCGCAGTTAGCTGCCGCTTTGATGTCGATTCAGGCTGTTAAAGGAGTGGAAGTGGGGCTGGGTTTTAAGGGTGCGGGTTTGCCGGGCTCGCAATTTCACGACGAAATGTTTTTTGACGGTTCTGCGATCATTCGTAAACGGAATCATGCCGGCGGAATCGAAGGGGGGATGAGTAACGGCGAAGATATTGTTTTGCAAATAATAATGAAACCGATTCCCACCCTAATGAAACCGCTACGTTCGGTGGATGTAAAAACAAAAAAATCGTATCTTGCCCATAAAGAACGCAGCGACGTGACGGCAGTACCGGCCTGTTCGGTAATTGCCGAAGCCGTAGTGGCGCCGGTAATCGCCAATGCCTTTACGGAAAAATTCGGCGGTGATACCGTGGATGATATGACGGAGGCCTTAAAACACTATCGACAACGAATACGACTTTAAGGAAAAAGACATGCATAAAGTAATTATCGAATATTGCAATGCCTGAAACTACTATTCCCGGGCGGTTCGCCTGGCAGAATCCATTGAACGTACGTTTGCTTTAAATGTTGAGTTTCGCAAGGGTAAAGGCGGTGATTTCGAAGTTTTTTTCGATGACGTGTTATTGTACTCCAAGGCCAAAACATTTCGCTTTCCGAGTACCGATGAAGTTTTGACCTTAATCGGAAATCAATTAAAAACAAAGTAAGCGAATAAAAGAACGGTTGGCTAAAAAGAAAACGCCATACCCAGAGCGGGTATGTTTTTATGCGGTAAGAATACACAACCTGGTACAATAATTCTGCGAAACTTAAATTGTATTGTGGTTTTTTCTTTGCTGATGATGTAATCGCCATGCGCGATATCATAGGCGTAACCGGCTGTATTTAAAATGAATCCCGCAAGAAACAAATAAAAATTGGTTTCCATATCCGTAATAAATTTTAAATTGATTTGTTTAGATTCGTTCCATTGCAAAAGCATACCCGTGGTGCTTAATATCATACCCGTTGTACGTATGGCGGCAATTGTGTAGGCCGCTTTTTGATGACGGGCGTAATAATGAATATACCCCGGAACAAAAGAAGCAATCATCAAGCGTTGCCAGTTCAAAGAACGCGTTAACATTTCGTATTCGGTATAGGACATACTGTCCGGAAGCGAGGGAAGAAGAGCCTGGTTGCGACCATTCTCAAACAGAATTTGAGCTTTGCCCGTCGAAATTAATCCCGATACAAGGATGATAAAGAGCCATCGATGCATGAAGCGACCTTTCGCATTATTGTTTTGCTTTATTATCGAATCGAATGCGCTTAAATTTAAATTTAAATGAAACACATATCCGGATAAAGGGGTGGAGCTCGGATTAAGGCGAAACGTTCACTAATTCAATATACACGCATTTCGGAATTTTTCGCGAATGAATAACGAAGGATACAATTTTTTTGCTTTATGCTCAAAATTTAAATTGTACGCAAATTCTTAAATAAGTCCGTATTTTCTCATTTTTTTATATAAATTTTTTCGGTCGATACCTAACAGTTGGGCCGCTTCCGATTTTTTCCATTGCGTTTTTTCCAGAATTTCCAAAATGTAGTTTTTTTCAAATATCTCGTGGGCTGTTCTTAAATCGATTGAATTTATTTCTGTGCTTTGTGTCCTACTCTCTTTGGACGGAGATGGAAAAGTTATGCTTGCTACCCCGCGCATATCTTCGATATCAATCTCTTTTTTCTCAGTAAATAAAACCAATTTTTCAATGATCCTTTTTAATTCTCTGACATTGCCCGGCCAGTGCCGGTTTAATAAATAAGATTCCGCCCGAGGCGTTATATTTAAAATTTGTCGATTGTAGGATTCGCTAAATTGCTTCAAAAAATGATACGCTAAGGGTAAAATATCTTCCTTTCTTTCTCTGAGTGGCGGAATATGGATGCGAATTCCATTAAGGCGATACATCAAATCTTCTCTAAAATTACCGGTTTTAATTAATTGTTCGATGTTTTGGTTTGTAGCAGATATAATGCGAACATTTGCTTTTTTAGATGTCGTATCGCCAAATACATCCGCCTCGTTTTTTTTCAGAACCCGTAATAGTTTAGTCTGCAGTTGGAGACTCATTTCTCCAATTTCATCCAAAAAAAGTGTGCCTCCGTCTGCTTCTAAGAACTTTCCGTTAGAACCGGCAAATGCTTCTTTTTTGTGGCCGAATAATGCATTTTCCTGTAAATTTTTAGGAATAGCGGCACAATGGAGCTTGGCATAAGGTTTTGCATGACGGTTGCTATTATAATGAATAGCCCGGGCGACCAATTCTTTACCCGTGCCGCTTTCGCCCGTAATCAGAACGTTTATATTGGTTTTTGCGATTTTTCGAATCGTATCGGAAATATGCTTAAGTGCTTTGCTTTTACCAATTATTTTAAAGTTTTCAAACAGTTCCTGAGAAATTTTTTCTTTTTCCTCCATCAATTCGTTATGTTCTAAAGCATTTTTTAGGGTGATTAAAAGTCTTTCCGGATCAATGGGTTTTTCGATAAAATCGTAAGCGCCTTCCTTTATGGCCAGCATCGTAATTTCAATATTACTCTGCCCGGAAACCATAATTACAGGTGTTGAAGGAGACTTTTGCATGATTATTTTTAAAAGATCAAGACCGTTAATACCCGGCATTTTTACATCCAGAAGAATGGAATGATAATGATGGGTTGCTAACAATGTGTCAACCTGAGACGAATTGGCCACCGCATCAACCGAATAATGTTTTAAACTAAGAATTTTTTTCAGAGATTTTAATAGGTTCTCATCGTCATCGACGATCAAAATTTTATATGGCATAGCGGCTCCCCCCCCCTTACGGTTAAGATTTGCTTTGCGGGAGTAAAATGCTGACGGTTGTGCCTATTTTTTCTTTCGAATAAATCATAATACGGCCACCATGGTCTTCTATTATCTTTTTTGCAATGGCAAGTCCCATACCGGTTCCATCCATTTTTGTTGTAAAAAAGGGCTCAAAAACAACTTCCTTAACAGAAGCTTTAATGCCTGGTCCGTTATCTTCGATTTCTAACTGAACCAATTGCCTGTCAAAATTTTCAAAATCCTGTACTAAAGCGGTACCGATTCGAATATGCCCTTTCCCTTTCATGGCATCAATTGCGTTTTCGATGATCACATGCAGAACAATTTCCAGTTGTCTCGGATCCGCCCACAAAGATGTAATGTCAGAATCAAATTCGAAGTCAATATGTAAATTTCCGTTAAGCAACGGATTAAATCGGGTAATACTGTTGCGAATGATTTCATGGAGATCGATCCATTGGAACTTGGGGGTTTCCAGGTTGACGAATTTCAAAAAATTATTGGTTATTTGACGCACTTTATTCATTTCGGTTTGCATCATCCGAATGTCGTCATGGATTTCTTCTTTTTCGGGAATATCGATTTCTGAAAGTCGCATTTGTAATGCTTTAAGATTTAAGCTAATGGTAGAAAGCGGCTGTTTAATATCATGAGCCATTTTTTGCACCGAACGGCTCCATACTTTTAATCGGTCGCTCAGAATCGGTTGGGTATGGTCGTAAATTTCGACCAGATAGGCATAAACAAAACGGAAAGGAGAAATAAAGGGAGTGAAGATAATTTCACCTTTAAACGATTGGTTCGAATCATTAATATTAAGCTCGCATTGAAAAGGTTTTTGAAGTTTAAAAACCTGTTGAAAACATTTGATGATGGGCGCATGGTTTATAAAAATTTTATTAAAGTACCGTTTTCTTAAAATAGGTTCGGCAGGATGCAGCAATTCCGCTACGCGGTTATTATAATAAAAAACCCGGCCTTTGCAATCCAAAAGCATAATACCTTGACTGGATTTGCGCAGAGAGAAAATAAAAAAAGTAAGGTAAATATTTAAAAAAGTCATAATACGATGTAGCAGCAACAGAAGAATAAAAACCAAAACCGTGATGCCTATTAAGACAAAAGGGAATAAGGCAAAATTATTTTTTTTCTTTAAGGAAAAAAGGTAATTGAATTTGGAATTAATCAATGCAAATTCAATAGGTGCGTTAGGACCATTGTACCTTTTATACCAAAAAGGAAGTATTCTTCCTTTAATGGGAAATCGGGCTATGATTTTTAGGTTTTGATTAATTATCAAAAACTCGTTTGGGAGCAGATATAAGATGTAGCTTTTCCCATCCCTGTTTAAATTGTTTAATAATAACAGTGCCAGAATTCTTTTTCGTATTTTGATTTCTTGTAAAATATTAAGATGTGGATCAAGCTTGATTAGTTTTCCGTTCACACTATAAGAATAGATAATCGGTTCTGCTGAGGTTCGGTCGATAAACGAAAGTTTTAAATTAAAGTTGTTTAGGGCCTTTTTCCGAATAATTTTCCCGGCCGCATCCATGAGATAAAGAAAATCCGGTAATGATTTTTCACCGGCATAAGTGTAACTAATCAATAAATTATGCTTACCGTTTATTTCTAACGGTTGACAAGAAATTAGGGATGGAAATTCTCCAAAGCTTTTGGGCGGGATTACAAAATGTAGTTGTAAATCGAAAATAAATAACCATGATTTGAAATCCGTATATTTTGTTTTTTTATGAATGTTTCCGGTCGCATGACCCGACACAATTATTTCCGGTTTCCCGTCACCGGTTAAATCATAAAGCAACATATCATTAATACCGGAATCAAATTTGACGCGGTTGATTATGCGGCGCGTAACAATATCATAAATAAACACACCGCGCGGATGTTGTGAAAACCCGGAATGGATGGCAAAAACGATTTCCGGTATCCAATCATTATCCACATCCAACAAACGGCAAAATATTTCCTTTATGTCCCATAAATGATATGGATTTGGTTTTTGTACGCCTAAAATATACTGCCGTTTCAATATCCATTTTTTCAAATTTACATTAATAACCGATACATAAAGCGAATCTTCGTGTTGGGTGAACACAAGCATTTCGTCATATCCGTCACCCGTATAGTCGCCAAAAAAAATCCATTTGATATTCAACGAATCTTTAAAATTAAATTGATCGATAATTTTATAGGTGCCCTGCGTATAAGGTGAAATAAGAAGGTAGTATTCCTGAGTAGTTTTTTTATTCATGATTTGTACTTTTTCGCTGAAGCCATCCTGATTAAAATCGTGATATAAAATTAAGCCAGCTTCATAAACAGGACTTTTATCCTTAACTTGCACTTTGTAAGGGTAGGTAAGGTAGGAGATTGCCAAAGAAGTTATTAGGGCTACGGTTAAAGATATCAAAATAAATAATAAATAAAGCTGTCGTAATGATTTGACTTCAAAATGAAGTACCTTAGCCATGATAAAATGCCTTTAATGTATTGAAAGATTATTCAAAAGGGTGATTATAAGTTTATCTGGAAGATAGTGGATCAAAAAATAAATAGCAAGTGCTAAAATACAAAACAACAAGTAAATAAAATTTTAGCGGGACTTTTTAACAATCCCCCGATTTTTATTCAATTTGAAGACGGAGGAATTATTTCTTAACTTAAACGTTTCTTTAAGGAAATGTGATTTTCGGAACTTAAAAAGCAAACGAAATATGCAAAGATTGGATTTGATCGAAACCGGAAAAATTTTAGCGGATTTATCGCATTATATTCAAACCTGGCAACCTAAAAAACGGACTATAGAACGGGTTGAATTCGAAGTAGGTTCCATCGATCCTTTGTTGTGGCTTTCGCACCTGAATGACGTGCAAAAAGTTTATTGGAGCGATCGCGACCGAAAAACGGAAATAGCCGGAATCGGTAGTGCGCTGGAGTTCAAAGGTGAACACATTAGTCAATTGGATGCCAATATCGCCTCCATGGAAGCGTTTACCAAAGGAGAAAAACGCCTTAAATTTTTCGGCGGCCTACGTTTTTCCGCATACCAAAACGGTGACAAAACCTGGCAAGCTTTTCCTTGCTTTCGTTTTCATTTGCCGGTTTTCGAGTTGGTGCGCCGCTCGGATCGTTATTACTTTGTTTGTAACTTGTATGGCAATCCGCGGCAAAATATTTCCCAAATACGTACCACTTACTTGCATTCTTTGCAACGGCTTTTTCCGGGTAATGGTAAGCCCAAACCACTTATTGAACGGGTCGGTCGGAGCGATAATCCGAATAAAGAAGAATGGATCGAAAACATCCGCCTGGCGTTGGAAGCTTTACATGAAAATCCTTTGGAAAAGGTGGTTCTCGCCCGGAAAACCGAATTGGTGGTAAATCATCCGCTAAAAGCCGAATGGCTGTTACGGCAATTGCGCGTTTCGAATCCTAATTCTTTTCTCTTCCTTTTCCAACCCGATTCCCGCAATGCTTTTTTGGGTAGTACGCCCGAACGTCTTTTTAAACGATCCGGTCGTTACCTGGAAACCGAAGCTGTGGCCGGTACGCGTCGCCGTGGTCGCACCCCCGATGAAGACCAAAAACTGAAAAATGATTTGTTAGGTTGCGAGAAGGATTTACGCGAGCATGATTATGTGGTTCGGTCCGTTGAAAAGGTGTTAATTCGGCATAGCCGTTCAATTGACAAGGATGATCGGGTCGGTATTTTAGAAAATGCCCGTGTGCAGCATTTAATGTTACGCTTTCGGGCGGAATTGAACGCGCAGGTAAGCGATGCCGATGTGCTGCGCGATTTGCATCCCACGCCTGCCGTGGGCGGTGTACCAAAAAGAGAAGCTCTTCAAAAAATCAGACAATTGGAACATTTTGATCGCGGCTGGTATGCCGGACCCGTGGGCTGGATTAGTGCAAGCGAAGCGGAATTTGCCGTTGGAATTCGTTCGGCCTTAGTGCAGGGCAATACCATTAATTTGTTTGCCGGTGCCGGAATTGTACAAGGCTCCGATCCCGAATCGGAGTGGCGCGAATTGGAAAATAAAATTGCCAATTTCATCAAAATACTTCATGCCCGATGAATAGTTCCGCAGAAAACATAAATAGCCTCTGGAGCGAATTGATTGTCGAAGAACTGATCCGCCACGGAATTAACTATTTTTGTATTTCTCCAGGCTCTCGCTCCACTCCTTTAACCACTGCTATTGCCCGCCATGCCCAAGCACAAAAAATCATTATTTACGACGAACGTTCGGCTGCATTTCATGCGCTGGGTTATGCCCGGGCCAGGGGGAAGCCGGCCGTTTTAATTTGTACTTCCGGCACGGCACCGGCCAATTATTTGCCTGCCGTAATCGAGGCCCGGCAGGAAAACGTGCCTTTAATTGTTTTAAGTGCCGACCGTCCGCCCGAGCTGCGCGATTCCGGGGCCAACCAAACCGTCGATCAAATCGGACTGTTCGGAAGTTACGTAAACTGGTTTTTTGATATGCCCGCACCGGATGCGAATTTAAGTCCCGCTTTTGTACTCGATCGGGTAGACAGGTTGGTGGATAAAGCGCTTGGCCATCCGCCCGGGCCGGTGCATCTGAATTGCATGTTCCGCGAACCGTTGGCTCCGGAAAAGCAAACATTGCCTTCCCGTTATTTGAATCCGATTACCCATTGGCTTCGTTCCCGTAAAGCGTTTACCAGCGTCACCCGCAGCCGTTTGATCTCCGAGCCCGATAGATTAGATTTTCTTCTCGAAACTCTTAACCGCACCCGGAACGGATTGCTGATTGCGGGAGAACTGCCTCCTTGGGCGGACAAAATAAGCCTTTGGCGTTGTTTGCAAAAATTACAATGGCCTGTTTTTGCGGATATTACCTCCGGATTGCGGTTGGGATTTGATTGGCCCGGGTTCGTACCCCATTTCGACTTACTTTTAGCCGGAGATGCACCGCGCTTCGACACGGTGATTCACATGGGCGGACGCTTTGTTTCCAAACGTTTGTGGCAATATTTACAAACACATCCCCCGCAGGTTCATGTGCAAATTGCCTCCGGTGATCAATGGATCAATCCCTCAAAAACCGTAACGCATCGTATTGGGATTGACTTAGGGGAATTTTGTGCGTTGGCGGAACGAAATACGGATAACAGCACTCAGGGAAAATCGTTAATTAAGCGGCTGCGTAGGCAATCGGATGTAATTGCCGCTTTGGTTGAAGAACAGTTCGATCGGGAAACACTAACACAACCCGGCATTGCACGCACCATTGCACGCGAAATGCCCGAAGGCCATGGCTTGTTTTTGGCCAATAGTCTTTCCGTGCGTGAAATGGATATGTTCGCTGTACGCCCAAAAAAGCCCGTGTTTGTGGCCGCCAATCGCGGCGCCAGCGGAATTGACGGTAATATTTCAAGTGCTGCCGGATTTGCCGTGGGATTGCAAAAACCCGTTACGCTTCTTATCGGCGATTTGGCATTTTTACACGATTTGAACGCCCTTGGGGTGTTGCGGCGCATACGCCAGCCGCTGGTTGTGGTATTGATAAACAATGGCGGCGGGGGAATTTTCCACTGGTTGCCCATCGCGCAATTTGACGATGTATTCGAAAACTACTTTGCCACCCCGCATTCATTCCACTTTCGGCATGCCGCGCATCAGTTCGATGTGCAATATCGGCAACCGCTTTCGCTGCCGGAATTTGTGCAAGCGTATCGTCAGGCATTGGCAAGTGGGCAACCGGCGCTTATCGAAATCAAAACCGACCGTACACTGAATGCCAAACAGTATTTTGAACTGTTAAAAGCGATTAAAGAAAAAACGGAGCCTTTGGCGTGAAGTTGCATTTTCGTTTTGAAAATCACAATGCAGTGCGCACATTGGTGCTGCTGCATGGCTTTATGGGGCGGTCGGGTGATTGGCATTTTTTGGCTAAGCGGTTAACCGAATGCTGTAATGTGTTGCTTGTAGATTTGCCCGCACACGGAAAATCCTTGGCGCATGACGATGAAGCGTCTCAGGCATGGGAGATTTTTTTTGGTGAATTAGACGGAATTTTACAAAAGTTGCGTCTGAAGCACATTTGCCTGTTGGGCTATTCCATGGGCGGCCGGTTGGCGCTACAATGGGCCGTTAACAACCCGCAACGCACGGAAAAGCTGATTTTAGAATCGGCAAATCCTGGGATCGCCAATGCCGAAGAACGTCGCCTGCGTTTGCAAAACGATTTGGCTTTAAGTGCCAAAATGCAGTCTCCCGAATTTGATTTCGAGCGCTTTTTGAAGGATTGGTACGCTCAACCGCTTTTTGCAAACTTGAACCGACATCCGGCCTTTGCCGATTTGCTACGCCAACGTTTGCAAAACGATCCTTTACGTTTGGCCTGGGCATTAAACGCCTTTTCTGTAGGACGGCAGGAAAATATTTGGCCCAGGTTGGCCGATATGCGGCAACCAACCTTGCTAATTTGCGGGGCTGCGGATGAAAAATACATGCGCATTAGCGAACGCATGCAGCGTTGCAATCCCAAATTCAAACGCCAAGTGGCCGAACATTGCGGGCATAATGTCCATTTCGAAAATCCGGAATGGTTTGCGCGACAAGTAACCACTTTTTGTACGCAAGCACCGTAAACTCAATTAAACCGCATGCGGACAAATTCGGCTAAACAAAAAACATGTGCCGTTTTGAAAAATCGAAAAAACAAAAATAAAGGAGAAGGAATGAGTACCGTTAACTGGCAAAAATCAGGCGAGTTTACCGACATTAAATACGAAAAGGCCGAAGGCATTGCCAAAATAACCATCAATCGGCCGGAAGTTCGTAACGCCTTTCGTCCGCTCACTGTTAAAGAGATGAGCATGGCCCTGGAAGACGCGCGTAATGATGAGGAGATTGGAGTGATTATTTTAACCGGAGAGGGAGATAAAGCCTTTTGTTCCGGTGGTGATCAAAAAATTCGCGGCGATGCAGGTTACGTAGATGAACAGGGCGTGCATCGTCTGAACGTGCTCGATTTTCAGCGTCAAATCCGTACCTGTCCCAAACCGGTTATTGCTATGGTGGCCGGTTACGCCATTGGCGGCGGGCATGTGTTGCATGTGGTTTGCGATTTGACCATTGCCGCGGACAATGCTGTTTTTGGCCAAACAGGCCCAAAAGTAGGATCGTTTGACGGCGGGTACGGAGCCAGTTACCTGGCACGTATTGTCGGCCAGAAAAAAGCCCGCGAAATTTGGTACCTGTGTCGCCAATACAATGCGCAAGAAGCTCTGGAAATGGGACTGGTAAACACCGTGGTGCCTTTGGAAAAACTGGAAGAAGAAACCGTAAAATGGGCCAAAGAAATTTTGCAGCATTCGCCTTTGGCCATTCGTTTGCTAAAATCGGCCTTTAATGCCGATGTGGACGGACAAACCGGATTGCAGGAATTGGCCGGTAACGCCACGTTGCTTTATTACATGACCGAAGAAGCGCAGGAAGGCCGCGATGCCTTTGTGCAAAAACGCAAACCGGATTTCTCCAAATTTCCGCGCAGACCGTAAGGAGCGTAGTAAACAATGCAAGACAAACCGCTATCTTTCTGGCAAAAATGGTATCTGGCGGCCCGGCCCAAAACACTCTGGGCCGCTGTTGGGCCGGTTATTCTGGGCACGGCTTTGGCTTACGCAGACGGATATTTCCATTGGCCCTCGGCGCTGGCCGCTTTACTCATCGGCTTGCTAATTCAAATCGGCGCCAATTTTGCCAATGATTATTTCGATTTTGTGAACGGAGCCGATACGCACGATCGTTTGGGCCCCATGCGTTTAACGCAGGCCGGGCACATTGCACCGGAGACCATGAAAAAGGCCTTTGTTTTGGTTTTTGCTCTGGCTTTTTTGGCCGGTCTTTATTTGATTTGGCGCGGCGGATGGCCGGTTCTTATGATTGGCCTGCTGTCTATTCTTTTTGCTGTTTTGTACACCGGCGGACCCGTGCCCTTGGGGTACATCGGTTTGGGCGATTTTTTGGCCTTTTTGTTCTTTGGGCCAGTGGCCGTTGCCGGTACCTACTACGTACAGGCCTTAACCGTAACCGGACCGGTACTTATTGCCGGATTCGGGCCCGGGTTTCTTTCGGCTGCCATTTTGATTGTCAATAATTTTCGCGATCGCGAAACCGACAAGCAAACGGGAAAACATACCCTGGCCGTACGTTTCGGCCCGGCTTTTTCGCGCTTTGAATATGTGTTAATGATTTTGTTAGCTACTCTGGTTCCGGTATATTTGTGGCTCAATTTGCATCAACATGCCTATGCCATGGCCACTCTGCTCATCTTTATTCCGGCTTTTCCTCTTATTAAAACCATGTTCAGGCATGAAGGCGGAGTTATTTTAAATGACGTTCTGGCCGGAACGGGTAAGCTAATGCTTATTTACAGTCTCATTTTTTCCGTCGGGTGGTTGCTTTGATTGTGCAATCCGTACGTTTGCATCGTTTCGAACTGCCTTTAAAACGTTCTCTTTTTGTGGCGAATACATCCGTTGCCACGCGTCAGGGCGTTCTGCTAACCGTTACAACGGATTCGGCGCTCACTGCTTCTTGTGAAGTTTCGCCTCTGCCGGGTTTGCACCGAGAGACAATCGGTACCGTAATTACAGAGTTAAAAGAATTCAAACGAAGGTTCACGGGCCGCACGTTGCAGCAAGTGCCCGATAATTGGTGGGGCACGCCGCAGGTAATTTTTAAGGATTTTCCCGCCGCTCCTTCGGTGCGTTTCGCAATCGAAACCGTGTGCCTCAATCTTTGGGCGCAGCAAACCGGAAAAAAAACCTCTTGGTTTTTGGGCAAACCGTCCGCGAAAAGCATTCGGTTGAACGCCCTGCTTTTCGGTGAGCCGCCGACCGTAATCCGACAGGCCGAAAAATATATTGCTCGGGGATTCCGCGACCTTAAAATTAAAGTTGCACGCCATGCTTTACAGGATGAATTGGACATGCTAACTCGCCTTTTGCGGGAACTTCCCCATTCCGTACGGGTACGCTTGGATGCCAATCGTTCGTGGACACTTGAACAGGCAAAAGCTTTGCAAAGCCTGCCCAAAGAACGCATCGAATACGTGGAAGAACCGCTGCAAAATCCGTACGATATCCCCGCATTTTATCGGGCGACGGGAATTCCGGTTGCCCTGGACGAGTCATTAACATTACCGAAGGCTCACGAGCTTTTAAAGTTGCCGGGCGTAAATGCGCTTGTGCTTAAACCTACCGTATTGGGTGCAACCGAAACGTTGCGTTGGGCACAATGGGCCGAACGGCAGCGGCAAAAAATAATCCTTAGCGATACGTTTTCGTCCGGAATCGGTCTTAATATTTTGGCACACTGGGCTGCCGCGCTAAATTCTCGGGCAGCACACGGTTTAAATACCTACGACCTTCTGGCCGAAGATCTTTTGAATCAGCCGTTAAACACCGATAAAGGCCAATTGAAATTGCTTCCCGGTCATGAAATAAACAATCGCATTCGTTGGAGCAGGTTAAACGAACTATGAAGCTACCATTTTTACCGTTTTGGAGCGCGCAAAATTTTGGCCAACGTCCGGCTATTATCAGCCCACGGGAAACCATTTCCTTTAACCGCTTACTCCGCCACATTCAAACAGCAGTCAGGGCGCTGGAACATTCGGGACTTGATATGGGCGATCGTCTGGCCGTTGAAGCACGGCCGAATATCCAAGTAATCGGTCTCCTTTGGGCCGCCATGGCCAAGGGGATTATTACCGTTTTAATGAACCCTGGTCTTCCGCAGCAAACATTTGACGAACAGTTGAATGATTTGGGCTGTCGTCTGGCATACGTCTCTTCGCAGCGCATTTTGCCCGCAGGGGTAAGTAAATTCGATTGGCCTGCTAAAGTCGAAGCAAGCAAGCAGGAAAACCAACGGTTACCCGGAACCGTTTCTGGCGACCAACCGGCAACCATCATTTTTACTTCGGGCAGTTCGGGCAGGCCTCGTGCCGTGTTGCATGCTTACCGCAATCATTATTTTTGTGCTTTGGGTTCAAATCGGAATATTCCGTTGCGTCCGGGCGATCGTTGGATGCTTTCGTTGCCTTTATTTCACGTGGCCGGAATTGCTATTTTGTTCCGCGCCTTTTTGGCCGGTGCAGCAGTTGTTTTGCCGGATAGCGAACACAGGCTTGGCGAAAACATTTTGCATTTCGAACCGACGCATCTTTCGTTAGTGGCCACGCAATTGGGCGATTTGCTCGGTAACGCGCAAACAGATCGGGTATTGAAAAAATCAAAAGCCATGCTCATGGGCGGAAGCGCAATACCGGAAAAATTGCTAACGGAAGCCTTCCGGCGCGGATGGCCTTTGGTGCTTAGTTACGGTAGTTCCGAGATGAGCTCGCAAATAACAGCCACTGTACCCGGTGCTCCGTTTGCGGAATGGAAAACTTCGGGCCGCTTATTGCCATTCAGAGAATTGCAAATAGATCGATCGGGCCAAATTCGCGTTAAAGGCAAAACCTTGTTTTTGGGATATTGGCGGGGCAACCGTATTGAGCTACCACTGGATGCGCACGGATGGTTTTCCACCGGCGATTTGGGCAGGATTGATGCGCAGGGACGTTTGATTGTTTACGGGCGTAAGGATCGCATGTTTATTTCCGGCGGAGAAAATATTTATCCAGAAGAAATAGAACGGGCTCTGGAAAGAACGGGCGGAATCAAAAGAGTCGTGGTGGTGCCGGTAAAGCACGAGCGTTTCGGATGGCGGCCGGTAGCCTTTGTAAGCCGTTGGGACCAATTGCCGCCGGATGAAGAAAAATTAAAAGCAAGCTTGCGCACCGTGTTACCGGGCTTTAAAATTCCTTTGCGTATTTTGCCTTGGCCCCAAGACGCGCCTACCGGCATGAAGATCGATTTGCAATGGTTTCGCCAAAAAGCGGAGGATTGCCTGCAAACAAAAGGATAAGAAAATTTTTTCCGTTCCGCTGGTAGTTTTTTAGTGATGTTTTCTTTTCTTTACCACCATTAAGGTCAAACGGCCAACGCAGGTTTGCCGTTGGCGCTCATCGTAAATTTTAATTTCCCAAACATGTACCGTTTGTCCTATTTTTATCGGTCTGGCAATACCTTCCACAGTGCCATTAAACACCGGCCGTAAATGGCTAACATTAAGTTCCACCCCGACAATATCGTATTTGTCGTCGTCCACGCACATTCGAGCAGCCATGCTACCTATTGTTTCGGCCAGGGCTGCGTTTGCTCCGCCGTGCAACAGTCCTGCTGGCTGTTTGGTGCGTTCATCCGCAGGCATGCGAGCCTTCAAATAATCTTCGCCGATTTCCGTGTATTCAATACCCAAATGCCGCACCATAGTATTTCGAGATAATGCGTTCAAATTGTCCAGAGCCCATTTTTTTTGCCAGATGCTCATGAAAAATCCTTTTCCTTTTAAATTTCCGAAAAATTAAAATCCCGTTTAACAACCAATCGATGTCCGTGGCAAAACTTTACAGATACCAGAACAAAAGTGCGTAAGGCTGAGCGGCGTCACGATTAACTCTGCGCAATTGCCCGGTATAAATCATGGTTAATATTGTAATTATCATTTCCATCTCATTGGTTTCCGCCACCATTGTTTTAAGTATATCAAGAAAATAGTACCAGGAACCGTATTTAGGATTTTTCTGATATCTTTGTAGTTTTTTGCCCATTTGTTTTAAACGGGAGTGTGTGCATACTTCTATTAAACACATAGAGAGAATATCGGAGAATTCTTTGGCTTTTTTGTTAAAACGCGCATCGAAACTTCGCAGTTTTTCTTTGTCCGAATCAGACAACTGCCGGTAAAATTGCTTGGCCGATTCAAGTCCTTTGTCTAATTCTTGTTTTGTAAACAAGTCCAATTCGAATTCACCGTCAACTACGGCGGCAATGCCTTGGTTAATAACGTCTTCGATTTCATCCAAATTCAGTTCTTCTTCATCATCGTCGTCCGTTTCTCCGATTAACATTTCGAAAAAGCCTGGATAACGGTCATCGAACGCGTTGACAATTTCGAAATACTTTTCAAACTCTTGGGGGTCGTTTTCATTAAAATCAGGAAAAGATTGGCCAAATTCTTCCTCAAGTTTGAGAGTGAATTCGTTGAAAACAGTAAAATGTTTTAAAATTATCTCTCTGGTAAGGGGGAACAAAGCTATTTCGGAAGGGGAATGTTTGTGCTTAAAAAAGTCGATGACGAGTTGCACATCCTTTTCCAGCATTTTGTCCGGTTCGGCCTTTAGGCGTTCGTTAATTGCCAGAAGGTTATCCATAATATTATCGATAAACTCATCATCCTTTGCTAAAAATTCTTTGGCCGTTTTAATCAAAGCTTGGTCATAAAGCTCAATGTAGTCCGGATCATTTGGATTAGGAGGTGTATCCAAAATATCGGGTTTTAGTTCGGTTAGTTTTTCGGCAAAAATTTCGGAAAGATCGACAAGAGGAAGCAACAATGCATTGAACTCTTTCTGTAAAATAATGTTTATGGTAGCAGTGATAAATTTTTCCTGAATAAAATAGGCAGGTTGCGTTGGTTTGTACAACGGTTCGATAATCGCCTTTTTCTTTTTTTTGCCGAATTTTTTCTTTGAAGTCATTTTTTTATCCTTTTGAAAAATAAGTAATTACTTCATTCATTTGTCAACCGCAAAAGCAGCGAAAAATGAATAATTTAGGCTATATATTCTAAAGTAGCATGGATTGCATACCGAATCAAATTTCTTTCGAAAGTTAATGAAGTCATCGTGCATTACAAAATCGTAAAAGTATTTGTACGGAAAAACTTCCTTTGATTGCTTTTCAAAAGAGCCGTATATTTCCAAAGGTTAAAATTGCACTTTATCGAATGAAAGGAATAGTTTTATGCAAGTGAACATACCTCGTGAAAAATTGGAAAAATGGGCGGATTACCTGCTCGATTATTCGTTGGGCGGCGTGCAAAAAGACGACGTAATTATGCTAAAGGGCGAACACATTACCTGGCCGCTTTTGGAAGTGTTGCAGGAAAAGATCATCAAAGCCGGGGGCATTCCCGATATGAATATTGTGGCGCCCGATAACGATCGCGGTAAAGTGTGGGGCGCGGCCATGGCCCGCTACGGAACGGAAGAACAAATAAAACGTGTACCCCAGTGGCACATCGATCGCTACAAGGCCATGACCAAATACATCGAAGTTTTGGGCGCCGAAAATCCGCAACTGTTTGCCAATTTACCGGAAGAAACTTCTCAGGCGGTAATGCGCGCCGACGAGCCGCTCAAAGAAATCCGTTTGCTTAAACCATGGGTTTTAACGTTGTTTCCAACACAAGGATTTGCCGAAATGGAAGGAATGAGTCTGGAACGCTACACCGAAGTAGTGGTCAATGCTTCTATGGTCGATCCGCGCATGCTGGATGAGGTGGAGGAAGATATTTACCGCCTGATGGATCAAAGCAAACAAATTCGCATCGTTACCGAGCATCCGCACACGGGCAAGGAACTGGAATTAAGAATGGATATCGATCAGCGTTTTGCCATTAAGTGTACGGGCAAACGCAATTTTCCCGACGGTGAAGTATTTACCAGCCCCAATGCCGATACAGTAAACGGTGAAATTTTTGTCGATTTGCCGGTTTCGTTTGTGGGCCAGACCATTAAGGGCATCTATTTGAAATTCGAGAACGGAAAAATTACGGATTACAAAGCCGATACTGGGCACGAAGCCTTACAAAAAATCATCGAAACCGACGAGGGTTCACATCGCCTTGGCGAAGTGGCTTTGGGCATGAACAACGGTATCGAGGAAGTCCTCAAACATCCTTTGTTCGTGGAAAAGGTGGGAGGTACCCTACATATCGCCATTGGCGCCAGTTATCCCGAATGTTACGTACAAGATCCGGCTTCGGAAGAGGGGCGTAAATTAGCTGACGAATTGTACAAACGCGGCAAGTTGAACCGTTCGGCCCAGCATGTGGATATCGTCACAGATTTCCGTCCCGGGGGCAGCGGACGCGCGGTGTACCTGGATGACGTAAAATTGGAAATTAAAGACAATATTTGGGTTGTCCCGGAAGAGCACAAAGTAAAAGGAAGGTTCGGCATCGAGTCGCGCTGGTAGATAAATAGCGAATGTCAGGTAAAAAGGGTTGCCTGTCCGTTTTTTTTTCGGAAGTTAAAATCGTAAGTTTTGCTGGATCAATTGCAATTGAAGGAATGTCGGGTCGGAAAATAGCGTTAGGCGATTAAATATGAGAAAACCGTGAAAAGGGCTGCAGGCACCCCGAGGAGAAAAAGCGGGAAAGGCAGACCTATTTAAGGAATGGGGCCATTTAAGATTTGCAAATTGCAATTATTATCTTTAAATTTATTATTTGTTTGGAAGTAAAGTGGGTCATGGAACCCACTTTTTTGTTATTTGGAGTTTGGTATGGATCTGAAAGAAAAGATCGAAGCATTAGTACAGCCGATTTGTGAAAACAACGGATTCTATTTGCTCGATCTGAAAGTAAAGGGCGATTTACGTCATTTGGTGATTCAGGTATTTGCCGATAACGAAAAAGGCATAACGATTGACGATTGCGCGTTTTTATCCCGCCGAATTCAGGACGAATTGGATATGGACGAGTCGCTGTTTATGAATTACCGATTGGATGTTTCGTCGCCTGGTTTGGATCATCCCTTGCGGTACGACTGGGAATTCAAAAAGAATTTGGGGCGTCCGCTGGTGGTTAAGTATTTTATTGAGCCAGACAAGCTTTGGCGCGTAAGCGGAAAATTAATTGACTTTAATTCCGAGCAAATTGTATTGGAAAGCAAACGTGGAACTTTGGAGATTAAGCGTGATGACATTAAACAAGCAAAAGTTAAATTGCAATGGTAAAAGGGGAGTGAGGCACGTATGAATACCGAAATTATGGAAGCCATCACCCAAATCGCAAAAGACAAGCGTATTGACAAAGATAACCTGCGCGATATTCTGGAGAATATTTTTCTGAATATGATCCAGAAAAAATTCGGTACTACCGAAAATTTTGATGTAATCGTAAATATTGATAAGGGTGATATTGAAATTTATCAGGAAAAGACGGTTGTGGAAAAGGTGGAAGATCCGGTTAGCGAAATCGACCTGGAATCAGCCCAAAAAATAGATCCCGATGCGGAAATCGGCGAAGAAATCGTGGAAATTATCGATCCGCGTATGTTCGGGCGACGATTAATTGCCTCAGCCAAACAGAATTTGGGGCAGCGCATTCGCGATTTTGAACGCGAACATGTTTTGGAAGAATACCGTAACCGTATCGGTGAGATTATTATCGGTGATATTCATCAGATTAACAATAAGGGGATTTACATTAATCAGGACAAAACCGAGGTCTTTTTGCCGCGCAGCGAAAAAATTCCCAGCGAAATATTACGGCGTGGGCAAACCGTGCGCTGCCTGATTAAGGAAGTACGCGAAGATAGAAAAGGGCACAGTCCCGAAATCATCGTTAGCCGGGCGGATAATCAATTTTTAGTGCGTCTGTTCGAGCTGGAAGTGCCCGAAATTTACGACGGCATTGTGGAAATTAAATCCGTAGCCCGCGATCCGGGCGAACGGGCCAAAGTAGCCGTGGAATCCATCGACCGCCGCATTGACGCGGTAGGCGCTTGTGTGGGCATGAAGGGCGTACGCATTCAGGCCATTGTGCGCGAGTTAAACAACGAAAAAATCGATATTATCAACTATTCCAGCGAGCCGGAAATTTTTATTTCCCGTGCGCTTACGCCGGCCAAGCCAATTAAAGTGATTGTAAACGAAGAAGAAAAAATGGCCGTGGCCATTATTCGGGACGATGAAATTTCGCTGGCTATTGGCAAGGGCGGGCAAAATTTGCGTTTGGCTTCGCAGCTTACCGGTTATCAAATAGAACCCTTGCGTGAATCGGAATACGAGAAAGAAACCACGGCACCCGAATCGGTTTCCATAGAAGACATGGTCGGTATTCCGGAAGGAATTAAGCGTAAGCTTATTGATGCGGATATCTTGTACGCCCATGAAATTTTGGAACAGGGTAAAGAGAATCTGACCAAAATTTCGGGTATCGGAGACAAATCGGCGGATAAAATAATGGAAATTGCCAGACAATATGTGGAACCGGAAGATGAGTTTGACGAGCCGGAAGAAAAAACGCAACAAGAACAACAGGCCAAAAGCGAAGACAAAGAAAAAGAAGAATAAATTTTAAAGTATTGATGGAATTTCAATACTAAGATGGAGTTTAAATGGCTGCAGGGAAAAAATACAAAATATTCAAAATCTGCAAGGAATTAAACCTTGGGACCGATACGATTATTGGCTTTCTGGAGAAGAAAGGAATTAAGGTAGCCGGCCCAAACGCTTCGGTAACAGAAGATGTGTACGTCGAAATACTGGAGAAATTTGCGCAGGATAAGGCTAAGGCAGAGCAGTTAAAAGCACGTCGGCAAAAAGAAAGCGGCGTGGAAGCGGTTGAAGAGGCCGTGGAAGAAAAGGCATCCGAAGCAAAGCAACCTTCTTATCTGGATGTGCTTAAAGAGTCCATTGAAAAGGATGCGGAAGCGATTTCCAAAGGAACGGTTGAGTCGAAAGTTAAAAAGACAAAGACCAAAGCCAAAAAAGCGTCTGCCAAAAAAGAACCCAAAGCAGCCCGGACTCCGGAAGCGGTTGAATCAAAAACCGTTGAGGAAAAGCCGCTTAAGGCCGAAACCCCGTCCGTGGCCGAAACACAGCAACCGGAAGTAGCGGAAAAGGAAGTTAAAGTTGCTGCGGAACCGGCTGCAAAAGAACCGGAAAAAGCGCAGGAGGTTGCTAAAACCGAAGCTCCGGCCGTTGCGCCTGCGCCGATTAAAAAAGCCGAAAAGGCGGAAAAAGACAAAGAAACCAAGAAATCGGGTAAGAAAAAAGCAAAACCCGAGGCCAAGAAAAAAGAAGAGCTCGAAGCAGGATTAAGCGAAAAAGAGAAAAAGCGGCGCAAAGCTCTTGAAATGATCCGCAAAGAAAAGGGCGGTCGAAAACGTGGCAAGCGGATTGATCTTACGGCCATTGGTGAAGAAGGAGAAATAAGGCCGAGCGGACGCCGTAAAAAGAAGAAGAAAAAAGCTCAGGTAGATATGAAAGAGGTGCAGGAAACGCTTAAGAAAACCCTGGCCTCTATGGATGCCAAAGGCCGCAAACCCAAAAAACAGAAAAAAGCCAAAGAAGACGTTGCGGATGAAAACGAAGAAAAGATAATTCGCGTGGCCGAGTTTATTTCGGCAAACGAATTGGCCAATCTTTTGGATGTGCCTGTTTCCGAAGTAATTATGAAATGTTTGGACTTGGGGTTGGTTGTAACCATTAACCAACGTCTGGATATCGATACCATTACCTTGATTGCCGAAGAATACGGTTACAAAGTGGAAGAACAGTTTGCTACCGAATTTGTTTCGGAGGAGGAAGAAGACGAGGAAGAAAGCGAAGAAAATCTGGTTCCGCGCGCACCCATTGTAACCATTATGGGACATGTGGATCATGGTAAAACGTCTTTGTTGGATTATTTGCGCAAGAGTAATATTACCGCCGGTGAAGCGGGCGGAATTACCCAGCACATCGGTGCGTACGAAGTGGAATACGAAGGGAAAAAGATCACCTTCTTAGATACGCCTGGTCACGAAGCCTTTACGGCCATGCGCGCCCGCGGAGCACAGGTAACGGATATCGTTATTCTGGTGATTGCCGCCGACGACGCCGTAATGCCGCAAACCGATGAAGCGATTGACCACGCAAAAGCGGCTGGTGTACGTATGGTCATTGCCATTAACAAAATTGACAAGCCGGGTGCCAATCCGGAGCGTATTAAGCAGCAGTTGGCCGAACGTGATATTTTAGTGGAAGAATGGGGTGGTACGTATCAAAGTGCGGAAATTTCGGCCAAAACCGGTCAGGGAATTCCCGAACTGCTGGAAAAGGTTCTTTTGGAAGCCGAAATGCTCGATTTGAAAGCCAATCCCAAAAAAAGAGCGTCCGGTGTGGTTATCGAATCCCGTTTGGACAAAGGGAAAGGGCCCATTGCCACGGTATTGGTGCAAGACGGAACGCTTCATGTGGGCGATCATTTTGTGGCCGGATTGTATTACGGTCGTGTGCGCGCCTTGTTAAACGAAAGCGGAGACAAAATAAAAGAGGTTGGTCCCTCTCAGCCAGCCGTTGTACTCGGATTCGAAGGAGTTCCGCAGGCCGGCGATCGTTTTGTGGTAATGAAAGATGAAAAAGCAGCCCGCGAACTAAGCCTAAAACGCCAGCAGTTGCGCCGTGAGCAGGAAGTAAAGCAGGTTAAAATGCTTACTTTGCAACAACTTTCCGAACAAATTGCTCAGGGTGAAATGCATGATTTGCCGGTTATTATCAAAGCGGATGTGGATGGTTCGGCAGAAGCTATTTCCGATGCTTTGATTAACTTGAATACCGACGAAGTAAAAATAAATGTCGTGCGCAAGGCGGTAGGGCCTATTACGGAATCGGATGTACTGTTAGCTTCGGCATCGGGCGCGGTTATTATCGGATTTAATGTTCGCGCCAATATGAAAGCCAAAGAGCTGGCCTCCAAAGAAAATGTGGATATTCGTACCTATCGTGTGATTTACGATATCATTAACGATATTAAAATGGCTATGGAAGGTTTGTTAAAACCGACCTTCGAAGAAAACGTATTGGGCCAGGCCGAAGTGCGGGAAACCTTCAAAATTTCGCGCATTGGCACCATTGCCGGTTGTTACGTGATTAACGGAAAAATTCCGCGTAATGCCAAAATTCGCGTGGTACGCGATGATGTGGAAATTTATGCCGGAAAAATCGCCTCCTTAAAACGTTTTAAAGAAGACGTGCGCGAAGTGGCCAGCGGGTTCGAATGCGGCATTCAAATAGAAAACTTTAACGATTTGAAGATTGGCGATATTATCGAAGCCTACGAACTGACGGAAGTAAAACGCAAACTGGCCTGACAAATCGTTTGTTTGCAAACGGTAAGGAGATAAACACAGAATCGGCGTGGGGCCGGACGCGTTTTAAATTCGAACATAAAAAACGGCGAAAAAACATGGTTGTTGCCTTGTTGAATGTTGAGATTTTGGTTCCGGGCAGTAGTTCTTTAAAAGAAAAGCGTAGTGTACTAAAGCGCATTAAAGATCGTTCGCGTAATAAATTTAATGTTTCGGTAGCGGAAGTGGCTTTTCAGGATAAATGGCAACGCGCTCAACTGGCCTTTGCCACTGTAAGTAACGATTATAAACGAGCCGAGGAAACCCTGCAAAACGTATTTAAGATGTTGGATTCCGATTACGGCTTTGAAATTGTTCAATTTAACATCGAGTATTTGTAAAATGGCAGAAGGCAGAAGAGTAAAACGATATAACGATTTGATTAAGCGGGTCGTTAGCGAAGTGATCGAATTCAAATTGAGCGATCCCAATAAAGGTATGATTACCGTAACTCAGGTAAAAGTATCTCCCGATTTGCGCATTGCTTCCGTTTATTACACCGTTTTGGGCGGTGAAAAACAAAAAGCCAAAACCAAAGAGGTTCTAAAGCGTTCCGCCTCGTTTATTCGTAACGAAATAAAGCCGTTTATTACCGCGCGCTGGCTGCCCGAACTGCGGTTTTTTTACGATGAACGATTGGAATATGCCGAGCATATTAACGAATTGTTGAAATCCATTAAGCATGATTCCGATTCTGAAGAAAAATGAACCCTGGCCGGAAGAATTTCCGCAAGAGGGTTTTGTTGTTTTGATAAATAAACCCGAAGAATGGACGTCCTTTGACGTAGTGAATAAAATACGTCGTAGTTTAAAAATTAAAAAGGTCGGACATGCCGGAACGCTGGATCCCTTTGCCACCGGGTTGCTAATTGTTGGTGTGGGCAAAGGCACACGTTACATGCAACAGTTTGTCGGCTTGGAAAAACGCTATCTGGCACGGATGTGTTTGGGCGGCGAAACCGATACCTATGACAAAACCGGACAAATTGTAGTTCGGAAAGCCATCGATGGGGTAGATGAAGCCCAAGTGCAACAGGTGGTTGCCACTATGGTGGGTGAGCAAATGCAATTGCCACCCATGTATTCCGCTAAAAAAGTAAACGGTATTCCGCTGTACAAACTGGCGCGTAAGGGGAAAGTGATAAAACGAAAACCCGTACCCATTACCGTCTACCAGGCGCGTTTACTACGGTTCGATTTGCCTTATGTAACGGTAGAATTATTGGTTTCCAAAGGCACGTATGTGCGTTCATTGGCCCACGAGTTAGGCCGGCGCTTAGGAACAGGCGCCTATTTAGATGCCTTACAAAGGACCCAAATAGGAGCGTACCGCGTTGAAGACAGTTTTGAAATTAATGCGTTTGTAGACTTATGGAAGACGAAAGTAGGCAGATGAATATAATCAGGGGATTGCAGAAACTTCGTTCCGATGCACCGTGTGCGGTAACCATTGGTACTTTTGACGGCGTTCACCGGGGGCATCGTCTGATTATCGAAAAGCTGATTAAGGTAGCGCGTGATCGCAATTTGCAGACCGCTTTGTTGACATTTGATCCGCATCCCAGGCAGGTACTTCTGGGAGCGGACAAAGTGAAGCTGTTAACCACCACCGAAGAAAAACTGCATTTGCTGCAACGGTTTCCTTTGCACTGCGTGGGCGTATTGGAGTTCAATCGTCGTTTTTCCCAACTGCCTTATCGACAATTTGTAGGCGATATTTTAATCGATCGTTTGCACATGAAAGTGCTGGTGGTCGGTTACGATCACGGTTTTGGCAAAGACCGGCAAGGGACGTTTGAAAATTTACGCAAGTTGAGCGAAGAATGGAATTTTGAGTTGTATCGGGTTAATCCCTTGGCCGAAGGGCAGCAAGTTATCAAAAGCTCCCATATTCGCGATTTGCTTTTAAAAGGAGACATCGAAGCAGCCAACCATTTGTTGGGGCATCGCTACTTTTTAAGCGGCAAAGTGGTTAAGGGAAGGTTGTTAGGAAAAGAAATTGACTTTCCCACTGCAAATTTGCAAGTTACGCATTCGGCAAAACTGGTACCGGCCGACGGAGTGTACGCAGTGGATGTGGAAGTGGAAGGTCAAAAATTCAAAGGAATGATGAACATTGGCTATCGTCCGACGTTGAATCATTCGACCGAAAGAAGTATCGAGGTGCACATCCATCATTTTGATCGAGATATTTACGGCCGGGTGATAACGGTTTATTTTAAAAAACGCATGAGAGATGAAATCAAATTTCCTAATTTAAAAGCATTAATTGAACAATTAAAAACGGACAAAGAACAAAGTCTGAAAATATAATGGAGGTTTTCAATGGCTTTAACTAAAGAAGACAAAAAAGAAATGGTAGCAAAATTCGGTGATACCGAAACCGATACGGGTAAAACCGAGGTGCAAATTGCACTGTTGACGGCTCGTATTCAGTACCTTACCGATCATTTGCGCGTGCACAAAAAAGATCACCATTCACGACGCGGATTGCTCAAATTAGTGGGGCAAAGACGCCGTTTGCTGAATTATTTGATCAAAACCGATATTACGCGCTATCGTAAAGTTATTAAAGAATTAGGTATCAGACGTTAACGATTTGCTCCCTGGAGGGATGAATGTACATTAAGAAATCAATTGAATTAAGTGGCCGGACATTAACCATCGAAACCGGAAAGCTGGCCAAACAAGCCCATGGCTCTGCTTTGGTGCGCTATGGAGACACCATGGTTCTGGTCACGGCTGTTGCCTCGGAAGATCCCACCGAACAACGGGACTTTATGCCTTTAACCGTCGAATACCGTGAAAAGATGTTTTCTGCCGGTAAAATTCCCGGCGGATTTATTAAACGCGAAGGTCGGCCGAGTGAAAAAGAGATCCTTTCGGCTCGTTTGATCGACCGCCCGATTCGGCCGTTATTTCCGGATAATTTTTTCTACGAAACGCAAATAATCGCCTCCGTGCTTTCCATGGATCGCGAAAACGATGCCGACGTATTGGCCGGTTTGGGTGCTTCTACGGCGTTAATGTTGTCCGATATCCCGTTTAACGGTCCTATTGCCACCGTACGGGTCGCCAAAATTAACGGGGAATACATCATAAACCCAACCATTTCGCAAATTGAAGAGGCCGAGCTGGAATTGGTGGTTGCCGGGTCTCAAAGTTCGATTATGATGGTCGAAGGCGAGGCCAAAGAAGTACCGGAAAGCGATTTGCTGGAAGCCATTTCCAAAGCCCATGAGGCCATTCGTCTTTTGGTGCAATTGCAGCAGGAAATGGCCGATGAATTAAACATTCCCAAGCGGGAAATTCCGCCGTTTGAATTGCCCGAAGGGCTGGAAGAAAAAGTGCATGCCCTTGGCGATGAGCGCGTGCGGGAAGCCGTGCGTATTCGCGAAAAGGCCGAACGCCGTAAGGCTTTAAAAGCAATAAAAGAGGATATTGTAAGTCAGTTGGAAGAAGAATTTCCCGATTCGGCCTCTTTTATTGGCGGCATTTTGCATGATGTGGAAAAGGATATCATGCGGCAGATGATTATTAAGGAAAAAGTACGTTTAGACGGGCGCGGTTGGCGAGACATTCGTCCCATTAGCTGCGAAGTCGATCTATTGCCGCGAACCCACGGTTCGGCCTTATTTACCCGCGGACAAACACAGGCATTGGGCGTAGTAACACTGGGCACCAAATCCGACGAGCAAATTGTGGAGGCATTGGAGGGTGAATCCAGCAAACGTTATTTGCTGCATTACAATTTTCCGCCGTTTTGCACCGGCGAAGCGAAACCCATTCGCGGAGTAAGCCGTCGTGAAATAGGGCACGGCAATTTGGCCGAGCGCGCTTTAAAACCGGTTATTCCGCCGGCTGAAAAATTTCCTTACACCATTCGCGTGGTTTCGGAAATTTTGGAATCCAACGGCTCTTCTTCCATGGCTACGGTTTGTGCCGGTTCCATGGCTTTAATGGCCGCCGGTGTACCCACCAAAAGCGCTGTGGCCGGAATTGCCATGGGGCTTATTAAAGAAGATGACCAAATTGCCATTCTCTCCGATATTTTAGGCGATGAAGACCATTTGGGCGATATGGATTTTAAGGTAGCCGGAACGGAAAAAGGCGTGACAGCCGTTCAAATGGATATTAAAATCGACGGAATTTCCGAAGAGATTATGGCCTCGGCTCTGGAACAGGCGCGTGAAGGTCGTCGGCACATCATGCAAAAAATGAATGAAGCCATCGATAAACCCAGACCGGAAATCAGCAAATGGGCACCCAAGATAATCGAAGTGCAAATACCGGTGGATAAAATCGGTTTGATTATCGGCCCTGGCGGAAAAACCATTCGCGGAATTATCGACAAAGCGGCCGATGAATTGGATATCAATATCGATGAAACCGGTAAGGTTACCATTGCTTCTCCGGATACGGAAGTGGCCATGAAAGCCAAAAAACTGATTGAATCCATGGTAGAAGAACCGGTTGTAGGTAAAGCGTATCGCGGCATTGTTAAAAGCGTTAAGGATTTTGGCGCATTTGTGGAATTTTTGCCCGGACGCGAAGGTATGGTCCATATTTCGGAATTGGATACCGAACGCACGCATAAGGTTTCGGACGTGGTTAAAGAAGGAGACGAAATTGATGTGGTTGTCCTGCGTGTTGAACCTAACGGTAAGGTCGCATTAAGCCGCAAAGCCTTCTTACGCCGCAAAATGAAGCAGCAAAAGCCGACATACAAAAAGAAATTCTGATTTTTCCGCATTTATGAACCAGAACATAGAAAAAACCATTCTTTCCAACGGACTCACCGTGGTAAGCGAAACCATTGCCACGGTGCGTTCTGTTTCGGTTGGGGTATGGATTAAAACGGGTTCGCGTTACGAAAATAAGCGCAATAACGGCGTGGCTCATTTTATTGAACATCTTGTTTTTAAAGGCACTCAAAAACGCACCGCATTACAAATTGCCCGCTCGCTTGAAGATCTTGGCGGTAATCTGAATGCTTACACCAGCAAGGAATTAACCAATTTTTACGCCATTGCTCTGGATAACCACCTGCCGCAATGCGTTAACGTTTTGGCCGACCTGGTTTGCAATCCGTTATTTCGCGAAAAGGATATTGAAAAAGAAAAAGAAGTTATTCTGGAAGAAATCAGCGCGGTGAAGGATACACCGGAAGAATATATTTTTGATGTTTTTCAGGAAAAACTTTTTCCGGAACATCCGTTGGGCTATCCTATTTTGGGTACTCCGGAATCATTAATGTCCTTAACCGCAAGAGATGTTCGGGAATTTTGGCAATCGTATTACGTGCCGGATAACATGATTATCTCGGCGGCCGGAAATTTGCAGCATGAAAAACTGGTGCGTTTGGTCGAAAAATATTTTCCCTGTACGCAAAAAGGCAAAATTAGGCATTTACGCAAACCCCATGCTGCGCATGGTATTTCGCTTGAAATTCCGGAATCGTTTAATCAGGCACATATTCTAATAGGTATTGATAGTGTGCCCTATGCTGCGCCCCAACGGTACGAAATAGCAGCTTTAAATTCCTATTTAGGCTCCGGAATGAGCTCGCGTCTGTTCCAGATTCTTCGGGAACATTATGGGTTGGCCTACACGGTGTATTCCGCGGTGGACTTTTTTAAAGATACGGGTATTTTTAGTGTGTATGTGGGTACGGACGGGACAAAACGCAAAAAAACAGTGGATTTGTTATTTAAGGAATTGAAAAAAGTTACCGAACATTCCATTCGAGAAAGCGACATGCGCCGAATTCGCCATCAGCTTAAGGGGAGTTTGTTGCTTGGCTTGGAAAATACCGCTCACCGCATGTCACGTCTGGCGAAAAACGAAATTTATTTTGGTCGACAAATATCCATTTCGGAAACCATCCGTAAGGTGGATAAATTAAATGCGCAAAAACTCTTGGATTTGGCGCGAAATCTTTTTAATATGGATAAGTTTAACATAATTCAGATGAAACCTGATGCTTGAAGTCGGACTGGTAAGAGAAATAAAACCCTACGAAGGCCGGGTAATGTTAACGCCGGAGGGGGTTGGCCTGTTGGTACGCAGCGGTTTAACCGTTTATGTGGAGCAGGGTGTCGGTGAAAAAGCGGGCTTTCCCGATTTACAATACGAACGGGCCGGTGCCGTACTATTACCGACCATGGAAAAAGTATTTGAAAAAGCACGCCTGATTATTCAAGTACAACCGCCTCATCCGGTACAATTCGAACTCCTAAATGAAAATCATATTTTACTTTCGTTTATGACTCTGACACATCAGGCCGAACGGATTTTAAATCTGTTAAATACCAAAAGTACATTTGTGGCCGCCGAGCTTTTACAGGATGAACACGGACGGTATCCGGTTTTAACGGGTGTAAGTGAAATTGCCGGAAAAATGTCTGTTTTTTTGTCGGCCATGCTGTTAACCCCTCCGGAAGGCGGCAAGGGAATTTTACTTACGGCCACAGAAGTAACCCGACCGGCTACCATCACCATTTTAGGTGCGGGCACGGTGGGACGAACGGCTTGCAAAACCGCCACGGACATGGGGGTAAATGTTAATGTGCTTACATTAAAACCCGAAAAAGCCGATAGCCTAAAAAAAGAACTGCATCCGGCCAAGGTTTTTTCTTATTCCGATGAAGTGCTGGAAAAACTTTTGCCGCAAACCGATGTGTTTATTGTAGCTGTCCATTCTTTAAAAAAAGAGTTCGATATCAGGATTTCACGCAGACAAGTTCAACTGTTGGAAAAGGGGAGCGTGCTAATTGATGTTTCGGTGGCGCTTTCCAGTATTGTCGAAACTTCTCACGCCACTAATCACGATCAACCGTCGTTTGTGGTAGACGGCGTGGTCCATTATTGTGTGCCCAATATGGCGGCCTTGGTTCCGCAAACAGCAAGCCGTGTTCTTACTAAAAAATTGGTCCCCTATGTTAAACTTTTAGCCCTAAAAGAACTTAAGGAAGCATTGCTGGAAGAACCGGGGTTAATTCCGGCCGTTGGTATTTACAAAGGTAAAATTACTAACCGCATGGTGGCCGATTATCACAGCCAAGATTTTTACAACATTTTCGAACTTTTAGAAATGAACCTTTGAATCATGACCCCTGCTTTCCATATTCCGATTATTAACTACCATAAAATTTCGCAACAATCGGATATCGGGATTACCAGCCGCAAACCCGACGATTTTGCACGCGATCTTGCCTTGCTTTACCGTTGGGGCTTTCGAACCGTTACTTTTAAGGACTTGATTTTAAACAGCCCCCTTCCGGAACGTCCCATCGTATTAACTTTTGATGATGGGTATAAATCGATTGTGGAAAACGCCTTACCCGCCCTGCAACAATACGGCTACGTAGCCGTGATTTATATGCCAACCGATTATATTGACAAAACCAATGATTGGGATGTGCAATTTGGCGGGCGCAAGTTTGCTCATTTGTCCCGAGACGATTTGCGCCAATTAAACGACCAGGGGTTTGAAATCGGTTCGCACGGATGTTCGCATCGGTCGTTATTGGCCATGAACGATGTGCAGGCAATGCATGAACTGGCGGAAAGCAAAAAAAAACTGGAAGCAATTTTAAACCGACCGGTTTATTCGATTAGCTATCCCTTCGGGCAATTTAACCGCAAACTTTTGCAGATGGCCAAAGAATGTGGCTATGCTTTCGGTGTTGCTTCGCTTTATTATTTTAAGGCACGGTCATTAAACGGTTTTGCTCCCTTTGCTCTGCGCCGATTAAATATTTATCGTATGGATTCTGCGGCGGTGTTCGAAGAAAAGGTACGCAAAGGAACCCGTTCTGCTTTTGCCTATCGCGACTGGCTTATTCAAAAGGGCAGTTCAGCCACCGTTATCTGGCAAAAATGGTTCAGGAAGTAGTAGAAGCCTGTACCTGAAGTTTGTCGATCTTCTTTCCATCTTCTTTCATTTTATTAATCCACTTATCCAGCATGGCATAAAGATCATCCGGCTTAATAGGCTTGGAAATGTAATCATCCATTCCGGCTAACAGACATTTTTCGCGATCGCCCTTCATGGCGTGTGCCGTCATTGCAATAATGGGAATATGTTCCTTGGGACTTAGTTTTTGCCTAAGCTTTTGGGTGGCCTCATAGCCATCCATGATGGGCATTTGGACATCCATTAAAATAATGTCGTAATGTTGGCGTAAAGCGGCCTTAACCGCTTCTTTGCCGTTATTAACCACATCAACCGAATAGTGCTTTTTCTGCAGAATTTTCCTTGCGACCTTTTGATTGATAAGATTGTCTTCGGCTAACAAGATACGAATGCTATTGCGGATTTGTTCTTCGATGATATGTGCCGTAATAATTTCGGGTTCCCCGTTTTCTTCGGATCGTTCTCCTTTGGCTTCTTCCTTTTTCATTTGCAAAACGTTGACAATGGTATTAAACAGATGCGATTGTTTGACGGGTTTGACCAAATAGGCTTTGCAGCCCAATTGTTTTAAATAGGCGGCGTCTCCGCGTTGCCCTAAAGAAGTTAAAATAATGATATTGGTATCGTTAATTTCGGGATCGCTTAAAATACGCTGAGCCGTTTCTTCACCGTCCATTTCCGGCATTTGCATATCCAGCAAAACCACAGGGAAGGGATCTTTTTTATGTGCCGCTTCTTTTAATTTGACAATGGCATCTTTACCGTTGGAACATTCTTCCGGGCGAAAATTCCAGTTGGTAAGAATTTGATTAAGAATAAAACGATTGGTTTTGTTGTCATCGACAATTAAAATATGCAAATCCTCAATTTCATCAATATCCAAAATTCTGGGTTTGCGCTTGTTTTTGGACGGCTTGAGCAAAACATTAAAAAAGAAAGTACTTCCTTTGCCCTCTTCGCTTTCGACCCACAAATTTCCGCCCATCATTTTGGCTAATTTGCGGGAGATGGAAAGGCCCAGTCCGGTACCGCCGTATTTTCGTGTAGTGGAACCGTCGGCTTGGGTAAATTCTTTAAAAATCAATTCTTGTTTGTCTTTGGGAATACCAATGCCGGTATCGCGTACGGAAAAAAGCAAATCCAACTGATTATCTGAAATGGAGTTCAAGTTAACCTGCAAAACAATTTCGCCTTCATGGGTAAATTTAAGTGCATTGCCGACCAAATTGGTAATAATTTGCCGCAGGCGTCCGGGATCGCCAAATACGTTCGACGGAATTTCCGGATCGATAAATACAGCTAATTCCAAATCTTTTTCGTAGGCCTTGGCAGCCAACCCTTCGATAGTGGTTTCGACCATGGTGCGCAAATCGAATTCTTCTTCGGATAAATCGAGTTTACCGGCTTCGATTTTTGAGAAATCCAGAATATCGTTAATCAAGGCCAGCAGACCGTAAGCGCTTTCTTTAATGGTGGTTAAAAAATCGCGTTGTTCTTCGTTGAGTTCGGTACCCAGCGTCAATTCTGTTAACCCGATAACCGCATTCATGGGGGTGCGAATTTCGTGGCTCATGTTAGCCAAAAATTCGCTTTTAAATTGGTTGGCTTTTTCGGCCAATTCGCGCATTTTGCGTTCTTCTTCGATCAGACGGACATTTTCGATGGCAATGGCGGCCTGACGCGCTGCAATGGAAAACAGATGGAATTGATTGATGGAAAACTGGTTAATGCCTTTTTTCAAAAGTACCAGCACACCCACGGGCTTTTCGTTTACAATTAACGGGGCTCCCATTAAGGATTCGTCAACAGGAGTTTCGCCCGGCAAATAGTAAACATCGGGATGCGTGCGTACGTTACTGCAAAGCATGGGGCGCTGCGTACGAAAAATTTTGCCGATAATTCCTTTGTTTACGGAAATCGGTTCATGTGAAATGTATTTGTTTTCCTTGTAAGAAGATTTTGATTGTATGGGAACCAGAAATTCGCCTTTTTCGTCGATGTGGTAAATTTGGTACACATCGTAATCGAAAAGTTCGTGTAAACCGTCGGCAATGGCCGTACCTATTTCATCAAACGTTTTGCTTAAATATAATTTTTCCGTCAATTGATTAATAGCGGTAAAGTATTTTTGCCATTTGGATTCGCTAATGTTCGGTGTACCTGCTGTTTTGTCTTCATCAGGCTGATCCAGATCGGAGGGATTTTGTTGATTAATGGAAATGATACCGAAAATATTCTTTTCCGGCTCGTGAAACAGGCGAAAGTCATCCATCGGAATCCGAATGGTTTCGGATTCCGATTTGATTTCGAGCGTTACGTCACGTCCTTTTAAAAGTTCGAGTCCGGCAATATTCTGAAAAATTTCTTTGTTAATAACAGTAGGTAATTGTTGCGAAAACAACCGGATTAGGTTAGGATGTGTAACGAAGACGGTTCGCGCCTCTGGCGGTAAGGTTTTCAAAAAACGATTAAACAATGTGGAGGCCAGGGCGATTTCTTCATTACTTTGATTTGTGCTCATAAATGCTCCCCCGAATGATTCTTTTTGATTCGTTTGCCTTGCATCCTTGCCTTTGATTAAATTAGCCAAGCGAATAAAATGATTATCGTAACAAACAAACGATACTTGAAGATAAATGGACAGAAACATATAAGCGAACATGATCTTGTTTTTATTGTTTTAATGATTAAAGATCGATTTATAATTAAGGTCAATTTCAAAACCAATTTTTCGAAAGGCGGGAATAATGAAAATCGGTTGTCATGTATCCATAGCCGGAAAAATTTGGCAGTGCTTCGAACGGGCCCGCGCCGTTGAAAGCGAAGTATTGCAAATTTTTACGCAGAATCAACGCCAATGGAAATCGGTTCAATATCTCAGCGAAGACATAGAACAATTTCACAAAATAAGGCAGAGCAGTTTTTATCAAAACGTTCCGTTGACGGCGCATGCTTCGTATTTGATTAATTTGTGTGCGCATGATGCGCAAAAATCGGAACGCTCACGCTTGGCATTTGTGGATGAACTAAAACGTTGCGATATACTTGGGGTTAACTACCTTGTAATACATCCGGGCAGCCATGGCGGTAAAGGGGAAGAATGGGGCATTGCTAAGGTAGCCGAAACCTTAAATTGGGCTCTGGAAACCTATCGGCCCAAAGTAAAAATTCTTTTGGAAACCACGGCGGGTCAAGGGAACAGTTTGGGGTATCGGTTTGAACAATTACACGCCATTATGCAACAAACTGAGCTTAAAGAGCATTTGGGAGTTTGTGTGGATACTTGTCATATTTGGGCTGCAGGTTACGGATTGGAAGACAAGCAAGCTGTGGAGGATACGTTGCGGCGTTTTGATGATATTTTGGGATTGGAGCAACTGCTGGTGTGGCATTTTAACGATTCGCAAAAGGGAAAAGGTAGCCGCCGCGATCGGCATGCGCCTATTGGCGAGGGTACGATAGGGCTGGAGGCGTTTGCATATTTGATGAATCATCCGCGATTTAAAGAACATCCCGCAATTCTGGAAATTCCGGGCGGAGAAGAAAAATTTAAGGAAAACATTGCCCTACTTAAAAAATTAAGGCAATAAAAAAGGGGCTTAAGGCCGCCTTTTTATTTTTGGTATTCCAAGTGTTTAACCATGGATTCGATTTGCTGGCGTAATTCTCGGTTTTGTTTAATTTGTTTTTCGATGGTATTAATGCCGTGAATTACTGTTGAATGGTCCCGACCGCCAAAATGCAGTCCGATGGTAATCAGTGAATGGTTGGTCAGACGTTTGGCCAGAAACATGGCAATTTGCCGGGCGCGCACAATATCTTTTTTACGGGTTTTGGCACGTAAGTGATCGGATGAGACCTGAAAAACACTGGCTGTGTATTCCACAATATCTTCGATGGTTAGCATGCGTTTGTCCGGCCGGGCAATTTCGTTGACGATTTTTCGGGCCAAATCCAGCGTTGGCTCGGCAGCGGTAAAGGTAACCTGAGCCATAATTTTGGTTAATGCGCCTTCCAGTTCGCGCACGTTTTCTACCAAATTGGCGGCTAGATATTCGAGAACGTCTCCGGGAATATCGAGTTCGCTTTCGTCGCATTTTTTGCGTAAAATGGCCAGCCTGGTTTCAAAATCGGGCGGTTGAATATCGACAATTAGTCCCCATTTGAAACGGGAAATCAATCGCTCTTCTAAGGCTTCCAGTTCATTGATCGGTCGGTCGGATGTGAGCACAATTTGTTTGCCGTTTTGATGCAGATCATTAAATGTATGAAAGAACTCTTCCTGTGTTTTTCCCTTGTTTGAAAAAAAGTGGATATCATCCAACAGAAGAATATCGCAAGAACGATAATATGCGGAAAATTCTGAGATGCGGTTTTGTTGAATGGCATTAATAAAATGCGAGGTAAAGGTTTCGCTGGAAGTGTAAAATACTTTGGTTGGCGGATATTGGGCCAACGCATAGTTACCGATTGCCTGAATTAAGTGCGTTTTGCCTAATCCCGTACCGCCGTAAATAATCAAGGGATTGTAATTCGTACGGCCAGGGGCATTGGCCACCGCGCGTGCTGCAGCGTAAGCAAAATTATTTCCGTCTCCGACAATAAAATTATCGAAGGTATACCGTTCGTTGATGCGCGTGTAAAAGGGTGAGTGCGTATTGGTTGCGCTCGGGTTTACGCGATGTAAATGATTGCCGCCGGATACGGGTTTTAAATCGGTGGCTACATAAGGCGATTCAGGGACGGCGGAATTTTTAATGTGATATTTGATTTTTCGCGGTTCACCCAAAACTTGAACAATGCTGCTATTTAAAATTTTGGCATAGTGATTATCGATCCATTCACAAAAAAAGCGATTGGGTACGCGTAATTCGATGGTTTTATTGTCCAGGTTAACCAATTCGATAGGAGCAAACCAGGTGTTAAAACTGCGAATATTGATGTATTCTTTTAGAACGTCCTGAATGTTTTTCCATACAGAGTCTGCGGAAGAAAGTTGCTGTGCTAATTCTGATGCCATTTCGTGTCCCTGTTGTAAGTTATCCACAATTTTAAAGAATTAATCCTATGAAAATATTAATGTTAAAGCCATAAAAGGCCTTGTGCGCCAGGCGCCACTATTTTGTTTAATATTTTGTAAATTAATGAGTTAAGCTCGGTTGATGGGTTCGATGTTAGCCCCACGCCCATTTTGCGTTCTTTGCCATTGTTGATTATTGGTGGTTATCCACAAGTTATCCACAACGGTTAACTACCTCATTTACATTTTAATATTTTGCCGATAAAAATCAAGTAAACTCGAAGAATTTTTTTGTAAAAATTTTGCAAAATTGTTCTAACTGATTAAAAAATAAGGCCCAAAAAAATTAATTTTTTTTGGCCTGTTTTTGCGCTTTTGCTTGTGAGAAATCGTAAGGGGACAACAAAAGAAATTTTGTGGCAGAAATCTCGATGTTTCACGAAAAACATACACTTTTTAAATGTGTCGTTAATCCAGAACCTGTTGAATGGTTTGCAGCAATTTCGCAGGATCGAAGGGTTTGGAGATGGTTGCTTTTACGCCTAATCGTTTGGCAATGTTTAAATAACTGTTGGCGTCAAGTTGGCCTCCGCCGGACATGGCAATAATTTTTGCTTTTGGCAGCTTCTTTTTAATATCGATTATGGTTTCGATGCCTTCTTTGTCCGGCATGATGATATCGGTAATGATCAGATCCACCTCTTCACTATCCAAGATCGCAAGCGCTTTATTTCCGTTATCGGCAAGAATTACCTGAAATCCGTTTGGTTCCAAAATTTCGTAGATAAGATCGCGAATAAGATCATCGTCATCAACAACTAAGATTTTTTTCATATTGAGTCCGCTTTTTGGTATACTTCAATTTTACTAATTATTTAAAAAATTATCAATACCGACTAAAAAATATTTGACAATTTTTCAGATCGGCATTAACGCTTTGTCCTTAACCTAATGGCCTTAAAGGTAATAGATTTGCTTTGTTCTCCTATTAATTTTTCATATTTGTCTTATTTCGGTCGGAAAGTCTAAAATGGCTCCCGACTATTTGTATAATCGTCTATACATTCCTGATCTAAAATCGGAATTCAAAAAGTGGTAAACTAATGAACCCCGTCTTTGTTTCTTTCGGGCAGCAAGCAAACGGCTTTCCCGACAAAGGGGGTAGTTTTTTGGTTCGAATAGAAAGAATTTGTAAATTAATGAAAGTTAGGTTAATAAACCAAATCAAAATTAACTTGGTTTTTTGTCTGTGGCGATTCCGGAGTAAAGGCGGTCGGAGCAAACAATTGCTTAAAACCATGGTATTTGCTCCGATGTTTGATGAACCGAGTGTTTGAAGACGGCAAAACAAGGGAGGACTCATGGAAATACGTAAAATTTTGGTGCCTACCGATTTTTCGGAAACCGCACGTGCAGCGGTGGATCAGGCATTAATTTTAGCCGTAAAATACGATGCGGAATTAACGGTGTTGCATGCCCGCCTTTTGTTTGAAGACGATCCTGCGGAACTACCAAAAAAACTTTCTTCGTTACAACGGGAAGAAAATAAGGTGGAAAATGCGTTGATGAAGCAAGTAAAAAAGTGTACCGAAGGAAGTATGCATCTTAAAATAAAGCATGAAATTATTCGAGGGTACTCCGCTCCTTCTGCGATACTGGGGTATATTAACAATCATGATTTCGATTTGGTTGTCATCGGAACGCATGGCCGAACGGGGTTGGAACACATTTTAATTGGCAGTGTGGCTGAAAAGGTGGTGCGCTATGCTCGCTGTCCTGTTTTAACCGTACGCTCCAAAGAATATGTAAAAGACCGTTTTACCAAAATTTTGGTTCCTTTTGATTTCAGCGAACCGGCTATGCTGGCTTTAAAGATGGCAGCCGAATTTACGGATGAGCCACGCGGTGAAATTCATTTGCTTTATGCTGTGGAACAAGATGTGCATCCTGCGCTGTATGCATGGGGCATGAAAACGGTTTTCGAAGTGATTCCGGATTTGGAAAAAAAAGTAAAGGTACGCATGGACGAATCGGTTAAACGTATTGCCGAACTTAAAGAACGAAAAATCATTAAACTTGTGCGTGAAGGTAAACCGCATAAGGTCATAAGCACTTATGCCGACGAAATCAGTCCGGATGCGTTGGTCATCGGTACACATGGCTTGGTAGGATTGGAACGTTTTTTATTGGGCAGTACAACGGAACGGGTTATTCGATCGATTCGATTTCCGGTATTGACGGTTAAACTGAAGAATATTATTTAAACTGTAATGCTCGGTGCAAAAAATATAAAAGCCGATTTTGGGCAAACATAATCGCGAAAAACACGAATTTGTTTTTTTCTATTAAAACAATGGGTTTTAATCCAACAAATAAACGGTTAGAATGAGCAAGAAGAACTACTTGTGGGTTAAAGGGGCGCGCGAGCATAACCTTAAAAATATTGATGTTAAAATTCCCCGAGATAAATTTGTGGTTATTACCGGATTGTCTGGTTCGGGTAAGTCGAGTTTGGCTTTTGATACTATTTATGCCGAAGGGCAGCGCCGCTATGTGGAGTCGCTCAGCGCTTATGCGCGTCAATTTTTGGGTTTGATGGAAAAACCGGATGTGGATTATATCGAGGGCTTGTCTCCTGCTATTTCCATCGAGCAGAAATCTACCAGTCGTAATCCGCGTTCTACCGTAGGTACGGTAACCGAAATTTACGATTATTTACGCTTGCTATTTGCGCGTGTGGGCAAGATGCATTGTTATCGGTGCGGTCGTCCGGTTGAAAAGCAAACGGTGCAACAAATTGTGGATACGATTCTTTCCTGGCCTGAGGGAACGCGTTTTCAGGTTTTGGCGCCGGTGGTACGCGGGCGCAAAGGAGAGTACAGAGAAGTTTTTAATCAATTTCGTAAAGATGGTTTTGTGCGTGTGCGTGTGGACGGTGAAATTCGCTCTTTGGACGAAGAGATTATTCTTGAGAAAAATAAGAAGCACACCATAGAGTTGGTTGTTGATCGTTTGGTTTTAAACGGCCAAATTCAAAAGCGTTTGACCGATTCGATTGAGTTGGCGCTTAAGCAAAGCGGCGGGCTTGTGTACATCAATAAACCGGATAGCGGTGAAGATGTTATGTTTAGCGAACAGTTTGCTTGTGCGCATTGCGGCCTTTCGTTTGAAGAACCTGCCCCGCGTTTGTTTTCCTTTAACAGTCCTTATGGCGCCTGTCCCAAATGTGACGGCTTGGGAGTTTTGACTAAAATAGATCCCGACTTAATTATTTCGGATAAGAATCTTTCTATTAATCAAGGTGCTATTTCCGTTTTAAGCGGACGACGCGAAGGCTGGTTGTACGAGATGATTGCCAGTTTGGCTCGACGTTTGGATTTTAGTTTGGATACGCCGTGGAAAGATTTGCCGGAAAAAGTACGTAACATTATTCTTTACGGTACTGGCGAAGAGCAGATTGCTTTTGTTTATGAGCGCAAAAAAACTCGCATCGAATGGCAAAGTAATTTTGAAGGGATTGTTAACAATTTATTGCGGCGTTATAAACAAACGGGTTCGGTGCATGTCCGTCGCTGGATAGAAGGCTTTATGAATAATATGGTTTGCGACGCTTGCCGGGGCACTCGTTTGAAAAAAGAGGCTTTGGCTGTTACGGTTGGAGGTAAAAATATTTATGAAGTTACCGAGCTTTCGATACGTGATGCGTTGGAATTTTTTAACCGTCTAAAATTAGGTCGCCAGCAGGAAAAAATCGCCAGACAAATATTAAAAGAGGTAAAACAACGCTTGCAGTTTTTGATTAATGTGGGTTTGGATTATTTGACACTTAGCCGAAGTGCCGGAACGCTTTCTGGCGGTGAAGCGCAACGCATTCGTTTGGCTACGCAGATTGGATCGCAACTGGTGGGGGTGATGTATATTCTGGATGAACCGAGTATCGGCTTGCATCAGCGCGATAATCGTAAACTGATTCGTACGCTAAAGCAACTTCGTGATTTGGGTAATACGGTTTTGGTGGTGGAACACGACCGCGAAACGATCGAAGAAGCGGATTTTGTAATCGATTTGGGGCCACGTGCCGGAATTCACGGGGGCGAAATCGTTGCTATGGGTACTCCCAAGGCCATCATGCGCAGCCGGAAAAGTTTGACCGGTCAATATCTGTCCGATAAAAAATCTATTCCTGTTCCACAACAAAGGCGAACGGGCAATGGAACGTTTTTGACTATTGTGGGAGCATTTGGAAATAATCTTAAACACATCACGGTGCGTTTCCCTTTGGGTACTTTTGTATGCGTTACCGGAGTTTCAGGTTCGGGTAAGAGTACGTTGGTAAATGAAACGCTTTATGCCGCTCTGGCAAAATATTTTTACAAAGCCAAAAAAAATCCATTGCCTTACCGGCGTATCGATGGTTTGGAAAATATCGACAAAGTAATCGATTTGGATCAATCGCCCATCGGAAGAACCCCTCGTTCTAATCCGGCTACTTATACGGGTTTGTTTACGCCTATCCGCGATTTGTTTAGCCAACTGCCGGAATCTAAAATTCGCGGTTACAAACCTGGGCGATTTAGTTTTAATGTGAAGGGCGGGCGTTGTGAATATTGTGAAGGCGACGGAATAAAAAAGATCGAGATGCATTTTTTGCCCGATGTGTACGTCCAATGCGAGGTGTGCAAAGGAAAAAGGTATAATCGCGAAACATTGCAAATCAAATACAAAGGAAAATCCATTGCCGATGTGCTGGATATGACGGTGGAAGAAGCATTGCATTTTTTTCGCAATATCCCCAGTGTAAAACGGCGTTTAAAAACTTTGTTTGATGTGGGGTTGGGTTATATTAAGCTGGGACAATCGGCCACTACGCTATCCGGAGGGGAGGCGCAACGTGTAAAACTGGCTTCGGAACTGAGTAAAGTGGGAACCGGCAATACGCTTTATATTTTGGATGAACCAACTACAGGACTGCATTTTGAAGATATTAAAATGCTCTTGCAGGTATTAACGCGTTTAGTGGATAAAGGGAATACGGTGATTGTTATCGAACATAATTTGGATGTGATTAAAACAGCGGATTGGATCGTTGATTTGGGTCCGGAAGGTGGGGAACAGGGAGGTTTTATTGTGGCCGAGGGTACACCGGAACAGATAGCCGAAAATGAGAAATCGTTTACGGGCCGGTTTTTACGCAAAGAATTGGGACGGGCCATGGAAGGGTGATGCACTATGGCGCGTGAATAAGAAAGATTTGCAGGCATACATCATAATATAATCCGATAACGGTAAAACGGTTTCTAATAAACGTCAAAGACAGGCAAAATATTTTAATAAATTCGGAAATTTTGCGATTTTGTATATGGCACCGGAATGTGGCCGATATGAACATTGTCATTTTTTCAACGTAGGGTAAACCCCATGGTTGTGCCAACGACTGCCTGCTGGCAGTCGTTGAGGTAAGATTATTGGCAAAAAAATAGAGAGAAAAACGGGGGAATATAAGTTGGTTTATGGGGATTTTTTGAGAAATATTTCTCAAAATATGGATTATTTAGGAAATTGTATCTCAAATTCTACAAATTGCATGACATTTTTATATTTTTGCCTAAAAAACCGAAAAATAATGAAATTTATTTTGGATTAATTAATTAAAAGATTTAAATTTCTACTCTTAAATAAAACGGAAAGAAAGCGTCGGTAAAAATGGCGTTTTTTTGCTTTATTCGGGGACTGATTGCAATCAGTCCCCGTCGCCATTTGCGTTTTGACTGATGGCCATCAGTCAAAACGTTTGGTGGGTAAAAGGCAGAATAATTTAGCTAAACTATTTTATCGTTTTTCAATTAATAAAATTATAAACAGGGGTTACCATTTATGGAAAAGAAAAAAGAAACCAAAACCTTAGAACGCGTTACCATCCGTTTTGCCGGTGATTCCGGTGACGGAATGCAGTTGACAGGAATGCGTTTTACCTCGACTACAGCACAGGAAGGACATGAGCTGGTAACATTGCCGGATTATCCGGCAGAAATCCGCGCACCGGCCGGAACGTTATACGGTGTTTCCGGATTTCAAATTCAAATTAGTAGTTCGGAAATTCATACCCCAGGCGACCAACCGGATGTTTTGGTAGCCATGAATCCGGCCGCACTTAAAGTCAATTTGAAATTAGTCCGCGATAACGGAATTTTAATCATAAATTCCGATGCCTTCAAAGGACGTAATTTACAATTGGCCGGTTATGAAACCAATCCTTTGGAAGATGATTCCCTAAAAGGTTTTCAAGTTTTTGCGGTTCCCATTACCTCATTAACACGCAAAGCGTTAGAAGGTATCAATCTTTCAGTAAAGGAAAAAGATCGCAGCAAAAACTTTTTTGCTTTGGGCATTATCTTTTGGTTGTTCACCCATCCCATGGAACCGACCATTGAATGGATCAAAGAAAAATTCAAAAAAAATCCCGAAGTTGTCGAAGCCAATATTCGTGCGCTAAAGGCCGGTTATTCCTTTGCACTTTCTACCGAACTTTTCAGCACATCATATCGCGTGGATAAAGCCAAAAAAGAACCCGGAAAATATCGTAATGTAACCGGAAACGAAGCCACGGCCCTTGGATTTATTACAGCCGCAAAAAAAGCCAAAAAAGAATTATTTCTTGGCAGTTATCCCATCACACCGGCCAGCGAAATATTGCACGAGCTCTCCAAATATCGCCATTTCGATGTGAAAACATTTCAGGCCGAAGATGAAATTGCCGGTATTGGCTCGGCCATCGGTGCCGCCTATGCCGGTGCTTTGGGAATTACCACAACAAGCGGCCCCGGAGTGGCTTTAAAATCCGAATTCCTGGGATTTGCCGTTATGGCCGAACTGCCGTTGGTCGTAACCAACGTGCAACGCGGTGGACCGAGTACCGGTTTGCCGACCAAAACAGAGCAGTCGGATCTTTTGCAAGCGTTGTACGGACGCAACGGCGAAGCGCCCATTCCCATTATTGCAGCCAAAAGTCCGGCGGATTGTTTTTACGCAGCCATCGAAGCCTCGCGCGTGGCATTAAAATTTAATACACCGGTCTTTTTATTAACCGACGGCTACATCGCAAACGGTGCCGAACCATGGAAAATACCGCATGAAGAAGATATTCCGGAGATTGAAGTGGAATACGCAACCGATCCCGAAAATTACATGCCCTACAGACGCGATCCGGAAACACTGGCTCGCAAAATGGCCCTTCCTGGAACACCCGGATTCGAACATCATATCGGTGGTTTGGAAAAAGACGATACCGGCGATGTTTCGTACGATCCGGATAATCACGATCGTATGAATCGTTTGCGTGCCGAAAAAATAGAACGGATTAACAAATATTTACAATATCCCGAAATCGACGGCGATGCACAAGGCGAATTGCTGGTGGTAAGCTGGGGGAGTACTTACGGAACGGTTTTTACGGCTTTGGAAGAAGTGCGAAAAAAAGGAAAGAACGTTTCCTGGTTCCATTTGCGCTGGCTGTATCCAATGCCTCCGACCTTGGAAAAATACATTCACAACTTCAAAAAAGTGCTCGTACCGGAAATTAACCTGGGACAACTTTCCAGAGTTTTAAGAGAAAGATATCTGGTCGATGCCAAAGGCTTTAATCGTGTGCGCGGTTTACCTCTTAAAACACATGAATTGGTAGAAGCCATTGAAGAAATGTTGAACGATTAAAACTCTAAAAGGAGTAAAAGAATAATGAACGAACAAAATAAAGTGCAGGCAGGGCAAGTAAAGTTGACCCCGGCGGATTTTACTTCCAAGTCGGAACCCAGATGGTGTCCGGGCTGTGGGGATTATGCCATTCTTGCCTCCATGAAAAAAGTATTGCCCGAATTAGGTATCCCCAAAGAAAAATTTGTTTTGGTCTCCGGTATCGGTTGTTCCAGCCGATTTCCGTATTATGTGGATACTTACGGTATTCATAGTATCCACGGGCGTGCACCTACGGTTGCCACCGGCATTAAACTGGCCAATCCCGATTTGAAAGTATTTGTCATTACCGGAGATGGCGACGGCTTAAGCATCGGCGGAAACCATTTCATCCACATGTGCCGTCGCAACGTAGATTTGACAGTCATCCTGTTCAATAATCGTATTTACGGTTTAACCAAGGGCCAGTATTCTCCGACTTCGGTAAAAGGGCAAGTTACTAAATCGTCTCCTTACGGAACAATAGAAGACCCCTTCAATCCGGTGCTTATGGCCTTGGCCTCCGGCGCAACCTTTGTGGCGCGTACCATCGATCGTAATCCCAAACATCTAACGGAAATTTTACGTCGAGCCGCCATGCATAAAGGCACATCCTTCGTAGAAGTTTATCAGAACTGCGTCATTTTTAACGACGGTGCCTATGCCGAATTAACCAAACCCGATACCAAAAACGAACGCGCCGTTTACATGGAACAGGGTAAACCCTATGTGTTTGGTAATAATCAGGATAAATATCTAAAATGGGTCGGCGACCATTTTGAGGTGGCTCCGTACAAAGAAGGTGAGCAAGAAGGCGTGGTGTTACACAACGAAAATTCGATTAACCCCACCTACGAATTCAGTTTGGCCAGCATGACCTACGACGCCAATTTCCCCACACCCATGGGAATTTTCAGGGATGTCAGCAAAGACACATACGAAGAATTGTTGGTTAACCAAATACGCAAAGTTAAGGCCCAAAAAGGGGAAGGCACACTGGAAAAATTATGGAATGCAGGCAACACCTTTTACATTAAATAAGGGTTGATCGATTCCCTTGCTATACGCCTGAAAAATTAATAAATCGGCTAACCGATCCGAATATCCCGTCTTAAGAGAAATTTTAAGACGGGTTTTTTTTTCATGCAAAACGAGACGCCGATCATTCTGATTGTGGATGACCAAAGCGCAAACCGAGAAACGATCAAAGATATCCTTGCAGATACGAATTTTATCATTCGCGAAGCCGAAAACGGACAACAGGCTTTGGATTCGGTTGCCAAGCAAATACCGGATTTGATTCTATTGGATGCCATGATGCCCGTTAAGGATGGCTTTGAAGTGGCCCGGCAAATCAGAGCCAATCCCGAAACACGATTTGTCCCGATTATTATGATTACCGCTCTCGATAGTTTGCAGGATCGAGTGAAAGGGTTGGAAGCCGGAGTCGATGACTTTATTTCCAGGCCGTTTAACATATTTGAATTACGGGCCCGGATTAAAAATTTGTTACGCCTCAGAGAATCGTTGAACGAACTGGAAAATGCCGAACAGGTTATCTTTAGCCTGGCCAAGGCCGTGGAAGCCAAAGATCGCTATACGGAAAATCATTGTAATCGTTTGGCCAATTTGGCCGAATCATTAGGCGCCTTTTTACATCTCAGCGAAGGCGATCAATTGGTATTACGTCGTGGAGGCATATTACACGATATCGGAAAAATTGCCATTACCGATCAAATTTTGCTCAAACCCGGCAAGTTAACACAACAGGAATTCGAAGTAATCAAAAAACATCCCGTAATCGGTGTGGAAATTTGTGCTCCTTTAAAAACGTTACAGCCGGTTTTGCCTGTAATTAAACACCACCATGAACGTTTTAACGGTAGCGGATATCCGGACGGACTTTCCGCAGAAAACATTCCGTTGCATGCGCGCATCGTAGGACTGGTAGATTGTTACGATTCGCTGACAACCCGCAGACCTTATCGCCCCTCTTTAACCCCTCGGGAAGCTTTGCAAATTTGCGAAGAAGAAACCCGACGCGGACTCTGGGATCCCGAATTGTTCAAGGCCTTAAAAGCATTATTAAAAGAAAGACGGTTAAGCAAAGATTATCTTTTCCTTTCGTGACTACCAAAATCGCGAAGCAAATAAAAGATTATCGCATAAAAAAAGATTTTTGATTATGCATGCACAAAACACATGCGAAAAAAATATTTTATCGCATATTGTAATTATAAACAAATATGCTTATTTTTTGTCAATACGAATCAAGCGGAGTTGTCAATAATTATGAAAATAATTTTAACATTTTTCTGGATTGCCATTGGTGCTGTTTTACTTTGGTTTTTTGCCAAAAATTTAGGCCAGCACGTAAATATTTGGTTCTTTACCCAAACGTATGAAAATATTAACCTGGTTACGGTTATCTTTCTTTCTACCCTGTTAGGCGTATTATTGGGCGCTATTATTATGACGTTACGTATTCTGAAAGAAAAGGCGCGTGCTGCGGGATTTAAACGAGAAGCCAAACGGTTAAATAAAGAAATAGAAAAACTGAAAAGCAAACTTGATGCGGTCAATAAAGAACTGGAAACATTAAAAGAAGAACGCGCCCTGCAGAAAACGGAAACGGATTCTACAGGCGAAGCACCTCAAACCGAATCGGAAGTTTAACGCTGCAAAACTATTTTCTTGGGATAAAAATATTTAAACATTATTACGGGATTAGCCGTGTTGCCTAAAATTAGATTCGTTAATACTGTTTGCGTATATATTTTAATTTTGGTTTTCATACAAAACGGCAGCTACGCCCAAATAAAACCACAAAAATTAATCGCATTGTACCGTAATCAGCAGTTTGATCAAATCAAACAAATGCTAACTAAAGCCTCTCCCAATGATACAAGCGGAACAACCTATTTGTTTTTTAAGACACTTTTTTTGCGTAACGGAGCGCAGGCGCGTAAAAATTACGAAACCGTTTTTAAACAATCCGAAAATCCTCTCAAACAACTGGCTGCCCAACGTTTACACGATTATTATTATGCGCTTGGTCTCTATTTTAAAGCCTCCCAGTATCAAAACGAAACATTAACAAAATCGGGAGAAAAGACAAAGGCAAAACCGGCCACACACAATTTGTTTTCCGAAAAATCGCCGTTTGAAATTCAATTCGGAGCATTTAGTCGCAAGGCCAATGCCGAGCTACAGGCCAAAAAACTTACAAAGCAAAACATCCGTGCCCGAGTTGTAAAACGAAAGATCAACAACAAACCGTTCTTCTGCGTATGGGTAAACGGATTAAAGAACATTGAAGAAACGCAAAAATTTGCCGAACAAATAAAAAAGCAGATTCATTTAGATTATCGTATTATTAAGCCATAGGGAGGAACATGGATATAAAGGAACTGAAAATGATCCCCTTGTTTTCCGAATTGGACGATAAAGCTCTGGAAGAAATTTCACGAATGTCGGTACGTCAAACGTACAAAAAAGACAACATGGTACTCATCGAAGAAGAAATCGGATCGACCATGTTTATTATTTTGCGAGGCCGAGTAAAAATTTCGCGCATTAGCGATGAAGGACGGGAAGTGATTCTTTCCATTTTAGTAGACGGAGACTTCTTCGGTGAAATGTCCATTTTAGACGGCCAGACCCGCAGTGCAAATGCGGTAACTCTTGAAGATTCGGAATTAATGTTAATCCAGCGTGAAAATTTTTTACGTATTTTACGCGATTATCCGCAAGTAGCGATTAATTTGCTTAAAGAATTAGCCCACCGCTTACGTCGCAGCGACGAACAAATTAAAAGTCTTTCCCTGCAAAACGCCATGGGCAAGGTGGCCTCTACCTTATTGCGTATAGCCGATGATTCTGGGATTATTAAGCACGGACAAGTCGAAATTTCGCAATTACCTCCTCAGCAAGATTTGGCCAATATGGCCGGTACCAGCCGCGAGACCATTTCGCGTGTTATTAAATCGCTCGGCCAAATGGGATATGTTAAAAAAGTTGGCAGTAAACTGATCATACTGGATTATGAAAAATTCAGGGAAGATTTTTCTTAAAAAATGGATTCGGGTTCGTTTAGCCTTGCCATTGTTTGCAGTAATTCCGAAAGATTCTCTTATTTTAAGAATATTTTGAAGGAATCGTTTCACCGCATTGTGTCCTTACCGTTTGGCAAGCGCATCGAAATAAGCCTTTCCGAAGAAATTTTTGATATCGTATTGGTTGATGCCGCTTTTGAATTAACCTTTAATTTGCAGACCATTCAGCATCTTTTAGAGCATAAAAATCTGCGCAATAAATTGTTTGTCTTTGTTCTAAATCCCTCGCAGGAATCGGTAAAGCATCAGATTTATCGCTTACCCAATAGTCAAATCTTATTTGATCCTGTTGATAAATTTAGTCTTATTACGGTCATTCATAGCGGGTTGCGTCTTTCAACCCTGCAAAATCGGGTGCAGGTTTATAAAGATTTGCTCGAAGGAGAGCAAAAATTAATTACGTATATGGACGATTTGCTGGAAATTAATCAAATTCATCAATTCGCCCGTTTTTCGGAAGTGCGCGATTTTTTACTAAATGCCCTAGTTAAAAAGATAGAACTGACTTTGGCCGTAGAAAAAGCCTTTTTTGGATTTGCCGAAAAAGAAGAAAGACGTTTGCGTATTGAACAGCCCGGACGAAAAAACCAACTGGAACGCATGGTTTATTTTTCGTATGAGAACAGCCTTCTGCTTCCCCTTTTGGAACAGAACAAAGCACAAGTTTTGGAGCATGCCGATTTATCGGATGGGTTTGTTCAGGAATTGGAAGAGTTCTTGGGATTCAAAATTTATAGTTTGCTCTTTGCTCCGGTAAATATTTTCCATCGGGAATTCGGTGCCCTTATTTTAATTAATAAAATTTATCGGGAGTCTTTCTATGAAAACGATTTGGCCTTCGCTACCATAGCGGCCCAGCGTATTTCATTTGTACTCGAAGAATTTTTACTGGAAAATCCGGAAGAGGAAATTCTTTCGGGATATTCGGCCAGCCCAGTTCGTTTTCAGGAAGCAGAACAGTACAAATTAGTAAAAAAAATTTTGGAAGCCGTTAATTTTGGTGTCGTTGTGTTTGATAATCGTTTTACCATTTATTATTTAAATTCCGGAGCATCGCAAATTCTCAACTTTCAAAAACCAGTATCCAAAATACGAAATTTAACGGATATCTTCGATACGAATGTGATAAGCGAAATCCGAAAACTGATCAAAGAAAAACCGCTACCCATTGTGCGGCATGAAGTTCAATTGGAATCACGTCTTTTTTCGGATAGCTATATCGGCTTGTCGATCTATCCCTTTGAAAACGGAAATACCCATGAAAAGTACATCATGGTTTTTTCGGAAATTACTCAAACCAAACGCATTCAGGCAGAAATTATTCGTATGGATCGCATGGCTTCTTTGGGGGTGTTAAGTGCGGGGATTGCCCACGAAATTCGCAACCCGTTGGCCGGAATTAAAGCTATGGCCCAATCTTTGGAAGACGAATTGCGCGACGATCCCCAAAAGCTGGAATACATTGCCCGCATCCTGCGTCAGGTCGATCGGTTAGACAAACTGTTACGCGCATTTTTTTCGTATGCCCGTCCGGTGCGTCCGGACCCTTCGCCCAGTTCTATTAAAAAAATTGTTAATGAAGTATTGCCTTTAATTCAAAGTAAATTAAAAGAACGCGACATCAAATTTTTTACCCGATACGCAACCGACTTGGCCAATGTTTTTGTAGATCAAAATCAAATTCAGCAAGTTTTGCTTAATTTGTTTCTAAATGCAATCGATGCCATGCCTTCGGGGGGACATTTGACTATCGAAGCAAAAAACGCTCAGGCAGCTATGCCTGTGTTGGATCGCCGCAAACGTATTCCGGCCTTGCTATCCGATAAATTTATTGAAATCAAAATATCGGATACGGGTGTCGGTATTTCACCCGAAGAATTGGAATTGATTTTTAATCCTTTTTTTACTACCAAATCGCAAGGAACAGGGTTAGGACTTTCAATTGTTTATCAAATTATTAAGGAACACGGCGGACAAATTGATGTGAAAAGCGTACCTGATAAAGGGACAACCTTTACCATTTTACTTCCTGCCGTTTAAAACGACTGGTATTTTAAAATGATGATAACTTTATTGTTAACACTTTTTAGTGGAATTGGTGTCGGTTTGCTGAGCTCAGTGCTTGGTTTGGGCGGAGGAATTATTATCGTTCCTTTGCTAACCGTAATTTTCGATATGCCGCATGCCCATGCGGTGGCTACCAGTTTAATGACCATTGCATTTATTACCTTGCTTAATACGTGGCGTTTCCAGAAAAAGGAAATGGTAAACTGGCGCCTGGTTTTTGTTATTGTCACTTTTTCTTCGGTAAGTTCGCTGGCTGGTGGTTATTTGGCTACAATTTTAAATGAGCGTTTCTTATTGCTTGTTTTTGTTTTGTTTGTTTTGTATGTATTTTTACAAACACTTTTTCTCTCTTATTCCTTAAGTGACCAGGTCGATTTGTCAACGCGTTCTCCTTGGTTTTGGGGTTCAATTATCGGCGCCTCAAGTGGGATTATTTCCGGAACAACTGGAGTAGGCGGCGGAGCGATAATTACTCCTTTATTATTTAAAAGCCGCATCGAAATACACGCACGTGTTGTGCCCATTACCAATGCGGTAATGTTGCTAAACGCTCTGTTTGCCTTAATACCTTTCGCCCTGCATCAGCCGCGGGTGCCGGGTACGCTTACGTTAGGTTATATTCATATAGATCGCGCTTTAATGATTTTTGCCGGCGCCGTTCCTGCTTCCGTATGGGGAACCCATTACCAAGGGCGTATTCCCTTAAAAACCAAAAAAATTTTTATTGCCGTTGTTTTGCTTATTATTCTTATACGCATGACCGTCAAATTCTTATCCGGAAGCTAAATCCCTTCTTTTTGCAGTTCGATGATAACATATTCGCCTGGGCAATTAAAGCGAATGGGTAGTCCGGAAGTTCCGACGCCGCTGGTGGTAATACCGCGAATGCCATTGTATTGCCAGTAATCTTTTGCCATTTTTCGTGGCAGGCGGCTATGAACCAAAAGCGGGCCGATAAGCGGAAAGCATATTTGTCCCCCATGTGTGTGTCCGCTTAAAAACAAGTCACAACGGTCCGGCGGAATGTGTAACAACGCATCATTTGAGTGGCAAAACACCAGCCGAAAGGCTTCTTCGGGAATACCTTGATCGGCACGTGAAAAATCGTCGCTTGCGAAAAAATGTGCGTCGTCCAGCCCCATAAGCCACACGGTTTGTCCATTACGTCGGATAGGGTACGATTCGTTGATGAGCATGCGAATGCCCATTGCTTCCAACGTTTCGATGCTTTCCCACGGATCATGGTTGCCTAATACGCCGAAAATACCGTCGTTTGCGTTTAAATTTTTGACTAATTTCTCGAGAATGTTCATGGCGTTATCTGTAAAGCCTTTTATTTTAAACCGATAATCGCCACCAAATAAAATCAAATCGAAGTTCAAATTACCTATTTCTTGCCCCAGACGTTCAATAACGGCTTCATTAAAATCGGCATGCAAGTCCGCGATGAATAACATACGGTAACCATGGAATACAGAAGGCAAATTCTTGAACTTAAGGTGGATTTGATGCATACGAATATTAAGGGCTTGCGCGCGTCCCAGACTATAAATACCGCTTTGTTTAAGAAGGGGAATAAACAGAGAGAATAAAAATTCGAAACGTTCAAAATGAAATAAACGTTGCCAGAAAGTAAACAAAAAAGGATTTTGTTCCCATTCTTTTAAACGTCGTTTGCTTTGTACTCGTTTTTTAGCCGGTAGCGGTTGCATGGTATTGTGTCTTTCTTATCGTGCGTTTATGGATTTTACCTGAATTTACTATCGAACCGGAAGCGGCTTTATTAAAGGGAAGCGACAAAGATGAGCAAAAAATCGTAAAAAAAAGGCGGAAGAAAAACTTCCGCCTTAAACGAGTGATTGATTATTTGACCAGCAACATCTTGCGCGCCTGCACAAATTGCGGTGTGCTCAGGCGGTAAAAATAAATTCCCGTAGGAACAACCTTGCCCGTC
>Ga0256914_1000102_pt1 | contig 81192 bp, 83 predicted proteins | sample HulkmetaG_FD_191571 | JGI IMG/M metagenome (GOLD analysis project Ga0256914, IMG submission 191571) | Hydrothermal chimney microbial communities from Main Endeavour vent field at the Juan de Fuca Ridge, Pacific Ocean - Hulk | ecosystem: Environmental > Aquatic > Marine > Hydrothermal vents ...
ATGTAGGAGCTACTAACTTAAGAGTAGGTATATTCACCATTAATGGTGAGTTAATACGTAAGGAGGTAGTAAGGACACCAAGTAGTGGTGGAGTTTTAGCAGTCGCTAATAAAGCTACTGAATTAATTAAGGAACTACTAAGGGGTGTATGTAATTATGAGTTAGTGGGTATTGGTGTTGGTTCAATAGGTCCACTAGACATTAAGCGTGGTGACGTAGTTAACGCACCGAATAATCCATTGAGGAGCTTCAAACTAAGGGAACCATTAATGAGCGAATTCGGTGTTAATACTTACGTAGTTAATGACTGCATGGCTGGTGTGTGGGGTGAGTACTTAGTAGGTGCGGGGAGAGGTAGGAGGAACGTAGTGTACTTAACGATAAGTACAGGCATAGGTGCTGGTGTAGTAGTTGATGGTCACTTACTAGTAGGTAAGGACGGTAACGCACATGAAGTAGGTCACTTAGTAATTGACTATAAAGGAGGTATTAAGTGCGGCTGTGGAGGTTACGGGCACTGGGAAGGCATAGCTTCAGGAGCTGCAATACCTAAGACGGCTAAGTCATTAACTAAGGCTTACGTAGGTAAGGCTAGTGAGGCCTACGAATTAGCTAGGGAGGGTAAGTTAGACCCACCAACTCTGTTTAGGTTATGGAGACTAGGTGATCCATTCGCTAAGTACGTCATTAACGAGTTAGCTGAGGTTAATGCAGCAGGTATAGCATCAATAATTAATGCCTATGACCCCGAAGTACTTACTGTAGGGGGTAGTGTAGTACTTAATAATCCCGACTTCTTAGACGTCATAAAGCCTAAGGTAGGTAGGTACTTGGTTAATAGACCTGCTGAGGTAATGATTACACCCTTAGGTCACGATGTGGTATTAATAGGTGCTGCTTACATAGCTATAAAACCACCGGATACCATAAAGGAGATTCAGTCTAGTTAAGTTAAAACACTTATAGTTAGGCTTCAGTATTGATTGAAAATGAGGTGTGGGTAGGTGAGTGGTAAGGTAGAGATTAAGAGATGGGATCCCAAGCTTGAGGAGGAGCTTATTAAGATATGGGATAAGGAGGGACTATATAAAGTGGATATAGACTTTAAGGGAGATGATAAGTACGTAGTCATAGATACACCACCACCATACCCATCAGGCGGGTGGGGTGTTGCTCAAGCAGCTCACTACGCACAGATAGACATGGTTGCTAGAGCCTTAAGATTACTGGGTTATAAGGTACTTGTCCCGTTCTACGCTGACAGGAACGGACTACCTGCTGAGGTAACTGTTGAGAAGAGGTACGGTATAGTAGCTCATGAAATAGCTAAGACCCCGGAGGGTAGGGAGAAGTTCCTTAAGATGGTTAAGGAGGTACTTGATGAGTATGAGGAACTACTCGTTAAGATATGGAGAAGGTTAGGGTGCTCATTCGATTACTGGAGGGATGGTACGGACTCACCTAAGTACCGTAGAGTTACTCAAGCAACGTTTATTGAGTTATGGAGGAAGGGACTCATCTACGAATCACACAAACCCGTTACTTGGTGCCCTAGATGCGGTACCACAATAGCTGAGGCTGAGGTAGAGTTCATTAGGGAGAGTAGGAAGCTCTACTACATTAAGTTCAAGGTTAAGGAAACCGGTGAGGATATAGTAATAGCTACTACAAGGCCCGAACTCCTTAACGCATGTGGTGCAGTAATTTACAACCCGAACGACACTAGATATAAGCATTTAAGAGGTAAGCACGCAGTAGTGCCTCTCTACGGTAAGGTAGTACCTATTATGGAACACGAATACGCTAAACCCGAATTCGGTACTGGGTTAGTAATGATGTGCTCCTATGGTGATACTAGGGATGTGTGGTTCTTTAGGGAGACTGGCTTAGAACCGACGGTACTGATTAATCCTGACGGGACCATGAATGAGAAGGCAGGCTTCCTTAAGGGTCTTAAGGTTAGTGAGGCTAGGGAAGTTATTGTGAGGAGGCTTAAGGAGGAGGGACTCATAGTTAAGGAGGAGGTATATGAGAGTGAAGTCCCTGTATGTTGGAGATGTAAAACACCTATAGAGTTCATACATATGAAGGAATACTTCCTTAAGCAACTAGAGTTTAAGGATGAGATACTTAAGGTAGCTGATAAGATGATATTTAAGCCACTAGAGCATAAGGTAAGGCTCATCGACTGGGTTAAGTCCCTAGCTATGGACTGGCCGATATCAAGGACAAGGTACTACGGAACCGAGATACCCCTATGGAGATGCAGAAGATGTGGCGAGGTAATACTACCTGAACCAGGTAAGTACGTCAGGCCTTGGAAGGACCCACCACCAGTTAATAAATGCCCTAAGTGTGGAGCACCAGCAAGTGAGATAGAGGGTGAGACTAAGACCTTCGATACGTGGTTCGACTCATCAATTAGCGTATTATACGTAACTAAGTGGTTAGACGATAAGGAGGCATCACTTAAGGCTTTAGAAAGAGCTTTAAGGCCTCAAGGATACGACATCATAAGAACTTGGCTATACTACTCCGTACTTAGGGTATGGCTCCTAACGGGTAAGCCACCGTTTAAGTGGGTAAGGATAACCGGTATGGGACTCGATGAGAAGGGTAGGGCAATGCATAAGTCACTAGGTAATGTAATAGACCCACTACCGTACTTAAGTAAGTACGGAGCAGACGCCTTTAGGTACTGGTCAGCAGCTGCTGGTAAGTTAGGTAGTGATTATAGGTGGTCTGAGAACTTGGTGAGAACTGGATTACTATTCGCTACTAAATTAGTTAATATGGGTAGGTTCATAACTTCATTCAAGTATCCAGAGGGTAAGGTGAGGCTTAGGGAGATCGATAAGGCTATGCTTAAGTACTTAACTAGAGCAGCTTCCGAGATAGCTAAGAGCTACGAGGAGCTGGACGTATTTGAACCTATCCAGAAGATATATGACCTAGCATGGAACGTATTCGCCTCTAACTACCTAGAGACTGTTAAGCCTAGAGTGTATGGTCAGGGGGGATTCAGTGAGGAGGAGATTAATGGAGCTATCTACGTACTCTACAGATGCTTCAGAACAATACTTAAGTTACTAGCACCCATAATGCCCTTCGTAACTGACTACCTATGGAGGAGGATATTCGGTGGTAGTGTGCATAGAGAGGTACTTACTAAGGATGATCTAGAGTATGGCGAAGGTAATGAGAAATTAATTGAGTACCTAATGAAGATAAACTCAGCTGTGTGGAAGCTTAAGAAGAGTAAGAACATCAGGTTCACTGAGCACCTAGACGCTATACTCTACATACCTAAGGAAGCTGAAGCCATAGCTACGGACATGAAGGTACTTCATAGGTTAAGTAACGTAGTAGCTACGGATAAACCTAGTGGGTGGGATGAGGAGTTAGGTGACGGTATCTACATAAAGTACCTTAAGGAGTGACTACTTTTTACCGAGGGTGCTTAATTATTGACTAACCCACTAAGGGATTTATGCAGTGAGGTTGGTTGCTGGTTAGGTAACTTACCAGTAGGTTGCGTATTATGTATTAAGGGGCTTAAGTCAGTAGTCTTTACTACTGGATTATGTAGTGAGAGATGCTTCTACTGCCCAATATCCACGGAGAGGAGGGGTAAGGATGTATTCTTAATTAATGAGGTTGAGGTAAGGAACCTTAATGACTTAATTAATGAGGTTAGTAAGTGCGGATCCTTCGGTGTAGGAATAACTGGTGGTGACCCATTAATTAAGTTAGATAGGACCCTTAAGGTTATCAAGTTACTTAAGGAGGTTTTTGGTAGTAGATTCCATATACACCTATACACTACAGGAATACTGATTAATGATGACGCTTTAAATAAACTAGTTAATGCAGGACTTGACGAGTTAAGGATACATGTAACGGGTAGTCACTCATGGAGAGCTATTAGGATAGCCCTTAACTACCCTATAGACGTAGGTATTGAGAACCCCGTAATCCCGAATCGCGGATCATTCCTTAAGGAATTGATAATCAGGGCTCATGAATTAGGAATTAAGTTTGTGAACCTCAATGAACTTGAGGTTAGTGAGTCGAATATAAATGAATTACTAGTAAGGGGTATAGAGCCTAATGAGGATGGATTAACTGCTAAGGGGTCTGAGGAGTTAGCTCTTAAGATACTCTCATGGGTTAGGGAGAAGGGATTAGGTATATCGGTGCATTACTGTCCAGCAAGGTTTAAGGATAGGTACCAACTAAGGCTAAGGTTGATTAGGAGGGCAGTAAGTACTAAGGAACCTTACGAGGAGGTAGGTGAGGACGGCTTAGTTAGGTGGGTAGTTATTAGGGAATGCCCTAATGAGATACTTAAGGAACTCATTAAGTTCGGTAAGGTATTTAAGGTAGGTAATGACTTAGTAACTAACCCGTTACTACCTGAACTCAAGTACTGCAAGTATGAATTAATTGAAGCATACCCATTAACACCTAGAAAGGTAATTAATATCGTACCGCATAATGAGAGCAGTCACCACTAAGCTTTTCTTTCCATACCTTTCTTAAATAACTCGGTATTAGTTCTGCTACCCTAGTGGTGATGTAGATGAAGGATACTAAAGCAGTAGTACTTACGGGCGGCTTCGCTACTAGGTTAAGACCACTCACCTTAACCAGGCCAAAGGCCCTACTACCAATACTTGGTAAGCCGTTACTTGACTGGATAATTGAGGCTCTGAGGTCTTCAGGGATTAATGAGGTAATACTATCGGTTAGGTACTTAGCTGATATGATTAAGGAGAGGTACCGAGACGGTAGTGAATGGGGAGTTAATGTAATGTATGCAGAGGAGGTTAAGCCGTTGGGTGATGCAGGTCCTATACCATTAATTAATGAGAGGTACGGTATTGATACGACCTTCGTAGTGGTGTATGGGGATATATTCTCTAACGTAGACATCTCTAAAGTAATTAACTACCACAGATCTAAGGGTGGGTTAGGGACAATGGTATTAACTAGGGTTGAGGACCCCTCAAGGTATGGAGTAGCTGTTATAGATGATGATGGAAGAGTTAGGGACTTCATAGAGAAGCCACCACGTGAGAAGGCAATAAGTAACTTAATCAATGCAGGTATATACGTCTTCGAGCCTGAAGTACTTAAGTACTTCCCGAAGAAGACACCCATGAAGTTCTCTAGGGACATCATACCTAAGTTGGTTAATGAGGGTGTAATATACGGTTACGTACATGAGGGTATATGGTCTGACATAGGCGTTCCTAAAGACTATATGAGGGCTAACTTCGACGCATTAAGGTATTACCACCCAGGAGGCTTTATAGCTGACTCAGCTGACGTTAATGATGTCGAAATCGAGCAACCTGTATTCATAGGTGATGAGGTGATTATTAAGCAGGGATCAAGGGTAGGTCCTTACACAATAATAGGTAAGAGATGTAGATTAGGTGCTAACTCAAGAATTAAGTATTCAGTACTGCTTGATTCAGTAGTTATTGAGGGTTCATCATACATCGACGGTAGCATCATTGGTAGGGGTTCATACATAGGTAAGTGGGTACGTATATGTTCAGGAACTGTACTAGGTGATGACGTGGTGATATCTGATGAAGTACTAATAACGCGTAACGTAGTTATACTCCCCTACAAGGAGATAGATAAGGACATAGTTAAGGAGGGATCAGTAATTCTATAGGTACTTAATCTTAAACTTAACCTTAAATACCTCGGATAGGAAGTATGGGGGGTTAATCATTAAGTTACGTACGTTTCCTCGAACACTTACTAGTACGGCATTACCGGCGCTAGCGACATTGATTACTCTAAATCCTAGGTACTCAAGGAATTCACTAGCCTCACTGATTACCCCATCCATACTAAGTACTGAGTCACTACCGCATGGGCCGAACCTACATAAATTACAGTGCATATTATGGGCCTTAATGTTAGCTGAGCATGCAGACCTCATGAACTCAAGCCCCAGATACTCGGATAACTTCTTAACTAATTCCTTAATATATGACGTACTCACAGATACTTGCTTATTAGTTAATCTACGTGGTAGTAACTTCCTTAGCTCATCATTAAGCAACCCAGCCCTTCTTAATTCCTCAACAATCCTCCTCGTAACCCTCAATGAACCAGTAATAACGCCCTTAGCACCGTGCTCCTTAGCTAGCTTAAGTAAGTCACTTAATTCATAATTGGTTACTCCAGGAATTATTGGTCTTAGGAAGAGGTCGGTCCTTAGGCCATGCTTAGAGGCAACTAGCATACCCTCAAACCTACTTAATGGGTTAGGTGCTCTAGGCTCAATTAATTTATGGTACTTAATAGTTACTACAGTCACTAACACACTTAAATCGGGCTCCAACAACTTCAGATTACTCGCTAACTCGTCATTAATTACTACCTTAGTACTTAACTGTGAAGGTAAGTTAAGCCACTTACCTATACTTCTTAAGTACTCAAGGGTCTTATCAACTACTTGAGGTAGTAAAGGCTCAGTAATGGATCCGAAGGCAGCTAGGGTTCTCTCGGGTACTACGTAAGGATTAATAGCTAGGGCATAAGCAAGTTCATCACCACTCAACCTATAGGGCTCAACACTCAAGTTATTAATGCCCATATCAGGTAGGTAGCAGTAGATACAGCCATGAATACAGCCTATACCTGGATGCACGGTCATTCCGCACGGCCTTGGCATCCTAAATGAGTGTGGGTCCTTAGAGGCCCTTCTAATTGATTCTCTGTCTAAGGTCGACTTTAAGTCACTAATGACCTCTAACTTCCTAACATACAGCCTTATAGCTTCATTCGACTCACGCAAGCCTCACTACCCACAACTATATATTCGGGGATAATGATATGTTGGTGATTAGGTGAGTGGGATCCTGGGTGGTTGCTCAGGCAGTGATTAATTCGTTACCCTACCTAGTAATGGTTAGTGTTGGTTCCTTATTAATGGTTGAGTTTAGTAGGCGTAGGTTAGAGACGTTATTACCTACTACGCTACTTCTTGGAGGTTCATTACTTACGGTGGTATCTATAATCAATACCTACGTTAAGTTCCTAGTAATAACCACCGCAGACTCAATTAAGTTATCAATACCCCTACTTAACTACTACTTCACTACATTACTTGTGCTTAGGGTTATAGAGTCAGTTACTGTAGCAGTACTTGGTGTCGGTATTGTCAGGATATTAAGGAGATACGTAGTAGCAATGGGTAAGACTTACCTAGCGACTTAAATCGCTAATTAACTTAGTGTATATACCTGCCTCAATAAGTAATTTTAGGGTGTTAATTACGGAGGAACCTAAGAGAGAGTACCCTCAAGCTCCTATAGTTGGTGTTGGTGCTGTCGTAATCCATGAAGGTAAGGTACTACTCATTAAGCGAGGTAAGGAGCCTTATAAGGGACTGTGGACCATACCCGGAGGTGTTCAGAGGGTTGGTGAGAGTATTGCTGAAGCAGCCTTAAGGGAGCTTAGGGAGGAGGCGGGTATTGATGGTGAGGCAGTCGGTATATTATGGGTTGATGAGTTAATTCATAGATGTAAGGAAGGAATCAAGTACCACTACGTAATAATTGACGTGCTAGTTAAGCCAAAGACAGTAGGTGCTAGACCGGGTAGTGACGCATCGGATGTGAGGTGGTTTAACCTAAGTACGGACTGGGACCTACTTGAGACTACGGACTCTATGAGGAGGTTACTTAAGGTTTTAAGCAACGGTGATTACTGCATCTTACCGTATAATCAAGACCTCTAGTAGCTGTTAGGGGGTAAAGCCTTGAGTAATGAAGTATGGAGGAGGTACTTAAGTGAATGGGGATGTGGTGCTGTACTAACTCATGAAGACCCCACACTAGCCGCTGTGAGGGCATTAAGGGACTCAATGTCGAGGGTGTGTCACATGAATTTTGAAGTATTAGGTGATTTAGATATTGAGAAGGACGTACTTGTTAAGGCAATCGTAGGAGTACCTAACCCTGAAGAGGTTGATGCTGAGGTCCTTAAGAATGAAATACCTCTTAACTGTATTAAGGAGGTTAAAGTGATTAAGGGAGGGCTTACTGCTGAGGGAGCCTATAGTAGGGTACTTAAGAGGAATGTTAAGGTAGTAATAGCTGTTGCGTACGTAACCATATATATTAGGATCTACTCCTAATTCTTTTAATTAGTAATGTACTAAAAACAACACCTACCACCGTAGCCATTATGAGTAAAGCATTCCTAAGTAGTGAGTTACTACCTCCATGACCAGCCCTAAGACTCGGTAGTGCTGGTGCGTAAGCGTTAGCATTACCAAATAACTCAGCACGCCACATTAGCTTGGTAGCGTCATTACTAATGTAGTCATGCACTAACTTGAATTCATAAAGCTTAACCTCAGCGTATTGGGAGAATGTTGCTGAGCCTCTTAAGCTTAGCGTTAGTCTTAAGTCCTTACGTACTGGTACGTAACATACCCTATGAATCACTGAATGCTTAGTATACACCGTAAGTACCCCCGTACTAGCTAACTCAATAACCGCTACCCTATCATTACCGGTTACGGAATCACCGTAGACCCTACTTAATGTGCGGTTCTCACTTAGACAGTAAATCACTACTTCATCCCTAACCCCCCTAACCTCACTATACGTAAGTATGGGTAAGTACGAGGATAGGTTCTCGTAATATAGTGTTAAAGTAAATACACCTAAGCCGCTTATGAAGTACTTAAGCTTAATGACTAAGTACTTAGTGAAGGAGAGTATGGACTCATTAATTAAGCTTAACTTAATGATACTACCGCCGTAAGCTTTTAATACTATTGCGTGACCTTGACTTGTAATGCACGTAACTACTAATGAGTTACTAATTAAGTATGCAAGTAAAGTAAACAGTAAGGCAGTAGTTACTAATGAATACCTCACGTTACCTCCCCCTAGGTTTATTCGTATTTAAAATGTTCAAGCAGGACTACATTAAGTAACTTGCTTAGGGTATGTTCTTACCGGTGTTGCTCAAGTGAGGTTAAGGCCGCCTATAGTAGTTGCTCATGCAGGTGCGGGTACGTGGAGGTACGTGAGAAGTATTGACTTAGTTATTAAGGCGCTTAAGGAGGCCGTCATTACTGGTCTTGAGGTATTGAGGTCCGGGTCAGCTATTGAGGCAGCTACTGAGTGTGTGAAGGTGCTTGAGGATTCAGGAGTGCTTAATGCTGGCTTAGGTAGTGTTGTTGATGTCTTAGGTAATGTCTCTATGGATGCTGGAGTAATGGATGGTTTAACAGGTAGGGTAGGTGCGGTTGCTGCAGTTTCGTATCCTAAGAACCCGATACTCCTAGCTAAGTACGTCTTAATGAGTACTGACCACATCCTAATAGCTGGTAAGTACGCTGATGAATTAGCTAAAGCATTAGGCATGGAGAAGCATCCAGGCCCTAGTAAGGATGTATTGAGGAGGTATCACGAGCTACTCAGTAGGTTATCTAAGGGGGAGCGTATTGGGTGGTATAGGAGGAGTTATGAATTAGCTAAGGAGCTCTTTAACCTAGATACGGTAGGTTCGGTAGTGCTTGATCTTGAGGGGAGGTTGGTAGCTGCCGTCAGTACTGGTGGTGTAATGCTTAAGCTACCGGGTAGGGTAGGTGATTCGGCATTAGTGGGTACGGGGTTCTACGCCAATAACTACGTAGCTGCTGTAGCTACTGGATTGGGTGAGGTCATCATTAAGTCATTCCTAACATTAAGGATAAGCGACTACTACAATACACTTAACGACTTAGAGGAGTCGGTTAGGAAGGCACTAAATGATTTAACACTTAAGTACGGAGCAGGTACAGCGGGAGTAATAGCCGTTGATAGGTTAGGATACGTAACAGGTCAGTACAATACTAGAGCGATGCCTTGGGCAGTAATTAGCTATGACTTAAGTAGTGCTAAGGTACTTGGATTACCGCCTAAGGAGTAGGTTTCGCTTCTATACAAAAACTAATCCATTTTATTAACATTCTCTTTACTTTACCTAGATACTAAACCTGATACACCCTTCATTAAGTACTTCTGCGTTAGGAAGAACACTACCACCATAGGTATTGAGAAGAGTATCGAGAATGCTGATAACCTACCGTAGTCAACTCTACCGTACTGACCGTAGAAGAAGTAGAGACCTACTGATGCAGGCATCTTCCATACGTCACTAATCACCATTAGGGGTATTATGAACGCGCTCCAGCTATTAACGAATGCTAGTAGCCATATAGTGGCTAATCCAGGAGCTGCTAGGGGCAACGTAATTCTCAGAAAAGCGCCTAATTTACTACAGCCATCAATTAATGCTGCCTCCTCATAGCTAGCAGGTATTGATCTGAAGTAGCCATCAGCCATTAGTAGTGTGAACGGTAGTGTTAGTGCTGACAGAGCTAGTATAACACCTAACATAGAATTAACTAGTCCCCACATCTTGAAGAGTATCATTATCGGTAAAGCTATTACTATAGGAGGTACTAACCTAAAGATGACGAACATCGTCAGCATAGCGCTCTGACCCCTAAACTTATACCTAGTTAATATAAACGCAGCTAGTAACGATAATACCGTTGTTAAGGTAGCTGATGAAGTCGCTATTATTATTGAGTTGATGATCCATATGTAAGGTGGTGTAGTACCTACGGGTTTAGCCAAGCTTAAGTAATTAATTAATGAAGGTCTTGGTGGTATTCTAAATACTGGCGATGCGTTAGGGTCAAAGGACGACAGTACAAGCCAGAGTAGCGGGGCCCCGAAGAATGCTATAATGCCTATTAGGAAAGCCCAAACAGCTACTAAGGAAAGTATCTGGGAGAGCTTCATTACTCCCACCTCCTTAACCTACCTAATAACTTAATGTATGTGAGGATTAGGGCTAGTACTATGAGGAACAGTATGTTAGTGGCTGCAGCAGCCATTGAGGGCATGTAGAGTTCAATGGCTTCACCGTAGACGTAGAGCGTCCATAACATACCCTCAGCAGGTCCTAGCATTATGTAGGGCATTGTGAAGACTCCGAAGGTCCATATTGTTATGAGTATGAAGTCAACTATTATGGCTGACGATATGAGCGGTAGTGTTACGTGGAAGAACCTCTGTGCCGGTGTAGCCCCGTCAACTTCAGCGGCTTCGTATATGTACTTGGGTATGCTCTCAAGAGCTGCTAGGAATAGTATCATTGAGAACGCGGTACCTCTCCATATGTTAGCTATGATGATTGTCTGTAACGGATACTTAATGTATAACCTAGCATGTATATGCAATAACTTAGGTAATAAGCCCTCAATGTCTGTCATAGCAGCCCAAGCATACCCTGCCACAACCTCAGGTATAATCCATGATATGAAGACAAGCGTTATGGCTATATACTTAAGCCCCTTAGTAATGGCTCCAAGAACTCCTTCAGGTTCCTTCATCCTTATTACGACAGCTAGTGCGAGCCCTAGAACCACTTGCCCTATAAGTGCTGAGAATATCGTGAATAGTACCGTATTCTTAAGTGCTGAGTAGAATGTGGAGTCAGTAAGTATTAAGTAGTAGTTCCTAACACCTATGAAGCTCCACTTAACAGCTTGAACACCTATTAATGAGTAGTTTGTAAAACTAAGTACTACGTTCCATATTATTGGGAACACAACGAATATACCTATAAACGCCAGTGCAGGAAGTAGTAGTAACCTAGCTAAGGGTCCCTCAAAAGCACTTACGAACCTCTCCTTCAGCGATTCACTACTCATTATACACACCCACTCACTAGTACCCGATATAGGGTAGTGTCTACGGTTAATCAATTATTAAGGAAATATATCATGTTTTTAGTATTTAAGTAAAATGTATTTTGTTTTGATAAAAACGTCATTCATTGACTCCTTAAGACTTCCTTACCGGCCAGTATACTACGTTGTTAGGACCTACTACCTGCTTTAACATGTTACAGTACATGTCTAGTGCCTGGTCAGCATTGGTTATCTGTCCCTTAATGATCTTCTCAGTAACTATCTGTATGATCTTAGATACCTTTGGATAATCTGGTAGTGCGTCCCTATAGTTAGTGAACTTTAGGAACGGTACGATTAACCTGATGTATGGGTCTTTTGAATATATAGATACTTGTAGAGCGTCTAGCCTTGGACATACCTTACCGTACTTAGCTGCGTACTGAGCCTCATTGTCTCTGCTAGTTAATATCTTTATGAAGTCCCAAGCTAGCTGCACCTTAGTTGGGTTGCTAGCTAACTTAGCGTTGATCTCAACGACCCAACCACCAGAGACAGTTACGTACTTAGGCTCACCCTCCTTACCACCTGAGTATCCAGGCATCTTGGCGATTCCTATAGTCTTCCACTCACAGTCTAAGTAGCACTTCTTCTGCTCGTCAGTAGTGCACTTACCACTGCATCCGCACTTCTGTAGACATACAGGTAGTGGTGCTATACCTTTTGGTCCCCAACCCTCGTAGAACTCCCATGAACCACCTAAGTCCATAGCTACGATGCCCTTAGAGAATGTCTGCCTGTGGGCAGTCCATGGGTCCGCAGCCTCGTTTACGTCAATGTCACCTACCTTGTACTTCTCGTAAATGTCTATGTAGAACTTGAAGGCCCTATAGATAGCTGTGCTCTTACATACCCACTTATCATTCTTATAATCATATAGCTTGTTGTATGGTGGCTTATCAGCACCTACTAGTAACATGTAGAAGCCCTGACATGGAGTAGCTTCACCCCACTTGAGACCAGCAGGTACCATGATTGGGTAGAACTCACTAATACCTAAGGCACTCTTTATCTTATCAGCATTCTGCTTTAACGTTAGAGCAGCCTTAATAATGTCCTCCCAGGTCTCTGGCTGCCAAGGTACTTGAATGCCAGCTAACTTAAACTCATCCATCCTGTAGTAGAGCATCCTGACGTCAGTGTCGATCATTATACCCCAAACCTGTCCCTTGAAGGTAACCATGTCCCTTAGTGGCTTAGGCCACTGACTCCAGTCAGGCCAGTTCTGCACGAAGTTAGTTATTGGGTATAGGTACTTAGCAGTTACGTAGGAGTCAAGCATGAAGCTGTCTCCAGTGAATACATCACCTGCAGTACCTGCGGCTAAGTCCTGAGTTATCTTGGTTGAACAGTCAACACCGTAGGGTATCATTATCTCCTTAACGGTTACGTCATAGCCCTTACTCTTCTCATACTCTATGAACTTAGCTATAGCTGGCTTGAACAGGTCCTTGAATGGCTCACAGTACTCAATGGTTAGTGTAACCTTCTTAAGTGCGGTTGGTTTTGGTGATGCTGTTACGGTCTTAGTTGCTGTAGTGACCATGGTTCTAGTTACTGCAGTTGTCGCAGTGGTTGTTAACGTCTTAGTAACAGTGACAGTCTTACCACCTATAGTCACAGTCTTAGTAACGGTCGAGGTTACGGTGATAGTCTTAGCTGGCTTGGATACCTGTGTACCTAGGTACGCAGCCACGCCTGCTAAGATTATGATTATTATTATTAGACCTATAATTACACCCCTAGCTCCAGCCAACTACTTCACCCCAAACTTCATTCATTTACCTTCATAGTAAGAATATTACGAAGCAATATATAAGTTTTTATGATGCATTAAAGAATTCATATCGATTCAATTAGGAGGTTTTATCTTAGTTATTTAAGATGGTTTTCTTGAAACTATAATATATTATGTGTTAATGGTTTTTATTAGTTATTTTCACTAAGAAACATTATTTATAGTAACAACTATCAATAACCATCTAAAAGAACATTCTTCATGTAACTCTCAAAGACCTAGGTACTACTCCAGTATAGTATTCTGCCCCTACCAAAATAATTATTCTTAGAAGGTTTTTATAGTATTGTATCCTTTTTGTGTAGTATGTGCACATTAAGTAGTAAGGTGTTTAATGAACGTATCAGATTCTGCAATTGCTAAATTAATAGAACCCATTTCCTTTTAGTTGCATCGTAATACGCTTGTGCACTATGTGTAAGTGCCTTAAGTAGGTTCAGCCCCTCAGTACCTAACTCCCTAGCTATTTCGTCATCGTTATTAGTACTTAGTTGAGATACCTTTCTTCTGAACTCCTCCCAAAAGCTAGGGTCGACTGCTACCCTTTCATTAGCTAACTCAAGGATTATTGCTCCGTCCCTCTTAAGCCTCTCGAAGAAGGCGTCCCTATTCTTTATTTTTGACGCTATATCCGATTCAAACATTACTTTCTGCTCCTTAAGTATCTCAACAGCTGATCTCCTACCCCTCTCCCTCCTCTCCCTATGGTAGGGGTATGTAGGTCTAGGTGGTGTTGCTGTTGCAGTAATTACCTGCTGTACCTGCTCCTGCACCTTCCTAATACTCTCCTCAATACTACTTACCTTCTCAACTAGTGACTCAAGGATACTCACTACATCAGCTAATCTCCTAGCTAACGCATCCACCTTAGCTGTGTAGGGGTTAAGTATGTCCTGTATACTCCTCTGTAACCTCATTAGATCCTCCCTACTAATTGTGGTACCCACGCTACCTCTCTCCTCCCTACTAGCGATCTTGACCTCCTGAGGTGACGTAAGTGCCTTAGTTATGAATAACCTAATAGCTTCCTCAGGAGGGAGCTTAGGGTACTTCCTAACGATCTTCTCAAGAACCTCGTAGGGGATGTTAATAGTTACTTTAGGCACGAATTACTACCCAAGTAAATAATGAGTAACACACTTAATAACTAAGTTAGGGGTGTGCCTAAGTTAGTTTTTATTGATTAAGCCCCTCGTAGGTACGTATGATCTCCTCACCCTCTAGAACTAACGTGCCTAAGTAATTAGCTACATTCCTAGCCTCGTCCACGCTCATAGCACCGTAGTCACTAAGCATTTCAGCAATAACTAAGCTAGGTCTAAGACCTACTAACTCAGCTAAAGCTATAGAGAGTTCAGTATGGCCTCTCCTGACCTTAAGCCCCCTACCTAAGAGAATTGGTACGTGGCCAGGAGATATGAATTCACTATAGAACTTCCTCCTAGCACTAGCTACATCACCCTTAATCACTAATTCAACGACTCTATCTAACTCCCTAATAGTTAAGGCCCTATCTTCATCCCTTATACCGGTCTTAGCACCTACGTGATTAACCCATAAGCTAAAGTTTGGTGGGTCTCCATAACCTAACCTACGCTTAGTTAATTCAGTAAATCCGCACTCCCTAAGTATCTCATCCATATACTTAAGACCTAACTCCCTACCAATACTTAAAGGCATTACGTAACATATTAAACCCCCAGCTACGGTTCTTAATAGACTTATGTGCTCAGCACCTACTGCTGGGGCATAAATAACCATATCAACTTCATCCTCTCTACCGCTTGAATCGTGAATCATTATTGGATACCCACGAAGTAGTAACTCCTTAATCCTTCTTAGATCTAGCACATCCACACCCACAAGAAGGTTATGTACTAACTTAAAATACCTAAAGAATCTAGTTAGGTTAATGATTACGTAATTAACTTAACTAACTAGTTAGTTTCTTCTTAATTAGTACGTATGAAGTGAATAACGCAATACCCACTAGTAAGTAGGCTATGTTCGGTACCTCCTCACTAACCCTAGTGAAGGTATGCTCACTCCCGGCTACGGTACTTAATCCACTACTCCCTGCCGTAGTAAGGTTATTGAATTGCGGCATGACCTGTCCATAGTGCTTAATTAAGGTGATAATAGGCTCAACGTAGGTACTTACTACATCGGCCCTTACGTGTTTCAAGTGAATACTTCTTTTCTCCATATTCATGGAGTACTCATCACTCCTTAAACTACTGAATAAACTTAAGTAGATCCTCTTGTAAGTACCATTACCTGCATAAATCAATGCCTCCCCCTTAGAGAACTTGAGGGCTAAGCCCTTAATGCCGCATAGGTACTTCATATTACCTAATGAATCCGTACCTACGACACATGTACCTAACCCGTAAGCATTAATAACTTCAAATACCTCACTAACCCCTCTACTCAAGTTCCTTACCGAGATTAGTGATGAATCAATGACACCACTTACTTCAGTAGTGTAGTAACACCTATCTACATATGTACTCAAGTCTATGAAGTGGAAAGCTAACCCATCTCTACACCTAGTACTAACTACTAAGTAATTACGTATTAACGCAGCATCACTAATTACTCCCAAGTAGGGTGTGATACCTAATAATTTAGTATTAGGTAATGCAACGTATGCGGCGAACCCACTACTTAAGGGGTATGTTAGGTACATAGGTGAGTACCTAGATCCAATAGCGTAGCCACCTACTAGTATGTATGTACTACCTAAGCTAATTACCTTCCTTAAGTAGCAGGCGTTACCGCAACTAATAACCTTAATAATTAATGATTTATTACTAAGCAATGCATTTAGTCTGCCATCAATAATTAATGATACGTAGGTATCATTAATCATAACAAAACCTACACATACTAAATTACCTGATGCGCTCACTTTACAGTCATATATAGACCCTTTTAAACTACTTAAGTAGTTAATACGTACGGTATGGTTGTTTAACCTCATTAACGCGATTGATGGGTGGCCTAAGTAGGAGCCTACCGTAAGGAGAGAATTACTTAATAAGGAAGACCAATAGCACCTCATTCCAGGTACTACGATTACATATGTTTTGTTATGCGTTGTGAGGGTTACTGAATTCACTGTAGATACTATAGTTATTGATGAGTTAATGACCTTGAAGTCCTTAGCTAGGTAAGTACTTGGGGAGTAAGCCACTACATTACTACTACACAGTATCGTAGTTATAGATATTAATAGTGTCATAGCTAAGAACATAGGTACTAAAGCATCCGTAACTAACTTATGTTTCCCGGTCATAGCCCCTCCTGCTCAATCTTTACGGGCTTGCCGTAGCGCTTCACTATCTCAAGTAGCCTTGATAGGTTACGTGTATATAGTCTGTAATGCATCTTAAACTTACCCCTAACCATCACTATATCCAAGAATTTCCTTCTAGGACTTACTAGTACGTAGTAGTTACTGTCTAAGGGGAACCTGATAGCTAATCCAGTACCTACTATACCCCTATCGTAAACCTCGTAATTCATTACTACATTAATCATTTCCTTAACAGCTGACCTAGTTACTTGATTGATAGCCGTTATTGCTACGTAGGGTACCTCATAACCAGCTAAGAAAGCAACTACCCTAACCATAATGTCTGCATTAGCTACGATAGGTTTAACGTGGTTGAAGTATATCGGGTACCATATGAACAGGATTATTAATGTTAGGAAGCTGTACATAGTTGATTTGAACATAGGCTTCATCTCGCTAATTAACTTAACGTCCATTCTCTGTAATTCAGTAACCTCCTTAGCATTCCCCACGAACAGCCTCCTACCGGATTTAATCTCCTTAGACTCCTTACCGAATACTCCCTTAAGCTGTGACTTCATCATTATCGCGGTAAATACTACTATACCTATAGCGAATATAATGAAAGTATACCCTAGGTACTGCGGGTAGAACACATTAAGTATTACTAAGATAGCTATCATCACCTGTCCATAGAGTATCGACAGTACGTACTGCTTCCTAGTCATTTGATACGCCAATTACCGCTACCTCCCCACATAACTACGGATTGACTTCACTTAAAACTATTCCTAATGTAATTAGGGAATACGCTAGTAATTCCGGGATTAAGGAGTTCATCCTAGTCAGTACTTAAAAAGTAATCCACACATTAGAACCTCCTCGGTGGTTCTAGTGGAGCGTGAAGTACCAGACCCGCTTAAGCTACTTGAGGTCATAGTTAAGTACGGACCGATAAAAGGTAAGTTAGCCCTACATAAGCTCGTAAGCACACTTGATAGGAGTGGCTATAAGTTCGGCTATAAATTCATTAACTACAGCTTCGGGCCGTACAGTAAGGATTTAGAGGAGGACTTAAGGATGCTCGTTAGGTTAGGCTTAGTAGTTATTGAGGAAGGTGATGGCGGTAACGTACTCATTAAAGCTACTAAGAAGGGTGTTGAGGTAGGTAAGTCACTAAGTAACGTACGTAGGGACATTATTAAGGGCGTAGGTGTTTACTAATAACATTCAATTTATTAAAACATAAATTAAGTAGCTCTATGTGTGTTTGGTGCGATTTGTGGGGGTCATACATAGGTACTTAAGGGGTGGTAGGTGTAGAGTAGTAGTAGCTATAGATAACCCAAGAATAGACCTACAGAGCGTTAGGGAGGTCATCAAATCAACATCAGAGTACACGGACTGCTTCAAAATAGGGCTTCCCTACATAGTCAGCAAAGGTATTAGGCAGGTAGGTGCGGTAGTTAAGGAGTTCAGTGACAAGTACTTCATAGCTGACCTAAAGCTAGCTGATGTAGGGTTCGTAATGAGTATGGCTGCCGAGGAGGTAGCTAGGTACGGATTCGATGCGGTAGTAGCTCACGCATTCGTTGGTTATAATGAAGCACTTGATGAATTAGTTAAGAAGGTTAGAGAACTTGAGTTAGACCTCATACTACAGACCAGCATGACTCATAATGGAAGCTCATCAACTATAGATAGGTTAGTACCTGAGATTAAGGCAGTAATTAACGCAGTTAACCCGGACGGGGTAATAGCGCCAGCGAATAAGCCTGAACGTATTAGGGAGTTGAGGGAGTCCTTTGGTTGGGGATTAGCTATATTAGCTCCGGGAATAATGAGTAAGTCCGTGAGGCCTGGCGAGGCATTATGTGCTGGTGCCGATGCCGAGATCATAGGTAGGTGGATAGTAACCTCACCTAACCCAGCAAGTGCCTTACGTAGGATCTTAGAGCTTCAGGATCAATACTTAAGTGAGAATAGAGGTAAGTGCATTGAGAGATCCTGAGTTAATTATTGAGCTAGGCGATTAAAGGTATTTATTGTTTTGTGAATGACCCCGCCGGCTCCCCGCTTCATCCCAACCCCAATACGGGAGTGTCTGCGAGGTCCAGTCGTCTCTACCCGAATAGCTTAATAAGCATTATACGAGGCTTTATACTTGAGTTGAGGGTGGTGAAGTTGGTTACTAAGGTTAAGAAGCTACGTGACTTCAGTATCGACAATAAGGACTTAATAGTTGGATTACCCGGTATGGGGAGGGTAGGTTACGTAAGTGCTAATCACTTCATAAGGGCTTTTAAGGGCTCCCTAGTAGCTGAGGTGTACTCATCATACTTCCCACCGCAACTCATAGTCGGTAAGGACGGTATCTCCAAATTGTTTATAGGTCAGTTGTACGACATAGGTAAGGCACTAGTATTCACGGCTGAAACCCAACCACCTAGTTCTGAAGGTCAGAACGAGGTTTGCGACGCGTTGCTTAACTTCCTAATGAGTAATGGGGAGTTAAGGTCGGTAGTGGCTGCGGCAGCATTCGTAGTACCTCAGGTAGGGTCTATTAGGAAGGTATTCGTGGCAGGTAATAATGAAGGCATTATAAAGGATCTAGTAAGTTTAGGTGCTGAACCATTGAATGAGGGGGTAATAACGGGTATTAACGGTGCTATAGTTGGTTGGGCTAGCTATTACGGAGTACCAGCTGCTGTAGTGCTTGGTGAGACGTGGGCACCTATAGTAGAGCTTGATGAAACCGATTACAGAGCAGCTAAGAGGGTTGTTGAAGTAATAAGTAAGTACTTAGGCATTGAGTCAGATACCCACTATATGGACGTAGCAGCTAACTCGGTCGAGGGTAGGGTAGTCACGATACTGAAGAGAGCAACACCCGAGAAGGCTAAGGAGGAGCGTCGTGAGGTGCTCTAAGGCTGTGTTCCGTAGCGACTTCGCGAAGTTATTAACTGGTATTAAGGCATTCATATTCGACTTTGACGGGACGCTTATTGATAGTGTCGATGCCCATATTAGATCTTGGATAATAGCTATTGAGAAGGTACTTAAGGTAAGGATTAGCTACGATGAGGTATACCCCCTAATAGGATTGAGTGGTGTAGACATAATTAAGGAGTTACTCGGTGATTTAGGCCTTAAGCATTACGGTGAGATAAGGAGGATTAAGGATAGGGCATACTTAATGATGGTACGTAGCGGGCTAGTGCAGTTATTTCCAGGAGTTACTAAGTTGCTTAGAGTGCTTAAATTAAGTAACTATAAAGTAGCTCTAGCGTCATCAACGCCTACCCACATACTTATGCATTTAAGTCAGTACTTAGGTATAGATAATTACATCGACCTGTACGTAGGCGGTGATGAAGTCAGGGTCGGTAAGCCTAATCCAGAGATCTTCCTTAGGGCGATTAAGTTGCTCAACCTAAACCCTAAGGAGACTATAATAGTAGGTGATACCCCATACGATGTTAAGCCAGCTAAGGAATTAGGTAGTGTAGCCGTTCTAGTCAATCGTAACTTAAGTGAGGTAAGTCCTAAGCCAGACTACGCCTTCCCACTATTCCACGAGTTAACTGAGGTAGTTCTTAAGTCACTAATCAGCCGGTGGCGTGCTCTTCATTAGGTCTAGTTGCGTGGGTCTCATCACTCCCGTAGTAAAGCTTAGTAGCCTCCCTTAATATCTCATCCTCACTCATTACTTCCTCAATTAACTGATACTCAGCAAAACCTTCCTTCCTCTCATACTTACTCAACCTCTTAAGTACTAACTTAATAGCCCTCCTCTGCGGATGTAGAGCTACTTGAGTATAGGCCCTAATTAACGCGTCGATTGTTGCTTGATGAAGTACTATAGCTTCGTCACTTAATTGCAGTATGACCCTTACGTGCCTATGTCCAGGAGGTATGAATACGGTTAACGACCTAATGTCGGAGTTCCTCAATACCTTAACACTAACCAAGCATTACCACCTAATAAATAGTATTACCCTCCAATCCCTAATTAGTTAATTCCTGCTTAAGGTATTACAGCGTACTTAGGGGAGGGTACATGTTTTTTAAGTAACTACGTTATTACCTCTAGAGAATTAAGACTTAGGGTAGCGCCGTGGAGTTAGTCGGTATCGTAGGTAGCGGAGCGACCTCGGTGTACGCACCAATAATTGTTTATGAAGGCAAGGAATCACTTGTTAAGGAGGAGAATCTAGTAGTTATTGAGGACAGTAAAAGAGGTAGTAAGTACTTAGGCGTTATTAGGCAGTTAAAGAGGCTGGATCCCTTCCTAAACCCATGGCAGAGAACGACATACGTAGATAAGCCAGAGCTAGTTAACTCAGGCACGTTCCCTCACTCAGTGGGTTATATACATATAATAGGTATGTTAAGCTCTGAGGGTGAGTTAAGTCAGTCTTTATTACCTCCTAACCCGGGATCTAAGGTATTACTCATTCAATCACCAAGCGACATACCGGAGCTTAAATTAGGTGAGGGATTAGTTATTGGTAAGCATAAGTTCTCAGGTATTGAGATACCGATTAGTAAGGAGTCCTTAAGGTACCACATACTAGTCGTAGGAGCTACTGGAGTAGGTAAGTCTAGGTTAGTTACAGCTTTGATTAGGGAGGTTATTAAGAGAACCGACTGGTCGGTAATAGTCTTCGACCACAGCGGTATGGACTACGTACCCTTCTTTAGTAAGGAGCACGTAGTTAACTCGTCAGATATAGTCATAGATCCCATAGTGGTTACTGAATTAATCTTCAAGTTATTGGGGGGTGGGGATAAGTATAGTGAGGCCTACATACTACTAGCTACCACGCTCTACATGGCATGTATGAGCAGCTACGGCGGTAAGCTCGAGGAGTGCTCAGGAATTAAAGAATTATGTAGTGACAGTAGTGAAGGTAGTGACTTAACTAAATTCTTGGGGAACTCATTACCTTCCTCACGACGTAAGGTCATGAGTAGAACCGTAAGTTTAGATAAGGATTCAGTCATTGGCCTCGTAAGTAAGTTAGTTAGGGATGAATTACTTGAGGAGTTAGCTAAGAGTAAGTTAGTATGGGATAAGGAGTGCTACTCCAGAGTACTTTCCGTAGCTGTTCCCTTACTCGGCGGGAAGGATTTAACCCAGAGTAAGTTTCAGATACTCCTTAACTTAAGAGTAGGTAATGCATTATTTAATTACTTAAGTAATAGGTACTTACTAGCTAAGGACATAGTGAGTAGGGCATTCAGTAGCAGATTAGTTATCGTTGACTTAAGTACGGAGCATACAGAGGTTAGGAGGTACGTAGTAACGTCAGTGCTTCAGTACTTATGGGAATTAATAGATACTAATAGGAGACCCGTTAATACCTTAGTAGTTATTGATGAGGCACATAACTACGCATGTAGGTACTGCAAACCATCCATAGACGCCATAAGTAGGACTGCTAGGGAGGGTAGGAAGTGGGGTTTAGGATTGGTACTAGCTACTCAGAGGGTAATCGACATAGATACTGACGTTAGGAACAACATAAATACAGTATTCTTCAGTAAACTGCAGACGGCAGGTGATTATGAGAACATATCATCTTTCATGTCACTAGCTGGCGTTAGGGAGGAGTACCTCTCAACACTAGGTAGACGCGAGTTCTTCCTAGCAGGTCTAGGCAACCCATTAGGTATACCAGTACTCATTAAGGTGAGTAAAGTTGGGTAACTCATTAGATGAGCTACTTAGAGAATTACTTACTGAGGAGCCTGAGGCAGTGGCTAAGTTAGTGATTGAGTCCATAGATAGTGAGGCTATTAAGGTAGCTAAGGACGTTAGAGAATCACTTAATTGCTTATCATTAATAAGGGATACGTTAAGGAGTAGGGAGGATCCCCCATGCCTTAAGGAGTTACCTAGGTTAAGTAGAGGTGACTTATGCGTAGTAGCTATTGATACATCATACACCGCACCCCCTATCGACTTAATAGGTGGTAAGTTAGGGCTTATACTACTCTCGGTAATTAAGTTCGGTTCATGCGGTACTGAAGTAGTTGAGCATTCAGCGAAGGCGACATTAGTTAACAGTGATGATGAGCTTAAGCTAATATCTAAGATAGCTGAGAGGGAATTCATTAGGAAAGCATTAATAAGTAAGAAGGAGGGGACGTTAGACTTCGATATGATAGTAATCGACGGTGAGCTATTCCCTAGGGTGAGGCCCGGTGGTTCAAGACTATCTAATGATATGTACGAGAGATTGGTTGAGCTAACTGATGAAGTACTTAAGTTGGGTAATGAAACCAACACCACACTAGTTGGAGTACTCAAGAGAGTTTATGGTAAGGACCTAAAGATACTACTTAAGATACCTGAGCTCAAACTAGTTGATAAATCCGTTGCTTCATACATACTAAGTAATGGTGAGTTCATACACCTCGGTGATTATTATAGAATACAGACAGCACTTAATGAATACATTAAGGAGTTTAAGGATAGGGATGAAGATATTAGATCCCTTAGAGAGAGGCTTAGGTGGATAAGTAGAACAGCTAGTAAGTCACCAATGACTTTAGCACTACACGTACTTATTTATAAACCATTAATAAGGACGTACTTCTCAGTACCTGTTAAGGCTGAGGTACTACCTACGAATGAGTATACGATAGAGGAGATTACCTCCTACCTATCACTAATAACATCACCCAACGGTGTCCCCTACCCGATCGACGTAGTTGATAGGTTATCTAGAGTGAGAAGGGATTTAGTATTCATTGCACAGCAGATGCTCTACAGTAAGTTAATTGAGTTACTAAGGGATGAGAGGTTAGCCTTAAGTATTGCTGGGTTAACGAATCCTGAGAAGATGTATGTAGCTGGCTTTAAAGGAACTACTTAGCCTAGGTGATTACTTGAGATACTACTACATAAACGAGAACTTAGCAGTAGCGGGTAACGTACCTAAGGGTAAGGAGGGGGTAGTATGCAGGAACTTTAGGTTAATAATAGCTTTACTGGAGCCTAATGAATTAGTATATGACGTATCATTAATGAGGGAACTAGGCTGTGAGGTTCTCGTAATACCTACGAGGCCAGGCACGTTACCCACGGTACTTCTAATGTATGAATTAATTAATAGGATTAAGTACTTACTAAGTAGTGGTTCTAAGGTACTTATACACTGTAGTAATGGTAAGTCCAGGTCATGCGCATTAGCTACCGCCTACTTAATGACTGAAGAAAACACCTCATTAATTGATGCATTGACTAGGGTTAAGTTAGTTAGGGGATCCGTACTGATTACTGAGCACCAATTAAGGAGGCTTAAGATACTTGAGTACCTACTGAGCAGGTTAACCAGTAAAGGTCTTGACGCGATGTATGTCTTTGGGGGTAGGTTCAACTTTGGAGACTCACTCAATCACGCATCGAGGACTATCGAAGTTAGTTATTACTTAATGAGGGAGCTAGGTAGGGAGTTAGGGCTCTCTAGGGTTGAGGAGGTAACTACATTATTAGCTTCTGGGCTTCATGACATAGGTAGGAAGTACTGTATTGAAGGTCATGAGGTGAGGTCATACGAATTAATTAGGGATTCGATTGAGTTATACTCGGTATTTGGTTCTGAGGTAAGGGAAGCTACTGCTTGGGTTGCTAGGTACCATAGGGTAGGCTCAGGTAATCCCTTAGAGAGTAGGGAGCTACCACCAACGATTAAGTGGTGCGTGGTTAGGGCTACGTCAATACTACGTATAGCTAATGTACTAGCTTCAAGCCCTAAGCATGAAGTATGTAATATCACCGCAGACATAAGCGGTTCTGACTTAATTATGAGGGTGGAATGGTTGGAATTACCTCCCAACAAATTCGTTAGTGAACTGAATAACTCCTTAATTAAGGCATCAGAGCTACTGCTTAACATATTAGGGGTTAGTGATTTAAGGGTTACTCATGAGGAGGTCTATATATAGGTAGTTAAGAGGTGCTTAAGTATTGGTATGCATATGCGTAGGTACGACTAACAAATGTAAGATCGAAGGTATTAGGAAAGCATTCCTTAAATTCTACGGGACAGTAACTTTAAGGTCATTTAATGTAGATAGTGGTGTACCACCGCAACCCCTAGGTCTCGAGCAGATATTCGTGGGAGCTAGGAATAGAGCATTGAATTCGCTAAGTAAGTGTGGTGAATGCGTATTCGGCGTTGGTGTTGAGGCAGGAATCTTCAATGTATTTAATACGTACTTCGATGTTCAAGTAGCTGCAATAGCTGATAGATCTAATGAGATAACCTACGGTATGTCACCGTCATTCCCTATACCTAGGTCATTCATTAATAAGTTACTGAGAGGCGAGTCTAGGGAGCTTGAGGATCTAGTTAATGAGTACTATGGAACTAAGAGAATAGGTGAGGAAGGGGGATTCATAAAGTTACTTACTAAGTCAGTAGTTACTAGGGAGGACCTAACTTACTACGCAGTAGTCATGGCCTTAGTACCTAGGCTAAATACCAACCTATACTTCAGTAGGTAGTACTCGAGGTGCATTACTTATAAATCCAGTACAACAGATTAACCGGTGAGGTAGCGTGCCAGTAGAGATTAAGGATAGGGAGAGGTTCATAGAGATTAGTGCTAGAGCTAGTGAATGTAGGGTGGTTAGGAATGAGAAGGAAGGTATTGCCAAGGTTAAGGCGAGAACACCTAGGTACTTATACACGATAAAGATACCTATTAACGAATTAAATGACTTCCTTAAGAAACTAAAGTGCGGTAAGATCGTCGAGATAGGTAAGGGAGGTATTAGGAAGGAAATAAGTACCTCGTAATTTTTGTGAACACTCAGTAAAACCCGCCATCATCACGCTACTTACTGCCCTCAGAATCGAGGGCCTCATCACTACCTCTCAACACGCCTTTCTTAATGAGTAGTGATAATGCCTTCCTAACTACTCTCCTAACCCTACCCCTATTAACTGGTGATCCAGTTAATTCCTTAGATACCTGCCTTATCGACTTACCCTTCCCTAACTCCTCAAGTACTTTCAACTCGGACTCACTTAACTCACTCCTTAAGTACCTAAGAGCTAACCTACCGATGTCAGCAGGCTTAAGCCCTAAGTAAGGATCCTCAGGTATTAACTCATCAAACCTCTGAAGAACCTCAAACTCTATTATAGTTACTAAGTCATCAGGCCTTACCCTACCATAGACATGCCTTAACTCCCTAAGTAACTCATCTTTAGATCTAAAACCATCCTTACGTGCATCATCATCAGTTAACTCCCTAACCCTCTTGTAAGTAACTTTAGTTATCTTAGCCTTAGCTACAGGCCTACCCCAACTATGTATTATTACTTCATCGTACTTCGGTATTACCTTACCTAACCTAATAGTTGCTTTCTTCCTACCCTCAAGCATTAACTTAGCGTACTCACCACGCATCATTATATGTCTCCTTAAGTATATCGGCATTTCAGTACCCTCACAGTCGTTCTATTATTGATTCCTTAATTCACTAAGGATTACTTAACCACCTGTACACACGTCTTCAACACTCTCCTCGGATAATCTATCCTTAACACTTACTATAAACTTAAGAGCAGTTACTAATGCGTCGACGTCCTCCCTAGTATTGTATATGTAGAAACTAGCCCTCACCGTACCCTTAATACCTAATCTATAATGTAGTGGGTGAGCACAGTGCATGCCGGTCCTAACAGCTATTCCGAATAGGTCTAGAGCCTTACCTACTATGTGGTGGTGAAGCCCCTTAATATTGAATGAGATAACACCACCTCTAATTTCAGGGTTCTTAGGTCCGTAGATAATTACTTCATCACCTAACTCCTCAAACCTCTTGAACGCGTAACTAACTAAGTCCTTCTCATGCTCCCTGACATTCTCCATCCCTAGCCTCATTAAGTACTCAGCAGCAGCTGCTAAACCTATCATACCAGCTATGTGCGGCGTTCCTGCTTCAAACCTCCATGGTAGGTCATGCCATACAACACCGTCTAGGGTCACGTCTTTAATAGTGTCACCACCGGCTTTGAACGGCTCTAACTCCTCAAGTATGTCCTTCCTACCCCATAAGATACCCGTACCCGTAGGACCTAGCATCTTATGGCCGCTGAACGCTAAGAAGTCTATGTCTAGTTCCTTAACATTCACGGGCATGTGCGGTACTGCTTGAGCACCATCAGCGACAACAATAGCTCCTACTTCATGAGCTAACTTAGCTATTCTCTTAACGTCATTTATTGTACCTAGTACGTTACTCATCATGGTAACAGCTACTACTTTAGTCCTTTCACTAATTAACTCCTCAAACTGCTCATACTTCAAGGTACCGTCATCGTTAATGTCTACGTACTTAACCTTAGCACCTACTAACTTAGCTAACCTCCTCCATGGGAGCATATTGCTGTGATGCTCCATAACAGTCAATATAATCTCATCACCCTCACGTACGTTCCTCAAACCCCAAGTGAATGCTATTAAGTTAAGGGCCTCAGTTGAGTTATACGTAAGTATGACCTCCTCCCACGAATTAGCACCTATGAAATGAGCTATCACTTCATGAGCCCTCTCAAACTCCTCACTAGCTTCCTGACTCAATGTATGGAATCCCCTATGAACGTTAGCACAGTAGTATAGGTAGTAGCGGTTAATAGCGGCAACTACTTGCACAGGTTTTAGGGTAGTTGCTGCGTTATCTAAGTAGACTAACCTCCTACCCCTAATCCTCCTCCTAAGTACTGGGAAGTCCTTCCTTACTTCGTAAGGATCGAAACCAACCTTAGTACGTTCCTCACTACGTACTACTGATTCCTCAACAGTAACGTCATCTGAACTCACTCCTTACCACCTCCAGCACTACTCAGTAACTTCTTAAGTAGAGCCAGTATAAGCTCTTCCTCAAGGGACTTCCTCCTAGGTAACTCAACCTTCTCCCCACGTTCAGCCTTAGCAGCCCTCTCAGCGAACTTAAGTACGACCTCTCCTATCTCATTATCATGTAGTACACCCTCATACTTCTCATCGTAAGCTACTTCTCCGTCCTTAACATGGAGTAATATCGTAGTTGGTGATGCGTGGACATCGTAGTATTTGAAACTCTCACTAGCTGCTCTAGATTTACATGCGTGAGCAAACCACTCGCAGAGTATTATGACGAAGAAGTAATTCCTTAACTTAGGTGCGTACTGCCTCACGAAGGGAAACCAGACCTTATCGTACTTCCTACATGCCGGGCACTTAGTATTGTCGAAGTAGAGTACGTAGTAACCATCACTAAACGGATTGAATCTAGAGCCGTCCTTATCTATTAAGACCCACTCATCACGCTTAACACTGTATAGGTAGATGCCGTGAGGTGATTTAGGACCTACCTCCTTAAAACTAACTATCTCCTTCATTAATTTCTCGGTCATACTCCTTATTACCTGCTCCACCTCATCCATCATACACACCCCCCAAGAACAGTGTTATAGGTGATAGTATTATCGTTATGCTACACCCTATCCATTAAACGTAGGTAAGGAACTAAATATACTTAGTATACCTAAGGAAGCACGTCCTAAAACCTAAAAGCCCCTCACCTTTTAAGTAAGGATTGCCCTTAAGGGAGCATTTGGTGGTGTGGTTGAGCATAGATACTCAAGAAGTTAAAGTAAGTAATATTGAGGTTAAGGGGCTCGAACCTACCGCTGAACCTGAAACCGTAATTGCTAGGGACGAGTTATTAGTGATTCATAGGGAATTAGATGAGTTAAGGAGGGATTTAAATGAATTAAGTAGTGATGTAGCTAATGTTGTTGGTGAGTTAAGTAACTTAGGGTTTAGGATCAAATCATTCGAAGGTGCGTGGAGGAGTGTTCATGGGAAGGTGAGGAAGCTAGAGTCAGTTGTATCTAAGGAGACTAGAGAGGGTAAGAAGGCGTCACTAGTAATTAGGTTAATAGGTCAGTGGAAGTCGCAGGTATGTAAGCACGCGAGAACCGGGGTATGCGACGCTTGGAGATTAGGGAGTGATGTAGTTAAGGAGATTAAGGAGTTGTTTGGGGCTGAATCTATTAAGGACGTCGACGGTGAGTTAAGGATAGTACCTACTAAGGTACCTCATCTCTGTGCTTTATGCCCCCTCTTTAAGTTAAGTAAGGAGTAATTCAATGTAAGTATTTAAACCTAAATTAAATTTTGTAAGTACGTGATGAGGTACTTCGTCACATCACCGCTCGGTATTGAGGAGTTAGTAGCTGGAGAACTTAATGAGTTAGGAGTAGGTAACCTAAGTACTGACATAGGTAAGGTATTCTTCACAGCACCTGAGGAATTCATTTACAAAGGTAACTTCATGTTAAGAACAATCAACAGGTTATTCATACTACTAGTTAGAGATAGGTTTAACGACTTAAAGGACTTAAGGAGATTAGCATCCAGTATTGATTACACAGAATTCATAGACCCTAAATCATCATTCGCAGTTAGAGCTGATAGGGTAGGTAAGCACGACTTCACGAGTATCGACGTTAAGAGAGAGGTTGGTGCCGGTATTATCGAGTCCTATAAAGAGAGTACCGGGATTAGATTGAAGGTTAACCTAGATAATCCAGACGTTGAGGTCTACGCATTAGTTAGGGATAGTGAGTTCGTACTAGGTATAAACACAACAGGTACTTCACTACATAGGAGGGGATACCGAGTATATAACCACCCAGCAGCCCTAAAGACTACATTAGCGGCTGCCCTTGTAATACTAACTGAGATCAGTGATGATGAGCCTTTCTTAGACCCCATGTGTGGCGGAGGTACTATAGCTATTGAGGCAGTTCATAAGGTTAGGAAATACCCGATAATACTGTTTAGGTATGATTACGCGTTTAGGAAGTTAAGGATATACGACCCTATAGCGGAGTCCTTAGTTGAGGAAGAATTACTAAGTAATGTTAGGTTAAGTAAGTCACCTACTTACTGCGTGGACATTAGTGATAAGCACTTAGAGGGAGCTAGAGCTAACGCATTAGCTGGTAGGGTCTACGACGTAATGAGGTTCATTAGAGGAGATTCAACACATTCACGAACGTACGAGTTAATTAAGGGTGAGGTAGGTAGTGTTAAGCACGTAGCACTAAACCCACCTTACGGTATGAGGTTCCATAACCCAAGGAAAATACCTATGTTCTACAAGGAATTCCTAAGGGTAGTAAGTAGTGAATTGAGTGGTGCTAACGTAGCATTAATCACGGCAGCGGTTAAGGCTATGGAGTGGGCGGTGAATGAGGTAGGTGTTAAGGTCGTTAAGAGAATTAATGTAATGCATGGCGGGTTACCGGCTAGGATATACTTGATTAAGACTTAGTGACTACCTAAGTTATTAAATTCCTCTAGTAATTAATGAGTGGTGCTTCATTTGAGTGAGGAGATAAGGTTAGGTATCGTAGTAGCCGAGTTTAATTACGACATAACTTACTTAATGCTTCAGAAAGCCCTAAACCACGCTAAGTTCCTAGGTGCTAAGGTGGTTTACGTACTTAAGGTACCGGGGACCTTCGAGATACCGATAGGTGTCAAGAAACTCCTGGAGAAGGGGGGTATTGACGCGGTAGTTGCGTTAGGTGCTGTGATCCAGGGGGAGACGAAGCATGATGAGTTAGTAGCTAATCAAGCAGCTAGGAAGATCATGGATCTGAGCCTAGAGTACGGAAAGCCCGTTACTTTAGGTGTGATAGGTCCTGGAGCATCGAGAATGCAGGCTTTGGAGCGTGTTGAGGACTACGCTAGAAGGGCTGTTGAGGCAGCCATTAAGTTGGTTAAGAGGTTTAAAGCGTTAGCTGAGGTTAGTGGTGAGGAGGTCATTATAGAGTGAGGGTGCTATGACGTACGTGGTACTGATAGTGTTTCAGGGGTATCGTGAGTGGACTGAGTCATTAGGTAGTGATAGGGAGTGGTTAATACAGCTTATTCAGTCTAGGCTGTATGAGGTAATTCAGTCGGTTAGTAAGGACTACGATGGCATAGCCCTTCCTATGAGGTACGACGTTCAGTTAGCCTTAATACCTCCTGAGACTGATGTTGAGGAATTCATTAATTCGTTAAAGGAGGCGTTGAGTAGGTATTCACCGACACCAGTAATTGCTAAGGCGTGTTGTGGTGAGTTGCCCGAGGTAATTAATGAGTGCGGTAGGTACTTAGCTGAGGACTTCATAGGTAGGTGCGAGAGTTACGAACCTTTAGTAGTTGTTCATGCAGACCTAAATTACTTCACGAAATTCACTGAAGTTAATGGTGTCCTCAGTTCATATAATAGAATAATTGATTACATATCGACGGTTAGTAGTAAGTTACGTGATAAGGCCTACATACAGTACTTAGGAGGCGATAATGTAGTGGCACTTACGTCGATTAGGAATTTAGAGGAGGTTGTTAAGGTAATGACTTCATTCAAGGACGTTAAGGTAGGTGTGGGCATATCACTTAAACCTAGATTAGCCTTCTCTAAAGCTGCTGAGGCATTGAGCATATTAAGATCTGAGGGTAGGGTAAGGAAGTACTTAATACTTCAGGATGAGGATCTCAGTAATTAGGTTCAAGAAAAGCTTTCAGTCCTTAATAACTATTTAACTCGGTGTAAGTCCTGACAAAGGTACTCCTAATTAGCGGGGATCTGCTCCTTAAGTTAGTTAAGCCTAAGGACTTAGTAGAGTACATAGCTGAGTGCTTCAGGATGCTAAGTGAGGGTAAGGTAGTGATGCCGTCGAGGACCGTGATGTGGGTTAAGGGTAATTGGTGGGGTATCATGCAGGCTTACGTACCTAATCATGGTGTAGGTGTTAAGATAGTTAATGTAATCCCTAAGAACGTAGAGAGGGGATTACCTACTATTCAAGCCTTAGTAACTCTGTTTGATGAGGATCTAGGCTCCCCGCTAGCCGTTATTGAGGGTTCAGTACTTACTGCTTTAAGAACCGCAGCAGCTAGTGCGTTATCAATTAAGTACTTAGCACCTACTGAGGGTTCGTTAGGGATTATAGGTACTGGTTATCAGGCTAGGTATCAATTAAGATTTGCTCTTGAGTACTTCAAGGCTCACGAAGTTAAGATATACGATGTTAGACCTAAGGCAATGGAAGGTTTTAAGAGATATGCTAGGGAGGAGTTAGGTATTGACGTTACGGTATGTAAGAACTCAGATGAAGTGGTTAAGGGCGCGTCATTAATTATTGAAGCATCAACTACTAAGGAACCAGTGATACATGGTAGGTACTTGAGTGAGCCCGTCCACGTAGTCAGCATAGGTGCTCACACGCCAGAGTCAAGAGCTATTGATGATGACGCTATTAAATTAGCTAATTACTTCGTAGTTGATTATAGAAAGGCTGTGCTGGAGGAGACCGGAGATGTGATAATACCTGTTAAGGAGGGTCTACTGAACATTAATAAAGTATGTGAATTAGGTGAGTTAGTTAGTGGTAAGTGCGTAGTACGTAAGGGTGAGGGAGTTAGTATATATAAGAGCGTAGGAGTAGCTATTCAAGATGTATGCGCGGCTAATTATGCTTACAAATTAGCTACTAAGGAGAGGCTAGGTAAGTACGTTGAGTTGTAACTACTCATTACCCCTACGTAGGAGTTCAGCATCACCGTATAGTGTATCGAATAGGTATGTATTAGGTCCTAACTTAATTATTAAGTATATTTTATATGCTTGAATAACCTCTTTAACAGTGATCTTAGGTGGTAGGAAGGCTTTCCATACACGCATTGCGTAATAAGCTAAGAATCTCCTAGCTACCTCCTCAGCCTTCTTGATACTTACCCTAGGGGGTACTACTAATGATTCATCAATATCAGCTACTTCAGTATCGGGTATTGAGTCAGCTGGGTAGGCCCTGTTTCTAGCCATGTCAACTAATACGTATGCATTGACCTTAACGGGCTGTCTAAGTAACTTACGAACCTCAAGTAGGAACTTAAAGAACGTATATGGGTAGTAGACAATACCAACTACTTCAGAATCCTTAGGGGGGTTCTTTAAGGGCTTAATCACCTTAGCCTTAACCAATTAAGGCAGCACCTAATCATTAAGTAAGTTAAAGTACGTAATTAGGGTTGCTGTAGTGAATTAAGTAAAAAGGTGGGGTTGTTATTTAACTAACCCCCTAGCTAATACGAAGTTCTTAACGTAATCAATCTCACTAATAGCTACCTCCTTAACTTCACTACCCTTACTTACCTCACCTAACTCACTAGGTGTTGGTGTCTCCATAAGCCTAAACGCCCTCTCAACATGCTCCGTCTTAGCAGGGGTTGAGAAGTAGCTAGTAACTATAGCGACTACCGTGGCTGTTGGGAACCCTATGAGTAATTCGTACCACCATGCACTATACTTAGGATCTACGAAGTACCTAATGTATACCCAAGGAACCCAGAAGGCAGTAGTTACTAGAGCAGCTACTACAGCTGCCTTAAGTCCCTTAACACCATCCCTCTCAATTAGGTAAGCACCTATGAATGTAACTACGAACACTATGATAGGTACTGAAGCAGCTAGTAGGGGTAGTTGAGCGTTGTAATTACCTCCTGGGCAGAAGATCCATCCCTTACTATAGCTCTTCCATATTATTATAGTTGAAGCACCCGTGACTATAGCCGCGAATGCCGCACTAGGTGTTAACCTCCTCCACAGCACCGATAACAGCATTATAGGTCCGAAAGCAGCTCCTAAACCACCCCAAGCGAATAGTACGAAGTAGTAAACCGACTTGCCGAAGAACAGAGCCCATATTAGGGCAGCTATACCTATTACTAAAGTAACGATCCTACTCCATAGGACTAGCCTAGCCTCCTCCAACGACTTCTTAAAGGTCTTCCTGTAGATATCCTCAACTATGGCACTAGCGGCAACCAATAGCTGAGAGTCGGCGGTAGACATCATTAAAGCTATGGGTGCTGCGAGAACAACACCAGCTAATATCGGGTTTAAGTGCTTAAGAGCGAGCATAGGTAGAGCTTCCTCAGGGTCCTTAATACTTGATGCTACGTCGGGGGTTACCCTAGCTATCCAGCCAGCTGACTGAGCTAGGTAATACACCACTAATAACAGTATCATAGCCGTTAAGGCGGCCTTCTTGAGATCCTTAGGTCTCTTGATGCCCATGAACCTAACTGTGATGTGTGGATTACCGGGCCACCCAAAACCTATCGCTATGTACGATAGCATAATTATCAGTAGTAAGGCACCTCCGTAGCTATATCCCCAGAAGTTATTGAGGCTAAGTAGGGTCAGCCCTGACTTACCTACGTGTGTATGCGCCATTAAGTTGAAGAGGTTAGCAGGTCCTCCAATAGCTGCTAATCCAGCACTGACTATCAGTACCAGACCTATTACTGCCCACCAACCCTGCACGTAGTCTGTCCAGCATACTGCGAAGAACCCCCCTAGTACGGTATAGATTATCATGACTATAGCTCCTATAGCTATCCATAACTTAAGGTTAGTTGATATGCCGGAGACGGCGGCTATCGCTGAGAATACCTTACCTGATGCGAGGAACTGAGCACCTACGTAGGCTGAGAGGAAGAGCACTATGATTAGTGCTGAGGTAATCCTTAACACACCCCTATCCTCACCCAACCTAGCCTCTAGGTAGGTAGGTATTGTTAGGGCACCTACGGACTCAGTGAACCTCCTTATCCTCCTAGATATTACGGTCCAGCACATTAGGTCAGCGTAGAAGCACCCTATGGTGTTCCATGTTGAGTTAATACCTGATGTGAATCCCTCACTAGGTAATCCTAAACCTACCCAACCACTCATCTCACTAGCTCTCTCGCTAAATGCTATGACGTAAGGCCCTAACCTCCTACCACCTAGTATGTAGTCAGCTAAGTTCTTAACGTACTTCTCAACTATGAACCCAATAGCTAGTACTATAGCGAAGTACACACCTAAGGTAGTGAATATTGTCTCAGCAGTACCCCAGTGGACCATTACCTACCCACCTCCTCCCTCTCCTTAATAAGCCCCATCGTAACATCAACGGCTATCCCCAGCATAATCAGCTGCACGATTATCTGGCCCCACCAGAATACCTCCGGTATGTGAGTGAATGCTAGTATCACGATTACGGTTATACATATAGCTATCACAATTAAGCTGTAGACCTCCCTCATCACGGCATTAATACCTCAATATATCAATTACTACCCTGAAGTATAAAAGCATTATACACTACTAACACTATTATAGTGAACATTATTTACAATAATTACTTGACATAGAGGTTTCAACATTAAAATTACTTCTTAGTTAACTTCTACGTGAGGGTTCTTTAAGTTATAAGTCCTTCATTTACGGAGGTCCATGAAATACTATCTCTATGGGTAGACTACCTTTAATTAACTCCCCTTCAGAGTATCTTATGGTGTCGAATTATTGCCACATCAAGTGGATCGCCGTATATGGTCCCACCCCATTCTCACATTTAAGAGGAGTAGGAAAGTTAGGTTCTTCTTTAATGGAGAATTGATTGAGGGTTATGAAGGGGAAAGTATAGCAGCTGCTCTTTACGCAGTAGGTTATGACGTCTTAAGTAGGTCAGCCTATAAGCATAGGCCGAGAGGACCTTTCTGCATGATCGGTAAGTGCAGTAGCTGTTTTGCCGTAGTTAATGGAGTCCCCAACACTAGGACATGCATAGAGCCTGTTAGGGATGGGATCAAGGTTGAGTTTCAGGAGGGGTTAGCCAGCATACCTCAAAGTAGCCCTAGCTTCGAGGTTAAGGATGAGGAGGTAGTCGAAGATATCGACTTACTTGTGGTAGGTGGTGGACCCGCCGGGTTATCAGCAGCTATAGCGGCTGGTGAGTTAGGGCTTAATGTGTTAATAGTTAATGAGCACTTCAGACTAGGGGGTCAGTTAGTTAAGCAGACACATAAGTTCTTCGGTTCTAAGGAGTTATTCGGTGGTTTAAGGGGGTTCCAAGTAGCTGAGGTCCTTGAGGAGAGGATAAGGAAGTTAAGGAACGTTAAGGTGCTCCTACAGACGACAGCTTACGGATTCTTCAGAGGTGGTTGGGTCGGTTTGATTAGTAAGGATAGGCTCTACAGGGTTAGGCCTAAGTACGTAGTAGTAGCTACTGGGGCGGCTGAGAGGTACCTCCCATTCCCAGGTAATGACCTCCCTGGGGTTATGGGTGCTGGCGGTGCTCAGACATTAATGAATGAGTATGGTGTACTTCCTGGGAGGGAGGTCTTAGTTGTTGGTTCAGGTAATGTCGGGTTGATAGTGTCTTACCAGTTACTTCAAGCAGGTGCTAAGGTAGTGGGTATTGTTGAGATAATGCCTTACGTAGGTGGGTGGTTCGTACATGCAGCTAAGGTTAGGAGGTACGGAATACCCATATACGTTAGGCACACGATTAAGGAGGTTTGGGGTAGGGAGAGGGTTGAGGGAGCTACTATAGTTGAGGTTGATGAGAAGTTCAAACCCGTACCAGGTAGTGAGAAGGATATTAAATGTGACCTAGTACTACTCGCTATAGGCTTAACACCAGACACTAGAGTACTGGCTCAGTTAGGTGCGTTACTTAAGTGGGTACCTGAGCTAGGCGGCCTCACAGCCATTAGGACTAAGTACCTAGAGACTTCAGTACCTAACGTATTCATAGCAGGTGACGCATCAGGTATTGAGGAAGCGACGACGGCGATGCTTGAAGGCGAGATTGCGGGACTCTCCGTAGCTATTAAGGCTGGTGTAGCTCGTGAGGAGGTTGTGAGGAGGAGGGAGGAGATACTGAAGTTCCTATGGGATGAGTATAGGCAGGCACCAGTAGTAGCTAGGGCTAGGGAGGGGAAGCTGAAGGTCACAGTAAGTGAGGAGGAGATGGAGGAGCTACGTAGGAAGTACCCACCATACGTAACTATCGGGGGGTGAGGGGGTATGGATGTTCCTCAATTCAAGAGGACAGGGATAATTACTACTGAAGAGCTAAAGTCATTAGGTCTCCTACCGCCTAAGGAGAGATTAGCTAAGGGCCCAGTAGCTATTATTGAGTGCCCTGAAGAAATACCATGCAACATATGTGCCGTAGCTTGCCCTCACGGAGCCATAGTTATTGAGAAGATAAAGGATATACCAAGGATAGACTGGAGTAAGTGCGTTGGGTGTGGTTCATGCGTCGCTAAGTGCCCTGGACTAGCTATATTCGTTGTTGACCTATCAAAACCAGGTGATTACGCTTACGTAACCGTACCTCACGAGTTCCTACCTCACCCTAAGGTAGGTGATGAAGTGACTCTCCTAGGTCGTGATGGTTCTAAGCTAGGTAGGGGTGAGGTCGTGAGGGTTTGGGAGTGGAATAAGACCTTAGTAGTTACGGTTAAGGTACCTAAGGAATTAGCTATGGAGGTGAGGGGGGTATGGGTGGAGAGGTGAGGGAATTGAGGGAGCACCCAGCGTTTGTTTGTAGGTGTCGTGACGTAACGGTCGATGACGTCATTAAGGCGATTGATGAGGGTTGTAGGGATCTTGAGTGCTTGAAGAGGAGGTTAGGCATAGGTATGGGTCCGTGCCAAGGTAGGACATGCATACCTATAGTACTCGGTATTCTAGCTAGGAGGCTAGGTAAGAGGCATGATGAGATAGAATTACCAACTATTAGGGCACCTATAATACCCATACCGATTGAGTACTTCCTTAAGTCCATAGATGTTAAGGAGGTGAGTAAGTCATGAGGAGGGAGGTTAATGTATTAATAATAGGTGCTGGGATATCCGGGTTATCAATAGCTTATAGCCTAATTAAGCGGGGGGTTAAGGACGTACTAGTAGTTGATAAGTCATACATTAGTGCCGGCTCAACAGGTAGGTGCGCAACAGGTATTAGAGCATCATTCACATCCAAAGAGCACGTAGTACTCATGAAGAGGGGCATTGAGTTATGGAAGGAGTACGCATCAAGTGAGTTAGGTAGGGAGGGGCTGTATTACGACCAATCAGGGTATGTATGGGTCGCTAGGAAGGAGGAGAGTGTTGAATTCTTCAGTAAGTTAACTAGGCTACATAACAGCTTAGGAGTACCTACTAGATTATTAAGTATTGATGAGCTTAAGGAGTTAGTACCCACGCTAAATACGGAGTTAGTAGCTGGTGCTATGCTAGACCCAACAGCAGGTAAGTCCTACCCATTCGACACGATATTCGCCCTACTGAAGTACGTGACGAGGAACAGTGTTGAGGTAGTTACTCATGCTGAAGCTAAGAAACTAATCGTGAAGTCAGGTAAGGTCGTTGGTGCTGAGATCGAAGGTACTGAGGTTAGGGCTGAGTACGTAGTAGTTGCTGCAGGATCTGGTAGTAGGGACTTACTAAAGACGGTAGGTATTGACTTACCAATAAGTAACATACCTAGACACGCACTAATAACTGAGCCCTACAGAGAAGCGTTTAAGCCATTAGTTATTGACTGGGACACTCCAGGTGTTCCATACGTAGTCCAGTCTAAGGAGGGAGGCTTCTTCATGGGTAGGGACATTGAGGAGGAGGCTGAGCTACCACTAACTTCACAGAGGATTGACTTCATACCTAAGGTCGTTAAGCCCCTAACTCAGCTATTCCCGTGGCTACGTAACGTTAGGGTACTTAGGTACTGGGTAGGGTACTACGTAACAACACCTGATCACCACCCGATTTACGGTCCTTTCGAGGAGGTCGAGAATCTCTACGTAGCAACGGGGTTCAGCGGTCATGGTTACATGATGGGTCCAGTAACTGGTGAGTTAATAGCTAACTGGATACTTGATGGTAAACCAGGAATACCTGAGGCTGAGAGGTTAGTACCTAGTAGGTTTAAGGTAGGTGCGCTAATTAAGGAATTAGCGGTTGTTGGCTAGGGCTACACTACATAGTAGTTACTCCTTAGGTACTAACCTAGCTATTTCATACGGCTTGACTAGCGATATAGTAGCTTTCCTCGATACTTTCATGTACTTAACTACTCTAATGTATATCACCCAATCAGGATTCTCTAAGTTAACAGGCCTAGGTACGTACTTAGCTATCTCTCGTATAGAGTCTATGGTGTGCATCCTAACCCTAGCACCGTCCTCCCTAACCCTAAATAAGTGTCCCTCAAGGGTTATTCTGAATGTTGAGTCCTTAGGTATCTTAGGTACTAATTCCTTAACTACTTCACAAACTCTATCAATTAATGGTTCAGTAACGTAGTCGACAGGTACTACCCTTATTATTGGTGTTGAAGCGTTACTTAAGTACTCCCTAAGCTTCCTAGCTACTTCGTGGGGATCACCCTTAACCTTATACAGAATTACCGACTGGTAAGCAGATACGAATACAGCATCAAGACCCAGCACTTGCCTTACTTGGTTCCTGGCCCATCCGTAGTTATTGAGTCCAGGCTCATGAATTACTATTAAGTTAAACTCCACTACCTAGCCCCTAAGGAGGTGGTGGGAGAACTTATAAAGGTAGTTCTTAAAACAAGTTGTGTACTGCCATAACTTACTTTATTCATGAAAAAGCCCTTTAGTAGTTTAGGGATGTGCCTCAGCAGACTTCTCTCCAGCCTGAGCTGACGGTACAGTAGCTGGTAGGGTTGGGAACTCCTCCTTCATACGCTGCTCAGCAACTACCTTAGCCTCCTCAAGTATCTTCCTAGCCTCAGCTGACGTTGGTATGCTTATGTCTCCATACCCTACTATACTCCCTGCCTCCATAACGGTCTCCTGAAGTATGTCCTGTACCTCACCTAACTCAATCCCTAACTCAGGTAGTACGGTCTTAATAGCTGCTCTAACATCCTTAACTACACCGATTACTGGTGCTAAGTAGTACACTATCTCACCGATCTCCCTAATGGACTCAATCCTAAGCGCTATGTGCTCAAGGGCTACCTGAACCATTAGTAATGACTTAGCTACCTTCCTAAGCTCAGCTATCTCGTTAGCGTACATAGTTGCCCTAGCATTGTCCTTACTCATTATAGCATCAACTACCCTCTCAAAGAGCTCTTGATCCCTAGCCTTAAGCCTCTCTAGGTATACCTCAAGCCTCCTAACCATAGTGTTTATCTTGTAGTGAGCCATAGCTAACCTAAACCTTAGTGGCTTCTCCCTACCGAATACCTTCCTAAGCGCATCACCTAAGGTCTTCTCCTTACCCCTCCACTCCTTACCGAAGTCCTTAAGGGCTGACATACGCACATACACCAATAACTACCTAAGACCAAGCGAAAACTTAAAAAAGGAGAGACTACTGAATCCACCTATACCAACGTACTTATTTCCTACCTTAAGATAATGTATAGATGAGGGACCGAATTGATTAGGAAGGCTGTCGCCATTAATGTAGCTGCCGTAGTACTTATTCTAGTAACTGTAGTCATAGGTTTGGCCCTATACGCCATAATATGGAGGCCAGTAACAGGGGCTAAACCACCGGAAAGAGCTAATACTTTATTAGTTATTGAGCATACATCATATAATGGGACCCACATAATACTCTATGTTAGGAACGAAGGACCGAGTAAGGTATTCATATCTAGAGCATACATAACCACACCTAACGGAACCGTACTAATAGCTGAGTACCCACCTAAACCACATCAACTAAACATAACCAACGATACGGGAGGTAAGCCCGTAGTATACCCCAACAACACAGTAGTACAGGTAGTTATTGGGGACTTCCTTGTAAGTCCCTACAAAAACTTCATAGAGCATAGGTCGTACTACGGCATTAAGATAGTAGCTAATGACGGAAGCGAGACATCCTCCTCAGTATTCATACCGTAACACGTCTAAGTATCTAATCAGAGGATTTTTTACAATCTGTCGAAAACTAACTAACTAGTCTTAAGTTAGGTAATTAAATTCAGAAAAGCCAATTTTATTAACTACTACTCAAAAATACTCAAGGGTAAGAACATGAAAGTAGTAAAGCTTAGGAAAGGTATTTCACCAATAATAGCGACCGTACTGCTCATACTAATAGCGATAGCCACAGGCATAGTGATATATGCCTTCATGGCGGGGTGGATAGGAACAAGATTCAGCACGACCTCAGGGCCTCAGGCAGTACTTGTTGCTGAGTCAGGATATTACAACGCGACGAAAGGTTACTTCGTGATTTACGTAAGGAACGACGGTAGTAGGGATACCAACATAAGTAGGGTCTACGTAATTGATAATGCAGGTAATTCATACTTAATAAATTCAGTCAGTAGGAATACATCACTAAGCAGCTTAAGTACCGCAGCTGTGGGTGAATTAACATATTCACCAACTGGAGCAACCTACCTAATACCAGCTAAGGTACCCGCTAATGGTTCAGCAATACCTGTAGCAGTGTATACAGATAATTCACCAAGTATTACTAGAGGGTACGTATATACAATAAAGCTCATAGGTACTGATGGAAGTGAAGTCACTATCAGAATAAGAGCATAATAACTCTATATAATAAACTGTTTTTAGAGCTTAATCCCATAATAACATATTTAGTACCTGCTTTCCACACGTTATCGTTTTAGATCCTAGATATCAATTATTCTTAGGGTGTAACCCAGTACTAAGTCAAGGCACGGTGAAGATTTGTGGATAAAGATAATGACATAAGTATGGGCTTGACTGAGGAGGTTATTGAGGAGTACTCTCTAGATGAGTTTACGAAGGTAAGGATCGTTAGGTTACCTGATGGTTCACTTGAGTATAGGGTTATCCAGCCCGAACTTAATGAGAGGGAGTCCTTAGTTGTTGAGGATATTAGGAGGTGGTTTATTGAGGAGCTGTCTATCGAGGATCTAGAGTCTGAGAAGGTTAAGTTACTACTTGATAAGGTAGTTAAGAAGTACGTACGTAAGAGACTAGGTAAGAAAGTGGGTGATGAAGTAATTAAGAAGATCTCGTATGTAGTTATGAGGGATTTATTAGGGTTCGGTAAGTTAGACCCGCTACTTAAGGACCCTAACATTGAGGATATTCACGTGGTAGGTATTGGTAGGCCGGTATTCGTGTGGCATAGGCTGTATGAGAACCTACCAACGAACATATACTTCTTCGACCCTGAGGAACTTAATAGGCACTTACACAAGATAATGCTAACCTCAGGTAAGTTCGCCAGCTTAAGTAGACCTATAGTTGACGGTACCTTACCCATGGGTTACAGAGTGCATGTAGTCCATCCAGTGATTTCCGAGTTAGGTGCTGCAATAACCATTAGGAAGTATAGGGAAGTACCCTTCACAGTAGCTGATCTAATGAAGTTCGGTACGGTATACCCTGAGCTCCTAGCCTTTCTATGGGTTGCTATGGAGCATAAGAGGTCAGTATTCATAGTTGGTGAGACAGCAGCTGGTAAGACTACATTACTTAATGCGTTAGCTACGTTAATACCTGTTAGTATGAAGGTAGTGGTTATTGAGGAGGTTAGGGAGATTAAGCTACCCCACCCTAACGTAATATACATGGTGACTAAGGAGGGTGTTGAAGGTGTTGGTAAGGTAACCCTCTTCGACTTAGTTAAGGCATCAATGAGGCAGAGACCGGACTTCATAATAGTTGGTGAGATTAGGGGTGAGGAGGCCTACGTACTAATGCAGGCTATATCCCTAGGTCATGGAGGCTTAAGCACGATGCACGCTGAGGGCGCCGTAGCTGCTGTTAAGAGATTAATGGCGCCTCCAATGAACATACCTCCCTACCTAGTTAAGCTACTTGATGTAGTCATACACATAACTAAGGTTAGGGGGAGGGGAGGTATTAAGAGGTACGTACTCTCAGCTTCTGAGATAGCTGATATAGACCTTAAGACGGGTGAACCTTCACTTAATGTTGTTTATAAAGTTAATGTAGATATAGATGACCCTAAGGGACCTAGGGCGGACTTGGCAGTATTCAGACCTGAGGAGTCACTTACTCTTAAGAAGATAAGTGATATTAAGGGTATACCTCTCGATAGGTTACTACTTAGTATTAAGAGGAGGGCTGAATTCCTTAGGGAATTAGTTAGTAAGAACCCAACCTATGATGAAGTCATTAATGCAATAATGACTTATAAGGAGGTATGAGCTGTGCTGAGTAAGTACTATTTAGGGAGGAGTAAACTACTTCATTACGCAGCAGCATCAATACCTATAGCTATGGGGTCATTTCCTCTAATACTTGTTTTACTAGGTGGTGGTAAGGCTAGGTTCGGTAAGGGAGTCATTACATTGCCTGAGGCCTTAGTCGTTGAGTTAGTAATGGCTACGATAGGTGTAGCTATAATCCTACTGCCTCGTTTCATGCTCAGTAGTGAGTTAGATAAACTCAATCTAAGGCTACCCTACATAGTACTTAAGATGAAGACGATGATAGCAGCTGGCGAACCCCCACTTAAGGCTTTTGAGGAGGTTGTTAAGGATGTTAAGTTAGGGATCTTAGACTTAATACTTAAGGAGATCCTACTAGGTACGCCACCAGCTGAAGCAGTTAGTAAGGTACAGAAATTAGTTGGTAAGAACCCAGCATTCGATGTTCTGAAGAGGGTCATGACGGCTATTGAGATGGGTGGTGAGAGTACGTCTATGTTCCTTAAGGATGAGTTTGAGGGATTAATGAGTGATAAGGATGCCGAGTTAAGGAAGGCAATTGAGAACCTCTCAGTAATTGTTGAGCTGTACATGAGTATGGGTGTCTTCGCTCCAGTACTAGGTATTATAATGCTCTCATCATTAGCGATACTTAGTGGGGCTAACGTTACGCCATTAATAATGCTACTAGTATTCATCGCAATACCGATATTCTCGGTATTCTCAGCAGTAATGGCTAAGAAAATGGTTGAGAGGGCCCTACTATGAGGTTCGGATTACCTAAGATTAGGGTTGAGTTAAGTAGTAGAGATAAGAAGTTAGTTAGGTATGTAAGCTTCTCTTTACCGGTAATATCATTCATGATCTTCCTAGCCCTTCACGAGAAGATCATGGGTGTACCGATTAACTTCCTAGACCCTAAGGACGCACTACTAATATCATTCATTACCGCAGTTTCCTTAGTACCTGCAGCTGCTCTAGAGTTTAAGTGGGAGTGGGAGTTAGTTACCCTTGAGAACGAAATACCTGCTTTCTTATCAGCTCTTGAGGGTAACTTAAGGGCTGGTTTACCGATGCCTAGAGCTATTCATGAGGCTAGTAAGTACGTGAAGTTCCTTAGGGGTAGGTTACTCACTATGGTTAAGGCTATGTACTTAGGTAGTACGTTGGAGGAAGCCACTAAGTACTTGAGGGGCAGTAAATCGAATCTCCTTGAGCTAATGGCTGATTACCTATCGATGCTCTCAAGGAGTGGTGAGGAGATGTACAGAACGGTGAGGGAGTTTAGAGAGGCTGTTGAGACCATAGTGAGTTACTCAAAGAGGTTAAGAGACGCTACTAGGTCATTCTTAGCTACGCTATACTTAGTAATGTTCGTGTATCTCGTGTCGACGGTCATATTCTTAGCAACCTTCATATACCCGCTATCACAGCAAACCACTACTGTGGGCATGCCCTTAATAGGTAAGGTCAATCCAGACGTAATGACTTCACTAGTAATCTACGGGGTACTTGTTGAGGCAGTAACTAATGGCGTCGTAGTCTCTTACTTCACGGGCTCGAGGCACGTATCATCATTAATTCATGCCTTAATACTTCTTTTCATATCGATAGCTGTTTACGCGGTCCTTATATTCATGAAGTCAGCCCTACCAATCCCTACGGTAAGTATTCCTAAGACTTGAAGTTCTTAGTAATTAATATTTAAGTATTAAGATCCCTAACTTTAAGATTATAAGCTTTAGAGTACAAAATAAGTACGTGAGGTACCTCTGTAGGTAGGTGAGTTGGTGAGGTAACTAATTAAGTAGTGCAAGGTGTTAGTCTTGGGATCTGAGGGTAAGGGGAAGGTATGTAACTTCAGTATCGATACATCCTACGACCTATCCTGCATAATAAATGATGCATTAACTGAGGTACTAGGTAACGATAAGGCCTTCAGAGTGATTAAGTTCATCGAGAATACATCAGGTAGGGATATCGGGGAATTAGCTATTTACGATCCTAAGCAGTTAGTGGAGCTTCTGGAGCTTGTGTTAGGTCCATCGCTGCATAAAGTCAGTGAGGAGATGCTCAGAATAATAATCAATAAAACAGGATGCCGACCTGAGGACTTCACATTCCCGAGTAGTGACTCACCAACTGACTTGATTAAGGTGTTTAAGGAAATTAATGAGTGTATTAGGAGGAAAGCTAGGATGGTTAGGCATAGCTACATGGATATAGTAGCCGCTATAAGGGATAAAGCGAGAAGCAAGTTAGATTCAGGTAACTCCGAGGGCACTGATTAATCACTTCGTCTCCCAGTCGCTACGTTCTACTACTAATTGATTCGGTAGTAGTGTTAAGGGGACTTAACTACTGTAAAGTATTTAGTTTCATATCCTACAACATAATGTAGTGGTGAGTACTTGAGATGGAGTTGATAGAGAGGTGCCCTACAGGTATAGAGGGTATTGACGACTTACTTGAGGGAGGATTTCCGAGGGGGAATATAGTACTACTAGCTGGGACCCCTGGCGCAGGAAAGACTACATTCGCTGCGAAGTTCATCTACGAGGGAGCGAAGAGGTATGGCGAGCCTGGCGTGTACTTGAGCTTCCTAGAACCTAAGTATGACTTCATTAAGTACATGAGAGCATTGGGTATGGACTTCGAGGAGCTTGAGAGGAGAGGGTTATTCACATACATTGAAGGTGTTCAGACACAAACAGTAGAGGGTGTTGAGGAGGCTCTTAGGGAGTTCCTTAAGGCAGTACTTGAGATGAGAGCTAAGAGAGCAGTCATTGACTCAGCAACAGCTATAACGCAGATAGTCGGGTTTAGGGGTTCTAGAGAGATAATCAAGAACGCCATAATAGCTGGTTTAAAACCGCTAAACGTAACGGCCTTGCTAATAGCTGAGCTACCAATAGGTACTCCAGTAGTTGGTTATGGTGTTGAGGAGTTCCTAGTTGATGGTGTCATTATACTGAGATCAATAATAGAGAATGGAGTACTCATACGTAAGATGGAGATTAGGAAGATGAGAGGTTCTGAAATACCTAGGGCTGAGGTATTCTTCGACATAGTGCCTGGTAAGGGCATTAAGGTATACGTACCGGAGAAGATCGAGGAGGTGCCGGCACCTAGCGAGGAGGTTGTCTATGAATCACCAATACCTGAACTAACATGCATTCTAGGTCCCTCACTAAGTAAGGGTACTCAAGTAGCTATAATAGCTCAAGAAGGTAGTGCTGGATTAACTATAGCCTTAGCTATGGTACTACCATTCATAGCCAAGTACGGTGGTAAGGCACTTATTAGAAGTTACGGTAAACCCTCGCAACTAATTAAGTCGCTGGTTGAGGAAGTAGCTACCACGTACGGAATTAACTATAGTAAGTTAGACATAACGGTGGATCCAGTACAGCCTACATCTAAGCCAATTTACTTACTAAGCTCTAGGAATAGGGAGATGGACCTAAGTATTAGGCCGGACTTCGAGATAATTGATTCATTGAATCAATTACCGGCACTCTACGGTTGGAGGGAGTACCTAAGCCTACACATAGATAACCTACTGACACGTAGGAGACTAAATATAACGACATTCTATATATACTACGAACGTAAGGAAAGACCCCTACCCCTCCTTCTAGATATCTACGATAAAATCATAAAAATAACCCCAGAACATGAGAGGAATTGCTACGTTATTAGGTCATTCATGGCTGGAGTAGCCCCTTACTTAAAGCCTGTGAAGGTATGCTTCTCTGAAAAGGGTATTGAGTGGAGGTGCTGACAACATGACTAGGGACGATGAGGTAGTTAAGGTAGTGCTAGCGTACTTACAGAACGTAATGGAGAATAGACTAAAGAGACACACACCCGGCTTACTAATATCTCTAAACATGTTCGCTTACTCAAGGTACGGTAAGTACGCTACGCACCTCTTCATGAGTGACCCTAAGGCATTCGTTGAGTTACTTAGGATGTACTTCAGAGGTAATGAGGAGATGGCTAGGAGAATGATGAAGTACTTACTAAAGCCCCTAGACGATGCTGGTGAGGAAGGTAGGGAGGCTATTGAGGCCTTACTTAGAGGGGATAATGAGAAGTTCATTAAGATATCAGTTAAGTTACTTAAGGATGAGGCTATGAAGTGGCTTAAGGGGTGATTCCGTAGTTTAAATAAACTAACCTTACAGGTAATAGAGGCTAACTACAGGGCTCAAAGTAGTTTATAAAACGATACATATTAATTTATAATCACTGAATACAGTCATTATTCGAGGGTAGGGTATGTACCCCCGAATGAAGTTTAGGAGGGGGTTTAGCTACTTAGTAGCCATAGCTATAGGTATATCCGTAGCTATGGCGCTCGCAACTATAGTTACTTTATACTCCTACGGTATAGTTAGTTCGGTACTCATACCCCAACCCTCACGTATTGAATTCATGGGTTCAGTAGTAGCTACACGTACTTCACCTAACTCTGTTGAGTTATGCTTCTACGTCAAGAACTTAGGTTATAGTGAGGTATTCATATCCTCGATATCGGTGAACGGTAAGTACGAATTAGTAGTGGATAAAGCTAGGGTGTTAAGTGGGTTAGGAAAAGTAAGTAATAGTGGGGGTACCCTAGAAATACCGCCGGGCACGCTTGTCGAGATATGCGGTAAGGTAACTGCGAGCATAAGGAGTGGGCAGGTAATTGAGTTGTTAATGGAGGACGTAACAGGTAATACGTACTATACCTTCAAGAAGGTATCAGTATATGAGTCATCTACTAACGCAACACCTAACAATCCTCAATACGCCTTAAACCCCAGTAACCCCTCATCAAGTAGTCAAAATGGCTCACCTAACTATAGCAAAGCACCGCAATCACCAAGCCAACAGCCACAAACTAGTCCCTCACCACAGCAGCTATTACCGGATATAGGATCAGCTACGTCGCTAACACCATTTACAGTTGAGGGTGCTGGAAGCAACGTAGTAGCTAGTAGCGTCAGTAATATGTACGTAACGGACTTCTTCTATGAATACAAGGGACCGGGTCCGAACCACCACATAAAGGGTTACGTAGTAGGGTATGGACCGATGAACTACGAGTGGTGGTGGGCTACAGCAGAGATTAAGGATCATAGAGCTATAGTGAGTGCACCGACAATAAGTTTAACGGATGCTGATATAGGCAAAGCATGTACGGTTAAGGCATGGACTGTATACCCAGCACCAGATCAGCCACCACCTAAGGATTACGACGCCTTAATATTAGTTACCGTATTCTGCAAAGTAGGCGATTCAAAGTCACTAAGTATTAAGTTGTATAAACTTAAGATTGAGGGACATGGATGCAAGAGTAAGATCGTAGGTACTTTACTACTGTATAACGTACCCGATAGCATGATATGTAGTGAGTGTAGCAAAGTAATTAATGCGTGGTTAACCCCCATAGCAACACCTCCCCCTGGTAAGCATGACTACGACTACTACGTAATATCAGTTAACTTAGGTGACTCCAAAGGTAAACCAGTGGATTGGTTAATAATAGCCTTAACAAAGAACCCGCCTCCTTCGCCACCACCTAAGGGTAAGCATGAGGAGCAGTATAAGGTACTGTGGATTAAGAGGAGAGGTGACTTCAAGCAGATAATCGGTAGTGAATGCTATGAAGTTAAGACGTTCAGGTGGGAGGATCACTTAATAGTAGCTTGTAGGTACGTAAATAAGTACGGTTACAACCACTTCGCATTCTTTGAACTAGATAAGAACACTGGTGATAAACCTAAGGATCACCCGATACTAACTACTGAGTCAGTAGCTAAGAACGTAAGTTTTGAGGGGTTCCTAATCAAGTACTTAGATAAGGATCCGAGAACGAAGGACTATAGGGAGACCTACGGACTCTACTCGCTAAATTCAATACGCATGTACATCCTAAACCCCGACGTACTCACGCGACCAGCACCTCCGACTGGTGTAGATTTGAATGAGGCGTTCTTCTCTAGAGTTAATCCCAAACCACCAGCACCACCTCCTCCACCACCGCCTGGTGGGGTAGCGATAATGAAGCCATTAAGCAATGCAGTATGTAGAGGTTACGGCACCGAAAACATACTAGCTATCACATGCTTCACTAAAGTTAAGGACTCAAGCGGTAACGAAAGATACGTCTTAATAGTAATGAACCCGGGGTATAGCGGTGACGTCAAGTACTATGAGGAGCATCACGGTTGCGGCTCAGGTCACCATGGCTCTAAATGCCATGGATGTAAGCATGGATGCCACAGCAATAACTTCATAGCTGAAGGACCTTACTACATAGTTGGATGGTTAAAATCCTCAAGCAATCCCAACGTAATCTCATTCCCGCTACTTAAGGATCCAGACGGTAAGGAGGGCTATATAGTAGTGGTTTCATTAAATGGTACCTCAATAGTCAGTAATTACTTAGTAATTGAATCCATAGACCATAAGGTACCTAATAACTACGAGCTTAAGTACGAGTTCCACGTAGGTATTGATGCTAGTGCGACTTCACTGAAGGTAGGTGAGGAATTAAAGGCTTCAGTTAACGGAGTTAAGGATCTACCATCAGTAATTACCTTATGGTCTTGGGGCGACGGTACCGTAGGTGTAATGAGTAGTGATTATGAAGTGACTCATAAGTACTTAAGCAGTGGTGCTTACGAGGCTTCAGTATTAGTTACTGAATCCCTAAGTACAGGCTCACCAGCATCAATGAACTACGTAGACATTACCGTTAGTAAGTAGGGGGTACATACCCTACCCTCACCACCCATTAAACATCGCAAGGAGTAGGGCTTCATTACCTTACGCAGTACTACTTATTTTACCCATCATTAAACTTCACATGGTGTCCCTATGGATGAGATGCTTAAAGCATACCTTAGTTGGTACGACGTAACTAAGAAAGCGTTAGAGAGTTACTCAGTAATCGGTACTCCCAAGCTTAAGGAGTTAAAGGGGCTCTTAGTGACTGGTATGGGTGGATCTGGCGTCGTCGGTGATGTAATCTACTCACTACTCTACGGAAGTGCCGGATTCCCTGTCCAAGTAGTTAAGGACTTTAAAATACCCTCATGGGTAGGTAAGGGGTGGTTAGTACTAAGCATTAGTTACTCAGGGAATACCCTAGAGACTATAGAGACCGTGGTTGATGCTATTGAAGCAGGTGCTGAAGTATCTATAGTCTCATCTAATGGTAAGTTAATTGACCTAGCTAAGAAATTAGGACTGCCCTACGTTACTATCGATAAGGGATACGCACCTAGGGCTGCCTTCCCTCTACTACTAATAGGTGCTGTTAAGGTACTGAGTAAGTACGGGATCGACTTAATCACTGAACTTAAGGAAGCTACTGAGGTACTTAACTCAAGAGATGCTGAGTTAGATGCTGATAAACTAATGAAATTCATAGGTGATTCAGTACCTATATTCATAACTAACACTAAGTACGCACCCCTAGGATTTAGGGCTAAGAATGAATTCAATGAGAATACTAAGGTAATAGCGAAGGCTGAAGTAATACCTGAGTGGGGACATAACGACATAGTTGGTTGGGAGGGTAAGTCAGTAGGTATTAAGGCCGTAGTGTTTGTTGATCCTGAAGATCCAATAACTAAGTACGTACCTAAGCACTTAAGGGACTTCGGTCATGAGGTACTTGAGCTTGAGTTAAGTAAGGGTAGTTACTTAAGTAACATACTGTACTGGTTCAAGGTAGTAGGGATAGCATCAACTAAGTTAGCTTTAAGTAAGGGGCTTAACCCTAAGGAGACTAAATCAATAGTTAAGTACAAGAGCTTCGTAAAGAGCGTTATTGAGGAATCAGTAATTAATAAGTTAAGTAAGTTAATGAGTAAGTAGTTTTTACATGTAAAACCTTAATTCCTACCTAATCAACACTTAACGTTGGTAGGTGTTATTATTGAGTCAAGGTAGGACCTCACGAATACCTGGATTCCATAAATTAAGTATTGATGAGAGGATACGTAAGGTTAAGGAATTCGCTGGCTTAAGTGATGAGGATATTGAGGTACTAACTAAGACAGGGTCCTTAAGCCTTGAAATAGCGGAGAGGATGATAGAGAACGTAATAGGGACTCTGGAACTACCTCTAGGCATAGCCACTAACTTCCTAATCAACGGTAAGGACTACCTAATACCTATGGCTATTGAGGAACCATCAGTAGTTGCTGCGGCATCTAATGCTGCTAAGATGTGTAGAAAGGGTGGCGGCTTACACGCACTAGCTACTGACCAACTAATGATATCCCAAGTACAGCTAGTTAAGGTAACTAACCCCTACGTAGCTGCGTACAAGATTCTTGAGCATAAGCATGAGATCCTCGAGATAGCTAATGAAGTCGATCCAGTACTAGTTAAGCTAGGTGGTGGTGCTAGGCATATTGAGGTAAGGGTAATTAACTCACCTAAGGGATCTATGGTAATTACTCACTTAATAGTTGATGTTAAGGACGCTATGGGGGCCAACGCGGTTAATTCGATGGCTGAAAGGGTAGCTCCCTATATAGAGAAATTGACAGGAGGTAAGGTCTACTTAAGGATAGTATCTAACCTAGCTACTAAGAGGTTAGTGAGGGCATGGACTAAAGTACCTAAGGAAGCCGTAGGGGGTCCTGAAGTAGCTGAAGGTATAGTGTATGCTTGGGCATTCGCAGCTGCTGACCCCTATAGGGCAGCCACCCATAATAAGGGCATAATGAACGGGATAATTGCGGTAGCCCTAGCTACGGGTCAAGACACAAGAGCCTTAGAGGCTGGCGCTCATGCATACGCGGCAAGGAACGGTAGGTACGAACCCCTAAGTAGGTGGGAACTTGACGAGAACGGCGACTTAATAGGTTACCTAGAAATGCCTATAGCCGTAGGGATTGTCGGCGGAGCTACGAAGACTAACCCCGTAGCTCGGGTATCACTTAAGATACTAGGTGTTAAGTCAGCTAAGGAATTAGCTGAGGTGATGGGGGCTGTAGGACTAGCTCAGAACTTAGCTGCCTTAAGGGCATTAGCTGCTGAAGGCATTCAGAGGGGTCACATGAAGCTTCACGCTAGGCAAATAGCGATAAGTGTAGGTGCTGTAGGTGATGAGGTTGATAAGGTAGTTGAGGAAATGCTTAAGGAGGGTGTAATAAGGTACGATAAGGCTAAGGAAATACTAGAACGTATAAGGTCACGTAGGTAGTAATTTTTAATGCTTCCTTAACTCCTTAACCCTACTCATTAACTTCCTAACCCTCTCTAGACTTACCTTACCACCAATCTTAAAGTACGTACCTACAATCGCCCCATCAGCTACGCTCAAGAACTTAACTACGTTATCGTAGTTAACCCCACTACCGACTATTACTGGGTACTCCCTAGGTACTACCTTACGTACCTTAATAACGTCATCGATACTAGCCTCAAGCCCTGTGTAACTACCTGACACAACCACCGCATCAGCTAATCCACGCTCAATAGTCTCTAAAGCAACTAATTCAATATCCCTACTAACTAACGGTGCTGCATGCTTAACGTGCACATCAGCTAATATGGCCACCCCTTGAGCACCTAATACTGACCTATACCTACATAAGTCATATGCGATAGGGTTAAGTACACCCTCAGGACCGACAACAGCCTCAGCTAAGGCATTAACTCTAATGAACGATGCCCCAGTAACGTAGGCTATGGCTAGTGAATCAATACCGCAGTTCCTAAGCACATTAACACCTACGGGTATTGAAACCGACCTACGTACTTCCCTCACTACTAAAGCCATTGAAGCAACCGTAGCTGGGTCGGCCCTCTCCTTAGGGTATGGTGGGTCATTGAAATTCTCAACAATTAACCCATCAACCCCTCCCTCCTCAAGGGTTTTAGCATCCCTTACTGCTTGTTCAATAATATCATTAATTCTTAACCCTAACTCATTAAATCTAGGATTTCCTGGTAGGGGACCTATATGAACCATACCTATTATGAATGGTCTCTCACTAAAGATGTCAGTAATCGTCATTACTCAAGCACCACTAAGGGCTGGCCTAAATCAACGAAGTCACCCTGCTTCACAAGTATCTCCTTAACCTTACCACTCATTCCAGCATAAACCTCAATGCTCATCTTCATAGACTCAAGAATAACTACTACGTCATCCTCCCTAACCTCATCACCTACCTTAACCTTAACCTCAATTACCTTACCGGGTGTCGGTGCCTTAACAACCTTACCTTCCGGTACCTTAACCTCAGCAGGCTTAGGTACCGCTACCTCCGTAGTCGCTACTGCTTCAGGCTTAGGTGCTGTAGGTACTGCCTGTGGAGTTACTGCTTCACTGCTCTCAACAAGTACCTCAAGTTCAACACCATTAACAGTAACTAAGAACTTATTACCTCCCTTCTCCTCAACATCAACCTCAAACTCCTTATTACCTACCCTAACTCTGTACTTCACCATGACCTAACCCTCCCCCTACTAGTTAACCTAGTACTTACCTCATATCTCCAGTTAATTACCCACGATGAAGTAGTTAATGCAGCCTCTGTAGGCTTAGGTACTTCAGCTACACTAATTACTGGTGCTTTAGGTTTGGGCATACTTAACTCCTTAAGTCTTAAGTGGTAAGCTACGGCAGCTACAGCAGCGGCGACCATCTCCTGCCTAACTCTACGCCTCCTCCTAAGCTTAATCCTTACCATGTAACTCACCTACATAGGTACTAATCCGTGCTTCTTAGGAGGTACCCACACCCTAGTTTCCCTCTTACTGATTAAGTACTCAAGAGCCTTAGCAAGTACCCTCCTAGTCTTCCTAGGTTCTACAATGTCGTCGATGTACCCCCTACCTGCGGCTACGTAGGGAGTCGCTAACCTCTCCCTATACTCCCTAGTTAACTCCTCAAGACGCTTCCTCCTCTCCTCAGGATCCTTAATAGCTGCTAACTCCTTCCTAAATATTATCTCAGCAGCTCCTTCAGGACCCATGACGGCTATCTCAGCAGTGGGCCAAGCAATTACGTAGTCAGCACCTAAGTGCTTAGAACCCATAGCTATGTAAGCGCCGCCATATGCCTTCCTAACAATGACTGTTAACTTAGGTACGGTAGCTTCGCTATAGGCGTAGAGGATCTTAGCTCCATGCCTTATGATGCCACCATGCTCCTGCCTAGTGCCCGGCATGAAGCCGGGTACGTCAACGAAGGTGAGTATGGGTATGTTGAATGCGTCACAGAACCTAACAAAGCCAGCTATCTTATCTGATGAGTCAATATCTAAGACACCAGCCATGTAGGCTGGCTGATTAGCTACTACACCTACGGTCCTACCACCTAACCTAGCGAACCCGACTATGGCGTTCCTAGCCCAAGAGGCGTGAACCTCAAAGAATGAACCCTTATCAACTACCCTATTAATTACCTCCTTCATGTCGTACGGCTTATTAGGGTCGTCAGGTATGATGGCATCTAACTCAGGATCCTCCCTATCTACGGGGTCACCAGTATCTACTACCGGGGGGTCCTCAGAATTATTACTTGGTAGGTACGTCAGTAATTTCTTAATAATGCCTATAGCTTCTTCATCATTATTAGCTACGAAGTGAGCAACACCCGACTTAGTGGCGTGGACGTCGGGACCTCCTAATTGCTCAGGAGTCACTTCCTCGCCTAACGCAGCCTTAACTACTCTAGGACCAGTAACGAACATGAAGGAGGTTTTCCTAACCATTATTATGAAGTCCATAAGTGCTGGTGAGTAAACAGCTCCTCCAGCGCATGGACCCATAATAGCTGCTATCTGAGGTATTACTCCTGAAGCCATTACGTTCATGTAGAATATGTCTCCATACCCCTTAAGTGAGTCAACACCCTCCTGAATCCTAGCACCTCCTGAGTCGTTAAGGAATATCACAGGTACTCCAGTACTTAATGCGTAATTCATAGCCTTAACGATCTTAGCTGCGTGCATCTCACCTAATGAACCACCCATGAATGTGAAGTCCTGAGCTATGACTACTGCCCTCCTACCATTAATCTTAGCTAACCCAGTAACTACACCATCACCATAGGCGAACCTCTTCTCCATCCCGAACTCAGTCGCTCTATGCCTCACCAGCATGTCGATCTCTAGGAAGGTATCCTTATCAACAAGTAACTCAATCCTCTCCCTAGCAGTTAACTTACCCTTAGCGTGCTGCTTCTCGATAGCTTCCTTACCACCACCTAAGAGGGCTTGAGCCTTAACCTCACCTAGCTTCTTAATTAAATCAGCAACTCTCCCACTCATGAATCTAACCAAGTCCTAGTTTAGTAAGGAGGTAAAAACCTCTTACCCTAAGTGAATAGTGCTAGGTATATAGAAGCTATTATAGCTGTAGTAATTACTCCGGCAATGTTGGGACCCATAGCGAACACTATTAAGTAATTCCTGGGATTATGCTTAACTGCTAACTTATGACTTATCTTAGCGGTCGTTGGTACGCATGAAACAGCTGCTGGACCTAATAATGGGTTTATCTTACCACCGCTTAAGTAGTACATAATTAAACCACCTATCGAACCACCAATACTCGATAGAGTCAATGCTATAATCCCTAGGACTAATATCTTAAGTACTATCGGGTCGAAGATAACGTCAACCGTAGTTAAGGTACCTAATGTTAGCGCTAGTATGAACGTGGATAGCGACAGTATTACTTCATCAAGCATCCTGATGTACCTCCTAATCCCAGCCTCCTTAATAATAACTCCTAGAAAGAATGAGACAATGAGTGGTGATGCCTGAGGGAATAGTAAGCTAAGTAATGCAGTAACTACTATCGAGAACACCAACTTCTCCTTAGGACTTATCTTAGGCAACTTAGTAGGGTCCATATAAATACCCATGAATCTAGATGGGATCGTTAGTTCATCTAATCCTTTCTGGAATATATAGAGTATACTTAGGTATAGGTAACCAACAACAGTTATAGGTACGAAGAGCTTAGGAGCCAACCTAAGTGATGAGTACAGGACTATGGGCCCGTCAGCACCACCTATTAAGGCTATGGCAGCTGCCTGCCTAGGAGTAAACCCTAGGTTAATAGCTATGGGTAAGGTAACTATAGTACCTAACTCCGCGAACGCAGCTAGTATGAAGCTTAAGTAGGGCCTAGCCATTAGGAAGGTGATATCAGTCATGACCCCTATACCGAAAAATACTAAACAAGCTATGAGACCGTTGCTGAACATGAAGTTATAGAATGGCTGTAGCCAATAAACAAATAGATTACTCATATTTGTGAAATTTATGTTTACGTGAGGATTACCTACAGTTACTATATACGCTAAGTTAGCTGATATCATGCCGATACCCATCGGAATCATTATTAGTGGCTCAAGAACCCTCTTATAACCCAAGTAAGTAAGTACAGCACCTATCACGGCTAATATAAACCTAGCAACTACATTTAGTGGTGGTAAGGTAGTTATTCCCAATACCTTATGTATGAAGTCAATAAACGAGTAAGTAATGAGTAACTCTGTACTCATCCCGCTAACCACCTCATAACCCTCCTTATGAGGTCAACGATACCTGCGATTACTAAAGCAACAACAAACAATGTTATGTAGGTTAGAAGAGCTACTTCAGTAGGCTCCATACCTGCTCACACTACATAATTTATAGGTAATCACTAAATACCTTATCCTGAAGTTAGTTCATACTTCATGAAGTCGAAATCTTAAACCTATCGACTAGTGGTCTACTACCAATGTCTGAACTTGTTTGTATTCTGTATACTCTTAAGTACTGCAGTTTTAATACTCACGATGTAAATTTATTCTACGGGTGAGGAATGTGGTAGCTTTGTCTCGTATAGATCTGGGTAAGTTAAGGGATAAGTTAGGTGCGAAGGCCAGAGCTATGAGGAGAGTAAGGCTTAGGAGTAGGAGGTTGGGAGTAGTTAAGTTAAGTGATGTTAGTGTCTCAGCTCTTAAGGCGGCACTCAAGTCCACAGTAGCTTTAGAGAAGGTAAAGACTAAGAAGGTACTACAGATGGTTAGCCTAGATCACGTAGTTAAGTGTTTAGACGCGTGTCACTCTCACGGGCTTGATCACTTAATGTGTACTAAGCTATGTATTGAGGATATGAAGATAGCTCGTTAAGTAAGTGGCTAATACGTAAATACCTTATGCATTTTAAACACTAATTACTAGCTACTTGAGGACTTCAGTGACTCGGATTCTATATGGGATATTAACTTATCAGCAACACTCTTAAGTTCCTTAAGGGTCCTTAGGATCTCCTCCTCACTCAACCCTGACGACCTAATCATATTTAGCGCCTGCTTAATAGCCCTACTTAATGCCTCCTCATCACTTAAACCCCTACTCATCCAGTGCCTTAATAACCTAGTTGCAGATACTACGGCTCCCTCCACGTACCTTCTCATAATTTCCTCTCTAGGCTTTCTCAAAATAAATCCCCCAAGAAGTTATTACGTAATGCACTTAAATATTGCTTTTATAACGCATTAATTAGTTTATGTTTACCCTCGGGCTCAATGCTTCATGAACTTTTTATACTACTCGCTTAACTAGGTTATTGGGTGGTTAAGGTAGGGACGGCATCGTCGATACTACTTCGGGTGTTCTTTGAGACCGCTGACGGTGGTTACTACTCCCCCTTCGTGAGGGATGGTTTTGAGGTACTGCCAATACCTGAATTCATAGGTAGGTTTAAGCGTAAGGAGATAGCACTCAGATTTACTTACTCAAGAATACCGTGTAGGTATGGTAGGTGTAGCTTAAGTAAGTACTTACCAGTTGATTACGTATTGATAGGGGGATCTAGTTACTCCGTTAATGAGGTAATAGCGCATTGGGACCCAAGGCTGGACATAGGGGTGTATAGCGATTACTGGAGATACGCTGGTGGTAGGATACCTAAGTCATTCAGGAACTGTAGAGAGGGTTGCTACCTCTTCTTCGTTGCTGGATTAGCTAAGTACCCCCATAGATTCTTCAGTAAGCCTCATGGATTCACAGAGATTAGGAGGACATTCATGAGAGTCGATAGAGGCATTTACGTAGTTGCATACATGGAGGCTAGTCAGATAATCGACTTAACGGAAGTAGCTAGGCAGTACGGTATCGAGGTAGGTGGTGAGTTAGGAGATGAGAAGGTGTGGGAGGTAGTTTGCTCTGAGTTTGATGAAAGGATATGCGAGACCCCACATAGAGCTAGAGGTATTGACTTGCCAGTAGTCATACTAAGCGATAACTACGGCTTCCTAAAGAGACCCATACCGATTATGGAGTGGCGCGAGGGTAGGAGATTACTCACAAACTACTCGTACATATTCGGTGTTAGGAGCTTTGATGATAGGGTTAGGTATAAAGTATTCAATAACTTAGAGACTAGGAACATAATTAAGTTACTTGAGCGTGAAGGGGCACTATAGTAACCTTCTAAATATTAAATCAAGTAAGCCCCTCCTCTGACTAACGTCTCTATCGCTAACAATAGGTGTTATTAACTCATACTTAAAGTCGAAGTGCTGAAGTACGTCTTCAGCTCTTTTCCTTAAGCGATACTTACTCCTAATTACCTTAGGCCATAGCCTAATGAGGTAGTACATAGTCAGTAATGCGTATAAGTAAGTACCTAATAACCCGTAGGTAAGAATACTCAACTTACTCCTCATGTCAGTTACTTCATGCCCGTATTTAACTAAGCAGTACGATATGTAACCCAGTGCACTGAGTAATGGTATGAGTACCAATAATGAATACTGGAGGTAGCCTAAGGCTAATGAAGCAATAGCTACCGGAAGTGATAACGCATACAGTATCCATAAGATGTTATCCGGAGGTAATGGCGACTTAGTAACTACGGTGCCCTCAAGTAAGCCCTTAACTCTAGCTCTCTGCCATGCCAATACCTCACTGAAAGTCTTAGGTACCTTAACCTTAACCACAGCATCGTTTCTAAGGCAGAACCTTATCTTACCATCTAGGTCCTTCTTCATGAGTAAGTAGCTGAAGTAATAGTCGTCGGTTCTAGATATTGGTGGGTAAAGGACGTTATTGTACACATTGACCTTACTGCATTTATTATTGCCTGGTGCATGCCTTACCTTAAGGAATGAAGGCACCTTAAATATTATGTGCATTGCGTGATACCAGAAGAATAACTTAGACCATACACTATTGCTAGGCACCATCGGCTTACCGGAAACAACTTCACAACTATTACCTAGGGCTTCATTAACTACCTTCTCAACGTAGTCACGCTCATAGACATTCTCCGAGTCCCCCCAAATTATCAATTTGTAACCCCTCTCCCTAGCGTAGCTAATCGCCTCAATACGGGCAGGGCCGACACCACCCCTGAACTTCTGAACCATGAATTTAATGCATGGATACCTCCTAGAAAACTCCCTAGCAACTTCCTCTGAACCATCCTTAGACCCGCCATCTACTATTAAGACATCGAAGTCTTTACATATTACACAAGACTGCTTAGTTAAGCTATCTAGGCACTCACGTAGCCCCTCAGCATTATCTTTATTCATTATCACTACTAGGACATCACTCAAGGTCAAGCACCAGTATCTCATTAATTACCTAACTTAAGTAAGGATATATTCACCAAGTTAAATATATTGACTAACCTAATTTAAAGATTAAAACACTTAACGTACTCAAGCCTAAACTAAGTAGTGAGAAACTTCAGGAACGATGAATTAACTAGAGAGTTTTTTAATCATTTACGTAAGTCTGTATATAAGACCTAAGTAAGTAAGGTGTATCTTTAATTTAGGTATTTCATAATTAGTTTCAGCTACTTTTATATAAGGTTCTTTAACTAAAAAGAAGTTGGAGGGTACTTAGTTTTGGCAGATGCAAAACTCTGGGCAGGATTCATAATTGCTATAATAATAGTAGGTGTCTGTGCGTTCTACGCAGGTATGCAAGTAGGTAAGGGGGCTGTAAAGACAGTAACTAAGACCGTAACGAATACCGTGACATCAACAGTCACTAAAACAGTCACGTCCGGAGCCACGGGTGGTAGTCCAGCAACAGTTACTAAAACCGTAACCCAGACCGTAACAGCTACAGCCCCATCCGGAGCACCAACTGCTTGGACACCACCTAAGGAGATTAAAGCTGCTTGGATATACGTGGGGCCCGTAGGTGACTTCGGATGGTCATTCATGCACGACTTCGGTAGGGCAGTAGTAGCTTCACTATTTAAGGACTGGCTAAAGACGACCTACGTAGAGTCAGTTAGTGAGGCTCAAGTTAAGGAGACTATCGAGACCCTAATATCTGAGGGTTATAACGTAATCTTCACTACCTCCTTCGAGTTCATGGACGCTACCCTAGAGGAGGCTAAGAAGCATCCCAACGTAATGTTCTTCCACTGTAGCGGTTATAAGAGATGGACCAATATGGGTACGTACTTCGCTGACCTATACCAAGTGTACTACTTAGATGGGTTAATGGCCGGCGCATTAACTAAGACGGGCCACATAGGTTACGTAGCTGCCTACACCATACCTGAGGTTGTTAGGCACATAAACGCATTCGCAATAGGTGCTAAGGAGGTTGGTGAGCAGTTAGGTAAGGACATTAAGGTCTACGTAATAGAGATAGGTGCTTGGTTCGCACCAGATAAGGCTACTGAAGCAGCTAGGACCTTAGTCACTAAGTACAACTGCGACGTACTGGCTTATACTGAGGACTCAACAGCGATAATCCAGTTCGCTGAGCAGTGGACTAAACAGCATCCGGATCACCCGGTCTATGTGTTCAGTCACTACAGTCCCGGCTACGTCTACGGACCTGACGTAGTAGTTAGTGGTCAGTTAGTTAGGTGGCAGGTAATATATGCTGACATACTAGCTAAGATAAAGGCAGGTATACTAACACCCTACAACTTAAGGAATGTAGATTACTGGTACCTACTAAATACCGGAGCTGTTGATCTAGGTTGCCACATATTCAAGAACGGTACCGTAATGCACATCAACCCGAAGTTCGTACCTATACTTAAGAAGATAGTGGTGAAGGATAAGGTAACCGGTAAGAAGATGAGCGTCTATGACCTAGTAATGGAGAGGTATTACGAAATGAAGAACGCACCACTAGAACAGCCACTACAGGGTCAGTCACTAACTCATAAGTACGAGAATGTAACTTACATATCAATAACTATAGGTAAGAAGCATACGATGCAGTACAGAGTAGCCCCCGTATTCGATCCATTCACAGGGCCACTAGATGGATACATGAAGAATAACCCAAGTAAGAAGGTGCACATACCAGAAGGTGCTAGGTTAGGTCATGACGCGCTATGGAGCATGCAGTGGTTCGTTGATTGGGTCGTTTACCTAGGACGTGGTGGATAAACAAAATAAGTAATTTTAGCACGCTAGTATTAAGCAAAACTCAAAAACCCAACAACAAAACCTTTTTGGTGCTAACGTGGCTATCAAACCACAAACACCTTCTGGTGTAGTTCCCGCTTCAGAGACAGTCTTAATGGTTAGGGGAGTCACTAAGCGCTTCCCTGGCGTTGTTGCTTTAGATAAGGTAAACTTCGATTTACTACGTGGTGAGGTTCACGCACTCTTAGGCGAGAACGGTGCTGGTAAGTCAACACTCGTTAAGATACTTTACGGTATATACAGTCCGGATGAGGGGGAGATATACGTAAACGGTAGGAAAGTAACTATCTCCTCTCCTAGCGATGCCTTAAGGAATGGATTAGCCCTAGTTTCTCAATCTCCTCAATTAATTGATAGATTAACAGTTGCTGAGAACATAATCCTAGGTCTAGGTAAGTACGGATTAATTAGTAGGGTAGGTATGGTTAAGGACTTCATAATTAAAGCTAGTGAGGATGTGGGTATTAAGGTAGATCCAGACGTAGAGGTGTGGAAACTAAGTTACACACAGAAGCAGTTAGTTGAGATCTTAAGAGCTATAATACTAGGTGCTAAGGTACTAATGCTTGATGAGGCAATAACATTCCTACCGATTAGGGAGAAGAGGAGGTTCTACAAATTCCTTAGGAAATTCGCTGACGCTGGTGGTTCAGTAATACTGATTACCCATAAGATTAAGGAGGCGTTAGACGTAGCTGATAGGATAACCGTACTTAGGTTAGGTAAGGTCGTAGGTACGGTTAAGAAGGAGGAAGTAACCATAGATGATGTTAGGAGGATGATGTTCGCTGAGAGAGCGTCTCAAATAACCTATCAGAGACTACCACCATCACAGCCTAGAGAGGAGATAGCACTTGAGGTTGAGAAGCTATGGGTTAAGGGTGACCACGGGGTATTCGCCGTTAAGGGAGTTAACCTCAAGTTAAGGGCTGGCGAGGTATTAGGGATAGCTGGTATTGTAGGTAATGGTCAGAAGGAGTTAGTCCAAGCTATTATGGGGTTAAGGAAGTGTGTTAGGGGTAGGATAAGGATATACGGTAGAGACGTAACTAACGTACCTACTGCTAAGATAAGGGAGTTAGGTGTGGGGTACATACCTGACCTACCGATTAGGTACGGGTTATCACCTGATAATAACATTGAAGAGAACATAGCTATGCTACCAGTAATTGCTAAAGGCATAATCAGTTGGGGTAGAGTGAGGAGGTTAGCTAGGGAACTAATCGAGGAATTCAAAATAGTAACGCCATCAACTAAGACGCCAATTAAGTTACTATCTGGTGGTAACTTAATGAAGGTACTAGTATCGAGGGAATTAATGATAGCTACTAAGCTACTAATCGCCTATAACCCAACAAGAGCACTTGATGAGGCAACAGCTATACTCGTTAGGAGGATCATTAAGGAGAAGGCGAGAAGTGAGGGTGTAGCTGTACTAGCGGTTTCTGAGGATCTTGACGAGATATTCCAGATAAGCGATACTATAGCAGTAATGAATTCAGGTAGGATAGTCGGTGTTTTCCCAGGTGATAAGGCAGATAGAGATGAGGTTGAGAAACTCATGGTGATGTGAGATGGTTAAGGTAGTAGTCATTAGGAGGGTTAAGCCCCTACCCCTAGGTAGTGTGTTAATACCTGCGGCATCCATAATCATAGGTATACTTCTGTCAGCACTAATACTCTATGTACTGGCAGGTACATCGCCCGTGTTACTATTCATAAACGTGGGTAGGGGCTTCGTCTCTATAGAGACTTTAAGGGACTTCCTAATGCTTACCATGCTAGGGGCTGCCTTAGTCATAGCATTCAGTGGTGCTGTCTGGAATATTGGTGAGGAAGGTCAGATAACCTTCGGCATGATAGGTGCTGGTTACATAGCACTCTTCACAGCACTATCGGCATCACCTGCCGCAGCTAAGGTGGCTATGATAGTACTAGCACTTATTCTAGGAGGTATTTGGGGGTTACTAGCAGGTGCTCTTAAGGCTTACGTAGGCATTGATGAAGTAGCTTCGACGTTAATAATGAATTACATAGCTTACTACTTCCTAGACTACTTGGTTAGGGGTCCTTGGATGGGTAAGCACACCTACGGCTACATAAGGACCGACTTAATACCAGCAACAACTCAATTCACACCCATACCAGTACCTGGGGCAACCATAACTTATGAGGACATAGTACTTACGGTGATAGTACTAGCATTCTCATTCTTCCTGCTATGGAAGACAGCATTGGGGGTTAGGATTAAGGTACTAGGCTCTAACCCAGATGCTCTGAGGGCTGCAGGAGTTAACGTACCTATGTTAATAACTATAGCACTAGGGATAAGTGGTGCCTTAGCCGGTATAGTGGGTGCTGCTCAGTTAGCTGGTTACCTACATAGAATAAGTTACCCAATAGAGTCACACACAGCTAATCTAGGATACACAGCAATACTAGTTGCTTGGTTAGCTATGCTTGACTTAAGAGCGATACCCATAGCTGCGTACATAATAGGGTCCCTAGACCAGGCAGGTAGGTTACTACAGACCGCAGGATTAGGAGGTATAGCAGTTACTAACCTATTCATAGGTACTACACTACTGACATTCACAGTACTTAGAGTGTTTAGTGAGTACAGTATAAGAATTATTAGGTAGGGGGTGTAGAGCATGAGCTGGTACACACCCATACTGGCGGTAGCTCCTGCATTCATAGCTTACTACCTAACAGCCTTAGGCCACGGAATCTTCGAGAAGTCAGGAGTTCTTAACCTAGCGATTGACGGTGTGTTCTACTTAAGCGTAGCTGTAGCTTACGCCATGAACGTGTACTCAGGTAGTCCTTGGTGCGCACTAGCAGTAGCTATGATCGTTGCTGCTTGCTTCGGTGTATTACTAGCTGTACTAGTTACTCAATTCCCCATAAGCCACGGAGCTGCCGGGCTATCACTTATGTTCCTATGCTACGGTATAGGTGCGTTAATAGGTACTCCAGCAGTCTTTGCCTTAAGATGGAAGAAGATGGAGAACCCCAACTTCACTATAGGATTCACAACAACTCCAGCAGCTAATGCTGGCATGATAGCTGCTTCAGTAATCATAGGGTTACTAGCCCTCTACATGCTGAATAGGACCAAGTTAGGTGTAGCTATCAGAGCTACTGGTGAGAACCCGCACGCGGCTTCGGCTCTAGGTGTTAATGTGTTAAGGATTAGGTGTATAGCAGGTGCTATAGGTTACGCATTAATAGGTGCTGGAGCTACGTTCTTCGAGCTAGCTTGGTTACCTACGTGGCAGCAACTACAGGGTATGGGTCACGGGTGGATAGCATTCTCGATATCCCTAGCAGCTGGTAGGCACCCACTACTAACCTTAGTTACTGCAGGTGCTTTCGCTACACTACTGACCTACCAATACACACTACAAGCGGCCTACAATCTAAGCCCTGACGTAGCTAAGATGATACCATTCATAGCTGCTATAGTAGCGATGGTTATATTCATGGTAACACCGCTAAAGAGGAGGCTATCACCGCCGCTCTCACTAGGTAAGATATTCTTCAAGGAGGAGAGAACACTCTAAACCTAAGTATTTTAATCTACATTAAATACTTCCTAAATTAAGTAATTAATTAGTGTGCAGCATGAAGAGGAGCTACCTAGTATGTGTAGTGTTAATAGCTACTGGTATAGCACTACTAGCTATTGCTGGCTTCTTCCTTCTTAAGACATCCAGTATATGCATTACTAATAAGTACATAAAGGAGCTTAAGCCAGGGAATTCGGTATTTCAGGTAATTACGTTAAGTAGGGTAAGTAACGTCACTATTTACCTAGAAGCGTCGTGTAAGGCATATGTATACGTAGTCAAGGGGTACGTAAACAGTAGTGAGTTAGGTAAGGAGTTAATGACTAGGAAGTTATTAGGTAGTCTAACCTTAACACCTAAGGCGGTTACGTACTTAAGACTAACCAACTTAAGTAAGGGTTCATACACGTTAATAGCTTCATCAAACACAAGTAAGACTTACTTACTAGGAGCTAAAATAGTCACGTGCTCCCTAGGAACTACTGAGATGTATAATTCAGTAACTTCAGTAACTGGCATAGTCGCTATATTAGCGGGTATAATTACACTTATTAGGGAATTAATGAGAGGACGGGAGGGCCTAGTAAGTGAGTTAGTACTCGGTAACGTAGGTAAGTGCTTCACGAGGTCAATGAACCGGCATAGATGCGTGTTATACGCACTGGATGATGAGGAGAGAACTTACCGTAAAGTATTGGAGATACTAACCAATAAGTTAGGGTATAAGGTATGGCGGAAGGTAGCTGATAATATATACCTACTTAAGTCAGTAAAGGGACGTACAAGATTCCTAAGCAAGAAACCACGAACGTTAGTACTGTCCTTAATAGGTAGCGAAATCACTATCGATTATGAAGTAAGTATGTGGTTAGCCTCAGGGCCTCTAGATCTCCCTGAAGTCTTCAATGAGTTTAGGGAGTTAATTAAGGAGTTAGGTATTAAGGAATAGTATGTTAATGTAGATTATACTTATTTAGTTCAGCTATGACCTACTTAAGGTGCTAGTATGTCAGTAATAGTATTTGACCTCTTCGGTACGTTGATAGATCTAAAGTCCGATGTGATTGCGCATAAGGAGCTTAGTAAGTGGTTATCCAAGCTACATAAGGGGTTATTTAGCTGGGAGGAGCATTTCCGTAAGTATGAGGAAGTAGTTAGTAGCAATGAAGGTATTAAGTCCGTCGATGCTGTTTGGGAGGCTCTTAAGGATGTGCTTAAAGGTGAGGAACCTAGGGTAGGTCTTGATGAATTAATTAAGAAGCACGCTGAACTACATGCTAAGTACGCTGAGTTAATTGACTGTGCTTGGGAGGCAGTCTCTAGGGCTAAAATAGAGGTCGGTAAGGTTGCCTTAGTAACCGATGCCGATAGGGAAACTACCGAAGCAGTACTTGATGCCGTAGGTCTTAAGTACTTGTTCGATGCGGTAGTGACTAAGGACGACGTTAGTGAAGGTAAGGTGAGTGGTGAGTCGTTTAAATTAGTGCTTAGGAAGTTAGGTGAGGACCCAATTAACGCTGTAGTTGTGGGTGATTCGTGTAACGACGTAGTGGGTGCTCATAGAGCTGGTTTAAAAGTAGTACTTGTGAATCCAAGTATTAAGTGTAGTGAGGAACCTGATGCTGTAGTTAAGGATGCCCTATCAGCTGTTGAGGTAGCTACATCACTTATAGGTATTAAACGTGGCTTTGAAGGAATTAGTTGTGGATGATATAATATAGGAAAAAGTCCTAAGGCATTACTCAGTTATTAAGTACTCTGTTTTCTCAATATATTTATAGTGTGTGTCTTTAGAAGTATAAGGAGTTACGTAAAAATATTTATTAGTAACCAAGTAGTAATTCTATCGTAGCACCTAAGCCTTAGGGGTGTTTATCTAGTGGAGCAAACCCGAACTGAGGGAGGTGGTGAGGCTCTATCTGAGAAGGATATTATTGAAAGAGTGAAGACCTTAATTAACCTTAGGAGGTACTTAAATCCTTCATTAATAGACTTCATAGAGCAAATCCAGAGCTACGAATTCATTCCTGAAATAACTAGGGTAGCTGATGATATGGGGCTTCACGCATCAACGGTGTGGAAGTTCATGAATCTCTTAAGGAGTAAGGGTTTCGCATTCACTATAATAATTGATATTCAGAGGTTAGGTCTTGAGTATGTAGTAATGATATTTGATGATTACCTACCTTATGATAAGGTATTTAAGTCTACATTGAGGGAGTACTCACCGTTACTTCCCTGGGGTACCCTAATAACTTACTTAGTACCCAGTAACATGAGTGAGGCGTTCATTAATGAATTAGCACCTACGATACCTAAGGAGCCCGTAAAGATACTTAGGCTAACTTACGCAGTACCCTCGAAACCTAGCTTAAGTATGTATTACGACTTAAGGAGGAGGAGGGTGAAGCTTGTTTGGAGTGAGTTATTTAACACTATAATAGCTACGCCTAGGGAGGTAGTTCCTAGGGAGGTTATTAGGAGGGGTAAATTCGATGAGATAGATATGTTCATACTTAAGGAACTAGAGTTGGATCCCTTTACGTCCCTTAAGAAAATAACGGAGAAGTTAAATAGGGAACTCAAGCCTTCAGTACCTATTAACTACATAAGGATACTTAGGCACTACAAGAACCATATCGAGGCGAGAGGTATAGTTAGGGGTGTGAAGCTTAGGTTAACACCAATCATAGGTACTTGCTCAATGCCCTTAATAACGGTGGTTAAGGGTAACCCAGCTGACGTACATAGGGTGTGTAGGGTACTGACAACGCATCCTTACTTCACAAGCTCATACATGAATCCAGAAATGGGTATAGGCGTAATTAGCGTCTGCCTACCCATTAGGGAGGTATTTAATTACAGCCTATTCCTTAGGAGCCTTGAAAGGGAGAAGATAATTAGGGAGTGGAGTGTCTACATATTAGATAAGCTACTCATGAAGAAATTCACGTTACCCTACAACATCTTCAGTAAATCAGTCATAGATATGGTTAAGGAGTTTAAAGCAGGTAAGGAGAAGCCCGTAATTACTGAGGTTAAGGAAGAATTCATGATAGACCTAGATAGTTACTTAATTGAGGCGTAAGGCGTAACTTAGGACGTGCTTATTTATCCTAAAGTATTAGTATTAGTGGGTGTTTAAGGTGGGAGAAGCACCAGAAGCACCTAAATTAAAGGATAAGCTTGAGAAGATGTTGAATGAGATGAAGGACTGGGAGAGGAAGCCACTAATTCAGGTAGGTAGGGTGATTGTTGAGTTAGTTAAGCTACCTAAGAGGGAGACAACAAAGAAAGTAGAGCCTGAGAGGCTATCAATACATGTTAGGTTTGAGGACTCATTTAAGGGGCTTTTCATAACTGATGCTGAGGAATTCAGAGACCTACTTGATGCCTTATCTAATACGAAGGTTAAGGAAGTAGTTGAGGCAGTTACTGAAGTTAATAGAAAGAGAAAAGTTATTGAGTTTAGTCTTTAATGATAAGGTTGTAAAATGTATTTTAAACTAAAGCTAATGGGATCGTCACTTCTTAAATCCTGGAGGTCTTACCTTTAGTACCTCCTTATTAACTAATGTCGGTGGTTCCCTACCCTCATAGAACGCTATCAAGTTCTCAGCTACTAACTCAGCCATTCTATGCCTAGTCTCGTAGGTGGCACTACCTATGTGTGGTAGTACTATTACGTTCTTGAAGGCCATTATCGGGTGGTTTGGATCCATAGGTTCGCTCTCGTGTACATCTAGACCAGCACCAGCTATCCATCCCTCCCTTAAAGCCTTAACTAACGCATTAGTATCTATTACAGCACCCCTAGCTGTGTTAATTAGGATTGCTGTACGCTTCATCTTCTTAAGCCTCTCCTCATTGATTAGGTGGTAGGTCTGCTTAGTTAGTGGTACGTGAATCGATACTATATCAGCCTCCTGCAGTAGCTCGTCTAGCTCCTTATACTCGATACCTAACTTCTTCTCAAGCTCCTCCTTCCTAAACACGTCGTAGTATATTACCCTCATACCGAATGCCTTACCGAACTCAGCAACACGTGACCCTATCCTACCTAACCCTATAATACCTAAGGTCTTACCCTTAAGCTCAACACCTAACATCATCTTAGGATGCCAACCAGTCCTTAACCTCCACCACTCACCCCATCTAACGAAGTGATCAGCCTCTACGATCCTCCTAGCGACAGCCATTAGTAGTGCCCAAGTCAACTCAGCAGTAGCTTCCGTAAGTACTCCGGGTGTGTTTGTTACGTATATACCTAACTTAGTAGCGCACTCAACATCTATGTTGTCATAACCTACTGCGTACTGAGCTACGATCCTTAAGTTCTTAGCCTGCTGAAGTAGGTTACAGTCGATCTTGTCAGTTAATAATGTAGCTAAGGCGTCAACCTCCTTAGCTTTCTCAAGAAGTACTTCATAGGGTGGTGGTTGATACCTATCCCAGACCTCAACCTCATAATACTGCTTTAACTTCTCTATAACATCAGGGAAGAGTTCTCGGGTTATGAAGAGCTTAGGTTTCAATTTTTCACCATTACTGCTTTTTCCCCTTAGGAATAAAAACTTTCCTTAATTTACTGATTTAGTGTGGAATCGTTTTCTACTGACTGGATAAAAATTAATCATTAAAGTTACTTAGTAAAAAGTAATTCACGAATTTATTAGGGCTTAATCGTTATCTTACCATCTATACGCTTATGCCCTCTCTCAAAGGCTTTCAATGCCTCACTCAACTTGAACCTACTAGTTATTATTTGGGTCATGTCTATCTTACCAGCAGCCATTAACCTTATTACGTTCCTGAACGTACCCCACCCTGAATGTCCTTGACTACCGAATATCTGAGCTCTCCTAACCTGGAATATCTCTAAGTATATAGGTACCTCCTTAGGTGCCCTACCAATCCAAGCTATCTTACCACCAATAGCTAAGCTTCTCTGCATCTGAGGTAATGTGTGCTGTGGTGCGCCAGCGGCTTCTACGTGTAGGTCAGCACCCTCACCACCAGTTACATCCATGATCTTCTCCCAAGGCTCAATACCCTTCTTCTTAAGTTCTACAGGATCAAAGACGTAGTCAGCACCTACCCTATTAGCTAGCTCCTTCCTAACAGGGCTTATCTCAAACGCTATGATCTTACCAGCACCTGCTGCCTTTGCTAATGATATAGCAGCGAGTCCTATGGGTCCGGCACCCCACACAACTACGTAACCACCTGGCTTGAAGCCTCCAGCTCTATTGAACATTGCGTGGTAAGCTACTGACGTAGGCTCAACTAAGCTCCCAGCCTCAAAGGCCTTCTCCTCACTACCGTACCTCTCAGCAATAGCGTCTATCTTCCATAGGTACTTCTCGTGAGGTATTAGTACGTACTCAGCCATTGCACCATCATGAGTGAATCCTAACTCACCAAACTCAAGATCCGCAGGGTCATTAAGTCTCGTGCAGTGGTTTACGTAGCTTAACCTACAGGCAGTACATTCTCCACACCAGAGCATCTCCTCAGAAGTGACCATGTCTCCAGGCTTAACCATCTTAGCTTCAGGACCTACCTCAGCAACTACACCGCTAAATTCATGACCGATAATTACTGGTAACTTAGTGAGTCCTGGGTAGATCATGTATCCATCCTCGTCAGTCTCAACGAAATGTAAGTCACTACCGCAGATACCGCATGCCTTAACCTGAATGAGTACTTGCTTACCCTTAGGCTTAGGTACGGGTACCTCCTCAAGTGATATTCTTGGGTTCTTCCATATCTTATTACCCTCACGTACCTTATGCGTCCTCTTCTCATCCTCAGTGGGTTCATAGCCAGGCTTAGGTGAGAACTCAGCCCTTAGTACTACAGCTAACATCTTTTCAGGCAATTTTACTACCCGATATACCCTCGATGCAAGTATTTTTATTCCTTTCCCCTTAACTAACTAGGCTTAATCATTAAGATTTCTACAATTTTTATTACCAAAGTATTCCGTTATACTAATAATTTGTGTTTAAGGAATTCTTTAAGTGATTTTACTTTAAATCAAAAATTTTAATACAAATTACTTAGAAACTCTTCTTTGAATCTCCTCAGGTGATTTCCTATGTGCGATAACGTCGATTATCTCCTCTGGCGTAGCTAGCTCCTTAGGTATGTCAAGTACCTTATGCCCCCTATCAAGTACTACGATCCTATCCGATACTGAGTATACGTGATATATGTTATGCGATATTATTACTGAGCTAACGCCTTTTCTCTTAAGTTCAAGTACGTACTCAAGAACCTTCTCACTCTCCCTAATGGATAGTGCTGATGTAGGCTCATCAAGAATTACTAACTTAGCTCCGAAGTGAACTGCCCTAGCAATAGCTATTGATTGCCTCTCACCACCTGATAACTTACCTATGGTCTTATCCGGGTCATGCTTCTTAATACCTATCTCAGTGAGTAACTTAAGTGATAATTCCTTCATCTTCTTCTTATCCAGTATTCTGAAGGGACCTATCTTCTTAACTATCTCTCTATTTAGAAATAAGTTCCTATATATACTCATGTAAGGAACTAAAGCCATATCCTGATACACAATCTCAATACCTGCCCTCCTAGCATCAGCTGGTGACTTAAACCTAACCTCCCTACCTTCAAAGTATATCTTACCCTCATCAGGTTGGTGATAACCTACTATTATCTTAGCTAAGGTCGACTTACCAGCGCCGTTATCACCCACTAACCCGACCACTTCGTTGTAATCTACGTGGAAGTCGACGTGATTGAGGGCAACTATGGCTCCGAATCTCTTAACAATACCGACAAGCTTTAACAGGGGCTCCCCCCTACCCATTAATTACTCCCTCCTAGCTAGCCGTAAATTAATTACTCCAGCAACTATTAACAGTATACCTATGAAGCCTATGTACCAGTAAGCAGGTGCTCCAGCAAGTATCAACCCAACCCTAATCTCACCAACTAAGAAAGCACCTAGAGCAGCACCTATTATCGTACCTAAGCCACCAGTTAACGCACAACCACCTATTACTGCAGAGGCTATAGCCTCTAACTCAAGTCCTTGACCAGCTACGGGCTCAACTATATTGAATCTAGAGAGCGCTATCATACCTGAGAAAGCAGCTAGTACTGAGCTAAGCATGAAGTTTATGGTCTTAACCCTAGCTACGTCAATACCTAATGCCCTAGCAGTAGCTGGTGCACCACCAACAGCCTGAACCCAGTTACCGTATGCTGTCCACATGAGTAGGTACTGGAACACAGCTATGAGTATTAGGAACCACAAACCAGAAATTCTGAAATCACCTACTATAGGGGCAGCTATAGCGGCTAGTGATGGAGGTACATGAGTCAGTGACACTGGGAACCCCTTAGTAATAGCTAGTAGTACACCTCTTAGGAACCACATCATACCTAATGTAGTTATGAAGGAGGGTATCCTACCCTTTATAGTTATCATAGCGTTAGCGTAGCCAATAAGTGCAGCTAATCCTAAGGCTGCTATGAAAGCTATTGGGAATGGGACACCGTCATTAACTAACCAAGCAGCAAGCATTGAAGTAACTGCGTAGACTGAACCTACTGATAAGTCGAACTCACCAGCAATCATTAGGAAGGCAACACCTATAGTAACAACACCTAACTCAGCAGCTAATGAAACCATACTAGCGAATGCCGAAGGCGTTAGGAACTTAGGGTTTAGTACACTAAAGACTACACCCATACCTATGATTGATATGATAACACCTATCTCCCTATACCTTAAGATCCTGGAAATCCCCCGCCTATACTCCTCCTCACCGCTACTACCCACTACGCATCACCTTTACTTAAATTGACGTATAGCTAAGTATGTATTACGTTAGGGAGAGGGTACTGAAGGTAAAAAGAATGTGGTTTTTGAGTAATGGCGTGAGTACCTTAGGCACCACCTGTTGTCTCGATCTGCTTCTTAACTAGGCTTAACATACTCTTATCGATGATTGTAGGTCCTGTTGGTACGTGCTCTGGAGGCTTAATACCGTACTTTACGTAGAGATACATGAAGACCACGGGTAGGAAGCCCTGAGCGAAGGGCTGCTGACTAACAGCAGCTATCACTATACCATCCTGAATACCCTTCAGTATCTGGTCGTCTAAGTCTACAGTAGATACCCATACCTTACCCTGTAGCTTAAGGTCCTTAATTAACTTCATAGCTGGGTGAGCACCCAGAGGTCCTAGAGTGAATATTACCTCAGTATCTGGGTGTGCCTGTAGGTATGACTTAAGTATGTTGTAAGCCTTAGTGATGTCAGTCGTTATGTCTAGCTTAGGCGGTGGTGTGAGTCCGGCCTTCTTAAACGCGTCTTGAATACCCTTAGCCCTAAGCTCTAGACCTATATGACCTACCTCATGAATACCTATCACAGCACCCTTCGGGTACCTACCGAAGTGCTTCTTAAACCACTTCAGCGTGTACTCAGCTAACTTATAACCGGCCTGATACTCATCCTGACCTACGTAAGCCATGTAGGGTATCCTTTGATCCGGCGGTCTTGGGTCATAAACGTTAACAGCGATTACGGGTATCCCTGAAGCTATTACCTTTCTTAAAGGTTGATCTAATGCCTTATAGTTAGTTATTGTGATTATTATTCCGTCAGGATGGGCTGCAGCGGCACTTTCTAAGGTATCTACTAACCACTTAACTGAGTACTTAGTAGGTCCTTCATAAATTACCTTCACACCTAGTAACTTACCAGCTAACTTAGCACCCTTAATTACGGGTGCCCACCAAGGATCTGCTGGGCCTCCGTGCGAGATGAAGTAGAAGGTGTACTCAGGCTTTGAGGGTGCTCCAGCAGCTGTTACGGTCTTAGTGGCTGTTACGGTTACTGTAGTAGCTCCGCCACTAACGGTCTTTGTTACGGTACTAGTTACGGTAGTGGTAGTTACTTTAGGTTTAGCGGTACTAACGCCTGCGAAGTACCCAGCAACTACGCCTATAATTAGTAGTATGATGGCTATGCCGGCCCAAGCAGCTTGGGATAAGCCTCTACGTGTTCGGTAGTACCCCATAAGTAACCCTCAAGAGTGTTTTTGAGGGGGAGATTAATAACTTTTTCAGTTAGGAAGAGATATCTCTTATAAAATATATTAAGCTATAATCAACAAAAACTATAAGTGTGTATTAATACGTAATAGTGATATTATATAAAGGATAATTAATAAGAAGTTTACGGTAGGGATGGATGCCTAATACTACATAACTATGTAAAAATGATTTAAGTAGTGATTAGAGTAGATACCGGTTGCTAACGAAGCTAGTTAATGTAGATACGTGACTAATTTATGCACTACTACGTATAACTAGTTAAGTATTACCTAGGTACAAATACAGCATAAAAAATTCTACGTTAATTCGACCTTAGCTGGCTTACCCTTCTTGAATGATTTCCAACAAGCCTCAGCTATTTGAGTTGCTCTAAGGCCGTCAATACCTGATACTAGAGGCTCCTTATCCTCAGTAATTACCTCTATGAAGTGCCTGAGCTCCTCTACATAAGCATCATAGAACCTCCTCTCAAACCATGGTGCTCCGTGGTATATAAGTCCTTCCTTAATACCTATTGAGTACATATTATCCTTATTATCACCAACATAAACTACACCTTCAGTCCCGTATACCTCAGTTCTCAATTCATAGCCGTAGGGGAACTTCCTAGTTCCATGAATCATTCCTTGAGCTCCATTACTGAATCTGAAGTTAATGGTTACTACGTCTAAATCACCCTTCTCCCTAATCTCCTCGTGGATGTAGTTACCGCCCACAACGTAGACTTCAGTAACTTCAGAACTCATTAACCACCTAGCCATGTCGAAGTCATGGGAGAGCATGTCTAGAAAGATACCGCCACTCTTCTTAGGGTCTGCAGCCCAACCCGGAGGTGCTCCGGGGTCCCTAGCTATACTTAGGAAAGCTATTAACTTACCTAACTTACCCTCATCAATGGCTTTCTTAGCCCTCCTAAATGCGTAGTCAAACCTCCTATTATACCCTACTTGAAGCTTAACACCAGCCTTTCTAGTAGCATCTATTACTTCCTTAGCCTCCTTAGAAGTTACGGTTAGGGGCTTCTCAACGAACACGTGCTTACCTGCCTCAGCTGCCTTAATTATCATGTCCTTATGTAGGAAGGTTGGTGTAGCTATTACTACTGCCTCAACCGATGGATCCCTAAGTAGCTCGTCATAGCTTAAGTAGTACTTAACTCCTAACCTACTAGATACCGCCTTAGCTACGTCCTCAACGACGTCACTAACAGCTACTAATTCAGCACCCTCAACCTTAAACCTTAAGATCTCAGCGTGTAACCTACCAATACGTCCTAACCCAACTACACCAACACCTACCTTACGCAAAGAATACCACCGAGTTAATGGTGATTAGCGAGGGAAAAATAGGTTGTGCTAAGTAGTGAGTACCCTATACCTAACGTAGTTGCCTTGGAAACCTAACTTATCGATTATCCTTAACGTAAGTTCAGTAGCTTCACGTTCATACTCTCTCCTTAAGTCCTCGGACCTGCTGTATAGGTCAAGTAGCTTCTCCCTTAAGTACCTAACACCTCTTGAGTCCATGAGTGCTTGGAAGAGGAAGAAGTAATGCCTGAAGAAGTTAGCTCTTGGGTCCCTAGCCCTACTTGGGTCCTTAGATACGGTTACTTCGTAATCCCTAAGCATTTCCTCTAAGTGCGGTGAGTATAGACCGACCTTCCCTCTAACGTACCTCCTAACTTCATTGAGTACAGCATCGAATATCTCCTCGTACAGCTTACGTACCTCACTACCGTTCGGGAACCTACTCATAACCTCAAGTAGGAGCTGTATGTAGACGCCAGATACCTTATACTTAATGGCTCCACCAGTAACTTCACGTATTGCGTACCACGTCCCTACACCCTTATCACTGTATGGGTGTGCACCACTACCTGAGTGGAATGATATTAGAGCACCGAATGACTTAGCAATAGCGTTTAACTCATCTATAGTCCCCTTAAGACTACTTAAGTCACCTATGAAGTCCTCACGCTTCTTAAACCCTACGTTAGGTGCTACGAAGTCGATATCAATGCCTAACCTACTTAACTCACTTAAGTAGAACAGCATCTCCTTAGGCTTAGTTACTTGAGGTACCTCATCAAGAGCTACCTCAATACCGAACTCCCTACCACTTAAGTACTTCCTAATAACATCAACGACTTTAGGTACATACTCAATGCTCTTAAGGAACTTAAGTGATAGCCTAGCTACATCCTCAATACTGAACTTAATCTCGAGTAACTCACCGTTAGATAGGAAGAACTTAAACCTCCTCCCTACATACCTCCTCTCAAGCTCCCTCCTAGTACCTTCATCAATTTCGCTCTCATACCTACTCATGATTTCCTCCTTACTTAACCCGTCAATACCTAAGTCAATTAATTCGCAAGTATCTATAGTTACGAAGTCAACACCACCTACTTCAGCAACCTCCTTAAACTCCCTCTCAATGTAGTTAAGTGATGATTTAATTTCCTCATCACTTAACCCATACTCAAACCCACCACCAGTTATTCTCTTAATGGCTCTCTCAGGTGATGACATGAGTGATACGTGGTCAGCTTCAACCTCAATAATTACGCCGTAGCCATCAGCGTACTTACTAGCCTTACTAACGTATTCACGGATGGAGGTCCCTGTATGACCTAGGAATACGTACTTACCAGACTCAATAACGTCAGTAGGTGCTGTTTCCCTATGGTACGAAAGCATTAACGTACCGGCAACGTCCCTTAATTTAAAAGCCTTAAGTATGGGTGGTACGACAATATCTGGTAACCTAATACCCATAGCTGGGTGAGGTATACCCCTCAAGTACTTCCTAGGCAATTACTACACCATTGTATTAGACGTAAGTACCTAAAATAAGGAGTTATGTTGTTAAGTTAAAAAGAGACCCGTTAGAGACCCTCAAGGAATATCTGGTAGGCCCTAAGGAGTACTGCCTTAGCTGTGAATACTACCTCTAAAGGTAGTTGACCCTCCTCAGGCTTGACCTCGAAGCTAATAGCTCCTGAGTACTTAATGTCATGCAGTACGGCAAGTAATTCAGCGACATCCCTCTCATTATTAATAGCTCCGGGTCTGTAGAATCCTGGGTGCCAATCAACTAACTTATCATCTAGCTTCTTAGTACACCCTATATGTATATGCCCTAGTAAGTCAGCGTAGGGCTTAAGATCCGCTGGTTTCTCATTAAGCATTGGTGCGTGGCTTAAGTCCCACATTAAGTATATGTTCTTATGACCTAACGACCTAACCTCCTCAATGACCTTAGCTGAGAAGTCTATAGGTCCTAATAACCTCTTCTTATCCCATGAATAATCGAAAGTCTCGACGAGTATCCTAGCACCGTACTCCGACGCCTTAGAGGCCATAGCGCTTAGCGTCTTAATGAGTGCTTCCTTAGCCTTCTCACGTTCAGGCCCCTCAACGTTAGGTCCTGAGCATAGCGCTACTGACTTAATACCTCTCCTACCAGCTACCTCCGTATCCTTAACTAGTACCTCCTCAGCCTTCCTCCTCTCCTCCTCATTGAGTGCGTTAGGGTTATACTTCCTAACAAGTACCTCGGGCTGGAGACCTACAGCTACCTCAACCTCCCTACCTAGCGACTTAAGTAATTCAGAGAACTTACTCCACTCACTATCACCGATAGGCCCTATCTCGAGTAGATCGAAGAATGGGTCCTCAGCAAGGACCTTAACCTTCTCAGTAAACCCCTCATCAGTCTTTAGGAATTCAGGGAATACCATGAACGTAACTATACCTACCTTATAAGGTAGCTTAGATACTACCTCAATACCCTTCTTAACCGTACCTACGTAAAGCATTGTATTCACCACTGAATCGTATGGAGGAGAGAGTAAAATTGCTTGCCCTTAAGGCTATGCTTAAATAAGTAGTGGTTTTAACGTACTTGCTGATACCTTAAGTAGCTCCTCGTAATTGGGTTCTGCTCTAGCCTCAACACTTAAGAATCCGGAGTAACCAACTCTCAATAGTCTGAATATTACTTTCTCCCAATCAAGCATGCCTAAGCCAGGAGCTAATCTGTTAGTATCAGCTACGTGTACATGCCCTATTAACTCACCAGCTTCCATGATAGCTTCATAGGGGCTCCTCTCCTCAAGTGTTGTGTGGAAGGTATCAAGTAGTAACTTAACATTCTTTAAGCCTTTAATCAGCTCAATAGCCTCACTAACCCTATTAATTAACTTAGTCTCATACCTATTCAGAGGCTCGAAGACTATAATAGCTCCACGCTCCCTAGCGTAGTCGTTGAGTACCTCAAGTGACTCCCTAAGTAACTTCCTAGCTAATCCACAGTCAATACCCACTTCATCACCGCACTTACCCCTAGCTAACCCAACAACTACCTTCCTACACTCAAGTTCAACTGATATATCTACGTACTTTCTAAAGAACTCAAGAGCCTTACTCCTAACCTCATCCTTAGGGCTTGATAAGCTATACCCGTAACGTAAGTATGAGAGACCAGTTGATAATGCTGATACCTCTAGTCCAGACTCCCTAGTTACCTCAAGTAACTCCTTAACATCGACCTCAAAGGGATTCGATATGTTATACTCAATACCTTCGTAACCGTAACGACTAGCTAACTTAAGTACGTTAGTTAGGGGTCCGTGGATAACTACATCAAACTTAATACCGGGTGCTATAGCGTGCACGGCGGAGAGCTTAAGCTTACCCAAATACCTCCACCAAGGCTTAAGTAGGGGTTATTCTAAAAATGGTTTAGCCCTTAGGCTCGACCCACTCCTTAGGCTTATTAAAGTAGAAGTCCTCGTAGTTAATCCATGTCCTAGGTACTTGACCTGGTGGGTAGGTCTCCTTAAGCCAGTTAACGAACTCAATTACCCTCTCAATAACTACCTTAATTATTGCTTCACCCTTCCTAGGGTCGGCCTTCTTAGGCCAACCTACGAATCCCTTCCTGTAGTAGTAGAACTCAGGTAGGTGACTTACGTCATACCAATTGAAGGGTTTGTCCGGGAATACGTTACCAGCTGCATTAACCCACTTACCAGGTATTACCCTAACAACGCCCCACTCACCCTCCTTCTCCAAGGCCTCCCTATCTATTAGGTCTGGAGCTACGTACCAAGTAACGCTGGTCTCTACTTCATCAGCGTGTACGAAGGGTGTATCCAACTTAATTCCCGGAGCTATCTCCTCACCAGTACCTGCCTTCCTTAGTAGGTCTTGAGCCCACTTCCACCAGCTCGTAACTAGTATTAACGCGTGTACGTCCTTCTCCAGGATAGCTACGTCCTTAGCTATAGGTAGTACGTACTCCTGACCGTGGCTGTTCCAAACTATTATCTTCTTGAATCCAGCATTAGATAACCACCTAATCACGTCTGAGACGTACTCAATAAGTGTCGTTGCCTTAATCGGTATAGTACCCCTCATACCGTAGTGATGGCTTGGGTGGCTACCGTAGGGTATTGGGGGAGCTACCGTAGCTCCGGTTTCGTAAGCGACGCGCTCAGCTATGCTAGCACCTATTATGGTATCCTCACCAACGGGTGCGAAAGGTCCGTGAGCTTCCGTAGAACCTACTGGTAGGAATATTATGTCGTTCTCCTTAACCCTCTCCTCAATCTCCTTCATGGTCATTTGGTCAAGGTAGATCTTCTTACCGAACTTATTTAGTACGGGTTTACCCCAACGCTCACTCAGGGGTGCAGACATTCTTACTTACCTCATGCATTTAATCTACGGTTAGCTTAATAACTTAATGATAGGAGAAATAACTTATTACTTTCCCCTCAAGATCGTAAACCTTAGTACTGGAGAGTACGTAGTTCCCTTGACTCTCAATTAGTGACTCAACAACTTCGGAGGATACTGATGTAGTAGCTCCAGGCGATAGCGTAGCTGAGGCACCTGCCGCTTGTGCATACATGAGTAACTTAACGGTTACTTCAGTACTTAACCTACTGAAGTCACTGCCTAAGTAATTAATTAAGTAACTAATGATACCTGCAGAAAACGCGTCACCAGCTCCTGTAGGGTCCTTAGAGCCTACCTTAAATGATGGTTGCGATATTATGTATGAACCCCTAAACAATGCCTTAACACCTCCTTCACCATAGGTTACGGCGAGTAGTACCTTAGGGTACTCGCTGATCCTACGCGCGCATCTAACTAGGTCCGACTCACCCACTAACCTACTTAGTTCTAGGTAATTCATGTGTATGAAGTCTGTACTTCCTAGGACCTCCTTAACAGCTCTGATGGCGTGCTCACTCATACGTGCTATATCAAGTAATACCTTAGTACCTAACCTTGAAGCCTCCCTAAGTATGGTGCCTAACTCGCTATCTAAGTATTTTGAGAAGCCTATAGCTAAATACATGTAGTTAGGACGTACTTCCTTAAGAGTATCAAGTACGTGATTCGGTCTTAAGTACTTATTAGCTCCCGGGTAGATGTGGAACCTCCTGTCCTCACCACTAACCACTAATATGGCGTTTCTAGCAGTACCTACTTCACTAATAATTAACGGAAGGAACCTAATACCGTACTTACTGAGTTCATCACGTATTATCCTAGCAAATACATCATCACCAACAGCACCGCAAGCATAAACCTCACCCTTAACACCTAATTTAACTAAGTCAATAGCTACATTAGCTGCATGACCACCTACATGAAGGTCTATAGGGGTGCTCACATTAACGATCTCGCCAGGATCGGCAACCTTAGGCAAGTCAGATGCTACTATATCAACAGTAAACGTACCTACAGTAAGTACCCTAACCAATCCACTACCCACTTAAGTATTAAGCTAATGAGAATAAAACACTAAGCAGATACTACTTACAACAGGAAACTAAGCTTTTCCTGAAGTAACTTATGTTAACACATGATAATAGTACTACTTATGAGTGGTATAGTACTACTTAGTGCTCCTGCTTACAAAATATAATATATAATATATTAGGTATATATCCGGTAAGTCAATGTGGGGAGACGCATAAGTCTATCTTAATTCCTAATGAATAATATTCGATTTACATCCATATCTTAATTAAAAATATGTTAAGAATAAGTCTAGTTAAGCTACTCTATTCTCTCAACAATGATTTTCTCAC
>Ga0256914_1000103_pt1 | contig 81068 bp, 85 predicted proteins | sample HulkmetaG_FD_191571 | JGI IMG/M metagenome (GOLD analysis project Ga0256914, IMG submission 191571) | Hydrothermal chimney microbial communities from Main Endeavour vent field at the Juan de Fuca Ridge, Pacific Ocean - Hulk | ecosystem: Environmental > Aquatic > Marine > Hydrothermal vents ...
CAAACATCCCAGAGCTGTACATCTTCACCGGCTGGTGGATAAACTCCCCGATGTCGGCAAACGAGAGGATCGCATCGACTTTTTCATCCATCTCCTCTTTGGTAAATCCCATGATGGTTCCGTTTAAGTAGATGTTTTCCAGTCCCGTCATCTCGGGGTTGAACCCCGCCCCAAGCTCCAGAAGCGAAGCGATCTTGCCGTTTACCTCCACCTCACCGCTGGTGGGTGTCAGCACTCCGGTGATGATCTTCAGCAGTGTAGATTTGCCCGCACCGTTTTTGCCGATGATACCGACCGTCTCTCCCTTTTTGATCTCAAAACTCACATCTTTGAGCGCGTAGAAGTCATGATGGTACTTTTTTCCAAACGGGTTGAGCGCCTCTTTGAGCCTCTCTTTGGGATTGTCGTAGAGGTGGTAGACTTTTGTTAGGTTCTTGACCGAGATGGCTATATTATCGGTTAATGTTGAGTGTTGAGTGTTGAGTGTTGAATTATTTTTATCACTCACAGTTTTATTTGGCATATAACACTTTACCTTTTTGTAAAATATCCACTTTATAAAAATAATCTTCTCTATTGTTCAAAACATCTTCACTCGTAACAACAAAATCAAACCCTAGATTATACTTAAAAACTAAATCTCTTAACCTTTTTCTAAGTTCAATCTTATAAGTTCTTACTTTATCTTTTTCTAAATCTTTAACTAAAAAAAGATCCACATCACTATCTTCTGTCGGTTTACCATAAGCATAACTTCCAAAGAGTATGATCTTATCAGGATCAAGAGGTTTTAACTTTTCGACAATCTCTTTTTTTAGAACTTCTATATCTACCATAACAGATACCCTTTTGTAAAAACTCTTTTTCCTATTATAGCACATGGGTAAACTATTTTCATTTGGCTATATATCCTCCGGTTCTTGGTGAGCCTTGAAACTCTATCTTGCCTTCCTCTTTTAGCTGTTTTATCCATCTCTCAATATTTTTCTCCGATGTGTTAAGTTCAGTTGCATAAAAAGGAACTCTTTTGTTTGGGTGTTTTCGTATAGTCATATAGAGTTTATTTACTCCCTCATTTACTCCCTCATTTACTCCCTCATTTACTCCCTCATTTACTCCGACATCTTGATTTTTATAAAATGTCATCTGCATGGCATTTGCTATATCTTTGAACTCATAGCTTATATGGGGATAAGCTTTAAGTTCATTTTCAATACGAATAAAACCACTACCATACTTTTCAATATGTCCTGTCAAATAGAATGCCTCAGCTATGAGCTTATTACGCAGGCTTGATTGGTAGTTTTTTTGTTGAAGTTTTTCAAGCGTCATATCACCATACAATTTTCCGGGGCTTGCGATAACAATTTTATCATCGTATATTTTTATCTGTATATCCGAAGGATTTTGATAATCCCTGTGCACTATAGCATTGAGTACAGCTTCTCTCAAAGCAGTCATCGGATAATCCCATCTCTCTTTACGCTTTATACTCCCATCAAAACTATACGAAACCATCATATAGGTTTTAATAAATTTCATCACTGCTTCTACCGATTCAAAAAGTGTATCGGTTATCTGCCTATCATCAATAATCGTAATATCATCTTTAAACCTGCCTATACGTATATGCATACGAAGCGGTACTTTTGCAAAAAGCAGCATAGCCGCAATTGTCGGTCTCTCTTCTTTGATAAGCTTCAATTTTTCCAGAGTCGTCCATATATCTTCTTCTATACTAAAACGTCCCGTTTCATTGATATTTTGTATAAATTTCTCTATTTTTAATATATCTAAACTCTCTAAGTGTTCACCCTCATAAACATACGCATCCCATGAAAGATTTAAAACTTTCAGATGCAAATCGGAAATTTCAGTAGGAGTCATAAGGTGATTGCTGTTTTGAACCCTTTTATAATATCTCCCTTTATAAGAGATAGGTTTCAAAGGATACTCTTGCACATCTACCACCACTATTTGTTTTCCGTTTACTCCAATCACTTCTACATCAGGGATAACTGAAGGAATTGTATTTTGTTTAATACGATTAATATAGTTTTGCAAACTCTCTTTCCCTAATGCAACACCTGTTATCTTACCTGTATCTTCAACACCGATAAGTACCTTTCCACCCTTCGTATTGGCAAAAGCTACAATACTTTCAATCGTATCATTTTTAAAAGAAGATTTAAATTCCGTATGCATACCCTCCCCCTCTGCGATGAGAGCAAAAACCTCCTCTTTAACAATCATAACACATCCGCAAAATGGGGTTTAAGCCTCTTAAATGTACTAAAACCCACACCAAGTATCAAAAGAGAAACTACCCAAAAGTAAAAAGTCATCGTCGGTTTTTCCCAAAACCAGACATGATTTATCAAGCTGTCTCTATACCCTTCGATGATATAAACAAGAGGATTTAATTTTAGTAGCCAGTGAAAGCGCTCCGGTATCATATTCATAGTCCAAAAAATCGGCGTCATCCAAAATCCAAACTGAAGCAGCATCGCCACAAGCTGTCCCATATCTCTGAAAAATACGACTACCGACGAAGTTATGTAGCTAATGCCGAGTATCAAAACTATCATAGCGCCCAGATAGTAAAAAGCTTGTAGCCAGTAAAGCTCAAAGCCGTAACCATAGACCATAAATAAAACATACATAAAGAGTATGAAAAACAGATGCACTATCAAAGCTGACAATATCTTGATAATGGGCAAAAAAGAGACTTTAAATACAATTTTTTTGACAAGATAACTGTTTTCCATCACCGCATTTGTAGCGTTTGAGACGGCATCGGAAAAGAAAAACCAAGGAAACATCCCTGCAATGAGCCATAGTATAAACGGTACATTGTTTACGGGTTGCGATTTGAACCCTACCTGAAAAACGAACCAAAAGATCAACACCGTAATGGCAGGCTGTATAAAAGCCCATAAAATCCCCAGGTAAGAGCCAAGATAACGCTGTCTGAAATCGTTGACGACCAACGATTTGAAGATGGCTCGATTTTGTAAGATATCTTTTATAAAAAATAAAATATCTTGAAATAATTTCAATATATAACCTTATTATATGATGAAATTATAATAACATTAATCTTCTGATACTTTAGAATATTTCTCCAAATACCACTCAACCGTTTTTAAAATCCCGCTCTCGAAATTCTCCCAAGCACTCCAACCCAGTTCATTTTCGATCTTACCGGCGTCTATGGCGTATCTTCTATCATGACCGGCTCGATCTTCGACAAATGTTATAAGCTCTTTGTAGCTCTTATCCGCCGGAACTTTCTCATCTAAAATTTCACATATTTTATTTACTATGTATAGATTGTCTCTTTCGTTTCTACCGCCTATGTTATAAGTCTCTCCCGCATCTCCTTCATGATAGACCAGATCTATACCCATACAATGATCAAGCACATAAAGCCAATCTCTTATATTTTTCCCGTCTCCGTAAATAGGTATGGGTTTGTTCGCCAAAGCGTTTCTTATGATGGTGGGTATGAGCTTCTCGTCATGCTGTTTTGGGCCGTAGTTGTTGGAACAATTCGTTATGACGGTATTCACTCCGAAAGTGTGATGATAGCTCCTTACAACCATATCGGATCCGGCTTTGCTCGCGGAATACGGCGAATTCGGAGCATAGGGAGTCGTCTCGCTAAAAAGCCCGCTCTCTCCCAGCGTTCCGTAAACCTCGTCGGTGGAGATATGATGAAACCTGCACCCTTCATACTCTTTTTTATAAACGAACGGTTTTTGCATCCAGTAATTTTTAGCGACATCTATGAGGGTAAAAGTGCCGTTTACATTTGTTTGCATAAAGACACCGGGATCTTTTATGGAGTTATCGACATGAGATTCGGCGGCAAAATGGATAACTCCTCGTATATCGAACTCTTCGAATATATACTCGACCAATTCACGATTGCATATATCGCCTTTTATAAATTTATAACGATCGTTCTCTTTTACCTCTTTGAGATTTTCAAGATCACCGGCATATGTCAAAAGATCGAGATTGACAAGCCTGTATTTATCATACTTTTCCAAAAAGTAAGGCACAAAATTACTTCCTATAAAACCGGCGCATCCGGTTACAAGTATCGATTTTATCATCTTCTCTCTCCTAATCTTTCTAAACATTCGCTAAGGCTATCTTTCCAGTAGGCTATCTCCAAGCCGAAATCGGTTTTTATCTTACTCTTATCCAGCAGACTAAAGTGCGGTCTCTTCGCGGGAGTGGGATATTGACTCGTTTTCAAGGGATTTACTTTACAATCCAGCTTCGCCATCTTCATGATCTCTTTTGCAAAATCATACCAGCTCAAAACCCCTTCGTTGGAGTAGTGATAAATCTGCGGTTTTTCATTTTTTAAAATCGGATGGATTTTCAGTATGGCGCTCGCCAGATCTTTGGCATATGTCGGAGTCCCCACCTGATCGTAAACAACTCCGATCTCATCTTTCGTTTTACCCAGTTTCAACATAGTCTTTACGAAATTGTTCCCATAACTGCTATAAACCCATGAAGTTCTTATGATGACGGAATTTTTTGGAGACACTCTTAATATCTCCTCTTCGGCTTCAAGTTTACTTCTTCCGTAAACTCCGGTGGGATTGGGATTGTCCTCTTCATTGTAAGGTTTATAGTTTTTCCCGTCAAACACATAATCGGTAGAGATATGAACAAGTTTTACTCCCTCGCTCACACAAATTTCAGCCAGATTTTTCGCTCCGTCCCTGTTTATAAGAGTCGCTAACTCCGCCTCCTCTTCCGCCTTGTCCACGGCCGTATATGCGGCGCAGTTTAGTATGACATCTATGTCGTTCTCTTTTACAAACCGCTTAAGCGCGAAAAGATCGGTTATATCCAAAGTATCGCCGTCGGTAAAAAAATGCTCCTTCGCATCTCCTAGCAACTCTTTTAGCTCGGATCCAAGCTGACCGTTCGCACCCGTTACAAGTACCCTATCCATAAAGCTTTTCTCCATACTCAAAAACTTCGGCTTCGTTTAAAAGCGGCTGTTTCGTATCTTTGTCGGATAGCAAAAGCTCATCTTTATCCAAAACCCAGTCAACTCCTATTGAAGGATCGTCAAACGCTATTCCCCTGTCGTTTTGAGGACTATAATAATTATCGACCTTATATGAAAAAACGGCCTCTTGGCTTAAAACCACGAAACCATGAGCAAAACCCCGCGGCACGAAAAGCTCCCTTTTATTTTCTCCGCTCAATTCCACCGCAACATACTCTCCGAAAGTCGGGCTGCCTTTTCTTATATCCACCGCGACATCCAAAACTCTCCCCATAATAACCCGTACCAATTTGCTTTGAGCGAAAGGTGCAAGTTGATAGTGAAGTCCTCTTAAAACTCCCTTTTTACTTTTGGATTCGTTATCCTGACAAAATTCGACATTAAATCCTAAAAACTCTTCAAGCTTGTCTTGTCTGAATGTCTCGGTAAAATATCCCCTATGATCACCGAAAACTTTCGGTTCGATTATGACGACATCTTTTATCTTCGTTCTTATAAAATTCATCTTTTGACTATCCCCTCTTTCGCTCTTCTTATGAGATATTTTCCGTAGTTGTTCTTTTTCAAAGGCTGAGCCAACTCCAGAAGTTTTTTTTGATCGATATAGCCCATCTCGTAAGCGATCTCCTCTATACAAGAGACCTTAAGCCCCTGACGGTTTTCGATAGTCTGTATAAAATTCGAAGCTTCGAGCAGACTCTCATGAGTTCCGGTATCAAGCCACGCGAACCCTCTTCCCATAAGCTCCATCTTCAATTTACCCTCTTTTAGATAACGCTGATTTACATCCGTTATCTCAAGCTCTCCTCTAGGACTCGGTTTTATCGTTTTTGCCACATCCACCACATCGCCGGTATAAAAATAAAGACCGGTCACGGCATAATTACTTTTGGGATTTTTCGGTTTCTCCTCTATACTTACGACATTTCCCGCTTCGTCGAACTCAGCGACGCCGTAGCGCTCCGGATCGTTTACATAGTAGCCGAATATCACCGACTTTCGCTCCTCTTTGACGCTCTTTGTCGCTCTTTTTAACATATCTACAAGACCATGCCCATGATATATATTGTCGCCTAGTATCAAACAAGCGTCGCTTCCGTCTAAAAAATCCTCGGCAAGTAAAAAAGCTTCGGCAAGTCCGTTCGGAGACGGCTGAACCTTATAAGAGAGAGACAATCCCAAATGAGAACCGTCTTTGAACAATGACTCGAACAACGGTAAAGCTTCGGGAGTGGAGATGATTAAAATCTCTTTTATACCGCTAAGCATCAGAGTCGATAGAGGATAGTAGATCATAGGCTTGTCATGAACCGGTAAAAGTTGTTTGATAACTTGGTTCGTTATAGGATAAAGTCTCGTTCCGCTACCGCCTGCGAGTATGATACCTTTCATTTTAAACCTTTAAAGATTCTTTCTGATATTTTCGTAAAGATCCAAAATCTCGCTTTTATGAGAGATAAAACTGTTTTTGTTCGCTATGAGATGAGCCGAGGACTCGAGTATATCCTCGACCACTTTTAGACCGTTTTGTTTCATCGTAGTTCCGGTTTCGACGATATCGACTATGGCGTCACAGAGTCCGACTATCGGAGCAAGCTCGATAGAGCCGTAAAGTTTTATGATCTTCACCGCCATCGCTTTTGATGAAAAATATTCCCTGGTGATATTTACCATTTTCGTAGCCACCGTGATTTCAGGTTTGCTAAAATCAAGCTCGTCTTCGTTTTTCATGCCGATACAGACACGACACCTTCCGATCCCAAGATCCAAAAGCTTTACAAGATCCATCTCTTTCTCCACCAGCACATCCAGCCCCACCACTCCAAGATCCGCCGCTTGATTTAACACATATGTCGGAACATCTTGATTTCTAACGAGCAAAAATCTAAATCCGTCTTTTTCAAGTATCAATTTTCTATCTTCAAAATCGAACTTCGTATCGAATGTCTTTTCAAATATAGCCAGAGTCTCCAGGGCTATTCTTCCTTTGGGTAGTGCGATAGTCAGCACTCTCTCTCCTTTATCACTTTTTTCATCCCCTTAAATACCAACTCTTCGTCATATACGCTATTTTTAAGATATCGGCACAACTTCTTGCCGTCACCGCCCGTTACAACGATTTTTTTCTCTTTCGCAAATTCTTCTATCGCACAAATAACCGGCTTTATCACACCGTAAACCAAAGCTTCGTTCGTATTTGCCGGAATCTCTTCAAATCTAATATTTTGATCTAAGTTTAAGATCAATTTAGATGATATATTAGCAAAAGAGTCTTTATATGAGCTAAGACCGGGCATGATAAATCCGCCTAGATGAGCTCCCTTTCTCATCAAATCAACGGTTATCGCACTTCCCGCATCGACTACCACGCCGTCGTTTACGGTATAGCAAGCGGCGACTCTATCCACTCCCAAACCTTTATAATCGCTTTTAAATAAGAATTTATCTTCAAGATTTATAGCATTTTTTAAAACGATAAGTTTCTCTTTTATTTCGGGGTTGACGCATATGTAGTAAAACTTCTCTTTCGGATACTTAAAACCATAAACCGCGTAGCTGTGGATTTTACCGTTTTCATACGATTTAATATTCGTATTGCCCACATCAAGCAACAGCATCGATCAATTTCCAACCGCGCTCTTTCAAGAGAGTTTTCGCTTTCGAACAGATCGGCATTTCATATAGAAAAACCTTTTTTTTAAAATTATGATCTTGAAGAATTTTCAATTTCTCAAAAAGTTCTTCGATCTGTTGGGCATTTTTTCTCAAAAACCTACTCTTTTGAACGAGATAAAATATAGCGACATAATTACTCTTTAAATCCACTCCCTCGTATATCTTAATCTTTTTGCGGGTATGAAGTTTTTTATTATCGATCTTGTGAAGTTTTCTATAAATCATATCTTTTGAAAGAAGAAGTTCGACGAATTCATTCATAAATTATCCTTTGAGAGAGGATGATAAAGATCAAGACTCTGCTTTAAATCCTCTTTTTGTATATGCGTATATATCTGCGTCGTTACGATACTTTGGTGCCCCAAAAGCTCCTGAACCACTCTCAAGTCGGCTCCACCCAGTATGAGCGCGCTCGCGAAAGAGTGCCTTAATACATGAGGAGAAACACCCAAATATCTTTTAGCGATCTTAAAAACCGAAATTCTACTCAAAGGAGCACCTTTGTAATTTAACCAAAGCCACTCATTTTGAGATTCTCGCATAAAAAGATACTCCCTCAAGCTCTCAAGCGCCGCGGGTGCTATGGGAACCATACGCTCTTTGTCGCCTTTGGCATTTCGAATCCTAAACCACTCATCCTCTATATCCGATCGTTTCGCCTTTACCGCTTCACTCACCCTGCAACCCGTAGCATACAAAAAGAGCAAAAGAGCAAAATCCCTAACACCGATTTCCCTATTTTTATCTATGGCTTTCAACATATGCATGATCTCGTCATACTCTAAAAATTTAGGTAAATTTTGGGGAATTTTCGCGGGAGCAAGTTTCAACCTCTCGTCTATAAACTCGCTCCTATAACAAAAATCGTAAAAACCGTTTATAGCGCAAAGTTTTCTATTTCTTGTTCTGGGGTTTTTTATAGTTGCTAAAAAAGTTAAAATATCATCGCTTCGAACCTCTAAAAGTTCCCCTTTTACAAAAGATTCAAACTGGATCAAGTCCGAAATATAAGCTTTGACACTTAAAAAGCCCAATCCCTTGATCACCGATATATGCTCTACGAACGCCTCGATCAAAGGACTAAGAACTCTTTTATCAAAAGATGTCATCTCTTAGCGTAACTTTATCTCTTTGTCGCCTATATAAAGCACTCCGTTTGCGAAAATTGAGGCGCTTTCAACCTCATCGTCGAGTCTTTTCACTTTGATATTCGAAAGGTTTCTGTCCATCTCTATAAGATAACCGTTTTTTTCAACGCCGTATAATTTATCTCCGATAGAAGCGACCGCTACGAAATTCGCAAATTCGAAATCGCTCTCGTTAATTTTTTGCAATTTTTCGTCAAGATGAATCACTTTACCGCTTTTGGCGAAAAGATATATATCGTGTCCGACGTATAGTATATCTTTTATATCCTCGGAATACGTATAGATATTTTCGGGAGTGATGACGATGACCTTCGAAGCGGTAGCCGCTACGAGAATATTGTCGTAAACTTTTAAAAATATCACATTGTTAAAAAGCGCTTTATCACTTATAGCGACATCTCTTAAAACTATCTTCCTAACCGAATCCATAATCAAAAGTCTTCCGTCAAGCGTCGGATAAATGATGATATCGTTTAAAAAAATCGGATTGGCCGCTCTAGCGTCAACCGCTATAACTTTATCGAGCTGTTCGTTATAAAGTGTCTTATCACTTTTGATATCGTATAGCGAAATGGAGTTATTCGCGAACACAAGAGCCAAAAGAGAGCCTTTTAGCGAAGCGCTTACGACTTGAGAGTCAAACTTTTTGGAGAAGTTCTCTTTATAATCTTTTTTTGAAAAGATCTTTAAATTACCATCTTCGTCCGCGGCGATAACAAAGTCGTCGTTTTCATTTATGAACGAAAACCCTTTCGGCAATACCAGATCGACGATGCCCTCTTTTTTAGTAACCACTTTTTGATCCGAGAGCATTGCCCCCTCTCTTACGACGTTTTTCAAAACGGCTTTTTCGACCATCTTGTTATATTTGATTTTTCCGTCCGTAATTTTTGGCTCATATACGGTTTTATCGGCGCAACCGACGGCAAAAATTGCGAACAAAAAGGTTATGAAGAAAAGAGAGTTAGTTTTTATCATGATCGTACCTATTTTTGATAATGGCTAAAACTCTGCGCCAATTGATAAAGCGGAGAAGTTACGGGAATCTTTTGTAAAAGCGCCCTGGCTTCGTCACTCTTACCCTTCTCAAAAAGCAAGAAAGCCTCGTCCAATACGGCAAGCTCTTTTAAAAGCGCGTTCTGTTTTTGAGCGTAACTCTTCAAAGAGCTCAAATCTTCGCTAAGCGCCGAGCTTTGATAAAGCGCTAGATCTTCCAAAAGCGGCTCTTTCATTTTTGTTTTTACGGCTTCTATCTTTTTAGGATCGTTTCCTTTTACCGCTTGTGAAAAATTAAATAGGGTAAAGAGTTTTGGATTTTTACTCTCCAAAATCTTTAGCGCATCTTTATCGGCCGGATTTTTTTGTAAAGCCAAAAAAGCCTCGTTGGAGAGTCTCAAATCTCTGTTTTTTATAAAATCGCTTATAAGATAAAACGAGACCGCCAATACTACGGCGACACCTACGGCTATAAGAGCTTTTTTATATTTTTTAAAAAATCCCTCCGCCTTTATGACACTCTCTAAAAACTGCTCCTCGGCACTCAACTCTTTTTTAATAGCTTCGACATTCTCTTTCAGTCCCAAAGTTAATCCTTTTTTGATATAATCTTTTCGAAATATAACACATAAAGAATTAAGGGTTTATATGAAAATAGACGAAACGCTTTTAAGCAAACTCGAAAAACTCTCCTCTTTGAAGATAAGCGACGACAAAAGAGAGAGCACCATTCAAGAGATAGCCAAAATAGTCGATTTTGTTGAAAATCTGAATGAATTGGATTTAGACAATGAAGAGGCATCTTTCTCGACTATAGAAGGCGGCACACCCTTTAGAGATGATATTCCCGAAAATGATCCCGCTATCATCGAGGATATATTAGATCATGCACCGAAAAAGGAGGATGGTTTCTTCGTTGTTCCTAAAATAATCGAATAGGAGACAACATGACTGAAACTTTAGAGCGTCCGCAATCGATGGACATCAACACTCTTTTAAAAAATATAGTCGCACACGGGGCGTCGGATCTTCACCTTGTCAGCAGAAGCGAACCTCAAATCAGAATAGACGGTAAACTGGTTCCGCTAAACCTTCCCAAACTTGACGGTAAAACGATCGAAGAGATGTGTTACGCACTCATCACCGACAAACAGAAAAAACATCTCGAAGAGAACAAAGAGGTTGACTTCGCCATAGCCATTCCGAATGTCGGAAGATTCAGGGGTAATTACTACTATACCATCGGCACGGAGCTTGCGGCGGCCTTTAGGATCATCCCGACACAAATCCCGTCTCTTGACGATCTTGGAGCTCCGGCGGTTTTTAAAGAGATCATAAAAAGAGAAAAAGGACTCATCCTCGTAACAGGTCCTACCGGTAGCGGTAAATCAACCACTCTTGCGGCTCTTTTAAACGAAATCAACATGACCGAACACAAACATATAATCACCGCCGAAGATCCGGTGGAGTTCATTCATGAAAATAAAAAATCACTCTTTTCCCACAGAAACGTCGGAGAAGATACGAAAAGTTTCGCAACGGCTCTTAAATATGCGATGCGTGAAGATCCGGACATCATACTTATCGGTGAGATGAGGGACAAAGAGACTATCGAAGCGGCTTTGACGGCTGCGGAAACCGGACACTTGGTTTTCGGAACGCTCCATACAAACTCCGCGGTTCAAACCATAAATAGAATAGTCGATACCTTCGAAGGCTCCGAACAGTTACAAGTTAGAAACATGCTTTCGGTATCTCTTACGGCGGTAATTTCTCAAATGCTTCTTCCCAAAAAGAGCAAAGGTCGAATAGCCGCACAAGAGATCATGATCAACAATCATGCCATCGCAAACCTCATACGCGAAAACAAGATCCACCAACTATATTCGCAAATGCAGCTCAATCAAGCACAAACAGGTATGCAGACTCAAACTCAGGCACTCGAAAAAATCGTCAAACAAAACCTTGTTCATAAAGAAGACGCTATGCGTATCTCTACTCAACCCGACGAACTCAAAGGAAGAATCGGTCTTTTATAAAAATGAAGAGAGACTTATCTCTTCATTTTCTTTATATTTCATAAAACATCTCTACTAATTTATCCTTTTTACCGCTATAAGATTTACACTAAGGTAATTTTTTGTTATAATCGAAAATTAATAGCTGCGCGACTGCGCGACGGCATAACATAGATAAGGTATGTATTTTATGGAAAATGTTTCTCTATTGGATCTGGTATCTATCGCTCTTATCCTTTTTCTGGGTATCAAAGGTATATTTCGCGGATTTGTAAAAGAGGTGTTCGGACTCATCGGCATAATCGGCGGAATTTATGTCGCTTCAAGATATGCCGAGGGTGCCGGTAACTTCATAGACGTGAATTTTTTAGATCTACAAAACAAAGGCTCGCTCTATTTAATAGGCTTCATAGCCGTTTTGATAGCGTTTTGGCTCTTTGCGACGATGATAGGCTTTTTGCTCGGTAAACTCGTACACTCAAGCGGTCTTGGCATAGTCGATAAGATTTTGGGATTTGTAGTCGGCGGAGCGAAAGTATTTTTGATCTTCTCGGTAATCATTTATGTCTTTTCAAATATAGGTATCTTCAAAGCAAGCATAAACAATCTCTTCTCCGGATCGATGATGTATCCGATTTTTCAAGAGGTCGGAGCTAAGATCGTAAAGATAGATCCTTCTCAGATAAATGTGAACGACAGCATCAAAATAGAGAGCGAAAAAGAGAAAACGACCGATGCGGAAAATGAAAGTAAAGAGTGATTCGAGTTTATGAAAAATATCGAAGCCCTTGCGTATAAAGAGCTTTTACAGACATTCAAAACCATTTTAAAAAGTAACGGTTTAAAATTTACGGCACAAAGAGAGGCTATATTAAGAACGTTGTACGATCATCCAGACCATTTTACGCCTGAAAATCTCTACTTTTTGGTAAAAGAGAGGTATCCGCAGCTGAACACGGGTATTACGACCATTTATAGAACTTTAAATCTTCTCGAAGAGAATAAACTCGCCACCTCCATCTCTTTCGGTACACAGGGAAAAAAATTTGAGCTTGGGAACAAACCACACCATGATCATCTCATATGCACCGGTTGCGGCAAGATAATAGAGTTCGAAGATAGTCAAATAGAGCATCTTCAAAACGAAATAGCAAAAAAATATAAATTTAAACTTACGGATCACTTGATGCAGCTTTACGGTATATGTAAAGAGTGTCAGAAAAAAAGTTAAACCAAATATAAGAGAGGAAACCGTTGATATTTGAAAATCAATACGAACAGCAGAGAATCCAAAAAGCAAAAGAGTTAAAAGAGCTAGGCTTTAACCCATATCCACATGATATAGTCAGAGATACTACAGCTGAGCAATTTAAAAAAGAGTATGCATATGTAGCACATGATGAGGGCAAAAGAGACGAAAGCAAAATCGCCACACTAAGCGGTCGTATAAAGTTTTTAAGACTTATGGGGAAAGCGGCATTTGTCAAGATAGAAGACGAGAGCGGAATCTTACAAATTTATGTCTCAAGAGACAATCTGCCGGAGGGTTTTTATAACAATGTTTTCAAAAAACTGATAGAAGTCGGAGATATTATCACCGTTAAAGGATATCCCTTTGTAACCAAAACCGGTGAATTATCGCTTCATGTGACGGATCTGACTCTCGCCACCAAGGCCATAAAACCTCTTCCCGAAAAGTTTCACGGACTTCAGGACAAAGAGCTTAGATACAGACACAGATATCTTGATATGATCACAAATCCGAAAGTCAAAGAGACTTTCAAAATCAGAAGCAAAATCGTAAGTATCACAAGAAAATTTTTCGAAGAAAAAGGCTTTTTGGAAGTTGAAACCCCGATGATGCACCCCATAGCCGGAGGCGCCAACGCCAGACCTTTCATAACTCATCACAACGCGCTCAATATCCAAAGATACCTCAGAATAGCACCTGAGCTCTATCTTAAAAGATTGGTCGTGGGAGGGTTCGAAGCGGTTTTTGAGATAAACAGAAATTTCAGAAACGAAGGTATGGATCATACCCACAATCCCGAATTTACGATGCTGGAGTTTTACTGGGCATACCACAACTATAAAGATCTTATGAATCTGACCGAAGAGCTTTTTACAAGACTTTTAAAAGAGTTGGATCTTCCTTCAAAACTTCCATACGGCGATATGGAGATAGATTTTCAAACACCTTTTAAAAAGATTTCTTGGAGAGACTCTTTGATCGAAATAGGAGGTATGGACGAAGATATCATCGACGATAAAGAGAAGATAATTTCGTATCTTGAAGAAAGAGATTTAAAAGCGGATAAAAACCTCTCGATCGCAAAACTCCAAACGGAGCTATTCGACGAATTCGTAGAACCGAAACTGATAAATCCGACTTTCATAACCCACTATCCCATTGAGATTAGTCCTCTAGCAAGAAGAAGCGACAAAGATCCCGAGATAGCAGATAGATTTGAGTTTTTTATAGCAGGTAAAGAGATAGCGAACGGTTTTAACGAATTAAACGATCCGCTAGATCAATACGAGAGATTTTCAAAACAGATAGAAGACAAAGAGGCGGGAGACGAAGAGGCTCATCAAATGGATGAGGAGTATGTACATGCCCTTGGCTACGGACTGCCTCCCACAGCCGGAGAGGGTATAGGAATAGATAGATTGGCTATGATTTTGACAAACAGTCACTCCATCAGAGATGTCATACTCTTTCCGGCGATGAAACCGATAAACAAAGAACAAACTAACGACGAGGACGGGGAATGAATTTTTTAGAAAAAGAGGATCCGAAAGTTTATGAAATACTTCAAAACGAACTGAAAAGACAGACCGATCATCTTGAGATGATCGCAAGCGAAAACTTCACATCGCCTGCCGTAATGGAAGCGATGGGCTCTATTTTTACAAATAAATACGCGGAAGGTTATCCTTACAAAAGATATTACGGAGGGTGCGAATACGCCGATGCGGTCGAACAGCTAGCGATCGACAGAGCGTGTGAACTTTTCGGGTGTAAATTCGCAAATGTACAGCCGCATTCCGGAAGTCAGGCAAATCAAGGAGTTTATCAAGCCCTTTTAAAACCTTACGACAAGATTCTGGGAATGGATCTAAGCCACGGCGGACACTTGACTCACGGCTCGAAAGTGAGCAGCTCCGGTAAAACATACTCCAGCTTTTTCTACGGAGTCGAGCTAGACGGTAGAATAAATTACGACCGCGTTATGGATATAGCCAAAATAGTTCAACCCAAACTGATAGTCTGCGGAGCGAGCGCATATCCAAGAGAGATCGATTTTAAAAAGTTCAGAGAAATCGCGGATGAGGTCGGCGCCATACTTTTTGCGGATATCGCGCATATAGCCGGTCTTGTTGCGGCGGGTGAGCATCCAAGCCCTTTCCCTTACTGCGATGTCGTAACGACCACCACTCATAAAACTCTAAGAGGTCCTAGAGGCGGAATGATCATGACAAACGACGAAGATATCGCCAAAAAGATAAACTCCGCTATATTTCCGGGAATCCAAGGAGGACCTTTAGTTCATGTCATAGCCGCAAAAGCGGTTGGTTTTGGAGAAAATTTGAAACCGCAATGGAAAGAGTACGCAAAAGATGTAAAAGCAAACGCGAAAGTTTTGGCTGACATACTCATCAAAAGAGGATACGATGTCGTAAGCGGCGGAACGGACAACCATCTTGTACTCGTATCCTTTTTGAATAAGGAGTTCAGCGGAAAAGATGCCGACGCGGCTTTAGGGGACTCCGGCATAACGGTAAATAAAAATACCGTTCCCGGTGAAAAACGAAGCCCGTTTGTTACAAGCGGAATCCGAATAGGTTCACCCGCACTAACGGCAAGAGGTATGAAAACGAAAGAATTTGAAATCATAGCAGGTAAAATTGCGGATATTTTAGATAATATCAACGATAAAGAACTTCATGCTAAAATCAAAAATGAGATGAGAGAGCTAGCGCAAAACTTTGTCATCTATGATAGAGCGATTTACTAGGGGTAATATGTACAATGTAGATATATCTTTGATCAAAATGATCACGAACCATTACTGGATCAAGAGAGATAAAATAGTAAATAAAATCAACCACAAAGGAAGACTCTTTTTCGATAAATACGAAAGAGTTGACAAAATGTTAAATAGAAGTGTCATGAACGAATATGACGAAGGAAAGATCATAGTCGCCCACTCATTGATAAACGAGCGCGACAAAGTCGAAAATATAGTCTTTGATTACAACGGCAGAAACACCGAGAAGTTTTGGCACAGACTCCAGTTAATGTTGCGAGAGGAAGGTTATCTAAACTTCACCGCATACGAGAGCAAAACTCCGGGACATCTTCATGTATATGTTCATAAAGGTCACACCACATTCAGCGAAGGGTGTCAATTGGCAAAAAACCTTTCAGCGAAACTTGCGATGAAATTGCCTAGAGAGTGGAAGATGTTTCCGAATGCGGACATTCCAAAAGAGTTCAATATACTCAATCTTCCCAAGAAAATTTACGCAAAAGAGAGAGGTTCTTCATGGGCGAAACATATGTAAAGAGTTTAAAAAATCTAAAAAGTGCTAATATCATGACAGGAGAAAAATCATGGAAGACAAATTAAAACAGATGGAAAAATCGAACGATCTAAGCGACATAGTTCTTGAGAAGAAAGGAAGCGCTTCGTCCGGACCCGAGAAGACGAAAAAAATGTTGCTTACAGCCGCTACGCTGGTACTACTTTTTTTGATAGGATTGGTCGTTATGAAACTCATAAACAATCCGGACACCGTCGATCAAGGCAACATAGCTCAAATCGGTGAGGAGATAACGCAAAAAGCGGATAGCTCCATAGAGGGAATAAGCAAAAAGGTCGAAGAGACGAACTCTCTTTTTCAACAAGAACCCATCATAGACGAAACTTCACAAACAGATCTTAAGTTCGAAGAGATGGTTAGAAAACTAAAAGCGCAAGACTCCGCCGAAGAGACTCCCGCACAAAAGGTCGAAGAAGTTGTCAAAAAGAGTGTTGAATCGGAAGCAAAACAGATTCGGCAAACAAAGGATAATTTCGCTCAAAAAGCCGATAAATTGGCCGAAAATATTATGAAACAAAAAGAAGTCGTCAAAGAAAAAACCGCAAAAGCGGCTACACAAACGAAAAAGGAGGTAACAAAAATAGCCTCTAAAACTATGCCTACCGAGAAAAAACCTACTACGGTAAAAAAAGCCGAACCGGTAAAAAAAGAGGTTATCCTCTCGACCGTTGTGGATAAAACGCCTAAAAATACGAAACTGTCCACATTAAGTGGTTATTTCATCCAAGTCGGGGCGACGGCGAACGTTTTTCCCGATAGAAGATATCTGAAAAAAATAAAAAACGCCGGATTTGATTATGTCGTGCACAGCATGACTATAAACGGTAAAAAAATCAAAAAAATCCTTATCGGGCCATATACTTCGAAAAACGAAGCAAAAATAAAACTACCTGCGGTAAAAGCGAAGATCAATCCCAGTGCCTATATATATAGGATAAAATAGGTGCACACTCTTCAAATACTGTTCGACCAGCTTACTCCGATCGCAATCTATACGAAATTAAAAGAGAAATTTCCAAACGAAATCTCTCTTTTATTTGAGAGTGCCATAAATACCGAAGAGGGAAATTATAGCTTCATTTTCATCGGTGCTAAAGAGAGAGTAACATACAAAAATGGAAAATCCGTTATTAAAAGAGAGGACGGAAGCGTTATCGAAGATGAAAACGATCCTTTCGACTATCTAAAAGAGTACTATTTTAAACTCGATATGAACAGTTATCTTGAACTCGGCAAAAAACTGAACGTCGGATTTGTTGACGGTTTCGTAGGATTTATCGGGTATGACGCCGTCAAAATATTCGAGCCGGTGTTAAAGCCCTATATGGATCCTTTAACCGATGAATTGGAAGCTCCGGATATCGATCTTATACGTCCGAAACTCACATTCGCTTTTTCACATAAAACAAATACTCTCACCCTTTTGACTTCGGATGAAAAATATGCGAAGGAGCTTCACGATATAGTCACTTACCTCAAGGAACCGTATCAATATACCGATCTTACGAAAACCGCTATCGACAAATCAAAAGGTAATTTCTCTTTTTCGAAAGAGAAGTTTTTCGATATGATAGAAAAATCGAAAGATATGATAAAAAGCGGAGACGTTTTTCAAATATTGATGTCAAACCGATACACTCAATACGCAAAGATTGACCCGCTAAGCTTTTATAGAACTCTTAGAAGTCAAAACCCCTCTCCCTATATGTTTTTGCTCCAATTTGAAAATTTTACGATAGCCGGAAGCTCGCCTGAGGTTATGGTCGGACTTCATAACCGACACATACTTCTTCGTCCCATAGCCGGAACAAGAAGAAGAGGAGATACTCCCCAAAGAGATATCGAACTAGCTCAAGAAATGCTAAACGACGAAAAAGAGTGTGCGGAGCATCTGATGCTCGTCGATCTCGGACGAAACGATGTAGGACGAGTCGCAAAAAGCGGTACCGTAAAGGTAACCGAAATGATGAGAGTCGAAAGATACTCCCATGTTATGCATATGGTAAGCGATATAGATGCTATACTAGATGACAAATACGATATGTTTGATCTTTTTTCGGCTACGTTTACAGCGGGAACAATGACGGGCGCTCCGAAAATAAGAGCTATGGAGTTGATAGCCGAATTCGAAGAGCTAAAAAGAGGATTTTACAGCGGAGCTATAGGATACTTTGGATTTGACGGTAATATGGACAGTGCCATTGCTATAAGAACGGCCTATCTTGACGATGAGAAGATAGTCTTTCAAGCCGGTGCGGGTATAGTAGCGGATAGTCAAAAAGAGTTGGAATATCTCGAAGTACAAAATAAACTTGCCGCAAATTTGGCATCGCTGGATAAATTAAATGAAAACGACGCATAAGCTCTTCGCCATTTTCGGAAATCCGGTAAGCCACTCTATCTCCCCTCTTATGCACAATTACGCCCTAAAAGCTTTTGGAATCGACGGCTGCTACACCAGATACGAATTGACCGATGCGAAAAAGTTAAAAGAGAAGTTTTTACAACTCAAACTTAGCGGAATAAATATAACCGTTCCCCACAAGGAAGCGGCATTTTTAGCATGTGACGAAGTAAAAGGAATAGCGAAAAAAATCGGTGCGGTAAATACCATAATAAATCAAGAAGATAAACTAATAGGCTACAATACCGATGCGCCGGGATTTTACAAGTGCGCCTTATCTTTTGGAAAAATTTCAAATGTTTTGATTCTCGGAGCGGGAGGAACCGCAAAAGCGATAGCAACCGTCTTTAGAGAAAACAATATACCTGTGACGCTTTTAAACAGATCCGGAAAAAGACTTCTCTTTTTTAAAGAGCAAGGATACGAAACTTACGTTTGGGACGATTTTGACGTAGGATTTTATGACCTGGTCGTGAACACCACTTCGGCGGGATTGAACGATGACAAACTTCCCGCACCTAAAAAAATCTTAAGCGTCGTCTTTCAAAAATCAAGATACGCCATCGATGTCATCTACAACAAAAAGACACCCTTTTTAATGATGGCGTCAAAATTCAATCTCCCCTTTAAAGACGGAAGCCTGATGCTTTTATATCAAGGTATATATGCTTTTGATCTCTTTTTCAATATGGAATATAACGAAAAAGAGATCCATCGACATATGAAAAAAGCCTTCTAAGCGAAAAGATTAGAGATCTTCAAGGAAAATAATCTTCGAAGGCAGATAGTTATTCGTATCCGTCCAGTCCCAATCTATCGGCTCAAGCGAAACTCTTATCTCGTTCGTATCGTCATTTAGATTTTCGATTAGCGTTCGTTCTATGAAAACTTTTTGTCTATATTCCCCTTTCCCTTTATCTCCTACACAAAATGAGTTGTTGACATCGGATACGTATTCCCATTTCCATTGGGTTGAAGATTTGGATACGAAGAGTTTGTCATCCTCTATCATATAGTCCGCACCGATAATGTTATAAGGCTCGATACCCATACTCAAACCGCTGGATGCGTTAAAATCGGTGTCTATATAAACCTGCATATGAGAAAAATCCGATACGTTGACATCTTGAGCGTTTACGGTCAATTTTAAATATTTGTCATTTACGGCTCCTCTTATCATTACATTTGCCGCAAAATCCTCGTAATTCATCGGCAAAAGCTTCTCATCACTATATTTGGAAAGATGGGAAGGTTGATTCTCATCGTCTTTGATGGTGCTTGAACCGCACCCGGCAGCCGTCAACAGTGTAAGAGTTAATAAAAAAATATTCAATTTTAAAAGTGATCTCATGAATTCGTCCTCATAATATGTTCTTAAATTATTATGCAACGAATATTTTAATTTGTCAATAGTATTTAACTTTTTTAAGCCCAAGAAAAGATTTTTTGTAGTAGTTCGTTACTTTTTTACCTAATTATAGCTAAATTTCAAATCCTAACACGCTGGTTTAAAGCTTTCGAGAGCGAGAGCATATCCACATTTTCGAGATTTACGCCGGTTGGAACTCCTTGAGCAATCTTACTAAAGCCGACTTCGTAAACACTCAACTTATCTTCGATAAATAAAATAACACTATCATTGGCCAAAGACGGAGTAAAAGCGAAAATCACCTCTTTCACGCCCTCCTCGACAAGAGTACGAAGTTTTTGGATATTCTCCTCATCCAAACTCTCCACAACGAAATAGCGCCCGTCAAATTCTACGCTCTCGTCGATAATCAATATATCTTTCGCACTCTCCACAAGACATATTTTACTGCGATCCCTATTTTCATCCAGACAAATTTCACAGATCTCATCTTCACTTATACCGTTACAAATTATACATTTTTTTATATTCGCCACCGCATCTTCTATGGCATGAGCTAGTTTCAAAGCGCTAAAAGAGTTTTCAAGAACCATATAATACGCAAACCTTTGCGCCGATTTTTTACCAACACTCGGTAACTGTTGAAACGCCTCCACTAGATTATTGAATTTTTCCAGACTTCTTGTTTTCATAAAATAGAGTTTAACAAAAAAGCTATTAAGAAAATCAACCGAAAATCTCTATATTAATTCTATAAAAATATTTTTATATCAGTTTAATTTTAAGATATTTAAATATAATAATAAATTATAAAAAAGGATTCGATTTGATCAGAGATTTAGTAATATACCCCGACAAACGCATAAATATCGCCGCGCCGGACGTCAGAAGCTTTAACGATGAGTTGGCACAGGTCATAACCGATATTAAAGAGACGATGGACAAGCACGGTGTCAAAGGTATGGCCGCGATTCAGATCGCTTTACCGTACGCCGTAGTGGTCATCAAACAAGACGACGGAAGCTATCTTGAAATCATAAATCCCAGGATCATAGGAAAAGAGGGAAATGTGGTATCGACGGAAACGACGCTCTATTTTCCGAATACGACACATACGGTAAACAGATACGAAAAGATCAGACTCGTCTATCAAGACAGAAACGGTGAACAAAAATCGATGATAGCGCAAGGCGAGCTAGGCATACTTCTTCAAAGAAAAATCGACTACGTATATGGAGGAACCATTGCCGACAGGGTGAGTGAAAAAGAGCGAAAAGATATGGAAAAGAATCTGGCACGAAACGGCGTAAGCGGCTCTTTTGAGAGTTGTCCGAGAATCTTTATGCGAGACTATTTCATAAGTTTTATCCAAAAAGTTCTCTTTCTGATCTTTATGACGCTTTTTTCACCGCTTTTGAATCTAAAAGACGAAACTATAGAATCCATTCGCTCTTTTGACAAATATTCATACTTTATCGTTATCGCTTTGCTGATAGGATACTTCTTTACGGCACTTTACGAATCGAAAAAATATCACTCTTGTACCAGTTGCCAGATAGGAAACATCATAGGAACGGCGGCAAAATATCTCATAGGCGCTTCTCTTCTATTTTGGTTATCGACCTATCTGATCACACCGGCATAAAATCATCGGGAGCTTCGCTGAGGAACTCATATCCCAATATTTTAACAAAATACGAATGAAGAAGCACTCTTTTGTAAGGTTTTCCTCCGTAAACTCGGTCTCCGATAATCGGATATCCGATATGTTTCAAATGCGCCCTTATCTGGTGCGTTCTGCCGGTCTTTATCGAGACTTCGATCTTTGATCTTTTGCCGTAAACTTCCAACGGCCTTACTATCGTTAGCGCCTCTTTCCCTTTTTTCGAAACTTTTGTAAACGCGCTACCTCCTCTTTTGACCGTAAGTAGAGGATCGTTTATGATTATCTCTTCGGCTATGACTCCTTGAACCCAAGCTATGTACGATTTCTCCACCTCGAATCTTCTAAAAGCCTCTATCGCCTTTTTTCGGAACTCATCATCCTTTACCAGCAAAAGCACACCGCTTGTCTCTTTATCGAGTCTGTGAAGTAGTTTTGAGGAGTGTTTTTTAGCTATCTGCTCACTCGTAATAAAAGCGGGTTTATCGATAACAATGAGTTTGTCGTCTTCGAAAATTTTTTTTATTTTTGCCGGTTTCTCGACTTTAAACGTACTTTTGGCCGACATCAACGCTCTAGCCATAACTATCTTCTTCCCGCCGCTATATACCAATCCGCTATCTATCAGATCTTTTGCCGAGCGGTTGGTAATTCCCTCTTGAACGGCTAAAAGTTTATACGCTTTTTCCTGCATTTTCATTTTCCTTCGATTTCTCTTTAATAAATATCTCTATCTTTTCGTTATACGGTACTCTCAACCGTTTTCGTTTGGATTTTTCACCCGAAACGAAAGATATTTCACTTTTTGATATTTTAAACTTTTTAGAGAAAAATTTAACTATCTCCCTGTTTGCCGCACCGTCAACAGCCGGAGCTTTTATCTTTACTTTCAAAGACTCGTCGTATATATATAAAATTTCGTTTTTACTCGCTGCCGGTAGCGCCTTTATGTTGAATATTACGAAATTATCTTTGACCTCATACCACAAACGAAAGCTCCGACATAAGTTTTCGCATATCCGGCTTTGAATTGATCTTTGTAGGTTCGAGATTTTTTATTTCATTCTTTAAGTCTTTTACATCGCAAAAACGAACGTTGTCAACCAAAGAAAAAAGCGCTTCTTGATTGAATACATATCTGCCGCTTATTAATTTACAGTTGAAAAAAGCGGGTTCTAACGGATTGTGTCCGCCGATCCCTTTCACAAACGATCCGCCGAGTAAGACTATATCGCTTACGGCGTAAATATTTACAAGTTCACCCATCTTATCCACAAGGATAATATCGTCGTTAAAATCTTCTCTTTCGCTAAATTTATGAAACGATAAAGAGTTCTTTTTTGCAAAATCACTTAAATATCCACCTACCTTTTCAAATCTTTGAGGATGCCTAGGAACAACCGCGATCACTCGATCTTTAAAATCTATATTTTCCAGGATAAGCTCCTCTTCGCCCTCATGAGTACTTGCAAGAACCAAAAGCTCCTTTTGCGCTGCGGAAATCTTCTTTGTAACCGATATCTTTTGATACGCTTTTATATTACCCATCACTTTGACATTTTTCGCACCGAGTTCTTCCAGTCTCTTCGCATCTTTTTGCGATTGGGCGAAAACTTTATCTATATTTTCAAAAACCTTTTTATAAAACCACCCGAACCGAAGATATCTTTTATACGATCTGTCGGAGATTCTGGCATTTATCAAATAGGTTTGTGCTCCTCTTCTTTTCGCTATGAAAAAGAGCATATACCAAAGTTCCGCCTCCATTACGACAAGCGCTTTTTGCTCGTTGATCCAAAACGGCAAAAATATCTCAAAAGGGAGATATCTTCTTTGGACACCAAAACTCTTTGCCGCCTCAAAACCCGTATTCGTAATGACACTAATACGGCTTTTGACATCCGTTCGCTCAATCAAAGGAGCAAGCGCCTTTACCTCTCCCAAAGAGCAAGCGTGAAACCAGACACCTTTTGGGGCGAAAGGAGGATTTTTGTATAAAAAAAATCTAGCGGGTATGGAATTTTTATATTTTGAAAAAAAAGGAAGTATCAAAAGTATCGGCGAAGCCGCGACATACAAAAGCAGCCCCGCCAAAAAGTATAAAAAGCCAAACATCACGGATGCGAAGCGTTAAAGGCTTGCACTCTCCTGCGACCTACTCTCTTCGTCCTTTTGCTCAAATTGAGACTCAAGATACAAAATTCTACCGCAATGAGGACAAGTTGTAATCTCTTCACCTTTTATGACATTTGAATATGTATGATCGTTTATTCTCATATAGCAGCCGTAACATGCCTGTTTCCTTACGGGAACGACAGTCGTATTTTTTGCCCATCTTCTAATTTTTTCATAAAATACGATAATATTTTGACTCATTTGAGAGAGAAGTTTTTGCTTATCTTCAAATACCAAAAGTCTCTCTTGTTCGATCTTTTCGACCTCTTTTTGCGTTGTCTCTTTGAGCTCTTCAAGCTCCTCTTGCATTTTTTGGATCTTCTCTTTAGCTTCTTCTATCTGCTGAGTTTTTTGGTCGGTGATTTTATCGAGTCTCTCGATCTCTTCATTCGCGAAAGTAACCTGTTCTTTTGCTATCTCCTCTTCAAGTTGAAGCGCTTTTAACTCTTTTTCGCTCTTTATCGCCGCACTTTTTTTGTCGAAAGACTTTAATTTTTCACTAAGTTCAGCTAAATGAAGTTCATTTTTCTTTCTCTTTAATTCTGTATCCGCAAGCTCTTCTTCATACTGCTCTATCTTATCTTCAAGCGCTTTTTGCTCGGCAAGTTTCGAATCGAGCGCTTGCGAAATTTGGGCTATTTTCGGCTCGTAAGAGTCTATCTTTTTATCGATTTCAACCAGTGTTACAAGCTGTTTGATATATGGATTCATAATCTGATTATCCTTTGATGTGAGAAAATGGGTTTTTAGAATTGGCGATTATACCATTTAAACCCTTATTTTGCAACTCTTTTTGTAATGAGCGTGCGAAATAGCGCTCGCTTTCAAAGTGGCCTATGTCTATAAGAGATATTTTTTGCTCCTTTGCGGCGAGTGCGTCATGATATTTTATATCTCCGGTCAAAAGAGCGTCCGCTTTTAGATCATAAAGCAAAGATGCACCCGAACCGGTGCAGATAGCTGCTCTTTTTATATATTTACGGCCGTTTACGGTACGGATGTCGTTCATACCCAGTTTTGAAGCTATCTCTTTTGCGAAAGTTTCAAACTCTTTTTCCACGTCAAAATATGCCAAAAAATCTTCACTCTCACTTATATCGTATCCCAAAACGCTTTGCAAAACGTAACGATTTAGATGTGTTTTATCATAATTCGTATGCATAGCTATGATGGAAATATCTTTCTTTATCGCATTTTTTACGATATTTGCCGGGTATTTTGAAAAATCTATCTTCATAAGTCCTTTAAAAATCGGCGGATGATGAACGATCAGAAGAGATTCCTCGTAAATCTCTTCGAACATCGACTCCTCGATATCCAAAGAAAGATAGACCTTTTTTATCTCGGCTTCCTCTTCTCCCACTATAAGTCCGCTGTTATCCCAGCTCTCTTGAAGCTCAAAAGGACTTATCTCGTCTAATATCTCAAGATACCGGCGTAGCTTCATTCACATTCTCTTTCAGACTCTCTTTATAAACCTCGGCGCACCCTTTGGCCAATTCTCTAACCTTGAGTATATAGTTTTGCCGCTCGGTAACGGAGATAGCTTTTCTGGCATCAAGCGTGTTGAAAGTGTGCGAAGCCAAAAGACAGTAATCGTATGCAGGTAGAGGAAGTCTTTCGTCAAGACATCTTTTGCACTCTTTCGCAAAATCGTCAAAATGAGAAAAAAGCATTTTCGTATCCGCAACTTCGAAATTGTATCTACTGAACTCATACTCGCTTCTTCTGTGTACGTCGCCGTATGTGGTAATACCATGCTCGTTTTCGCTCCAAACTATATCGTAAACGCTGTCTCTGTTTTGAAGATACATCGCAAGCCTTTCGGTACCGTATGTTATCTCGACCGCAACCGGATCGCAAACAAATCCGCCGACCTGCTGAAAATATGTAAATTGAGTTACTTCCATTCCATCGAGCCAAACTTCCCAACCAAGCCCCCAAGCTCCGAGCGTCGGCGACTCCCAGTTGTCTTCGACAAATCTTACGTCATGTTCTCTTAGATCAAGTCCCAAAGCTTCCAAACTCTTTAGATAAAGCTCTTGGATATTGTCCGGACTCGGCTGTATAATAACCTGAAACTGATAGTAAGCTCCAAGACGGTTAGGATTTTCTCCGTATCTCCCGTCCGTCGGACGACGACTCGGCGCCACATATGCCGCCGCCCACGGAGTTGGATCAAGCGTTTTTAAAAATGTAGCGTTATGAAAAGTTCCGGCACCGGAGGGGATATCGTAAGGCTGTACGATCGCACACCCTCGATCGGCCCAATAGGTCTGTAATTTTAAAAGCATCTGTGAAAAATTCAGCAAATAATTTCCTTAAATTTTAAAGTAGTTTATATTTAATATCAGGCGATACCAAGCTCTTTATCTATCTTCTTTTGATCAAAACCGCATATCCATCTGCTTCCTACAAGTACCACAGGTACTCCTCTGCAACCGTGATTCTCACAATCTTTGGCGGCTTTTTGATCCTTTGTTATGTCAATCTCTCTGAACTTGATGCTATTTTTTTTGAAGTGCTGTTTTGCCACCGTACACCAATGGCAAGTCGGTGAAGTAAATAAAACTACTCTTTTTTGTTTTCTTTTCTCACTCAAAAGAACTCCTTTTTGAATAATTTTCGATAGCTTGATTCCACATCATTTTGTATTTTCGTCTGGTAAACTCGAGCTCCTCTTGAAGATCGTATATCTCCTTTTTCAAAAGCTCCATAAGTTCACGATCTTCGCCGTAGAGTTTTTGAATATCAAGAAGAGTCTCCTTCAAGAAAGTGTTTTCATCTTTCAAAACTTTGATTTGATCATCTTTGGATAGAAGAATCTCTTCATGAAGAGCCAAAATACTCTTGAAACTTTTGTTTATAAGCTCTTTTAGATCTTCTTGAGAAAAAGTTGCGGTTTGGGTCGATACTTCCAGCATCTTTTCGTCCAGATCCTCTTCCCACTCGCTTCTCATAAATTAGAGCCTTACTTCGATATCCAAAGAATCGCTTTCGACTTTTTTGGCTTTTAGTATTCGATCTTCTTGAAGTTTCACTTTAAGGTCGTTATCTTCAAGCGCTAAAATCTGCATAGCCAAATAAGCGGCATTTACCGCACCGGCTTTACCCATAGCAACTGTCGCCACCGGCATACCCGACGGCATCTGAACCGTCGAGAGCATAGCATCCATACCGTCCATCGCACCGCCTTTCATAGGAATACCGATGACCGGTTTTATGGTAATGGCCGCGATAGCTCCGGCAAGATGAGCCGCCATCCCGGCTGCCGCGATGAAGACTCTAGCACCCTTCTCTTCCGCCTCTTTGACATAAGAATGGGTTCGTTGCGGACTTCTGTGAGCGGAAGATATTATAAGCTCATGCAGTACTCCGAATTTATCGAGTGTGTTGGCACACTCTTTTACGACATCATAATCGCTCTTACTTCCGAGAATAATCGAAACGAATTTCAAAACCGACTCCTAAAACTTAGTATTGTTGGATTATTTTATCAAATTTGTGCTTGAAATTACCGAGCTTTTTGCCGCATGATCGAAAATGCAGGAAGTTTTGCGGGCAACTTTATCGGTTTTAGATATCCGCTATGTACGCTTTGAAGCTCTTTACCTTCGTTTGTAACGATCTTGTTAAACTCTATGAACCAGTTATCGCCTTTTTTATATATCTTGCCGATTTCATTTTCACATTCATTCACATTCGTACGCGGTGGAAATATAAGCTCTATGGGAACATTCGGATATGTTTTGTACTTGCACATAAAGTGCTCTTCATCCTCCAAAACGAGTCCGCTAACCTCATATGTCCCGTCACTCATAGCGGTTTCGAGATTTTGAGTATCGTCTCTGTCGTAAGGGCGTTGAAACAGATAAGCGTCGCTAAATCCCCTATGTTTAGTCGTAAGAAGCTCTTTTTCGTACCTTTTGGCATCGAATTTTCTAGCGTAAAAATCATCTATCGCAAAACGGTAACTTCTTGCGGTTATAGCCGTATAATAAGAACTTTTCGTTCGTCCTTCGATCTTGAGAGAGTCTATAACCCCGCTTTTTAAAATTTCATCAATGTGCGAAATCATATTCATATCTTTAGCGTTCATAATATGAGTACCGTTTTCATCCTGCTCTATCTTCATCAAAACGCCGTTGTCGGGATTTTCCGCATAAAGAGTATAATCGAATCGGCAATCGTTCGCGCAACTTCCTCTATTTGGAACCCTTCCGCTTTGTAAAGAGCTAATAAGACATCTACCGCTATATGCAAAACACATCGAACCATGTACAAAAATCTCTAGCTCCAATTTCGGAAGATGCTTTTTTATCCGGATAAGATCTTTGAGACTGATCTCTCTTGCGGCGATGATTCTCTCCACTCCCATCTCATAAAATACTTCGGCGTCAAGATAATTCAGCACGTTTGCTTGGGTGGAGAGATGAAGAGGAATATCCGGCACTATCTCTTTGGCCATTTTGATAACCCCGGGCGTGGAAACGATAAGAGCGTCCGGATTCATTGCGGCGATCTTCTCTATATGCTCGCCGACCATTTTAAGTTGGTTGTTAAAAGGAAATCCGTTTATAGTGACATATATCTTTTTATTTAATTTATGGGTATAATCGATAGCCTCTTTGAAGCTTTCATACGTGAACTCTTTACCGGATCTTATACGAAGAGAGAAGTGACTGACACCTCCATAAACGGCATCCGCTCCGTAAGCTAGTGCGATTTTTAATTTTTCAAAATTTCCCGCAGGGGAGAGAAGTTCTACTTTTTTCACTACCGTATCCTGTTCGCCGCTATTTATACGAGCTTTTTTGCAACTATAACAGGATATGTTTACAGTAGGCTTATTTTTTACCGAAACTCTCTAGCAAAGCTTCTATCTCTTCATTGTTGACAAGTTCGTCAGTATCGGTATCGCCGGCGATGTGAACGGCCGACGTCACTCTTTTCGCATCTTCAAGATCGGAAGCAAACAGTGAATTCATATATTTAGAAAGCGCTCTCATGACATTTATGACTCTTTCTATCTTTTGTCTGTGGATATCTTGATACTGCATGATATCCATAATCATCATGATCTCATCAGCACCGAATTGCGACTTTTCAATGACGCTTTTTGCATGTTCGACCGCTTTTTTATTCTCACCCAGCAATTCGGTAAAAGTTTCTATATCCGGAAATTTTTCACTAAGTTTTTCAAAAACTTCTATATTTCGTTCAAGTATCGTTACCGAAGTGTTGCAATCCTCCTCTATATCGAGCATAAAATTATTGATCTCTTCGAGTTTATCCATAATCTCGGTAGCTTTTTTCTCGGAGTCTTTAGTGACATTATCAAGCTGATTCACTACTTGATGATCTTCCGTAGGCGGTGGAGGCGGCCACTGTTTTCTCGCATCGACTCTGTAATTTTCCTGATCGATCACGATTTTGCTCGGCTCCTCTTGCGAATCCAACTCCTGCGATTTGACTTCGTTTTCGCTCGATTCTTCTTCCAAAAGCGCCACCTCTTCATCAATATCCCCCGCCATCAACGCATCCAGCTCTTCTTGTGTCATTGTCTTATCTCCTTCCTATATTTTATGCGAAATCTTCAAGTAACTCTCGTATCTCTTTTTGCGTTACCGTCGTCTCGTCCTCTTTTGATGTCAACATATTATCCATCATCAAACGAATGATTTTCTTACGACTTTTTGCGGCTAACTCCTCTATCTCCTTCAAAAGTTTTCGCACCTCTTCATTATTGTTCGTAGAGTCGTCTTTTATAGCTAAAAACAGTTTCTGTACATCTTCTTCGATAGAGACCAATTGCCATATCAGATCGTTTTTCTCCATTTCCATCTCATCGTTAAAAAGATCCATGATAAAATCCCGTTTATTTATTTGATAAACACACATTTTTATTTATGCTATACTAATGACCATATCGACACTTTTAAAAATAATTTGAGGAAAAAATATTGATAGCGGATCTTCACAACCACACCACTTTGTGCAATCATGCGACAGGTTCAATCGATGAATATATTCAAAAAGCGATAGAAAAAAATACGGCATATTTCGGATTTAGCGATCATGCACCGATGAATTTCGACCAAAAATATCGTATGAGCTTTGAAGAGATGACTCTATATGAAACAAATATTTTAAGTGCAAAAACAAGATATGAAGGTAAAATTGAAATACTCTTAGGTTATGAAGTCGATTATCTTCCCGGATATATCGACAAAAGAGTACTTGAAGCGAAGGTTGATTATTTGATAGGTTCCGTTCATTTCATCGGCAAATGGGGTTTTGACAATCCGGAATTTATAGGAAACTATAAAAATAAAGATATCGATAGAATTTGGCAGGAATATTTCGACGCTATCAAGATGCTCGCAGAAAGCGGGCTTTTTGACATAGTCGGACATCTTGATCTTATAAAGGTATTTAATTTTCTACCTAAAAAAGATATAAGGCTCATAGCAAAAGAGGCTCTTTTGGCGATTAAAAAAGCGGATATGGTGATCGAGCTTAATATGTCCGGTCTTCGTAAACCCGTAAAAGAGGCATATCCGTCACAAAAACTGCTGCAAGAGATAAAGGCTCTTGATATTCCCATCACCTTTGGAAGCGACGCGCACAAACCCGAAGATATCTCACTCTTCGCAAAGGAGATAAAAGATACGGCAAAAAGTGTCGGATATGAGAAATGTGCGATTTTTAAAGATAGACAAAGAGAAATGATTAATTTTTAGGCAATTCTTTCATCTAAGTTTTTATTAGCATTTGATATAATATCTTCACTTTTTAAATTTACAGGAGAAAAAATGGGAAAATTCGTTAACAATGTAGATGAGTTCTTCAAGTTTTGTGAAGAGAATGAGGTTGAGTTCGTGGACTTTAGATTTACCGATATTAAAGGCGCATGGCATCATATAAGCTACAGAATGAGCGCGGTAAAACCTGAGATGCTTGAAGCGGGACTTCCGTTTGACGGCTCTTCCATCGAAGCTTGGCAGCCAATCAACAAATCGGACATGCTTTTAAAACCGGATATTCCGACAGCATTTTTAGATCCTTTTACGGCCGATCCTACTATAATAGTGTTTTGTGACGTTTACGATATCTATAAAGATCAAGCATATGAAAAATGTCCAAGAAGTATTGCCAAAAAAACTCTCAAATACCTCGCTGAAAGCGGCATAGGTGACGAAGCTTTCTTTGGTCCTGAAAATGAATTTTTTATTTTCGAAGATGTTCAAATATGGGCCGGCATAAACGAAGCCGGTTATAGAGTCGAAAGTGACGAGGGTGAGTGGAACGACAGCAGATTCAACCCCGAATATATGAATACGGGTCACAGACCTAGAACAAAAGGCGGTTACTTTCCGGTAATGCCGACGGACAGTATGGTCGATCTAAGAGCCGAGATGATGCAAGTTCTCGAAGAAGTCGGTCTTGAAGTGGTTCTAGGACACCATGAAGTCGCGCAAGCTCAAGGAGAGATCGGTATAAAATTCAGCACTCTCGTAGAGGCGGCCGATAATGTTCAAAAATATAAATATGTAGTAAAAATGGTAGCTCACCTAAACGGTAAAACGGCTACATTTATGCCGAAACCTCTATACGGAGATAACGGAAACGGTATGCATGTTCACCAATCTATCTGGAAAAACGGTAAAAATATCTTTTATGAAGCGGGCGAATACGCGAACCTAAGCCAAACTGCACTTCACTATCTTGGAGGTATCTTCAAACATGCTAATGCCGTTGCAGCATTTACAAATCCTTCAACAAACTCTTACAAGAGACTTATTCCCGGATTTGAAGCGCCTTCGATCTTAACTTACTCAAGCCAAAACAGATCGGCTGCTTGTCGTATTCCATACGGTGCCGGTGAAATGGCTACGAGAGTTGAGACTAGATTCCCTGATTCTACAGCTTGTCCGTATCTTGCGTTTTCGGTTCTGCTTCTTGCCGGACTTGACGGCATAAAAAACAAAGATATGCCTGTCGGACCTATGGATGAAGATCTTTTTGAGCTAACTCTTGATGAGATCAGAAAGAAAAAAATCCCTCAAATGCCTCACACTCTAAGAGAGTCTCTTGAAGGATTGATCGCCGATAACTCATTTTTAACTCAAGTTATGACGGATGAATTTATCGATACTTATCAAAACTATCAATTTGAAAGACAAGTATGGCCTGATGAAGCCAGACCGACAGCGTTCGAGTATCAATCAACTTACTCATGCTAGTAAAACACAAAGAAGAGAATTACCTCTCTTCTTTGTGTTACCACACCTCCCAATAAATAATATAAATCGTTCACTAATTCAATTTTACAAAATCTAAAAAAGCCTAAACAATCAATCATACACTAATACTTCGGTAATGTTAAAAATCTACAATCTCACTATCTAAATTATATGAACATTCAGGAGTCAATATGAAAAACGGATTAATTTTCTCACTAATTCTTTTAACGAATCTTGCATACGGTTTTCAAGATAGTGACTTAGACGCGATAGAAGACGATTTTGATCTCTGTCCGAATACGCCGTTTGACGCTAAAGTTAACCGATACGGTTGTGACATATCCGCCACGACCACGGCACCGTCTAAATCTAAAATCCACATGACTATAAGTATCGGTACAACTTATAGTACCGATAAAAAATACGATGATGACTCTTCTATAAATTTTTATGCAAATTTTTTTTATGATAGATGGAATCTTGCACTCTCTAATATTCGCTCGATGAACAAAACCGACTACAGTCAAAACTACGATAATACGGATGATGATATCTATCTATCTTTGGGATATACATATTATATGCGACAAAATAGCATAAAACTCATTGGCGGTACTAAAATTACCGCGGACGACACATCAAACGGCAATCGTGATAATGACTACTTCGGTGCTATCTCACTTAGTCGTTTTTTCCGTACGAAACAAGATATTTTCCTATATTACGGTTATACGATCAGCGGTGATAGTCCTACATACGACTATCAAGATTACTCCACATTTTCTATCGGCAGCGGTTATCAATTTGGTAAAAATTATTACAGTGCGATATCTTATAACTATACGGGCTCAATTTATGACGATGCAAAAGCACAGGAAAATATTTTGTGGTACAACAATTACAACCTTAACGAAAACCTTTTTATAACAGGTACATATAGTTACGCTCTCAAAGATTTTTCATATGACAACACCTTCACACTAGCTTTCGGTTTGCGTTTTTGAGGTAATACTAAAGTAATAAAAAGGTAAGAATCAGGTAACAGTATAATTCTATAATTTTAATATCTAAACGGTTAACCTTTAGATAATTTCATTTCATATAGAAAGGACATATTATGAAAAGATCAATTTTACTGACAAGTTTTCTGGCTTTAAGTTTATGGGCTGTGGATTTTTCCCAAATGACTACGGAACAACTCATACAAATGAGAGGAAGCGTAGCGGTTGAAGATAGAGACGCTTATAGAGCACAAATGCAAAGCCGTCTGCAAAACATGACGCAAGAAGAGAGAGCGGCATTTATGGCTTCTCGTCAAGTATCTGGTATGGGCGGTAATATGGGAGCGGATAGACCGACATTTACGCAGCTCGATAGTGATGGTGACGGTAAAATCACGCAATCTGAACTTGAAGCGGCACAGGCGGCGCGAATGGAAGCAAAAGCGGCACAAGGCAGACTCTTGAAAAATGCAGGCAATGCACCGGCTTTTTCAACACTCGATACAAACGGTGACGGTTCTATCGACGCAAATGAATTTCAAGCACAACAACAAGCGGCAATGCAATCACGCATGAAAAATATGCGGCAGCGAGGAAATCAAATGAATACTCAAATGAGTGAAACACGCCTTCAAAACGGTTCAAGAAGAGGTCAAATGATGCAAGGCATGGGTAGAGGCCGGTAATTTTACCGGCCTTTTAAATTATCTTTTATATCGCATGAGCTTAAACTTATGATAATTATTCATTTTTTGCTATAATATCATATTTTAAGGAGCAGGTATTGAGAACTATTATTAAAATTTTTATTTTCACTTTACTATTTACATCTTTATCTTATAGTTATTCTCACAATCAGATAAAAGTGATACAGACGGAACTTTCCGATCTAGGTTTTGATCCCGGAATCATAGACGGAAAGATGGGTCCAAATACCGCAAACGCTATAAAAGATTTTCAAAAAAGTATCGGTGAAAGACCCAGCGGAAAACTAAACAGACACACATACTACAAAATCCATAACGCGGCAAATAGCGTAACCGCCGGTTTTTCTCATGAGGCGGAAGAGCTAAACGGTATTAAAAGACCGGAATAAAACCATAAGACTTTATCTTCTTCTTTGATATAATCATAACAAATTGTAGTCAAAGGAGAAGAGATGGGTGCTGAAACCGCTGAAGTTTATGAGAAATTGGGACTTTTTTATCTAGGTCGTGAAAAAGATATAACAACCGGCGAAGATAAAGATGATCTTTTACTGATAAAAAATAAAAATCTCACTACTCATGCAACCATAATAGGAATGACGGGAAGCGGTAAAACAGGTCTTGGCGTATCTATCATAGAAGAGGCGGTTTTGGATAAAATCCCCTCCATCGTCATCGACCCGAAAGGAGATATGGGAAATCTCCTGCTGGCGTTTGACGATTTCGATCCAAAAAAATTCGAACCATGGCTAGATAAAACTCAAGCTGAAGCCAAAGGTATGGATATTCCCTCTTTGGCAAAAAAAACGGCTACGATGTGGGAAGAGGGAATCAAAAGCTGGAATCAAGACAGAGATAGAGTAAAACGCTATAAAAACGGAGCCGACTTTACCATTTACACACCGGGAAGTTCCGCCGGAATAAGTCTAAGCGTTCTTAGCGATTTTGAAGCACCAAGTGCAGATGTTATCGACGATCCCGATACTTTCGCATATATGCTAAGCTCCACCGTCTCTTCTGTTTTGGCTCTCGTTGGCGAAGATATCGATCCTCTTACGAGTAAACCCTATCTTCTTTTAACGACTATTTTCAAATATTTTTGGAAAAAAGAGATCTCTTTGAGTCTTGAAGAGCTCATAGGTCATGTAACGAATCCCCCGTTTGAAAAGATAGGCGTTTTGCCTCTTAAAAGTTTCTATCCTCAAAACGAAAGATTAAAGCTCGCTATGCTTTTAAACAATGTCCTTGCAAGCCCTACTTTTGAAAACTGGATAAAAGGAGAGAGTCTCGATATCCAAAAACTGCTATACACCGAAGATGCCAAACCAAGAGTCGCTATTTTTTCCATCTCACACCTAAACGACAATGAAAGAATGTTTTTTGTAACGCTACTTTTGAACAGATATATATCATGGATGAGAACTCTAAGCGGCACAAGCACCCTTAAAACGCTACTTTATATGGATGAAATTTTCGGTTTTTTCCCCGCCACTTCGAATCCTCCTTCGAAAGATCCGATGCTTCTTCTGTTAAAACAAGCCAGAGCTTACGGTATCGGAGTGGTTTTATCGACTCAAAACCCCGTCGATCTTGATTATAAAGGTCTTTCGAATATCGGCTCATGGTTTATAGGACGACTCCAAACCAAACAAGATATCGATAGGGTTTTAAACGGTCTGATAAAAAGCGGATCCGACGCTTTGGATAAAAAAAGCGTTACGCAACTTCTCTCGAATATGAAAAAAAGAACATTTTTGCTAAAAAGCGCACATAGAGACAAAATCACTCTTTTTGGAACGAGATGGGTTTTAAGTTATCTGGCGGGTCCTCTTTCAAAACCGCAGATCAAGATACTTATGAAAGATAAAAAAGAGGCTTTAAAACATGAAGAAAAAAAGACCAAATCATCCCCGAAAGCCTCCGAAAAGATCACCGCTACAAAAAGCGCTCCCCCTGTGTTGAGTGAAGATATCGACCAATACTATTTGAATACGAAGAAAGAAGATTGCAGATATGTCCCCTACCTACTGGCAAACGCGACCATCCGCTACTACAATGCGAAAAGAGCGATCGATGAAGAGGAATCTTTTTACTTTAAATACCCGTTAAACGAGAGAGAAAAAGATATATCATGGCAAGAGCCGATGATAAACGAGGACGATTTCGATCTATATGACATCGCCCCTTTGCAAGCTTGCGAATATGCTAGGCTTCCCTCTTTTATAACCGAGCTTAAAAATCTCAAACCTCTTGAGAAAGAGTTTATGAACTATCTATATCATAAAGAGAGATTGACTCTTTATCGAGTAGAGAAGTTAAAACTCGAATCTGAAGTTTATGAGAGTAAAGAAGATTTTAAAATCAGAGTGCAGGATTTTCTCCGTGATAAAAAAGAGCTGGAAATTGAAAATTTAAAAGAGAAATTCGGCAAAAAGAGAGAATCTCTCGAAAAGAGACTCTCGCGTGCGCTTGAGAGACTTCAAAAAGAGGAAGCGGATGTAAGTGCGAGTACCACCAATACCGTTTTATCTTTCGGTATGACGATTTTGGACGCTTTTTTAGGACGAAGCGCCATTAAAAGAAGTACGACCGCAAAAGCCGGCTCGGCATTAAAAAACGCCGGTAACCTTTATCGTCAAAAAGACGATGTCCAAAGAGCACAACAAAGAGTCGATGAGATAGAGGAGGAGATCAACGAACTTCAAGAAGAGTTACTCGAAGAAATCGACGAAATAAGTGAAGCGTACGATATTGACAACTTCAAAATAGAGCCTTTTTACATCAAACCAAGAAGAAGCGATATAAGCGATACGGAAGTCGCTCTTCTTTGGGAGAGTATTTAGTGAAAGAGGATCTTTTCGCAAACAGATCAAAATCATGGGATAGCAAATCTCTTCGTGTTCAAAACGCAAAAGCCATTGCAAATAAAATTATTGAGAATATTAATTTAAACAAAAATATGCATCTGCTTGATCTGGGAGCGGGAACAGGACTTTTAAGCTTCTTTTTATCAGACCACATAAGAAAAATCACCGCTCTTGACAACTCGGCTTCAATGCTTGAAGTCTTTAAAAGCAAACAAGATCGATTCAACTGCCAAACAGATATAATTTATGCGGATATTACAAAAGAGAGGATAGATGAAAAATTCGACGGAATAATCTCATCTATGACAATACACCATATAAAAGATATAAAAAAACTTTTTGAAACACTTCGTGTGTTATTAAATCCGGGAGGCTTCATAGCTCTTGCAGATCTCGTAAGCGAAGACGGCTCATTTCATGACAACAATACAGGAGTTTACCACAAAGGTTTTGATATAAAAGAGTTAACTCTACAAGCAAAACAAAGCGGCTTTAAAGAGATCAAAATAACACATGCGGGTACTATCAAAAAACCTCATAACTCATTTGATGTTTTTTTACTTACAGCCTTTGTTTAAGTGATATCGCTAAGATATTCCGCTTCGATCTTCAATACTTAGATTTTCCTGCTGAGTCTCTTCTTCTGAGAGAGAAAGCAACTCTTTGTACTGGCTAATGGCACCCTCAACCCTGCCACCTTCGTTGGAAATGTTATTCACAAACATACTGCCCTTTACAAGACCTGTCTCTTTTGTAGATAAAAGCTCGCAAGCGACATCTCCAAGAAGCGAACCGCTGACTACGACTTTTTTGGCTTGAACTCTCTCTTCGACTACTCCACCCTGCTCTATTATTAACTCTTCACACAACATATCTCCCTGAATTTTTCCATGAACATATACATTTTGAGCATAGATTCTATAGCCTATGCTCGAAGAACTCATAACTTCAAGATCGTTGCACTCGATGCTACCGTTTATAACGCCGCTACTTATAACTTTCAACGCTTCGATATCTCCGTTGACAACACCGCTTTTGCCTATAACAACAATATTGTCAACTTTGATACTTCCTTCTATATCTCCGTCAATATGAATAGAATCATCACCGACGAGATTGCCGACGATCGTCGTACCTTTAGTAATGATCGTCGCCGTTTTTGCCGTATCCTTCATAGCCGCGGACTCAACTCTCTTCTCTTTTTCTTGTTTGTTCGATCTAAAAAGCGCCATAGCTTATCCTTATATTATTTATATTGTTCAATGCCTGTATTTGAAGTCTGGTCTCTATCTGATTCATCAGTGCCACCCAGTTTACCGCACTCTCACTAGCCATAACATCCATATAAGTGGAAGATGACCAGTTTAAAAACTTTTGAGGATTTAACCATTTATTCAGATACCTGATCTCAAAATGAAGATGCGATCCCGTACTTCGCCCCGTATTTCCGACATAACCGATTATATCACCTTTTGAGATATAATCACCCTTTTTAACGGCAAATCCGCTTAAATGTCCGTACGCCGTCTTAAAGCCGAAGGGATGATCTATAAGGAGATAATTTCCGTACGTTCCTTTCCCTTTAGCATACTCCACAACACCATCGGCGGTAGCGTAAATAGGCGTACCGATTGCGGCACTGAAATCTATACCGGCGTGAAATTGTCTTTTTTTAGTTATAGGATGGATTCTATATCCGAATTTATCCGTAATTTTTTTATATTTTTTTAGAGGTATGCCGTTTGGCACGCTTCTATTTAAAATCGACAATTGAGCCACGGTAACTCTTGTTTGTTGAACTTTTTGCACCATTTTATCTTTCGCGCTGTTTGCGCGATCGTCAAAAGCCGACTCAATATTCGGCTCAAGTCCAACTATTTTTTCGATTTCGGACAGGTGTTCGTTCATCGACTCGAGAGTTTCGCTCTTTCGTAATATATCCGTCTGTAAAGCTTTATTTTTTCGTTCCAACTCTTTTTTCGTCTGAACCAAACCATCCGTCAAAGTGTTTAATTCCTCCACTTCATCACTCAAAGAGTTAACTACCAGCGCACCTATGGCGAATATGACGACAACTGCCAAAACAATCCACACGACGAAAACTTTTATAATTTGATGCAGAGTGTATTGCTTGACACCGTTTATATCACTGACAGTAATTATAAATTTATTCTTCAAGCTTTACCTTACTAAGTTAATCTAAAGTACTATATTAAGGTAATTTTTAAAAAATGTAAACTAAAGTGGAGAGTTTTTCCAAATAAATTGACATATCGTTAACTTTTGAAACATTTTACCGGAAGCGGTAAAGAAATATTAACAATCGAAATTTATATACCGCTTTCAACCTCTTTTATCCAAAACGGTATGACTTTTTGCTCCTCTTTAAGAGTGGTCGATGGACCGTGTCCCGGATAAATGGTAAAATCCTCTTTTATCGCCATCGCTTTTTTAAGACTCAAAGCCATATCTTTTGCGCTTGAAGCGGGAAAATCCCACCTGCCTATTGACTGACGAAACAAAAAATCACCGCTAAACCAAACGCTCCCTTTTTCTATCACCGAACAACCCGGAGTATGACCTGGAAAATGCCTGAAAAGGAAATTTACACCTTCGATATTTACCGTTTCGTCGTGATCAACCGCATAATCGACCTTACTAGGCGGAGTCCCTTGCCCCAAAGGATCGCTTTCCAACATAAAGATGTCATCTTTAGGAGCGTAAATCTTTATTTTCAATCTCTCTTTCAACTCTTTATTGCTCCAAATATGATCAAAATGTCCATGAGTATTTAAAATAGCAACGGGATTTTTAACATTTTCCATCACCCACTCAACAGCCCCGACACCCGGATCAATGATAAAATCTCTCCCCTCGTCGCTTAAAATATAACAATTCGTCTGATATACCCCCATTGGCCGCATCTTGATTTGCATGATGAACTATCCTCGATTTTTTCGGATAATCTTAGCATATATCTCTGTAAAACGCACTTGTACCTTTTTGAGCGATACTTTCAAAAAGCCTTATTTCTTTCGATACTTCGCCTATTTTTTTACCCTTGTATTCTTCCATTTTTTCCCTAAACGCATTTTTATCCAAAATCCTCTTAACACGACAAAGCGTTATATGGGGCTTGAATCCGTCAAGTTCAAATCCCTCTTTTTTAAATTCATCAACCTTTTTCAACAGCTCTTTTGTTTGCGGCTTTGCATAAAATATCTTTACGGGCCTGCCGAATGAGCCCATCGATTTGATCAAAACTCTCTCACATAAAAAAGATATATTATACATAGCTTCCAATATCGAATTCACATCGTCTCTTTCGCCTAAAAAAACCCAGGTTAGATGTAAGTTTTCTTCACTTACCCAACGCCCCTTGACAAAAGGCGAAAAATCTTCCACGATCTTTCGATGCTTATATATCCTCACCGGTGAAGCTATAAAAAGCCGCATAAAACTTCCTTATCAAATATGTAATTATATTATACATCGATTATACAAAAATCGATCGCTTTGGCTCCAACTTCATATACGACATTGATGTATAAACCGATCCAAACCGTATTGATTATACCGATGATTCCTGATACGAAAAACATGCCCAAAGCATTTGAATAGAACTTGTAAAAGCACCGTAAAAAGGCTTCTTTTATCAATCTAAGTCTTTTGTCAGAGATATTTCAATAGAATATCACACAAAAAACACGGGGGCACAGAAATGAGGGGCTATAAAGTCTTTTCCGGTACAGCAAATCAGGAGTTCTCAAAATCCGTCGCAAAATATCTCTCCATTCCACTTTCAGAAGCGACGATCAACAGATTCAGTGACGGTGAGATAAATGTCCAAATAAGCGAAAGCGTAAGAGGAAGAGATGTTTTCATCATTCAATCCACCTGCGCTCCGGCAAACGCCAACTTGATGGAGCTTTTAATCATGACCGACGCTTTAAGAAGAAGCTCGGCAAACTCCATCACCGCGATCGTTCCGTATTTCGGATATGCCAGACAAGATAGAAAAGCAGCACCCAGAGTTCCGATCACCGCGAAACTTGTAGCAAATCTTTTTGAAACGGCGGGAATCGACAGAGTGGTAACGGTAGATCTTCATGCGGGACAAATTCAAGGGTTTTTCGACATACCTGTCGATAACCTTTACGGTTCCATTATATTTAAAGATTATCTTCAAAGAAAAAACCTCAAAAATCCTATCATCGCCAGTCCGGACATCGGTGGAGTCGCCAGAGCGAGAAGTTTTGCCAAACAGTTAAGTCTCGACATCGTCATCATAGATAAAAGAAGAGAAAAAGCCAACGAAAGCGAAGTGATGAATATCATAGGAAATGTTGATGGAAAAGATGTCATTCTCATCGACGATATGATCGATACCGCGGGAACGATCGTAAAAGCGGCGGCCGCACTGAAAAAAAACGGCGCAAATTCCGCTATGGCTTTTTGCACACATCCGGTTTTGAGCGGACCGGCGTATGAGCGTATAGAAAAGGGTGAACTCGACGAACTGGTCGTAACGGATACGATCCCTCTTACACAAGAGTGCGAGAAAATCACGGTTTTATCGGTCGCTCATCTCTTTAGTGAAGTTATTAGAAGAATATATCACAACGAAAGTGTAAACGGACTATTTATATAAGGCTTTTAAATGCAAAAAAACATTCGTAACTTCTCGATTATCGCACATATAGATCATGGCAAAAGCACGCTTGCCGATCGTCTCATACAAGAATGCGGCGCGGTAAGCGACAGACAGATGAGTGCGCAAATGATGGATACGATGGATATAGAAAAAGAGCGTGGAATCACTATAAAAGCCCAAAGTGTACGTTTAAAATATGAAAAAGACTCAAAGATTTATACGCTAAATCTCATCGATACGCCAGGTCATGTTGACTTCTCATACGAAGTTAGTCGCTCTCTTGCTTCAAGTGAAGGAGCACTCTTGATAGTAGATGCCAGCCAAGGCGTTGAAGCACAGACTATCGCAAATGTCTATATAGCGCTCGACAACGATCTTGAGTTAATCCCGGTTATAAATAAAATCGATCTTCCCGCCGCCGATCCCGATCTGGTAAAAGAGGAGATAGAGCATACTATCGGTCTTGATTGTACCGATGCAATCGAAACAAGCGCGAAAACGGGAGTCGGAATAAAAGAGCTACTTGACGCCATAATAGATCGTATCCCCGCTCCGCAAGGAGATGAAAACGCACCGACCAAAGCTCTCATCTACGATAGTTGGTTTGATAACTATTTAGGCGCTTTAGCCCTTGTAAGGGTCTATGACGGAGAGATTAAGAAGGGGCAAAATGTTCTTGTTATGGGTACAAAAAACCAACATGAAGTTCTCTCTCTTACCTACCCTCACCCGATCAAACCGGTAAAAACGGATGTTATAAAAACGGGTGAAATAGGAATAGTCTCACTCGGACTTAAAAATGTCGGTGATGTCAGAGTCGGCGATACCATAACGGATGCGAAAAATCCTACCCCGAAGATGATAGAGGGATTTGAAGAGGCGAAAGCCTTTGTTTTTGCGGGACTATACCCGATAGAAACGGATAAATTCGAAGATTTGAGAGACGCTCTTGACAAACTCAAACTAAACGATTCCAGCATTTCATATGAACCTGAAACTTCAGTGGCGCTTGGTTTTGGATTTCGCGTCGGCTTTTTAGGAATGCTTCATATGGAAGTTGTAAAAGAGAGGCTTGAGAGGGAGTTCGGGCTTGATCTCATCGCAACCGCGCCGACGGTTATATATAAAGTGATCAAAAGCGACGGCAGCGAAATAGAGATCCACAACCCGAGCGAACTTCCTCCCGTAAACGAGATAGACAAGATCCTCGAGCCATATGTAAAAGCTACTATCCTAACTCCAAGCGAATACTTGGGAAATGTCATCACTCTGGTAAATGACAAACGGGGGATTCAAGAGAAGATGGACTATATCACCCCGGAGCGTGTATTGCTTGAATACGCCATACCTATGAACGAAATAGTTATGGACTTTTACGACAAACTAAAATCGACGACAAAAGGGTATGCCAGTTTTGATTATGAGCCGACCGGTTACAAAGAAGGCGATCTTGTAAAGCTCGATATCAGAGTTGCCGGTGAAGTTGTCGATGCGCTCTCCATCATCGTACCGAGATCAAAAGCTATGAGCAAAGGTCGCGAGTTTGTCAAACAGATGAAAGAGCTCGTTCCAAGACAGCTTTTTGAAGTTGCCATTCAAGCGAGTATCGGAAATAAAATCATCTCAAGAGAAACTGTAAAATCGATGGGTAAAAATGTTACGGCAAAATGCTACGGCGGTGATATTACAAGGAAAAGAAAACTTTTGGAAAAGCAAAAAGCCGGTAAAAAGAGAATGAAATCCATCGGAAAAGTTCAACTTCCTCAAGAAGCTTTTTTGACGGTATTGAAGATCGACTAAGTTTTTTATACCGCTTCAATTCTTCACTAAGATAGCTCATTTTAAACTAATTTTCCGACAATTTATCATAATAATCGAATTTTATTTTAAAAAATTAAAATAGTTTAATTTTTCAAGAAATCCTTAACTTTATTCTTATTTAAATATTGATATTATTTAAATAATAAAATACAACTTCAAGGAAATCGATGAAACACCCGTACACCCTCATTTACCCAACTGTTTTGGCACTCTTTTTAGCATCTTGCTCAACCTCCGGCACTACCGTAAACGATTCAAACACCAGCACAGAAAACGAAGCTTTGAAATTCACATCTTTAAACAAAAAGAGTGTTCAAGAGAACACAAAAGATGTTTTGACAATTTCCACTTCAAAAACACAAGATATCAACCTTACAATTACGGGCGAGGAAGATAAAGACGAGTTTATTATAGACTCTCTAAACAAGGTATTGTCCTTTAAGAGTTCTCCTGATTTCGAGAACCCGACGGACTACGATAAAAATAACGAATATCTAGTAGAAATAACCGCTACGGATGCCGAAGGAAATTCGATATCACAGAAAATTACGGTTTTAGTTACAAACGACGAAAGTGACGACGGGCCGAAATTTACTTCGGATGCGAACATATCTGTCGCCGAAAATAGACAATTAGATTTTAAAGTCTCTGCCGAAGGCGCCATAAAATATGAGATAGGCGGTGAAGATAAGATGAGATTTGATCTAAATCAAAGCGACGGGAAACTGCGGTTTTTGAATTTTCTGCCCGATTATGAAAATAGTTCCGATAAAGATCATGATAACGATTACTCCATCCAAATTATCGCAACCGACGATCAAAACTACAGCAATACTCAAAATATGATCATAAAAATAAAGAACGACCCCTCCGACGACGATACCGATGAAGGGAGAATAAAAATCTTTAAAACCGGTGATGACGACGGCATAGTGAAAGGTGAAAATTTCGGAGACGATAGAAATTTCGAACTAAATATCGTAAACTCGGATCGTCTTATAACGATCTCAAAAAGAGTATGGCAGGATGCACCTGAAAATAAAAACGCCGACTATACATTCGAAGAAGCCCAAAACTACTGTGAAAATCTTGAATACGGAGGAATAGACGACTGGAGAGTTCCTAACAGACATGAAATGTATGAAATCGTCAATTACGGCTATACCAACTCCGCAAAACCTACTATAGACGATATATTTGAAAACGCTATAAAAGCAAACTATTGGACTTCTCAAAATGTCATTGACTACGGAGGCAATATACTTACGAACGAAGCGTTCGTCGTTTATTTCGTTGACGGAGCCTCATATGCGCTTAAACGAGATCAAAAATTCGCCGTACGATGCGTTAGCGGTCCGCAATTGACATTTAACGACACGATCACAAGAGACGACGACGATACATACAAAGATCCCAAAACAGGTCTGCAGTGGACATCTCCAAAAGAGCATCAAAGCCTTTTCGAGGCTAAAAAAAGATGCGAGGAGTTGCGCTTTTTGGGATTTGACGACTGGAGAATGCCCAATATCAATGAACTACATACGATCATGCCCACATACGGAGAAAATTTTTTACTGGACGAGACAAACAGCGGTCCGTTTTGGGCGACGACCAAATTAGACGGTACGAAGGGAAGATATATCGAAAACTATTGGAACTATATCGAGTGGGATTTGACGACAGGAAGAGATGTATTGAATGACGAAAGTGAAAAAATCGATGTCGCGAATACTTCCGGTTCGGTATGTGTAAGAGGAGGACATTTCTAATGATAAAAAAAATATATACATTAACTATTATGGCCGCTCTCATAGCGGGATGCGGAGGCGGTCAAAATAACGGCGACGAAAACTCCGTGCGATTTTCATTCGACTCTTTTGAAACTTCCAAAACCGTTATGGAAAATAGTTCCGTAGATATTCTACTAATAAAGACGAATGAAGAAAATATATCCTACTTCATAAGCGGCGGAGAGGATAAAGATATATTTAATATCGATAAAACCGCCGGTATGTTATCTTTTAAAACTCCGGTCGATTATGAAAATCCCAAAGATAAAAACGCCGACAATATATACAAAGTGACCGTCGGCGCAAAAAACGATAAAAACGAAACTTTAACCAAAGAGATATCGGTTACCGTCGTAAACGATCCGACAGACGACGGTCCGGTTTTTAAATCGCCAAGCGCTATCACTCTTGAAGAGAACAAAAAATTGGATTTCTCTATCGTCGTTGAGGATAACAACTCGGCAGGCTTCATATATATTATCAGTGCCGGCGAAGATCTGAAAAAATTCACGCTGAACAACTCGACCGGTAAATTATCGTTCAACTCTTTCATACCCGACTTCGACAATCCTTCCGATTTTGACAAAGATAACAGTTATAAAATCGTCGTTAAAGCTATAAACGATAAAAATATCTCAAACGAACAAAATATCTCCATCAACATAACGGACGATCCGGATGACTTAATCCCATCAAGAACGGTATTCAAAACCGGACAAGACGACGGTCCCGTAAAAGGATTGCCCTTTGGCGAGGATAGAGATTTCATAGTACATGACGAGATAGATACGCAAAGAGCCGTTTCGCTCGGAGACAGAATGTGGGAAGATAGTGAACATGTAACAAATACCAAACTTGATTTCGATAGTGCGAACGACTATTGCGATACGCTCGATTATGCCGGATATGACGACTGGAGAGCTCCTAATCGTCATGAATTGGCCGAAATCATAAACTACGGCAAAAAAAATGTACTTATAGATGACATTTTCAATTATAAAAACGGTGGAAACTTCTGGACATCGCAACCTCGTCTTTCAAGTACCGGCGACAATTCGAAAGCTTGGAGCATATCGTTTAGCGACGGTGAAGCTTACGACGAACCTAAAGGAAGTGATTTTTATATCAGATGCGTTCGAGGAAAAGAGATAAAAGATCATCACGACTTCAGCGTCAAAGGCGACATCGTCATAGATAACAAAACCGGCTTAATGTGGCAAAACGCCCGCTTTAGCGCAAAAAGAACTTGGCAAGAAGCGATAGACTACTGCAAAAAACTTGAATTTGAAGGATACGACGACTGGCGTCTGCCGAATGTCAACGAACTTCGTACAATCATGCCAAAAGACGGCGATGAAATACTTTTTGAAGATCTCTCACCCATAGACATGGATAGCGGTCACTCCTGGTCGTCAACCGATTACGACGAAACTCATGCCAGATACAATCTAAACTTCTGGGATGCGGAATCCGACAGAGACTCTCTTATCATGATGTATGAAGAGTGGACAAAAGATCAAAACAACGACATGATGTTAAACCGTTGCATCAGAGGAGGACATTTATAATCAAATTATTTCAATCATAAATCTCTTTTTAGTGAAACAATAGATAAAATGTTAAATATGACGATATTACTTGTCCAAAAATTGATAAAGGAAAAAAATGATTGAAGTCGTTCATAAAGATATAGAAAACTATACGGATACCCTTCATGTTATGGCACAGGAGGGTTCTCTCAAAGCCAGAAGTGACGATTACGGATGGTTCGTTTCCGAAAATTATATTCTGCCCTATTTTCTCGACAAAAGACTTATTTTCACGAGAATGATCTTTATGACGGGCTCTCTTCCCAGAAAAGCCGATCTAACTAAAGAAGATGAGAAAACCTTTTTAAACGAAATGATAGAGTATGTAAAAACAAACATGAAAAATGTTGACTTTATCGCAAAAGCACAGTCGGTTGCGGTTTTTCATGCCTGTCCCGACGGCGCGGAATGCGTACCGTGGGGAACTTATATTATAGATATAGACAAAAGCGAAGAGGAGATACTCGCAAGTTTCGAAGCCAAAACCAGACAAGGAGTTCGAAAAGGGATCAAAAAGGGGGTTACGGTCGAGACCACCAATGATCTTGATTTGGTTTTTGAAGTGATCAAAGATACTTTTACAAGACAAAATAGTCCCTATATGGCTTCGTACGACTATTTTAAAAAACTTTACGACAATCTTAAAGACAATATCAAACTATATATCGCCAAAGCCGACGATAAAGTTCAAGGTGTTTATATCATAGCTTTTGACAAAAAGAGTGCATACTCCTGGTATAGCGGAAGTGCTGCCAGAATGATTAACGGTGCGAACAACCTATTGCACTATCAAATCATGGTCGATATGATGAAAATGGGAATCAAAGAGTTCAATCTCGTAGGCGCGAGGCTAAATGTAAAACCCGGTACGAAATACGAGGGAATCAATAAATTCAAACTGGGATTTAAACCTAAAATCGAGGAGGGTTACGCTTTTAGATATATTTTTCACCCTCTAAAATTTAAACTGTATAATTTGACCGTTAAACTCTATTTTAAATTAAAAGGCATGAAATATGTCGATCCTATAGATCAAATACGAGATAATAAATACGATTGATCTTTAAACATATCCCGAAGCGGGATATGTTTAAATTCGTAACATACTAAAAAAAATATCTTCTTTTTTGAAATTATCCTTGACATTTTTTATTTATCTTTATATAATATTATCTTTTAAGTTAATTATTCCGGGTTAGCTCAGTTGGTAGAGCAGGTGGCTGTTAATCACTTGGTCGTTGGTTCGAGTCCTTCACCCGGAGCCATTTTCTCATCATAAACTATCTCATTCTCAACACCGATGTATATTTGCCCATATTTCATATTTATATGATATAGCATTAAGTTATATTTATACTTTCGCTACTTTAATGTAAAAATTTCTGATAATATAATTTATTTTTATAAAATCATTGACTTTAAATATAATTTTTTGTAAACTACCGGCATATAATAATTAGAAAGGATGTATTAATCATGTACCTTATAAATCTACAAAAGGTCTTTTTGAGCTTAATACCGGCAATTGTGCTCTCTTTGTTTTTGACCGGCTGTTTCGCAACCAACGAACAACAAGTTGAAAAAGTCGTGAGCGAAAAAAAGAGCGCTCAAGCGAAAATCGAACAACCCCAAGAGCCTACTCCCCAGCCAAAGAGCGAGCCTCGAACCGCTCAAAACTCAGCAGAAACTCAAACCGGCGGTGAATTGGTGTTTGCTCCGAACCTAAAACAGGCAAAAGCGGTCGTTCATCCGCCATACGAAACAAAGGATTGTACACTTTGCCATAAAAACAAAAATCCAAAAGATGGTGACGATCTTGTGATGGATGTACCGGATCTTTGTTACCAATGCCATGATAAAAAGGTAAAAGAGGGTAAAAAGTTCATCCACGGTCCGGTTGCGGCCGGTGCTTGTACGATATGCCACAATCCTCATCAAACTCAAAATTCGGCTTTGTTGAAATTCTCGAATATAAACGAGTTGTGCACCTCTTGCCACACCGCAAAAGCCGATCTTTTAAAATCGACACAAAATGTTCACCCGCCGGTGAAAGACTCTTGCGTAAATTGTCATGATCCTCATACCGAAGATTACAAATTCCAGTTAAGAGGCGACGGCAAAAAAGATCTATGTATAATGTGTCATGTCGATAAACAGGAGTGGATCACAAGCGTTAAAAATAAGCACGGCGCTATGAATATAGAGCAAGGGTGTCAAAACTGCCACGATCCTCACGGTACGGGACAACCCAAAATGTTAAAAGCGGATACCGTAAAAGATATGTGTCTTAAATGTCACTCAAAAACTCAGATAAGAGATGAAGATGGAGCCAAGCTTATAAATATGGGTAAACATTTAAAAGAGAACCCGGACTGGCATGGACCGATCCAGTGGGGTGACTGTGCGATGTGTCATAACCCTCACGGTTCGGAAAATCTAAGAATGTTGAAAAAACCGTTCCCAAGTACATTCTACAGTGAATTTGATGAGCATAACTATATCTGTTTTGAGTGTCATGATGCAGGAAAGATCAAAAACGAATTTACGACTGATGATACGAACTTTAGAAACGGAAACGCTAATATGCACTTCGTTCATGTCAACAAGAAAAAAGGCAGAACTTGTCGAGCTTGTCATGATTTTCACGGAACTAAAGATTATCCGCATCATCTAAAGAAAAAAACCGAATTTGGGAAAATTAAATTCCCAATCAGATACATCGAAACACCGACCGGCGGTTCTTGTGCTCCGGCTTGTCATGCCAGACGATATTATGACAGAGAAAAGCCTGTCAAAAATCTAAAGTAATGAAGGTTAGATAGATGAGTAAAAGTATATTTTTCGGATATATTTTACTCTTTGCGGCATTTGCATCTTTTGCAAATGCCAAAGATAAATCTTTTGAAATTATAAAACCTTTAAATAAAAGTATTTACGATGAGGATTATGCATCGATCGTCATAAAAAGAGTGGACAAATCTCTTAAAAAAATTACGGTTCTTGAAAACGAAGATATTATTGCGGAGTTTGCAACGGATAAAAAGAGAGATATCTACTGTAAAACCATTCGACTCAAACTTGGAAAAAACCGGATCAATTTAGTCGGATATACCGAAAAAGGAAACTTGACAAATAAAGAGATAGATATTTTTTACAGATCAGAAATTCACAAAGGTGTAGATGAAGCGCCCGATGAATACAGCAGAAACTTTTTTCATACAAATAAAAATGAAAAATTTTGTAAATCTTGTCACAATATGGAAAAAGATAGAGCAACAAAACTAAAAAAGCATATCTCCTCCTCCGAAATCAACGCAAAAGAGTTCGATGTCATTGAAAACCCTGAAGATTCAAACTGCTATACTTGTCATAAAGTGATCACATTTAGAAAAAACGGTCACGCACCGGCAGTTAATTTTTTATGTACGGCATGCCATACGGGTAAAAGTGGTGAATTTAATATAGAAGATGAAGGCAAATCAAAATATTTAATGCCCGATCCCATCATGAATAGATGTTTTAAATGTCACGAGGGCGTTAAAGAGAAGTGGTTTTCAAATACATCCGAACACGGTCCTCTTAGATCGGGAAGGTGTAACAAATGTCACAATCCTCACTCGTCGGATTTTGAATTTCACTTAAGAAAGCCCATATGGGAACTATGCACAACGTGTCATGCGGAAAAAGCCAACGGTAAGCATGTTATAGGTAGCTTTGTTTTCAATAGAAACAGCGGTGGTCATCCAACGCGAGGAAGACCCGATCCTTCTCGTCCGGGTCGTGATCTTGTATGTTCAAGCTGTCACAATCCACACGGCTCAAACGGTATATTTTTACTGAGGACTAAAGGTAAAACAGCCTATAGTGTTTGTCAAAGATGTCATAAAAAATAGGAACTCAAAGATGGATATAGATGTTATAAATTTGATCAAAAACAACCTTGACATAAAAGTCACATTTTTACTGACGGTCGCTATGACCATGCTAACACCCGTACAGGTACAATCGGTCACATTCGAAGAACTAAAAGCCAGAGCGCAAGCCGCCGCGAAAAGAAGAAGCACTTCTCAAATTCAGGCAAAGATGAAAGAGCGTCTCAAACACTCCAAAACCTATCGCGCTCCTTCAAATATGGGCTCTGGAATGAAAACAAAAGCCTATACTATTGCCTTAATGAAAGCTGAGAGCGGAGATCCGAATGCGCAGTTTGCACTGGCGGGAATGTATTATCAGGGTATTATGATAAAAAGAAATTACAAAAAAGCCATCGAATGGTATGAAAAAGCGGCTAAACAAGGACATACTAAAGCACAATTTAACCTAGCTTATATGTATTTTGACGGCAGAGGTACACAAAAAGATCACGATAAAGCGTTAAAATGGTTTCTTGAAGCCGGAGAACATAAAGACGGAAAAGCGGAATTATATTTAGGAATAATATATGAAGAGAGAAAAGATCACAAGCAAGCGTTTCACTGGTACAAAGAAGCCGCAAAAGAGGGTTATCCAAAAGCTCAATACAAGCTAGCACATATGTACAGACAAGGCAAAGGATGCAACAAGGATATGAAGAAGTATATCTACTATCTAAAAAAAGCCGCGGCTCAAAGTGAAGCTCATGCACAATATGATCTTGGTATCGCATATCTAAACGGTGAAGGTGTTGAAAAGGATAAAGACGACGCCTATCAATGGTTACAAAAAGCATACCTCAACGGTGAGCCGAAAGCGAAAGAGATTTTAAGAAAACTAAAAAAAAGATAAAAAAACCTAATTCATATAGGTACAAAGGATATATATGAAAAGAAATTATTTAACAATATTTATTTTTGCGGCATTGTTAAGCAATTATACGGCCGCAAATGATTTCGACAAAATGAAAACAAAAGCAAAACTGGTGGCGGAAGAAGAGAAAAAAATTACAAATCGTGTCGATTTTATGAAGCACAAAGCTTTTCAAGAAGCGAAAAAAAGAGCTTTAAAAGGCGATATAAACTCTCAATACGCCCTAGGCGGAATGTACTATCTTGGAACCGTGACGGATCAGGATTATAAAAAAGCACTAAAATGGTTTGAAAAAGCGGCGAACAAAGGTCACATAAAAGCGGAGTATGAACTTGGATATATGTATTTTGAAGGAAGAGGAGTACAAAGAGATTTTAAAAAAGCGTTAAGCTGGTTTAAAAAAGCCGCTGACAAGGGTGATTCGAAAGCTCAGCTTCATCTTGCGCAAATGTATTTCGAAGGGCTTGGAGTAAAAAGAGACTATGCAAAAGCTTACTATTGGTACCAGGTAACGGCTGACATGGAGTATCCGGATGCCCAATACAAACTAGGTAAAATGTTTTATGACGGACTGGGTGTCGAAAAAAATCATGAACAAGCGGCTTACTGGTTCTCAAAAGCCGCCGAACAAAGTTTTGCGGACGCGCAGTTCAAGCTGGCTATGATGTATATAAACGGTGACGGAGTCAAAAAGGATATGATAAAAGCTAAAGAGCTTCTAGGTCTGGCATATCTAAACGGCAACTTGAGGGCAAAAGATGAACTCATAGCTCATGCTTGGAAAGTTCCCGAACCGATCGGAGCTATCTATCTGGACGAATAACGATCTCCTTCGCTTATATAGCGAAGGGTAAATTTTTTATAAAATATACTCAATAAAATCCCCCTTTTTTATCGCTTTAATCCTTCAGAAATAGAACTTTTTGACGATTTACCCCTATATAGCACTATATATAGGAGAAGATTTGAGACCGAGCGCTATTTTTACCATATCTTTTTTACTTTTTTTATTATCCGTAAATATCAATGCGCAAATGGCTCAAACACCGCATAATCTCTCCGGGATCTCAGAAATCTCTATCAAAGATAACGAGATATGTATCTTTTGCCATACTCCGCATGTTCCCTCTACGATGGCAACCAAACCTTTATGGAACAAAACACCTTCTCAAAACGAATTTACGATATACGGTTCGTTGACATCACAATCACATACCCCCAATAATCCGAACTCCTACTCTATGATTTGTTTAAGCTGTCACGACGGAGCTAGCTCAATAAATTCCATAGTAAACGCACCGGCAAGCACGAATATCGACGGCTCTCTTCCAAAGCTCATTCGACCATCAAGAAGTATCTCCGTCGGAATAAGCGGAGGATTGAAAGATAATCATCCGGTTTCGGTACCCTACATACCCGGCAAAGCCGGTCTAAAGCCCATATTTGAACCGCTCATCGGTGAATGGAAAGGTGCGACATATATATCAGATCTTTTAAGAAACGGACGAGTGGAATGCGGAAGTTGTCATGATCCGCATTTTGCGGATCCCGACGGTATATTTCTAAGAAACAAAAACAGTCACAGCGAGATGTGTCTCTCTTGTCATGACAAATAAAAAGATCTATTGACCGTTTTGAAGCAAGTGCTTTTTCCATAACATCTTCGCCTCTTTGGTCGTACCGTTTCTGTTTTTTTGAAAATAGTCTTTTATAAAAGCGTTATACCTAGCCTCTTCGGCCGAAATTCTCTTCTCCTTCATCTTATTCACCCTTTCAGGTTTAAGTGTCTGTATATATTTTGCCACGGCCACGATCTCACTATCGCTTAATTTGGTCGCCTGTCCTCTCATAAGTTTACCGAACCCGTATTGATCTTTGTTGCCGTCTCTATACTCTTTAAGTTCTTTAATGATTTTACTCGCCGGCCAACCGGCTATAACTTTACTTACACCCAAAGATCTCTTTTGAGCATTCACGCCGTGACAAGTGCTGCATTTTTTAAAAAGCTTCGCTCCCATACTTGACGCAAACAGCGATACGGTAGAGATCATCAGCAAAATGATCACAGATCGTTTTATAAACATTTTTTATCTCCCTTCTATATGTAATATTTACTATTGTAATAAAACAGAGCTTAATCATCTTTTAAAAACATAATTTTTTATTATAAACTTACTCTCGTTGACAAAAATATGCTATAATTTATTTCATGAAAATATTATATCTCTTTGTTGTATTTGCATCGATATTCACTCTATCTTACGCTGCTAATCTCGATCACTGGAAGAGACCGAAAATTCCTATACCACCGGACAATCCCCAAAACAAGGCCAAAATAGAACTAGGCAAGATCCTATTTTTCGACAAAAGACTCTCAAGTACGAATACGATCTCATGCGCTAGCTGTCACAACCCGTTGTTCGGATGGAGCGACGCGAAAAGAGTAGCTATCGGAGTTAAAAACAGAAGCGGCAGACGAAATACGCCGACCGTTTTAAATAGCGCCTATCTTAATAATTTTTTTCATGACGGACGTGCCAAATCTCTCGAAGAGCAGGCAAAGGGCCCGATCGAAACGGAAGTGGAAATGGATATGCCTCTTGATAAACTGGTAAAAAAACTTCAAAAAATAGAAGGTTATAAAAAATTATTTTATAAAGCTTTCAATAGCAATAAAATCACCGAAGATAAAATATTAAAAGCTATCGCGTCGTTTGAAAGGACGATCGTAACGGACGATACACCATTTAACCGATGGATTAACAACGATAAAAACGCTATAAGCGAAGCGGCGAAAGAGGGATTTGAAATTTTCAAAGATAAAGGTAGATGCGACTCCTGTCACAACGGTTTCAACTTCACAAACGAGAGCTTCAACAACATAGGTTTAGGAGATCGAAACGATTTGGGAGTTTACGAAATCGCTAAAAACAAAAGCAAAATATGGTACGGCGCTTTTAAAACTCCCACTTTGATCGCGATTGAATTGACGCCACCCTATTTTCACAACGGCTCTATCGACTCTCTCAAAGAGGCGGTGACCATATGCGGAAACGGAGGGAAAAAACCGGTAAAGATCCGATCCCCTTTTTTTAGAGATAGAAAACTCGACGAATATGACGTAAACAGAGTGGTCGAATTTCTAAAAACTCTGACTCCCGCACCTTTAAAAATAAAACCTCCCACAGAATTTCCGAAATAAGTTATTACTTAAAAAGAAGATTGTCTAAAGTTGTCGGTTTTGCCATATCTTTTGAAGGAGTTGTAAAAATAAGACTCTCTTTTTGAATTTTTAGATGACATTTTATACACCTGTCTAATCCTTTATGCTCTTTAACTCCGCTTTTAGAAACTTTAGTTACATCATGACACTCCCAACAATCCTGACCGCAACCCCCGCCCATATCTATTTTACTCATCTGCTCTTTCGTATGACATGTTACGCAGGTTTTTAAAACTTTATGCTCTTTGTCGAATTTTCCATCTTTTATCAATCCCGGATGACAACTTATACAGTCCCCTTCACAGGCAAAAAGAGAGAGTTGCACAAAAAACAACGATAAAAGTACTAAAGTAAGATTTTTCATTTTTTCACCTTAGGGATATAATAGATTTTAAAAAGTCTATCAAAAGAATTTATAGATTTATCTGAAAAAAAAGATAAATTTATCACTATTTTTATATACTAACTTAATTTTTTTAAATACTCTCATTTTTCAATCACAACAAAAGGTTCAATACGGCGATATGTATAATTTGATTTATTTTTTTCTTCTGTTTTCCGGTTTTACATCGATGATATATCAGATCGTATGGCTTAGACTTTTCGCCCTTAGTGTCGGTTCGACGGCTTTGTCGTTAAGCATCGTTGTAGGTTCTTTTTTTCTTGGGATGGGAATCGGAAGCTTCGTCTCGAGATATATAACGAAAAAAAGAGTTTATACGATAATACCTTATCTGTTCGTCGAAATAATTATCGCCGTATCCGCAATAGCTTCCTTGCCGTTACTTTTAAATTTGGATAAAATCGTTACGACTTTTACATTTTTCGCGGATAACGATTTTTTTAAATTTCTGTTGGTATTCGCATCCCTTTTAATCCCGACGGCGGCTATGGGAGCATCCTTACCGATAATAAGCACACTCTTAATTCACAATAAAAAAAATATCGGTAATATCTTTTCAAAAATATATAGCCTAAACACTCTTGGAGCCGTTTTAGGGGCATTCATAGGCGGTTTTGTCATCATTCCGTCGGTCGGACTCGACGGCGCTATTTACATTGCCTTTTGCGTAAATATTTCTATCGGCGTTCTTGCTTTTATCTTTTTCAGAAAAAAAAATTTTCAATTACGCGAACATTCGATAAAACCGCCGAAACAATCCCCTCATATAAATTCCGTCGAAAGAAAAAAAGCCCTTGCGATTTTGTTTATTACCGGCTTCGTATCGATTGCGACGGAAATCGGGTGGAGTAAATTTCTTATTATTTTCACAGGAAGTACGATTTACGGGTTTTCCGCAATCATATCCGTTTTGCTTTTGGGCATTGCTGTAGGTTCTTGGAGCATGAGAAAACGCATAGACGCTATCGTCAGAAAGCAGCAATGGCTTTTATACTCACTTTTAATTCTATCTCTCTCCCTTTTGATAACGGCGGGAATGCTTACTCATGTAGCGACAATTTATGAATTTTTAAATCGATCCGCACTTAGTGTAAATGTGCAAAGCATGATAAAACTTCTGGTGATTTTCATACTAATTTTCCCTCCATCGTTTCTTTTTGGTACGATTTTTCCGCTTTCCATTTCACTCTATGCACAAAATGAAAAAGATATTTTAAAAAACAGTTCAACGGCGTTTGCACTCAATACCGTTGCCGGTATTGCCGGATCGATAACGGCCGGTTTATGGATAATTCCTCATTTTGGAACGAGCGTTTTACTTTTCACATCGGCTGCAACGGTGGCGATATCGAGCATACTGTTTTTTAAAAATATCGAAGAAAAGAGAGACCGGTATATTTCATACACACTTCTTTTTACCTCTTTGTCGATGATATTCGTTTTTGCGAAACCGGATTTCAAGCCTATGATCGCCGCAACTTACAACCATACGCAATTTACACCGCAAGACGATTTGAATATTACATATGTCAAAGAGGGCAAAAGCGGCGTTATCGCACTACTATACGAACAAGCGAGATATGTAAGAGTTTTAAATAACGGTCTTAGCGAATCTAGTCTAGACATATACGATCCGGATAATGTCAATTTAGCCGAAACTCTTTTAGCGATTATTCCTTATCTACTGCATAAAAATCCGAAAAACGCCTTCATAATCGGATTTGGCGGAGGAACGACGGCATATGCGATGACTAGAACCGATCTAAAATCGATTCAAGTAGTCGAACTTGAACCGCAAATCGTAACCGCTTTAAAAACCGTTTATAAAAACGGTATCCCCGCACTAGAAGATAAAAGATTGAAATTGACGATAAACGATGCCCGCAATCAACTTTTAAAAGAGCGTAATAGATACGATATAATCGTCTCGCAACCCTCTCATCCTTGGCTTAGCGGTGCCTCTTCTCTCTTTACGAAAGAGTTTTTCGAGCTGACGAAACAAAAAATTAAAGACGACGGCATCTACGGTCAGTGGATCAATCTATTCAATATGGACTCCACAACTCTAAAATCGATAATAAAGGCGTTTGTCGATACTTATCCCTACACTATGAGTTTCGCGATTATGCAAACTGAAGATTTTTTGCTTTTTGGTTCAAAAAAACCTTTTGTTACGGATACGAAAGAGATACAAAAAAAGCTGAATAACCCGAAAATTGCGAATCTATTGTATCCTTACAACATCTATACGCCTAAAGCCCTCTTCGCTTACAAGTCGCTTTCGAGACAAAAATTGCAAAATCTTACAAGAAATCAAATGGCAAACAGTGATTTGAACATCATCAGCGAAACGAGACTCTCAAAACTCGAATGGAGAAAACCTCCCCAGCCGGACGAAGATCCATATCTTCTGTTTCGCTAACATCTTCTAAAAGATATCTACTTCATACATTCACAAAAAACTTCACCGGGTCGTTCGCCCACTTTCTTCTCTTTATCTTCATTATCGGGTACCTCGTAAAATTCCACACGAAACTTTACAGGTCCCGTTAATACGACATGATGAAATCTTTCCGGATATATAACGATCGGATGGTCGATATCGGCATCCAGAACATTCTCTTTATCGTCTTCCCATACAAACTGCAAAGCGCCCTCTTCCACCACCACTAGCGCATATTTACCTTTTGGCGCAAGATGGTTTTTTAAAATCCCTTTTACAACGGTCTCTTCATTCATACTAGGAGTCGATCCGACTTTCACCGCACCTTGAGGTAAAGTATCGTTTTGAAAATTCATCTATATTTCCTTGTTTAAAATTTTTATCGGTTCCCGCTTGATTAAAAAGTAATACAAACTGACAATTAGGATTATATTTAAATACGGTAACGACAATATGACCAAAATCGTACTCACAATAAAATAGACGGCCGTAATCAAAAGCACTTTGACTATCGAATACTCGGGTGACTCGGCTTTTTTATACGAAAGATAAAAGATAGATACGGATACGAGTATAAAAAGCGCATAATCGATAATCTTGTTTTCACCGAACAATTCGGATATACCGGCTGAAAGCTGTACCCAAATAAACGTTGCTAAAAAAAAGTGTAAAACCGCTATTGAAACTCTATAAGATGTTGGCATTATCCACTCCTGTAGGTGTTATATCATTGGAGAGATAATGTTAACATCATCTCCAACACAATACCCTTTTAAGAGTGAAATAAATTTTTAGTGTCAAGAATTTGTTACCTTTTGAAGCAAAATCAAAAAAGATTTATCTCACTCCTTTTCACCGTATCTATCTTTTTAAGCATATTTACTTAAACGGTGTTTACAGATCGTAATCCTCGTAAAAGATAACAAACCGCATATGATCCCATTTTTAAAATAGCAATCACCTTGTCGATTATCTTTATTTCGCGCCGTGCTCTTTAAGATATTTCACAACCTCTTTGTAACCTTTCTCTTTCGCATGACTTAGAGGCGTACCTCCTTCTTGATCTTTAGCGTTTACATCCGCACCCTTTTGGACAAGAAGTTTAACCGTCTCAAGCATACCTTTTTCACTCGCATAACTAAGAGGTGTTCCCTTATAAGAATCTTTAGCGTTTACATTCGCACCCTTTTGAATCAAAATATTCGCTACATCGCTCAATCCTCGCTGAGTAGCCAAAATTAACGGCGTCTCTTTATCCTTATTCGCGATATTTACGTTCGCACCGTTATCGATCAATATTTTGGCGGTTTTGGGATGACCGTATTGAAGAGCTATATGTAGAGGTGTTTTACCGTATTTATCTTTTTCGTTTATCTCTTCACCTTTTTCTATCAACATTTTGACTATATCTTCATAACCGATTTCAGCCGCATAAAAAAGAGGCGTAGTACCGTCTTCGCCTTTAGCGTTTACATCCGCGCCTTTTTCGATAAGAAGTTTCGTCGCCTCTTCAAGAGCGTTGTGCGCGGCATACACTAGCGGCGTTACGCCTTTTTTATCAGCGACATTCACATCGGCACCCTTTTCGATAAGCATGATGGAAAGCTTGGAAAGCGCGTTTCTTGTCGCATACAAAAGAGGCGTCATACCGTCTTTGTCTTTTACGTTTACATCCGCACCCTTTTGAATCAAAAGTTCGGATGACTCAAGTAGCGCGTTTTTTATAGCAAAAAGAAGCGGGGTGTTTCCTTTTTTATCTTTTACGTTTACATCCGCACCCTTTTGAATCAGAAGTTTCGCAACTTCGTCCATCCCGCTTTGAGTCGCATAATAAAGAGCCGATTTTCCATATTTATTTTTCGCGTTGACATTCGCACCTTTTTGGATTAAAAGTTTCGCTATATCCGAACGATTGTTTCTTGCGGCAAAGATCAAAGGCGTAAAACCGCTCACATCGGCTTCTATGTCGGCACCTTTATCCAGAAGTTGTTTTACGATATCGGTATATCCGCCAGCTACTGCCGAAATGAGCATCGTATATCCGTCTTTATCCTTAGCGTTTACATCGGCCGCTTGGGCTATTAAATCTTCCACTTTTTCTTTATCTCCGCTAGTTAAATGTTCTTTGTTCAATAATTTGATAGCTCGTTGTTCTAAAGAGATGTCCTTCGCATAAATTTGCGTCGTCGTCAAGACGCCGATCAAGCCGACTTGCGAAACTAAAACGAATGAAGCCATAATCGATGAGGAGAATATTTTTTTTAATTTTTGCATAATACCTTCTTTATTTTTATTTTATAAAGATTATACCAACGATTATATTAAGGACAGCTCCAATGCTTTATTAAGCTCGGTTATCTTTCACGAAGGAAAATATTCACGCCGTAACTGAGTGAAGAAGGTAAAAAATCACTCTTTTTTATATTCGATTTACTTAAACCCGATTCGCAGTAAAACTTCGGATCGCTATTTATATCCGCTAGACAGTTTAAGTTGCTTAAACCCGTCAAATATCTAACTTTATAGTCTCTTGCGAGGTTATAATACCCTTTGGCGTCAATTCTGAAATAGCTCTCATTGTTTGAGCCCAGCAAAAGATCGATCGGCTCGTCTATATATTTCTTTTTAGGATAAGATACTTGAAACGAGATACCCTCCAACTCGAATTTACAATCTTCGTCTCCAAACGACTTGTTCCACTCTATAGGAACCGTCAGTTTAAATTCCTCCTTATCGGACGATTCGTCCACCACTCTGTTTTTTACGAATGCCGGCCAGCCGTTATTTAATCTGTTGAAACATCCCTCTTTGGTTACGGTCGCTTCAAAGACGGCGGTTAGCGTAACTTTTAGTTTCGGATCGATTCGACCGTAAACGGTAAGCGTTTCATTAAAGTTGCTTTTATTTAAGTCTTTTACATAAAGTAAAGAACTTCTCTTTTTTTCACCCATGTCTTTAGGTATCAAGAAAAAACAGCCGGTAAAAAATATGGATAAAAAGGGGATTATTAAATAGTAACGGTAATATGTTTTTTTCATTTACATTCCTAATCAGACAAATTGAGCACTATTATAGCATAAATTTATCTTTGTAAAGAAATGTTTATTCTTTTTTTTTATAACTATATTTCTTAAATCTACAAAGATTCCATATATTGACGAGCTTTTGCGAAAGAGTAAAAGAATATGATTTTATTTTTAGTTTTTTTACCGTCTTCCCAAGCTTCGACAATCATAAAATCTCTATTTTTCTCTTTCAAGATATAAAAATCCCTATACCTACGCTCATAATCGGAATAGACGTAAAAACGACCTTGAAAATCGATAAAAAACCTACCTTCACCCGCATACTCTTCGCCGATAATTACCTGAAAATGCATCGTGAAGTCATTATGCAGTTCAAGCGCTATAAGCGCGATATCCCCTTTGTGTTCACTATTTATATAAAGTGCGTATATCGTTCTATCTAGCAACATATCGTTTGTGAATAAAAGGGGGGTTTCGCCTTTTTGCGGTTGAATTTCATTGTCGTCATAATTTTTTGATTTGGAGAAATCTTTGATCAATTTAACTTTAGACGGATCATGCTTTCTAATATATGCGTCTTTAAATATTTTTTTATACTCCGAAAAGACTTTTTCAACGCCGCTTCTTGTATCGCTCAAGCGTGCGTAGAGTATATAGTAGTCGTCGTCTCGGACGATTCTAACATCTTTTTTCAGCCTATCGTCAAGCTTTCTCATCTCTTTTTTTATGAACTCGTAACCTTCCGAATTATTGTGTCCGGTAGCAAGTTGTATAGTATAATATTTTTTTGCGTTCAGAGGTTTTGTCGCAATAAAAAATAGAACCGCAACCAGAAAAAACTTAATATATTTCATGAAATATCGATACTATCCTTCAAATATTTAATTAAAAAACAGATATTATACTATATTTATTTTAGAATTTTTATCGACTCTTTGAGAGAATCGAAAAAATATCTTATTTCGTCGAAAGTATGGGTATAATGTAACGCTATTCTAATCCAGCCCGGTTTATATGAAAAACTCTGATTCTCCTCCAAACCGAGCAGATCATGACCGTACGGTCCGGCACAGCTACAACCTGCTCTTGTCTGAATGCCGTACTTCTCGGAGAGAATTTGCGCTAATTTATACGGATCTATACCTCTGATGTTAAAAGAGAAAATCGCCAATTTCTTATGCCCCTGAGAACAGTAAAGTTCGATATCTTCAATTTTTTCGGACTCTTCTTTAAAAAGAAGCTTTAAACTCTCTTCTTTCGACTTGATGAATTCAAGACCTATTTCGTTTCTAAGCTCGTACGCCAAAGATGCTTTTACAAACTGGATGATTCCCGGCGTTCCAGCATCTTCGATACTTTCGATATCTTCTTTAAAAGTATGTGAATATCTCGAAACATACGAAACCGTTCCTCCACCGGCAAAAGTAGGTACCTCATGACATTCGCAAAGACCTTTTCTAATGACCAGTAAACCGCAGCTGCCGGGTCCTCCGACAAGTTTATGCGGCGAAAGAAACATCGCGTCGTAAAAAGAAGAATCGATATTCATATACGGCGATGAAGCTGCCGCATCGAAACAAACGGTAGCGTCATATTTTTTCATAAGAGTGTAAATTCGTTCGATGGGATTTAAAATTCCCGTTACGTTCGACGCTACCGCGAAACTTCCGAAAATTTCACGCCCCGCATTCTCTTTGAGAATTTTTTTCAAATACTCCAAATCTATCGTATCGCCGCTATTTAGAGGAATCCTCTTCACTTCGCAAAGAGCCTCTCTAAAACTCACTTCATTGGAGTGATGCTCAAACGGTCCGACTATAACGAGCGGAAGGTCGTTTTTATCGGGTTTGATGCCATATCTTTTCTTTGTCGCCGGAGGAATGTAAAGCCCCGTTAACTCTTGAAATTTTTTAATCGCTCCGGTAGCTCCGGTACCACAGGGAATTATATAAAAATCATCGCCGATATCCAACGTTTTTTTCAAGGATTCTCTAGCTTTGTTATAATATCCGGTAGTTACGGTAGCGTTAAAGCCGACTTCGGAATGCGTATTCGCGTAAGTTTTCAAAAGAGTTAAAATCTTTCTCTCTATGGGCATATACCCAAGTCCCGAAGCCGTATAGTCAAGATAGAGAGTACCCTCTTTAAGGATAATGTTCTCTCTTATTTTTTCAATCATCATACAACCCGGAACTAAGATATCTCTCGCCCGTGTCGCAAAGTACCGTTACTATCGTTTTTCCTCTATTCTCTTCCCTTAAAGCCACTTCATTCGCCGCAAATACGTTTGCGCCCGATGAAATCCCGACGATCAAACCTTCGTTTTTAGCCAAAGCTCTCGATGTGGCGACCGCATCTTCGTAACTCACTTGCAAAACTTCGTCGTAAACCTCGGTATCGAGCACTTCCGGTACGAATCCTGCGCCGATTCCTTGGATTTTATGAGGACCGGGCGCCCCTCCGGAGAGTACGGGCGAGAGATCCGGTTCGACCGCAATTATTCGAATGTCCGGATTGTGTTCTTTCAACACTTCACCGACACCGGTAACGCTGCCGCCCGTTCCGACTGCCGCGATAAAAATATCTATTTTACCGTCCGTATCTCTTAATATCTCTTGAGCCGTCGTCTCCCTATGTATCGCGGGATTATCGAGATTTGCGAACTGTTGAGGTATAAAAGCCTTTTCATCCTCTTTCGCCAGTTCGAAAGCTTTATCCACAGCCCCCTTCATCCCCTTCTGAGGCTCGGTCAAAACCAAACTAGCACCTAGTGCGCTTAAAAGCTTTCTTCTCTCCATGCTCATAGAACTAGGCATCGTGAGAGTCAGTTTGAGTCCCAGTCCCGCACAAACCATCGCTAAAGCTATACCGGTATTTCCGCTGGTAGGCTCGATGATGTGACTATCGGATGTGATATCCCCTCTTTTTAACGCCTCTTTTATCATGTTATACCCGATTCTATCTTTTACGGAATGGGACGGATTTAAAAATTCACATTTACCAAGTACGGTCGAACCCGATATGTTAGAGATGGAGTTTAACTTGACAAGCGGCGTATTTCCGATAAGTTCCGTTACGTTTTGTGCATAATTCATCTTGCTCTCCTAATCATGTTTATATTATATAGAGTAGCAGATATGTTCTGCCACTTTCTGCTGATATTTTGACAACTCCTCAAGAGTCATATCGAAAATCGACTCGAGTTTTTTGGTGCAATCGTCATAAAACAGAGCCAAGGCCGGATTGTTCGTCGTAGTCTCCACGATCAAAAGATCTCCTTCAAGAGCTTCGAAAACTTCTCTAACGGTTATATCCGTAGCACTTCTGGCAAGAAGATAACCGCCATGTGCTCCTCTGGTGCTTTTTACGATTCCCGCTTTTCGAAGAGTTCCCAAAAGCTGTTCGAGATAATTTTGAGGTATGTCGGCATTAGCCGAAATCTCCTTTATCTGTACGGGTTTTTGACTTTTTTGTTTATGAAGCTCGAACATCGCCGCAAGTCCGTACATACCTTTTGATGAGATAAGCGCCATTTTAAGATCCTAACGCGTTCTTTAGATCGTCTATCAAGTCTTTAGTACTCTCAAGACCGATACTGAGTCTAATTAGACCGGGTGTAATTCCCGACTCCAAAAGCTCTTTTTGAGGAACTTGCATATGCGTCGTACTCGCCGGATGAGTGATGATCGATTTCGAATCACCGATATTGACGACAACGCTGAAAATCTTCGTACTATTGAGTATCTCTTTAGCATAGTCGAAATCTTCGACTTCAAAACTTAAAAGCCCGCTACATAACCCGTCCTTGAAATATTCCTGCGATTTTTTATAATAGGGATCGCTTTTTAGTCCCGGATAGTTGACTTTTTTAACTTTCGGATGAGATTCTAAAAATTTGGCAACCTTCAAAGCGCTTTGACTGTGCTGTTTTATGCGAATCGCCAATGTCTCCAAGCCTTGAATGAAAAGCCACGAGTTAAAAGGCGCGGGAGCCGCTCCTATATCGCGCAAAAGCGAGAGTCTGGCTCTAAGCGTATAGATCGCGAAAGGAAGATCAGCATAAACCAAACCATGATAACTCTCGTCCGGCTCGTTAAAATGAGGATATCTTTCATTACCGATCAACTTTTCGTTAAGTCCCGTTCTCTCCACTATCAAGCCGCCTATGGCGAGTCCTTGCCCCGTAATATATTTGCTCGCGCTATGTACAACCACATCGATACCCTTTGTAAGAGGGTTGAAAAGTATAGGAGTCGCAACCGTATTGTCGCAAATGGTTACGACACCTTTTTTATTAGCGATCTTCGCGATCTTTTCTACATCAGCTACCGCGATATTCGGATTTGACAGAGATTCGAAAAATATCGCTTTCGTGTTGTCGTCTATCAACTCTTCCAAATCGTCCGCATTGTCGCTGTCAAAAAGTTTAGCCGTAATTGCAAATCTTTTTAAGGTATGAGTCAAAAGAGTCGTAGCTCCGCCGTAAATCTTTTTAGCTACTATTATATTGTCTCCGGCTTCGGCTAGATTCGCCACCGCATAAAAAATTGAAGACTGTCCGCTTGAAACCGCCAAAGCGGCTTCTCCTTTTTCCAAAGCGGCCACTCTATTTTCAAATATTTCGGTCGTCGGATTGTTTAATCTGGTATATATCGGACCCAGCTCTTTTAGCGCGAAAAGATTCGCCGCTCTTTGTGCCGTTTTAAAATCGTACGCCGTAGTCTGGTATAACGGAACGGCCATAGTTCCGAGACCTTCTTGATCGTAGCCGTGGTGAAGTGCAAGTGTCTGTTTTGTCATGAATAACGCCCTTTTATTTTGAATTTTGAAGAATTATACATTAAAAAGGAGTTATTGTCAAGTAATCTTATCGGAATAATATGAATTAAGCGGTGAACATATCATGAGGCCGAACCCAACCTCATGATTACTGTCTTATTTCTTAAATTTCGACCCCTCGATGATAACCGCATACGAATAACCGTATCCGAAATCGATATTTGTCTTTAAAGTACCTGTAGCCGTAACTTCGTCTCCTTCGACGGCAGTATCGTCAGGCGATGTAAAAACCAGATCGTTCGTTCCGGAACTTCCAGTACCGTCTTGAATATGAATCCAGTTTCTATCCATAATTCCTTCCGAGACTTTTACCACTTTACCCTTGACGCTTATTATCGTATTGTTAAGATCGTTCGCTTGCGCATAGATCTGCTCGACGGTAAATAGTTTCAACGCCGTATCTTCAGAAGAGCTTTTCTCTTGAGTTTTAGCCGCATCCTCTTTTTGCTGCGATACGTCTGTCACGACGGGTTGAGTGCCGTTTTCCTCTTTTTTTAGGGCTTTAGGTTTTTCTTGAATCTCTTTTTTCTCGATTTTTTTGACCTCGGAAGCTTTGGACTCCAAAGAACTTGCGAACATAACCGCATCGAACGTACGACCCAAAGTTTTACTTGTAAAATTTTTCATCCACATCTGCTCATTAAAAGTAACTTCACCGCCTATCTCTACCTCAGCCTGTGGAGCCGCCATCCAGTACTCTTTATCACCCTCTTTCACTTTTACATAGACATAGGGAGCAGCTTTTAAAACCTCAACGGCTATCGCCGTATGAGGCGTACCTTTTGTCTTGCTTACGGGCATAGGATGAGGTATCTTTTTTTGATTTTTTTGTGTTTCTTCCATCCGGGCGGTCGCATCTTTTGCACCGTGAGTATCGATTTCATCCTTTTTTTGAGTCTCTTCTTTTACCGTTTTTGCGACAGGTTCCGTACTTTGTTGTTTGATTTCCTTGACGGTCGTCGTACCTTTATCCTCACAACCGGTTAATACGAATAGTGAAGCGATCAATAATAAACTTGCATGTTTTTTAGATAGTTTCATTAGTTTCCTTTTTTTAATTTTTTATCTGTTAAATTCTTTCGAATGGAGAATATTCTACACTTTAGTTCCTCAATTTCATCTAAAATCTATTTCACGACTTATTTTTTTCAGTAATATAAGTTCCTTTTTTAAATATAAGGGAATAAAAGTCGATTTACGATTATAAACGATATCGTTTCGATTCGTCTCGAAGATAAAAAGATATAAAAAGTTCAAATAATTTGATTTCTTTATTTTAATGATAAAGTTGTATTAAGTAGTTTTTGATATTATATTTTAATAGAGAGAAATAATTTAAAAAGGGAGTAATTATATTTTATGAGTAAACTAATAAAATTTTCGACATTTATACTGTTGGTTCTATCCGCGACACTTTTCGCTCGAGACTCTTTTAAGATGCAAAACGATCTTGACGGCGGAGATATATTCGACTCCAAAGGATGTACGGTTTGTCATGATGTTAAGATGGAGAGAATCGCTCCGTCGCTACAATATATATCGACCATATATCAAAGGGACGAAAATGCCTTGGTATCGTTCTTAAAAGGCGAAAGAAGTGCGATAGTATATCCTGAAAACGCGTCCACGATGCAGCCCCAACTATTGAAACTAAAAAGCTTGTACGATGACGAGATAAGAGCATTGGCCAGATATATAATTCAAAGTGACTAATATCGTATATCGGATCTGATATGTGAGAAAATGCTGAATCTCAGATGATAAAAAAACTGTTTATATTTTCCGGCGTCATTATCATAACGGGACTTTTGATTTTGATTTTAAACACCGTTGAGAAGAGAGATCAACAAAGAGAGATCAAAATCTATGAAAATATAGACAAAATTCTCACATCCGTAATCGACTCGGAAAAAACCTCTCTACTCTCTTTGGCTATCGCGTTTAGCAAAAGCAGATCCATTCAGGACGTGGTTTTGGACAATAACGCCAGAATGGGATACAATGTCCTTCGCACTAGTACTTCGATGTTAAAAAGACATACCGATAAACAAAACGTCTATATACAGATAATATCCGACAATTTATCCATCTTCGCAAGAAGTTGGGAAGAGAAGATATCGGATATGCCCCTTGTAACCGGTAGAAAGGCCTCTTTGAAAAAACTCCTGCATACATACGATCCTCAAACGGGACTGGATTTGGGGCTTCCTCTTGGTATTCGAGCGTCATCGGTTATAATCTACAACAACAAAGCCATAGGAATTCTCGAAGCGATAACTCCGTACGACTCGATCGTTTCGAAAATGAGATCGTATCAGATAGAGATCGTACCTCTTTTATACAAGAGTTACGTTCCGCTTCGATATATAGACGAACATGATCTCGTAATTTACAACAACTCTTATATCATCGCAAATACGAACATCAGCAACAACCTCATAAACAAGCTATATCAACTAAGCCGAAAAGAGTTCGAAAAACTTCTACAAGATGACTTTTTAGACAAAAACTCTCATCTGTATCTATCCTATCCTATCATCAGTAAAGATAATGTAAGACTCGGAAATTTCATAGCGGTGATAAAAAAGAGCGCGTTTGACAACTTTATAGACAGACAAAGATCGATAATTCAAAGTATTTACACGCTAGATAGCAGCAGAGACGACATATATATGTATGCAAAACGCAAGGAGAAATCGCTATTTGCCGATATACAAAGAGAGTATATCGCAAAACTCAGATATAGCGTAGATCAAAAAGATATCATAGACTTTGATGAAATCGCACGAAAAAAATTACAACGAATGAGCAAAGAAGAGTTGATAGATCTTATCCTCTACAGATATACCGACAAAGAGTTACGAGGGGAAATAAGATAATGAAGATATTATTACTAGAAGACGAATATACCCTAAGAGAATCCATAAAAGAGCTCCTGCAAGAGTGCAACTACATAATCGACGATTACAGTAACGGCGAAGAAGCGTTCGACGCGATCTACTACAATAGTTACGATCTATTTTTGCTGGATGTGAATGTTCCCGGTATGAACGGATTCGAACTACTCGAACAGGTAAGAAAAAACGATATCGAAACACCGGCCATTTTCATCACATCTTTAACGGAGATAGACAACTTGGAAAAAGGATTTGATTTAGGCTGTAACGATTACATAAAAAAACCCTTCGATTTGGCGGAACTTAAACTCCGCGTCGCAACCGCGCTGAAACAAAATTTGCCAAAAAGCAAAAACAACATCATAAGTTTAGGATGTAAATACAAATACGATACAAAAAATTTTATCCTTACCCGAAACGACAAAGAGGTACAGCTTTCGAAAACGGAAAAGATGATTTTGGATCTTCTGATCAAAAATAAAAATAAGACTGTCAGTCAAGAGATGATAATAGACTATGTTTGGGACGATTATGTCGATCCCGCAAATGTAAGAGTACAGATAAACAACCTCAGAAAAAAACTCGATAAAGATCTGATAAAAAATATAAGAGGCGCAGGATACAGGCTTGAAACTTGAAATCAACGAAAAAAGGTTCTCATTTAAATATGCGATCATCTATACTCTCGTTGTCATAGCTATCTTATTCATTCCTTTCGCCCTATACGATAAATACCAATACACCCTCGAAGAGGTGAAAACGGAAATCGCCCTCAAAAAAAAATCCATACAAATTATCAACAAAATGGAAAAATTCAACCCGAAAAAAGAGAGATATTTCCATTTTCCAAGATTCAAATCCTATCAAGCGGGACTTTACGACAATAACGGAAATATCGTTTTCACCACTATCGATACGGATATTTCGATTCTCGATCTAAAACCGGGCTACAACAAAATCGACGACTTCAGATTGTTTGTAACGAAATTTAACGACGATAGATATTTTCGTGCCGGATATCTTGTCGTTTTGACAAAATTCAACATCTATGCCGTACTTGAAAATATTTTGATTATCTTTTTGCTGATTTTGCTCATTATTTTTTTATTTTCGTTCACGCTTCTTAAAAATTTTGCAAAACCATTTAAGGAGATCAATAAAGCTCTTGACGATTTTATAAAAGACGCTATGCATGAGATAAATACCCCGCTTTCGATAATAAATATAAATATAGATATGCTCATCGAAAAAACGGATAGAAACAAATACCTCTCGAGAATAAAATCGGCATCGAAAATCCTTTCGACCATATATAACGATATGAACTATCTTATAAAAGAGCAGACCATCAACAACGCTCCTCCTCAAAAAATCGACTTTTCGGAATTTCTTAAAAGATCGGTAGATTACTTTCAAGAGATAGCGGAACTTAAAAACATAAAAATTGAGACTCGAATAGAAAAAGATATATATATCGAGTTCATACCCACGAAACTACAAAAAATAATTGATAACAACCTCTCAAATGCTATCAAGTACTCATATGAAAATTCCCGAGTCATCATCTCTTTGACTCAAAAGGAAAATAAAATTATCCTAGGTTTTAGAGATTTCGGAATCGGCATAAAGGATACTCAGAAGATTTTCTCACGATACTATAGAGAGAGCAACGCAAAAGGCGGTTTCGGCATAGGTTTAAACATAGTAGGTAAAATTATAAATGAAGAAAATATAAAAGTCAATATCGACTCGGAGTTAAAAAAAGGTAGCTATTTCGAGTATATTTTTGAAAAAAAAGCCGAAAATGTGTAAAAATAGTAAAATAAAGATCTATTTTTACACTTTCTTTACATAACTATGTCATAATTATCTTGTAAGTAAAAACTTTAAGGAGGTTTTCTTTATGAGAAACATGAAAAAAATTTTAGGTTCGGCAACTGTAGCGTTACTTTTAGGTTCAACTGCGGCGATGGCCGGTATTGCGGAGACTAAACATAATCTATCGACCGGTGCGGCCGGAGGTTCGGATAACGGTGAGATCTGCGTATATTGTCATACGCCTCACGCATCGAACCCTGCAATGACCGGTGCTCCGCTATGGAACAAACCGGTACCTGCGGTAGCCTCTTTCGCTATGTACGGACAGACGATTGCCGGAACACAAACCGCCGACGCTCCTTCGATGGTATCGCTAGCTTGTCTTAGCTGTCATGACGGTAGTAGCGCTATGAATGCGGTAGTCAACGCTCCTGGAACAGGCGGTGGAACAGGAACTATCGGAAACGGCGGCGTAATGAGCGGTATAGCGGCGATCGGTGCGGATGATTTGACTAACGATCACCCGATATCAATCGACTATATTCCCGGTAGAGCATCGCTTAAACCGGTCGATACGGCACTCGAAGGTGACGGATGGGGTAACTATACTACGATCGCTCAACTTCTTAGAAACGGTAAAGTCGAGTGCGGTAGTTGCCATGATCCGCACAACAAGCAGCATGGAACTTTCCTTAGAAACAGTAATGTCGGAAGTAAACTCTGCTTGACTTGCCACGACAAATAATCTAAAATTCTTTCCTGGAAAACACTTCATACGGCGGGCTTAAACGCCTGTCGTATTTCCCGGGGATTTTTCAATCGTTTAAATCCTTATTAAAACCGGTACTTTTTTTAACCAATCGATCTATTTACATAATATATTAACATTCAAACATAATTGTGTAAATTTATCTCACTTCCGCATCAGGCAAGTAAAATTAAATTTCTAAATAACATTTATTTATAATGATCTAAGAAAGAATTGGCTAAGATATCTATCTATAATCTAAAATAAAATCCTGGAGAGAAGCTTGAATAGTGTATTGAAATTATTGCTAAAAGTTGTTATGATCGCTGGTTTAGGACTATTTTTAACAGCCTGTAGTACAAAAAAAGTAGAAAAAGTAACTATCGTAATACCGAATCCACCTGAAGAACCGAGAATATTTTATATCGACTCGTATCACGGAGGCAGCAGCCTCAAACACGGCAAAGCGATCGATATCTTCATAGGTAAGGAGACGGGCAGATCGTCGGGTAATCTTTTCAAACCTTACGGAGTCTCTTCCTTCGGAGAAAATCTCATGTATGTCGCCGATACGGCGGTTGGAGTGGTATTTAAATTCGATCTTAAAAATAAAAAAGTCTCTTATATAGGAGATAAGTCGGAAGGACGACTCGGTATGCCCATAGGCGTTGCAACAGACTCCGACGGAAATATTTACGCAAGTGATTCGAAACAAAAAAAGGTTTTCGGCTATACTCCACAAGGTGAATTGATATTTGCGATAGGCAAAAAAAATGAACTCAAAAGACCGACCGGCATAGCGATTAATTCGAAACTTAATAGAATATATGTCGTCGATACGAAAGCACATAATATAAAAGTATATTCGCTCGAAAACGGACAAGAGCTGTTTCAATTCGGAAAAAGAGGCGACGAGGCCGGTGAATTCAACTTTCCTACAAATATAGCCATCGATAGGAGAAACGGCAATGTCGTGGTATCGGACACGCAAAACTTTAGAATCCAAATTTTCGATAAAGACGGCGAATTTATACACAAGTTCGGAAGGATCGGCGATCTTCCCGGAATGTTCGCAAGACCCAAAGGCGTAGGCGTCGATACGGAAGGTCACATCTACGTAGCGGACGCGGCGTTTAATCAAATTCAGATTTTCGACCAAAAAGGTAGATTACTACTCTATTTCGGAGGACATGGAGGAGAGCCGGGAACATTCAGACAAGTGGCGGGACTATATGTCGATGACTATGACAAGGTTTATATAGTTGACGGTATCAGCGGTTCGGTTCAAGTATATCAATATGTCAGCCAAAAATGGAAAGAGGCGCATCCTAGCGAATACAAAAAGCTGAAGGAGTACAAACCGAAGAAAAAAGCCGTTAAGCGAAAAAAGGTCATTCAAACTCCTTTGAATATTGAAGAACAATTTAAAAAAGATGAAAAACTGAAAGAAAATATGTTGAAATTTTAGTCGAATTTGGCGATATTACTAAAAACTCGGGAGAACGATTAAATGATAAAAACGATAAAAATAGCACTTGCGGTACTGATCTTATATAGTACCGTATATGCCAAAGACGACTCTCAACAAATTTCCGTAGCTACGGTAAACGGCGAAAGTATAACGAAAAACGAACTCGATCGAGCTACCGACGTTCTAGCGCCTAGAACTTTTTTTCATGCGAATCTTACCGACGAAAAGCGAAAAAGAGTCCAAAAAGAGGCTCTTGAGAAACTGATCGAAAGAAAACTTCTTCTGCAATATGCTAAAAAACAGGGAATAAAAGTAACGCAAAAAGAGTTGAACGAAAAAGAGAAAAAGATAGAAAAAGCTTTTAAAAATAAAGAGACTTTTCTAGCCGCGCTTAATAAAGCGAACTTTACGTACGAAACTTTCATAAAAGAGCTTAAATCCGACATAATAATAGATAAATTTTATGAAAAATATATTAAAACCACTTATAGTGACAACGAACTCAAAGAGTATTATGAAAAGAATAGATTCAAATTCAAAGAGCCCGAAAAGATAAAGGCTCGAATCATCTACGTCAAAAATGATCCGACCGATCCTAAAGGCAAACAAAAGGCAAGAAAAAAGATTGAAGAAGCTTACAAAAAAATTAAATCCGGTGAAAATTTTGCGGATGTAGCCGCGAAATACTCCGACGCTATGAGCCGTATAAAAGGCGGAGAAATCGACTATACTCATAGAGGCAGACTTGATAGTGCGGTTGAAGACGTAGCATTTTCTTTGGATGTTTCACAAGTCAGCGACATCATAGAAAACGATAAAGGTTACTACCTCGTATATGTGGAAGGGAAAAAACCGCCGAAGCTCGTACCGTTTGAAGCTACGAAACAAAAACTCAGAAAAGAGCTCGTCGCGAAATCGGAAAATCTGAAGAAAAAAAAGATTTTAGATAAATTAAGGAAAGAAGCAAAAATTCAAAAATTGGGTTACTGAGACGATAAGGGAAAAGATATATAATGAGAGAGTTAAAAAGAGTTCGTGTACTGATCATCGGCAGCTCGCTTGCAATCTTGAGCAGTACATACATATTTGCATATAGTAATACGTTCAGACCGAAAAGACTTTACGGTAAGTTGGAATATACCTTTTTACAAGAAAATTCCGATCTTACCCAAATGGACAGCAGATCACACATACAAAGATATGAGCTTGGTTATGAAAACTATTACTATAGCCCGAATCTGTTTAAATACGATATATCCGGTACTCTCTATTTTAATCATACGACGACATCTACGAACAACGGTGAAGACTTCACAAGAAATCTCAGAAATTTAAACTATAAAGCTTATCTCGATTTTATTCAAGGCTCAAAATTCCCTTTTACTCTTTTTGCCGAAAAATTAGATGTTCCTTTTGTAAGTCTTTTATCAACAAATACGATCTACTCCAATCAGAGTATTACAAAATACGGAATACACGGATCACTTAACTTGTTCGATCATTCCGTTAAATATTACGCCTCCACACAGGATACTAAAAACGAATACATCACAACCGACGAAAAGAGAAAAGATACGTTTTACTCGGTTAAAATCAGCAGAAATATGGAGCACTCTTATTACGGACTTAGCCTAAGTCACAGTATTAGAGACTACAGCAGAACCGCACTCTCGACAAACGGTGTATCCAGATGGAAAGACGACTCGACGGAAGTGAGAGCCGATTATACTTGGAGACCTAGCAAAGTTTTGAATGTCAGAACATATCTAAAGTATTACGATAGCGGATATTTCGACTTGAAAACATCCACCGCTAGTTTGGACGTATCTTGGAGACCTACGAGAAAATATAGCTCTAATTTCGGAGTTATCGCAGAAAACATCAAAGATAGTAACGCCTCCACCGACTATATTTCCATCTACGGGGGAGGAAACTATAATATAACCGATCATTTATCGACAAGTCACTATTTCACTCTTTTCAATCTTCACAGCGACAATTTTAAACAAAACTCCGGATCGATAAAAGTTGGTTTGGCATACAGAAACAAACTCGGCAAATATATGACCTACTATGTGGAGGGAGATACGGAAGTAAAAGCTGAAAGAGGAGCGAACGATAAAGGCGATAACTATCTTTTGAACAAGGACTCCGTGGCTTACAACTTCGGTACCGGTTTCTCAAGAAAATTAAACAATATAAACTCTACCCTCAATACCAATATCAGACTGTATCTATACGACTCCAATATCGGTGAAAAAATCAACCGTTACACTCTATCATCAAGTATCTTGACTAGATTTAGTTCATCTCTTGTTAACAGTTTTTCGGTAAACTATAGTAAAGTGACTAGAAAATATAAATATTACAAATCCGTTGACAACCCCTCTTCGGATACGGAGATTTTAACATTGACCGAGAGAGTAAGTTATAACAAAACACTAGGTATTAATGGAAAACTGAATGCGAATATCGGAATTAGATACTATATATCAAAATCACAAAATCGTGCGAATCCTTTTGCGGACATGAATTTGAATTATCTATTATGGCGAAACCTCGTCTTTAAAGCTAACGCGAGAGTCACCAACGATCTATATTCGGGAAATACCGACTATACGGCATTTATGGGACTTGATTATCGTATTAGACAGCTTACGTTCTCAACCGGTGTCAGATATATGGACAGACTTACCGATACGGATGATCAGTTCGGTCGTCCCGATACGGGATATGGAAGAAAAAATTTCTATGCGCAGATCAGAAGAGTTTTTTAAAATTAATCAAGGCTGAAAAATATGAAAAAACAAATTTTTCTGATCATCGCGATTATTCCTTTGATCATCTACGCAAAACAGAACAAACCTTTTTGGCCCTCACCGCCGGAACCTACAAGAGTTACATACGAAAGCTCGATTACGAAAGCCGAAGATTTAAAGATAAAAAAAGGTTTTTTTACAAAGGTATGGGAGTTTTTTGCCGGAGAAGATAAAAAAAGATTAATAAAACCTTTCGGATTACATATCGATGACGACGATATAATATATATAAGCGACATCGCACTAAAAAACGTATTTATATTCGACCGAAAACAGGGTAAAAAATTCTACATTACCGGCTCCGACAAAGAACCGTTTTTATCTCCTATGGATATAGATACGGACAAAAAAGGTAATATTTATATCTCCGATTCGGTTCGAGGTTTCGTTTATATCTTTAACAAAAACGGAAAATATGTTGGAAAAATCGGCGATAAGAAAATTCTTAAAAGACCGGTCGGTATCGCCGTTAATTCGAACACGAATCAAATATACATAGTCGATACCTTAAATTCGAATATACAACTCTTTTCACTTGACGCAAAACATTTAAAGACGATCGGAAGACCGGGTACGAAGAACGGTGAATTCAATAAACCTACCTACATGAGCATCGATAAAAACGGCGATTTGTATATCTGCGATACGATGAATCATAGAATTCAAATTTTTGACAAAAACGGTAAATATCTAAGAAAATTCGGAAAAATTGGAAATTCTATCGGTACTTTCGCAAATCCCAGAGGTATAGATATCGATCAAAACGGATATATTTTTGTCAGCGATACGACATTTCATACCGTACAGATCTTTAATAAACAGGGAAAATTGATGCTTGTTTTCGGAAATTACGGAGAAAATGTCGGCGAATTCGCTATACCGGAAGATCTGGCTATCTCAAAAAACGACAAACTGTATGTCGCGGACTCTTACAATATGAGAGTTCAAGTATTTAAGTTATCGACAAAAGATGAAAAAGATCAAAGTAAAAAATGAATAACAGAGATTTCCCCTTATTTTTTAAATCACTCTTATTTATATCTTTGCTTATAGTAAGCACGATAGATTTACAAGCCGATGAGATTGAAAAGATAAAATCGACTATTACGGGTTATAATAACGGTATAATTTATGCTTCCAAAACGGACAAAAGTGATCATTTGAAAGCTTATGCGAATGAAAAGATCGTCATGAAGTTCCATCTGTGGCTAAAATCTTGGCATGACAACAATCTTTTTATGGATGCGAAAATCGACGATATAGCCTTTAAAAAGATCGACTTTAAAGACAAAAAGGCGATCGTAATTACACAAGAGAAGTGGATTTACCGATATATAGACATAAAAACGAAAAAAGAGGTACAGTCCAAAACGAAGATCGACTATAAAATGAGATATGAGCTTTCAAAGCCAAATTTAAAATGGATAATCCAAAAGATCGATGTTCTATCGGAAAAAAAGTCGAAAAACGATTTGTAAACTATTAACGAAATAGCAGTATAATCATATGTTAAAATAAACTAAGAAGGGGTGATTATGGGGATAATCAAAAAGATATGGTCATTTATCATATCTATGAAATTGATGATCGTATTAGTTGCGATATATGCCGTCGCTATTGCGGCTGCAACATTTATAGAGAACGACTACGGAACCGAAACCGCATGGGCTTTAGTTTTTAAGACCAGATGGTTCGAGTTGCTTCAAATCGTACTTGCTCTTAACTTGATAGGCAATATCGTCAAATATAAAATTTATAAACCCAAAAAACTACCGTCACTCATATTTCACCTTGGATTTATAGTCGTTCTTATCGGTGCGGCGATGACCAGATATATCGGGTACGAAGGCGTGATGCATATTAGAGAAGGTATGAGCGAGAACAGAATGTTATCGTCCGAGGCTTTTTTACAAACAAAAGCCGTAAAGGGAAATTTGCAATATATAAACGAAAAACCGATTTTCCTCTCAGCGGCGGGCGGAAACGGCTTTGAACAAGTCACGGATATTGACGGAAAAGAGCTTACAGTCACTTTCAAAGACTATATAAAAAACGCGAAAAAAGCCGTAGTAGATGATCCAAACGGTAAACCTGCGATTTCGTTTATCGTAACGACTCCCTCCGGTCCGGAAACTTTTTTCCTTCTGGATAAAGACTCTACGAATATCGGACCTTTTACCTTTTATCTCAATAAAACCCCGGATAAAACCAAAAGATATGTTCATATATATACAAAAAACGGAAAATTCTACTTTACCTCCAACAGAGATGTTAACTGGCTAACAATGGCCGATCAAAAAAGAGGAGTTTACAAAGCCGGCAAAGAGCATGAGTTCAAGGATAAACAACTATTAACTATCGATCGTGTCAATATCGTTCCAAAAGATATCAAAATTAAGGGCACGGTGAAAATCGTATCAAAAAAGGAGGCCGATAAAAACGTAAATCTCAAAACCCAAAGCGGTCTATCCGCTCTTATAGTCGAAGTTGAATATAAAGATCAAAAGCGAGTGGTTCCTCTTATGGGAATGGGTCAGAGATTCAAAGGATATGAATCGAATGTAAAATTCGATGATATCGATGTTACTCTCGAATGGGGATCAAAAGAGCTCTATTTACCTTTTTCACTATATTTAAAGGATTTTGTGATGGACAAATACGCAGGTTCGATGAGTCCCTCGTCTTACGAGAGTCACGTTATATTGATAGACGAGAAAAACGGTATTAAAAAACCGTATGAGATATATATGAATCATACGCTTACGTACGGAGGTTATAAATTTTTTCAGTCTTCATACGATCAAGACGAAAAAGGTACCGTATTGTCAGTAAATCATGACCCCGGCAAATGGCCTACCTATATCGGTTATATAATGCTAGCGGTCGGCTTTTTCCTGAATCTGATCAGCCCTTACAGTAGATTCGGCAAACTTGCCAGGACAAGATACGGCAAGGTAAACTCTTTATTGTTCGCTTCTCTAATCGCTCTGGCATCCTCATTTTCACAACCGCTTTATGCGCAAGATTCAAATGCTCATGACGGACATAATCACCCTGCGGGTATGCACAACCCTACTAAAGAGCAGATAATAGACTATATAAAAAGAGTGGATAAAGATTATGCCGATAATTTCTCTTCCGTAATCATCCAAGATAGGGGTGGCAGGATGAAACCGATCGATACCGTTTCAATCGATGTTTTAAATAAGATATACGGAAAATCCTCCATCTTCGGTCTCGACCACAATCAAGTATTCGTCGGAATGACTACTTCTGCGGCTTATTGGCAAAGCATAGAGATGATAAAGGTTTCTCATCCGGGAGTTAAAAGCCTTCTTGGGATCGATGAAAATAAAAAGTATTTCTCGTTTAACTCCGTTTTCGATAAAAAAGGACAATACAAATTGGCAAAAGCCGTTTCAGAGGCACATAGAAAAAAACCTGCCGAACGTGGAAAGCTGGACAAAGATCTTATCAAAGTCGATGAGAGAATAAATGTCGCATATATGGTGTATCAAGGAGATATGCTTAGAGCGTTCCCGCTTGAAGGAGCACCTAACAACAAATGGTATATACCCTCGGAGCTTGTAAAAATATTTCCACCGAAAGAAAAAGCTTATATGCAAAGACTCCTTGCCAAAAACTATCAAGGGGTTCAAAAAGCGATGCAAACGGGTGATTGGACGGTTGCTAACGAAACTATCAACGAGCTAAAAGAGTATCAATCCAAAGTCGGTGCCGCCGTTATGCCGTCGCCGAATAGAGTAAAGATGGAGATTTTATACAATAAAATGAATATCTTTGACAAGTTGACTCTTGTATATCTCCTTTCAGGATTGATATTGTTAACTATTATCTTTATCAAGTTGGTAAAACCGAACCTCAATACTAAAACGATAACAAGAGTTATAATCGTAGTTATGATTTTAGGATTTATAGCTCATACCGTCAATCTCGGCATCAGATGGTACATAGGCGGACATGCACCTTGGAGCAACGGTTACGAAGCGATGCTTTACATATCTTGGACTACCGTTCTAGCCGGTCTCTCTTTTGCCAGACAATCGGACTTTTCAGTCGCTACTACTGCTATTTTTGCGGGATTGACACTATTTACCGCCCATTTGAGTTGGCTTGATCCTCAGATTACGAATATCGTTCCGGTTCTTAAATCCTACTGGCTTACGATTCATGTCTCGGTCATTACCGCAAGTTACGGATTTTTAGGTCTTAGCACCTTGCTTGGTTTCATAACGTTGATACTCTTTATTATGATTCGAAAAAACGGAAATCCGGCCGTTAACGAACAAATAGTATTAAATATTAAAGAGGCGACGAGAATTAACGAAATGTCCATGATTTTAGGTATTTCGTTACTAACTGTCGGTAACTTTCTAGGAGGGGTATGGGCGAACGAGAGCTGGGGAAGATATTGGGGATGGGATCCTAAAGAGACTTGGACGCTTGTAACCATTTTGGTTTATACTATCGTTCTTCACATGAGATTCATACCCAAGGCGAATACGCCATATACGTTTGCTGCGGCTTCGGTTATAGCGTATAGCTCCGTTATCATGACATACTTCGGAGTAAACTACTATCTAAGCGGTATGCACTCTTATGCGGCGGGCGATCCGGTACCGGTTCCATCATGGATCTATTACGTTCTAGCTGTCGTAGCCGCCGTTATGTTTTTGGCATACGGTAAATCCGATGCTATAAAAAAAGTACAAATGAAAAAGGCAAAAGTGAAAGCTAAAGCGAAATAGCTTAATTAAATGATCTGAAGCGGTTAAAATTCCGCTTCTATTCCTATATTTAATCCCCACATCGAGTTACTATCGCTTTTTGCGAGATAATTTACCAAATCGACATATATCCCGCTATTTGAGAAAGTATAGTATTTGGCACCTAAACCGTAACTAAATCCCGCACCGTTGACTTGATCTCCCTGCAAGTTGGAACTTCCGTAACCAAGCAGTCCGTAAAATTGCAAATCCTCGTTCAAATTATAGTTGGGCCTTAAATAGAAAGCTACATTTTTGAACTTAGTCTCGTCAGCTTCGTTAACTATCCCGTAAGTTCCTCTTACCTCCGCAAAAAGATGTTCGAAGATGTTATAACCGAACTTCAACATAAATCCGATTTGTCTATCTTGGGTATCTCTGTTAGCGAAAATCGTTGCGGTATCTTCACTATCGATTCCAAGTGCACACAGACCTAAGCCTATGTAAAAATTGTTGCGTTTAAATCCTTTTTTCAACCCTTCGCTTAAAGCATTTTTCCAAAAACCGCCGCTTTCATCCAAAGTCCGTTTTTTACCGAAGTCAAAAACCTTTTTATGGCCGGTTGGTTTTTTTGTTTGCGTCATATCCTTCGTAACCGAAGGTATGTTCGTACTTTTTTCTTTTGTTTCGGTATCAACCGGTTTGAGAAGAGACTCTTTTTGCTTCGCGGACGGTTCTTTTATCACGGCTTGCGCTTTTTTCATATCTTCCGCATCGTAATCGGTCTTGCTTTTCATAAGTGGGCCGCCACAAAGAACGGAAGATAGCGCCACCAATGAAACCAAACTATATTTTAAATTTCTCATATTAAACCTTACGAAATTATGATTATTACATTATAACACATTAATTAACATATTTATAAAAAAATTATATTAATACTAAAATATTGACGACTCAAATACAAAGCAAAATTTATCAGCTATTTTTTATGACACATAATACACAAACTCTTATAACCTTTATAATCGTTTTGAGTGAGAAAACTGCTATTTGAAGCATGAGGATTATGGCAACTGGTGCATCTTAACTCTCT